>Ga0208220_1001214_pt1 | contig 10887 bp, 8 predicted proteins | sample NGESurdeep092012_9_FD_184484 | JGI IMG/M metagenome (GOLD analysis project Ga0208220, IMG submission 184484) | Arctic peat soil microbial communities from Barrow, Alaska - NGEE Surface sample F53-1 deep-092012 (SPAdes) | ecosystem: Environmental > Terrestrial > Soil > Wetlands > Peat ... | reverse complement strand
AAGCGGCGACGGGTGGTCAGACTCGGGAACCTGCCGGACAAGCCGGATTGAGCGAATCGAGTCGCGGTCGACCACCACCTCCACTTCGTAGGATTCCCCGAATCCGGCTCCGTGCCCCACGTACGTTCCGGGCGTCATCGACTTGGCCATCGGGCATGTCTCCTTCGGCGGATTGCGTACCAGACCGAGCCTTGGCCGCCCGCGCGGGTGCTGCAAAGGGCCCTTGGTCCCAGGCGCCTGGGACCTTCGGCCATGGCGGCGCCAGGCACGGCCCGCCTAGCTTTCCATACTGGCGAGGCCCACCCTGGCCCCCGAAGGTCCGGCTGCAGAGGAGTCAGCATGGCGCTCAGCAGGAAAGAACTACTCCACGCCTACGAGCGGATGACGAAGATCCGCGCGTTCGAGGAACGGCTGCATCTGGTGAGCCAGGCCGGCGAGGTCCCCGGATTCATCCACCTGTACGCCGGCGAGGAAGCCATCGCAGTCGGCGTGTGCGAGCATCTTGAGCCGACGGACTTCATCGGCTCGACGCATCGCGGCCACGGTCACTCGATCGCCAAGGGCTGCGACATCCGCTCGATGATGTGCGAGATCTTCGGTCGGCAAGAGGGACTGTGCCACGGTAAGGGCGGATCGATGCACATTGCCGACCACTCGATCGGCATGCTCGGCGCCAACGGAATCGTCGGTGGCGCTCCGCCGCTGGCGGCAGGCGCCGCGCTGACCGCCAAGACGCTGAAGAGCCACGCCGTCAGCGTGGCGTTCTGCGGGGACGGCGGCACGAATCAGGGCACCACGTTGGAGGCGCTGAACTTCGCCGTCGTGCTCCAGCTGCCCGAGGTCTTCGTGCTCGAGAACAACGCGTACGGCGAGGGCACAGGCGTCGGTTATGCGGTCGGCAGCCATGACATCTCGGCGCGGGCCGCAGGGTTCGGGCTTCCGGCCGTCAAGGTCGACGGCGCTGACTTCTTCGCCGTGCACGAAGCCGCAGGGGAAGCGGTAGAACGTGCGCGGGCCGGCGGAGGCCCTTCTGTGGTCGAGGCCGTCGCCGAGCGCTGGTACGGGCATTACGAAGGCGACCCCGGGCTTTACCGCACGCCGGATCACGTCGCGGAGCTGCGCGCGGACAGGGACCCGCTGAAGATCTTCCGCGCCAAGGTCGCGGGCACGATCGACGCGGCCGACCTGGACTCCATCGACGCGGCGGCCAGCGAGGAAGTGGAAGCGGCCGTGCAGTATGCCAGGGCCGCCGCGTGGCCGGCAATCGACCAGCTGACGACCGACGTTTACGTCACTTACTGAGAGCGAGGGCGCAATGAGCGTCAAGACCTTCCGCGACGCTATTCGCGAGGCCATCGCCGACGCGATGCGTGCCGACGAAACCGTGATCGTCATGGGCGAGGATCAGCGCGGCGGGCTCGGCGGGTCGAACCCCGACAAGACCGTCGAAGGGTTCGGCGGCGTCTTCGGCGTCACGAAGGGCCTGTGGACAGAGTTCGGCGGCGAGCGCGTCATCGACACGCCGATCAGCGAATCCTCGATTATGGGCGCCGCGGCGGGCGCGGCAGCGACCGGGCTGCGGCCGGTCGCCGAGCTCATGTTCATGGACTTCTTCGGCGTCTGCTACGACGACATCTACAACCAGGCCGCGAAATTCCGGTACATGTTCGGCGGCAACTCATCGACGCCGGTCACGATACGTGGTGTCATCGGCGCCGGGGCCGGGGCGGCCGCCCAGCACTCCCAGTCCCCCTACCACGTGTTCACCTCGGCGCCGGGGCTCAAGGTGGTCGTGCCCTCCAACCCCTACGACGCGAAGGGGCTGCTGCTTGCCTCGATCCAGGACGACGACCCGGTGATCTTCTGTGAGCACAAGATGCTCTACGACGTCCAGGCCGAAGTTCCGGACGAGCCATACACGATCCCGCTGGGCAGCGCGCAGTTCACCAGGCAGGGATCCGATGTCACGATCGTGGCGCTCGGCGCCATGGTGCCGAAAGCCGCCAGCGTCGCGGACCGGCTGGCCGCCGAGAACATCTCCGTCGAGGTCGTCGACCCGCGAACCACCTCGCCTCTGGACGAGGAAGCCATCCTGGAGTCCGCCGCCTCTACCGGCAGGGTAGTCGTGGTCGACGAATCGGCTGCGCGGTGCGGATTCGGCCATGACCTTGTCTCGCTGATCTCGATCAAGGCTTTCAGCAGCCTGACCGCGCCCGTCGAACTCGTCACGCCGCCGCACACGCCGGTGCCGTTCTCGACGCCGCTGGAGCAAGCGTGGATCCCCAGCGAGGACAGGATCGAGGCATCGGTGCGTGCCGTCATGAAGGCCTGACGCGAGAGGGCATGACCATGGCCATCACGATCGACCCGATCGAGATCCCTAAGTGGGGACTCACCATGCGAACCGCCACCGTCGTGTCCTGGCACCTGCGGGAAGGCGACCGGTTCAAGGCAGGCGACCACCTCGCCACCATCGAATCCACCAAGGTGGCCGGCGAGCTGGAGGCACCATTCAGTGGGACGTTGCGGCGGATCGTGGCCGCGCCGGGCACCACGCTGCCAGTGGGGGCGCTGATCGGCGCATCTGCTGCCCCGGAAGTTAGCGACGCCGAGATCGATGCCTACATCTCCGCCCACGCGACCGCACCGGTGCAGGCTGCGGCGGCACGGCCACCCGCGAACGCGCGGCTGCCTGCCGGGACGGCAGGCGCAGCGCCAGGCGCGCCGGAGGCCACGGCGCGGACAGTGGTGCCGGACAGCCTGTGCGGCAGCTTCGACGCCCCCGCAGTGAACGCGACCCCAGCCGTCATCCGGTACGCCACCGGGCTCGGCCTGGACCTGTCGAAGATCACCGGGACAGGCCGGCTCGGCCGGATCAGCACTCACGACGTCGACGCCGCCATCGAGGCAGCCGGCGGTACGGTGGCCGCCGCGGAGGCGCGGCGCCCGCAGGGTGCCCCCGAACGCGTGCAGGCGGTCGCGGAGCGCGCGGTCGCGGACGACGCCGACGTGCCCGCCACGTCGATCGCGCGGCGGCTCGCCCGGCAACTCGGCGTGAATCTGCGCGACTGCCAGCGGACCGGGCCCGGGGGCCGGGTGTCGAAATCCGACGTCGAGGAGGCTGCAGGCCATAGGCAGGGCGCCAGCCCGGCCGCTGCAGCGCCGACCGACGCCGGCCAGGCCCAGCCGGGACCCGGCGAGTATCAGGACATCCCGCTCACCCAGATTCAGCGGGTCATCGCGGAACGGCTTGGCGCATCGATGCTCGTGCCGCATTTCCGGGTGTCGGTCAAGATCGTGCTGGACGCGCTACTGGAAATCCGCACGCAGGTGAACGCGACCGTTCCGGACGTGCACCTGTCGGTCACCGATTTCCTGGTGAAGGCGGCCGCGCTGGCGCTGGTGGCCGTCCCCGAGATGAACGCCGAGCTGGACGAGGACGCCCAGGCGGTGAGGCGGTTCGCGGACGCCGACGTATCCGTGGCGGTCGAGACCGATCAGGGGCTCATCACCCCGATAATCCGCCGGGCTAATGCCAAGCCGCTGCGGCAGCTGTCCGCTGAGTTCGAACAGCTCACGAAACGCGCGAAGGCCGGGACCCTGCAGCCCGACGAATTCCAGGGCGGCACGTTCACCGTGTCCAACCTCGGGATGTACGGCATCACCCAGTTCGACGCGATCATCAACCCGCCGCAGGGCGCCATCCTGGCTGTTGCAGCGCTGGCGCGCGAGCAGGTCGATGCCGGCGATCACTTCGAGCCACGGCACGTCCTGAACGTGACGCTCACCTGCGATCACCGTTTCATCGACGGCGTCCTCGCGGCATCGTTCCTCAGGCAGCTCAAGACGATCACCGAACAGCCGTATCTCCTGCTCGTGTGAGCGCGGCGAGAACTGGAACTCACGATATGACTCTGGACTTTGACCTCATCGTCATCGGCGGCGGGCCTGGCGGATACACCGCCGCCATCCGCGCCGCCCAGCTCGGCTTGAAGACGGCCCTGGTCGAGCGCGCGGAACTCGGCGGCACCTGCCTTAACCGCGGCTGCATCCCCGTTAAGGTGATGCTCCGGGCCGGCCGTATCGCCCACGAGATGCGCGCCGCCGCGGAGGTCGGGTTCGACACCGGCGGGGTCAGGTTCGACATCGCTACCCTGGTCGCCTACCGCGACGAGGTATCGAAGACGCTCTCGCTGGGCGTCGACTCGCTGCTGAAGCGACACGAGGTAGAGATCATCCGCGGCACCGGCCGGCTGGCCGGGCCGCACCTGGTGCGGGTATCGGACACCGCGGCAGAGAGCACGGCCGGGTCGGCCCGCCAGCACACGGCCGAGCACATAATCCTTGCCACCGGAAGCCGGCCGGGCTCGTTCCCCGGAGTCACGGCGGACGGCGGGAGGATCTGGGACTTCACCCATGCGCTCTCGCCTGCCCGGCTCCCCCAGCGCCTGATCGTATTCGGCAACCAGGGGCTCGCGTTCGCGAGCATTTACGCCGACCTGGGCAGCGAGGTCACATTCGTCGTTCCCACCCCGACACTGATTCCGTACCTCGACGACGAGCTCATGGACACGCTGGCCGACTCCCTGCGCGCCCGCGGCGTCACGCTGCAGATGAGCGCCCAGCTCGGCAAGGTCCGGGTCTCCGGCGACTCGGTCACGATCGCGATCACCGACGCCGACGGCACGCAGCGCCTTGAAGGCGACACGCTCATCGTCGTCCCGGACAGCATCCCGAACACCGACGATATCGGCCTGGACGAGGCCGGCGTGGCAGCCGATCCCCCCCACGTCAAGGTCGACCAATGGTGTCAGACGAACGTCGACGGCATCTACGCGATCGGCGACATCGCGGGCCAGCCGGGCACGGCATCCAAGGCATTCCGCGAGGGCATCCTGGCGGCCGAGCACCTCGCCGGCGCGCCGGGCACCGGGCCGCTCGACAAGGCCTGGCTCCCCGCCTACACCTCCTCACGCCCCTGCGCCGTCAGCATCGGGATCACCGAGACCCAGGCGCGGCAGTCGGGCCGGCCGATCCGCGTCGGCCGCGCGCCCTTCGAAGTCATCGGCTCTGCCATCGCCGACGGCGAGACCGCCGGATACGCCAAGACGATCGTCGACGACTCGACGGGCGAACTGCTCGGCGCGCAGATCATCGGAAGCGACGCAACCGACCTGATCCCCGCGCTCAGCGTGCTGCAGCATCTCGAAGGCGCCGATGAGGACCTCGCCGCGGTGGTCATGAGCCATCCCTCGAACGCAGAAGCCCTGCACGAGGCGATCATGGCCGGCCTCGGGCATCCCCTCAGCCAGTAAATAGTCCCGGCTCAGGGGTGGCCGGGCCGGCGATCTCCGGACGGACGATCACGACAGTCACCAACCGCGCCGCGTCGACCGAGGTGTTCTAAGGATCTTCGACAGTGACTCTCGACTGAGAGGATCTGTTCATGACCGAGCATCGGCGGAAGTTCAGCCCGCAGTTCAAGGCTGGGGCCGTGCAGATGGTGATCGAGACCGGCAGGCCGATCGCTGAGGTCGCCCGTGATCTTGGGGTGCATGACGGGACCCCTGGGAACTGGGTCAACGCGTGGCGGCGGGATCATCCCGAGCCGGATCAGGCCCTGTCCCCTGTGGAGCGTGCGCGCGTGAAGGAACTCGAGGATGAGAACCGCCGGCTGCGGATGGAGAACGTTCTCTGAACTCGGACATTCGTAGCGGTGACGGTGAAGCCGTAACGTTCATGGCCAGGTGGGCATGCCGAGGTTGACGGGCTGGGCTCGGGTGCGGCGGTCGATCTGGGCGAGCTTGTCGTCGGCGCCGGCAAGACTGATTTTGAATCCCTCGATTTGTTCGAAGTGGCCGAGGAACTGCTGCCATTCGGCGCCGGTGGGGGGTGCGGTATTCCTCGGTCGGGCGCAGGGCGCGGGCGGCGGGCAGGAATGCCAGGTGGCTGTTGATCACTTCCTCGTGGTAGGCGGCTTTGTAGCCGAGGGTGACGTTGATGTCGCGGTGCCCGGCGATGACCTGGGCGGTGTGCGGGGGCAGGCCGGCGAGGATCGCGTCGGTGATGAACATCCGCCGGAAGTCATGCGGGGTGAAGGTCAGCGGCTGCACGGCCGCGTCGGTCAGGCCGGTGCGGGCGAGCGCGGCGTTGAGCATGTTGCGGACGGTGCCGGCGGAGATCTGCCGGGTCTCGGTGCCGCCGCGCCGCTGGAACAGCAGCGGGGCGGGTGGCTGGGCAGTGTTGCGTTGGCCGATCGCGGCGGGCGGGAGACTGGTGCGATGGCGTCCTCGGGTTCGTGTTCGGTGTTTGCTGGCTTCCGGTTCCCGCGGGAGGTGATCTCGGTCGCCGTCCGCTGGTACCTGCGGTACGGGCTGTCCTACCGCGATGTCGAGGAACTGCTGGCCGAGCGGGGCATCACCGTCGACCACGTCACCGTGTACCGCTGGGTTCAGCGGTACACGCCCGAGTTCATCGAGGCGGCGCGGCTGTGTCGGCATGCTCCCGGAGACCGGTGGTTCGTCGACGAGACGTACGTCAAGGTTTCTGGCCGGTGGACCTATCTGTATCGGGCGAAGGACCAGCATGGCCAGGTCATCGACGTGCTGCTATCTGAACGCCGTGATCTGGCCGCGGCCCGGCGGTTCTTCACCGGCGCACTGCGCACCGGAACAATCCCGGCTGAGGTCACCACCGACCGGGCGCCGACCTATCTGCGGGTGTTGGACGAGCTGGTCCCCTCAGCGCTGCACATCGTCGAGCGGTACGCGAGTAACCCGGTCGAGACCGACCATGGCCGATTGAAGGCCCGGCTGCGGCCGATGCGCGGACTCAAGCGGCACCGGTCCGCGCGGATCCTGGCCGCCGGGCACACGTTCGTGCAGAACCTCCGCCGCGGCCACTACGAACTCGCCACTGACGTCCCGGCCCGCCACCGGATCCGCACAGCCTTCGACCAGCTCGCGATGACCATCTGACCAGCCGATCTTCTCGCGCTCTGTCATGCGCACCGGTCGGCCAACGCAACAGTGCCGTTGACATCGGTACGCTCCGCTTCTGCCCGGCCTGGCCCGGCTGCGCCGCGCTGGTCACTCCGGACGCTTTCCCGCGCCGCGGCAGTAACCAGATACGCGAATCTCTGTTGCCTTCCCATGCGACAGGCAACGGCCAGTTCCCCGTAGGGGCATTAGTCCCAAGGGGCGAATACCTGTCCTGGCTCACCCGCCCGATCAGGCCGGCCCGCAGCACGCGCGATGCGGCTCCGGCTGTTTCATCCGCCTGGCCTGGCATCGGACGCAGCCGGGGGAGCGGCCAGCCGAACCTGGGCAGGCCTGCGCGGCCCCGCGGCGGTCGGCTTTGCATTCGCTGCAGTTACTCGCTGCTCCCGGTAGCGCGGCAAGCCGACGGTGAGGCACCGGCAGCAGTGGCGCCTGGCCCGTGACAGGTGCGGCCGGGCGGCCTCGATTCCGGCGTAGCTGCCGGTCCATGGCCGGAATCGAGATCGCCGGTGCGGGCGCTGCGAGTCAATCCGGGGCTGTGGGAACCGGCGGGATGCAGTAGCCGCCAAGCGCGCGTCGACGCTGCGCGCCTGCGCCGGTGGCCTGTCGCAGGCACCTGGCGGGCTGGCCGGCCTGGTGCGGTAGCGGACATTGCTCGCTACCCCTCGCGGGACTGGATGGCGGTCAGCGCCATCGTGTAGATGATGTCGTCCACCATGGCGCCGCGGCTGAGGTCGTTGACCGGCTTCGCCAGTCCCTGCAGCATCGGGCCGATGCTGATCACGTTCGCGCTGCGCTGCACGGCCTTGTAGGTGGTGTTGCCGGTATCCAGGTCAGGGAAGATGAACACGTTCGCCTTGCCGGCGACGGCGCTGCCTGGCCGCTTGGCCAGCGCGACGGAGGCGATCGCGGCGGCGTCGTACTGCAGCGGCCCGTCGATCGCCAGGTCCGGGTCGAGTTCCTGAGCGATCCTGGTGGCTTCCGCGACTTTATCGACGTCGCTGCCTGCCGCCGAGGTGCCGGTGCTGAAGCTGATCATCGCGACCCTCGGCTCGATGCCGAAGGCGCGTGCCGAAGCCGCGCTCTGGATGGCTATGTCGGCCAGGCCGCGGGCGTCAGGCTTGGGATTGATCGCGCAGTCGCCGTAGATGACGACCTCATCCGGCAGGCACATGAAGAAGATCGACGACACCAGGCGGATGCCGGGCCTGGTGCCGATGATCTGCAGCGCTGGCCGGACGGTGGAGGCTGTGGTGTGCGCGGCGCCGGACACCAGGCCATCCACCTCGCCTTGCCGCAGCATCATGGTGCCGACCGTGATGGGGTCGGCGAGGTGCTCTCGCGCGATGTCCTGTGTCCAGCCGCGGTGCTCTCTGATCCTGGCGAGCGGCACGACGTACCGCTCCGCGATCTCCCGCGGGTCGGTCACGCTGACGCCGTCGGGCAGTTGCAGTCCGAGGCTGCGGGCAAGGCTCGCCACCTCCTGGGGCCGGCCGAGCAGGACGCTGCGCGCGATCCCCTGCTGCGCGCACGCGATTGCGGCGCGTATTGTGCGTGGCTCGGTTCCCTCGGGCAGGACCAGCCGGGCGTCCGCGGCGCGGGCCAGCTCCACGAGCTTGAACCGGAACGCGGCGGGGCTGAGCCGCCGCGGCCTCGCCGGGCTGCGCAGCGAGTCGAGCCAGGACGGGTCGACCGCGTCGGCGACCAGGCTGGTCACGGCCTCGACCCGCTCGGAGTCGTCGACGGGCAACCCTGGGTCGAGGTCGCCGACCTTCGCCGCGGTCTCGTAGCTGTCGGTGTCCAGCACCAAGATGGGCAGGCCCGCTGCCGAGGTCGCCCTGGTCAGCTCCATGATCCGCGGGTCGGGTTCGATGCCGGCGGACAGCAGCAGCCCGGCCAGCTGGATTCCGTTCAGGGTGGCCAGGCACGTGGCCATGATCACCTCGTGCCGGTCGCCGGGGACGACGATCAGCCTGCCGTCGGTCAGCACCCGCAGGCCGCCGGGCACCCCCTGGGCAAACACCGCCACGTCCCTGATGCGGCGGGACAGGTCCCCCTCGCTGAGGACCTGAGGGCGCAGTTCCCGGACGAGATCCCGCACCCGGGGCCAGCTCAGCTCCCGACGATCAGGCACCGCGGCCAGCAGCCGGAGCTGACGTCGCGCCAGCGCGGCGTGCAGCTGCGGCCCGGCGGTCGCGTCATCCGTCGGCAGGTTGTGCACCACGCAGCCCGCGGCTCGCCCGGGGTAGTCGGCTGCCGCGATGGCAAGTGCCTCGGCTAGGTGCTGGGCCGCTACCGGTGATTCCTCGCCGGCCGGTGCCGCCGCGGGCCAGCAGGCGACCAGCAGCACGTCGGCGTCCAGTGCCCTGGCGAGCGCCTGGTTGAACTCAGTGGCATACAACTTCGGCGGGTCCGGGCTGAGACCCTCCACGACCACGACGTCACAGGCGTCGTAGGCGGGCTGCCACGCAGCGACCACCTTCTCGAGCGCCAGGTCGAGCCCGCCCTCCCCGAGTAGCTGCTCCAGGTCGGCGACCGGCAGGGGCTCGGGCGGGTGCAGGCCAGCGACGAGCTCAGCCAGGCCGGCAGACTGGTCAGGCCTGCCGCCGGGTCCCGGCTGTGCCACGGGCTTGGCGAAAGATACCGTCACACCGGACCGGTCAAGGGCGCGAACCATGCCAAGACATGTACTCGTCAGGCCCGCGCCGCTCCCAGTGGGTGCGACCAGCAAGCTCCGAGCCATGCCGCCATTCTCGCGGCCAGCCCGGCAACGCGTCAAAGGCCATTGGTCCCGCGAGAGGCCGCCTGCCCCCTGTCGGCGGACTTGTGCCGCCCGAATACTCGGTTAGTGAGCTGACCTGCGGTTACTGGCTGCGGGCCTGGCGCTGTGATGGTTGGCTGGCCAGGTGCAGCTCAAGATCGCATACCTGCTGATGCGCTGGATACTCGGTTTGGCTGTCCTGGTGTTCCGCGGTGATCAGGCGAAGAACGCCGAGCTTCTGGTGCTCCGGCACGAGAATACGGTGCTGCGCCGGCACACTGGCCGAGTGCGTTACGAGCCGGCCGACCGGGCGTGGTTCACTGCACTGACACGGTTCATCCCGCGGCGGCGCTGGGCGGGGATCTTTCCTGTCACGCCCACGACGCTGCTGGTCTGGCACCGCAAGCTGGCCGCGAGCAAGTACGACACGAGCACGCGACGCGAGCCCGGCCGGCCGCCGACGGTCCGGAGCATCGCCCGTCTTGCTGTCCGCCTGGCGAGGGAGAACCCGCTGTGGGGGTACCGGCGGATTCACGGCGAGCTGATCAAGCTCGGCGTCACGGTCGCGCCGTCGACCGTCTATGAGATCCTGCGTGCCGCAGGCATCGATCCGGCACCGCGCCGGGCCGGGCCGACATGGCGGCAGTTCCTCACGGCCCAGGCCACCGGGATCATTGCCGTCGACTTCCTGCACGTTGATACCGTGCTGCTGCAGCGGCTGTATGTCCTGGTGTTCATTGAGCACGGCACCCGCCGGATGCATCTGGGCGGCGTCACCGCGCACCCGACCGGCGCCTGGACCGTGCAGCAGGCCCGCAACCTGGCCATCAGCCTCGGCGGCCGGTTCGGCGACTTGCCGGGTAGCCCCGGTGCATTGCTGCACCGGGGCCCCCTCAGGACCGGGCATGCACGTTCCCGCGCACACGGCCCAAGCAAGCCGCTAGGGCGGTTCAGGTTGTCTGCTGCAGCACGGTGTTTCCCGCCAGCCGGGGCGGGTGTTTGCTCCGGTGGCAGGTGGCGTGTACGAGGTGTGTCCGCTTGCTGCGTGCGGCGCTGGGCGTGTCGTGGTGGACCAGGTAGTCCGCCGTGATCGCCTTCCTGGTGACCCACAGGAACCAGTGTTCCCAG
>Ga0208220_1001213_pt1 | contig 10888 bp, 4 predicted proteins | sample NGESurdeep092012_9_FD_184484 | JGI IMG/M metagenome (GOLD analysis project Ga0208220, IMG submission 184484) | Arctic peat soil microbial communities from Barrow, Alaska - NGEE Surface sample F53-1 deep-092012 (SPAdes) | ecosystem: Environmental > Terrestrial > Soil > Wetlands > Peat ... | reverse complement strand
GTTGCCCTTCGATTTCGGCCCCGCAGTGCTGTTCGTGTTCCTCCCGCCGCTCGTCTTCGAGGCGGCCTGGAACATCGAGCTGCGCGCGCTGCGCCCGCAACTCCGCCGCGTAGCGCTGCTGGCGTTTCCCGGCGCGGTGCTCTGTGCCGCCGCCGTCGCCGGTGCGACGTCGGCGTTCGGCGGACTCGTCCCGGCGGCGGCGCTCGTGCTCGGCGCGATGCTCGCCGCAACCGACCCGCTGCCGGTGGTGGCGCTGTTCCGCCGCCTCGGCGCTCCGGCCGGCGTGAAGGCGCTGGTGGAAGCCGAGTCGCTCACGAACGACGGCGTCGCGGTCGCGCTCTACGGCATCGCGTTGACGGTGGTCGGCGGCGCAGCCTCGAGTGTGTCGCTCGAGGTCGTGTACGCGGTCGCTGGGATGCTCGGCGGAATCCTCGTCGGCGCCGCGTGCGGTGCGGTCGGCTGGGCGGTGCTGACAACGGTCGAAGCGCCGGAGTACGAAGTGCTCGCGACCGTCGCACTGGCGTACGGTGCGTACGTCATCGCCGTGAACCTGCAGTGCTCGGGGATCTTCGCGACGGCGAGCGGCGCGATCGCCTTGCGCGCGCTGCTCACGCGCCGCGCGCACCTCGCGAACCGCGACGACGTCGACGTCTTCTGGAACGTCTGCGCCGCGATCGCCAACGCCGTCGTCTTTCTCGCCGCGGGCGTCACGATCGAGATCCCGCGCGCCTTCCACGAACCGGTGCTGGTGCTCACCGCAATCGCCGTCGTGCTCGTGCTGCGCGTCGCACTGGCCGCCGTCGCGGGTGGAACGCGAGCCGACCGCATCCTGGTGTTCTTCGCCGGGATGCGCGGCGCGCTCACCTTGGCACTCGCGCTCGCCCTACCGGCGTCGGTGCCTCAGCGTGCCGAGATCATCGACGTCGTCTTCGCGACCGTCCTGGTCACGCTCGTCCTCCAAGGCGCCCCGCTCCCCGCCCTCGCCCGCCGTCTCTACCCCACATCACCCTAACGACAACGATGCTGTCACCCTGAGCGAAGTCGAAGGGCGAACGATCGCGCCTCGGCGGCAACAGAACGTGAGGCGGCGAAATGGTGACGTCGTGCTGAGCGCAGTCGAAGCGCGACTGCCACAGTCATCCTTCGCCGAGCTCAGAATGACGCGACGATTACTGCGACCCGCGTTCGGTGTCGATCGAGCCGACGCAGTTCGCCCTTCGACAGGCTCAGGGTGACAGAGTTCTAGCTGCTGCGCGTACGCGAACCCAGGAACGCTCGTAGGGTACCGGGATCGATCGCCTCGCCGGTGGCGAAGTGGAAGCAGGCGCCGTTGTCGGTATGATAGTGCCCGCCCGGCGCGGGCCGGTACGCTCCGTTTGCCGCGAGCAAGTAGAGGCGATGGTCGCTGCCGATGAAGGCGCGACCGCCGTCGTCCAGCGTGACGTTGGCGAGCCTGGTGAGCGTGGTGTGGACCGCGGCCTTGCGCATCGGCGCTGCGTGTCCCGGCGCCGGGTGCACCGGCATGACGTGCGGCGCCGTCGGACGCACCGTCGTCATGACGTGGACCGACGTCACGTGGGGCGGCATCACATGCACCGGCGTCACGTGCACCGGCATGACGCGCACGGCTGCGGGCTGCGGGGTGGCTGTACGCATCGGCGCTGCGTGGAAAGTCGAGGTGGTGTGCATCGGCGGCGGCGCGGCGACGGCCGGCGTAACGGCTAGCGCGATGAATGAAGCCAGCGCGCAGCCTGTGCGCGACAGAGAATGTGGCATAGAGAACCTCCTGCCCGGCATCGTAGCAGCGGCGCGTACGGCGGCCGTGCCGAGCCTGGAGGCGCTGGACGACGGGGTCCTAGCGGAGGCGGCGGTAGAAGCGTTCGGTGTTCTCGAGCTCTTCGTAGGCGTGCTGGTGCGGGGTGTACCGCAGGCTCTCTTTGGCGGAGATGCCCAGATAGCCCAGGCGAACCAGGCTCTCGTAGATCACCTGGTGCGCGCGGTATGCCAGGTTGCGGTTGAAGTGCGTCACCACGCTGCGCGCCACGACGGCGTGGAACTCGTTGAACGAGCCGTCACACGCCAGGTTGTGCTGCGCGAATACGATGTGCTCGCGCAGCCCCGGCTTGAAGACGCCGTGCACGCCGGCGATGTCGACGTAGTCGGAGAAATGGCGCGCTCCGCCGGCCTCGACGTACCGGTGCGCGTACTCGTCGAGCAGCTCGGCCGGAAAGGTCCCCGCCTTCGCGCGCTCGATCGCCGCTTCGGAGGCGTCGGTCGCGTAGATGCGCACGCGATGCGAGAACTCCGCTTCGCGCAGCAGGATCGCCATCGCGTACGCGTCGTCGCCCGAGCCGATCACCCACAGCCGTGCATGCGGAAAGGTCCGCAGCCGCGGCAGCACGCGCTGGTGGAACGCGGCGAAAAACTGCGGCTCTCGAAACGGTGAGCCCACGTTGTGGGTGAGCGCGTCGACGAAGCGCGCCATCGCCGGCGCGTCGTGCAGGACGCGTTCGAGCAAGCCGGTGATCGTCGCGACCCCTTCGGCGCGCACGCGTTCGGCGACGCGGCGCTTGACCGTCGCCGGCGCGTAGTCGCGCAGATCGAACCCCGACACGCGATACACCGCCTCGAGCAGCAGGTGCAACTCGAGGTCCGTGATCGCGGGATTTGCCGCCCTGCCACCATCGGTGGCCGGCGGCAACCCATCCCCACGAGCCGGAGCGAACCGCTCCGGTTCGACTTTAACGGACAAGGCGGCTCCGCGTCCTCAAGCGGCGACGTTGAGCCAGACGCGGATGAGGGCGACGAGCTGGTCGATGTCGACGGGTTTGGAGATGTACTCCGACGCGCCGGCCGCGAGGCACTGCTCGCGATCGCCCTTCATCGCCTTGGCGGTAAGCGCGATGATCGGCAGAGTCTTCCACTCGTCGCGCGCCCGGATGCGGCGAATGGTTTCGTAACCGTCCATCTCCGGCATCATGATATCCATCAGGACGACGTCGATGGCGCCGTGGTTGCGCAGCAGGCCGATCGCTTCGGCGCCCGACTCGGCGCTCAGGACGGTCATCTCGAACTCCTCGAGCGCGCTGCGCAACGCGTAGATGTTGCGCGTGTCGTCGTCGGTGATCAAGATCGTGCGGCCTTCGAGCGTTATGCCGTTCGACGATCCGGTATGCACCGGCCGCTTCGTCTCGGGCAGCCGCGCCTCGACCTGGTTGAGGAAGTAGGCCGTCTCCTCGATCAGCCGTTCGGGCGACATCGCATCCTTGACGATCACCGACTCGGTGAGCCGGCGGATCCCGGTGTCCTCCTGTTCGGTCAGCTCGCGTCCGGTGTAGACGATCACCGGGACGCGCACGTGCGAGGGATGGGTCTTGATCCGCTGGATCAACTCGAGGCCGTCGATGTCCGGAAGCCCCAGGTCGACGATGACGCAGTCGAACTTCGACTCGTCGAGCGCAACCATCGCTTGGGTGCCGGTCGAGACGGCGGTCACCGTCACCTCGCCGGTTTGGATCAAGTTCGCCATCGCCGAGAGCTGCGTCACGTCGTCCTCGATCACCAGGACGTTGCGTGACGCCGCATCGGCAAAGCCCAGCAGGTTGTCGAACGCCTGGGTGAGCGCGTCCTCGCTGGCCGGTTTCTTGAGGTGAGCGAACGCGCCCGAGTCGAGCGCCTTCTGCCATTGCTCTTCGCCGGAGATCACGTGCACGGGGATCCCGCGCGTCGCCGGATCGCGTTTGAGCTGATCGAGCAGCGACCACCCGTCGACGTCGGGTAGCCCGATATCGAGCGTGATCGCGTCGGGGACGAACTGCCGCGCGAGCGCGAGCCCGCCGGCGCCGGTGCGCGCCATCAAGCCTTTGAACCCGCGATCGCGCGCCAGTCCGACCAGGATCCGCGCGAAGGTCGCGTCGTCTTCGATGATCAGCACGACGCGGTCTTGCGGACGCACGTCTTCCCGGTCGTCGTCGACCGTCTCGATCACCGGCGGGCGCAACCGCGCGAACCGCGGCGCGTCCGTCGCGTCGACCGGCCGTGCCGGCGGCGCGAGGAACGCGTCGAATGCCGCGACCCGCCCGGTGCGTTCGATCGGGTGGAAGAAGGTGAACGTCGACCCGACGCCCGGCTCGGATTCGATCGTCATGTCGCCGCCCAACAACCCCGCGATCTCGCGCGAGATCGCCAGGCCCAGCCCGGTGCCGCCGTACTTGCGCGCGGTCGACATGTCGGCTTGCTGGAAGGCTTCGAAGATGACGTTGTGCTTGTCGGGGGGGATCCCGATCCCCGAGTCCCGCACTTCGAACGCGACGTAGCCGCCGGCCAAGCCGTCGGCGCCGCGCGTCGCGCGGTGCAGCGAGAGCTCCACCGAACCGTGCGCGGTGAACTTGAACGCGTTGGAGAGCAGGTTCTTGAGGATCTGCATCAAGCGCGTCTGGTCGGTTTCCAGCGCCTCGGGCACGTCGTCGTCGACGTGGATCGCGAACTGGAGGCCGCGTTCCTGAGCGACGCCGCGGAACGTCCGTTCGACATCGTCGCAGATGTCCGTGACGCGCTGCTCGGTCATGTCGACCGAGGTCGTCCCCGACTCGATCTTCGACAGGTCGAGGATGTCGTTGATCAGGGTGAGCAGATCCGAGCCCGCCCGGCGGATCGTCTGCGCCATCTCGACCTGGCGGGTCGAGAGGTTCTGCTCCTTGTTGTCGCTGAGCTGCTTGGAGAGGATCAGCAGCGAGTTGAGCGGCGTGCGCAGCTCGTGCGACATGTTGGCCAAGAACTGCGACTTGTACTTGGAGGTGAGGGCGAGCTGCTCGGCCTTCTGCTCGAGGGCGCGACGCGCTTCCTCGATCTCGCGGGTGCGCTTCTCGACCTCTTCGTTCTGCTCGGCCAGCAGCCGTGCTTTCTCTTCGAGCTCCTCGTTGGTCTGCTGGAGCTCGTCCTGCTGCGACTGCAGCTCGATGGTGAGCGACTGCGACTGTTTGAGCAGCTCTTCGGTGCGCATGTTCGCCGCGATCGTGTTGAGCACGATCCCGACCGACTGCGTGAGCTGGTCGAGGAACAGCAAGTGGTTGTCGCTGAACGGCTCGAACGACGCCAGCTCGATGACGGCTTTGATGTCGCCCTCGAACAGCACCGGCAGAACGACGACGTTGAGCGGCTGCGAGTGGCCCGAGCCCGACGTGACCTGTAGATAGTCCGCCGGCGCGTTGGTGACCAGGATGCGTTCCTTCTCGACGACGCACTGGCCGACGAGCCCTTCGCCGGGTGAGAACTGCAGCGTGCCGCGGCGGCGCGGTGCCGCGTAGCCGGCCGTGTAGCGGAGCAGCGGCGCGTCGTCGATCGGCTCGTTGAGATAGAAGATTCCGGTCTGTGTGTTCACCAGCGGCGCGAGCTCGCTCATGATGAGCTTCGCGACGGTCTTGATGTCTTTCTGGCCTTGCAGCATCCCGGTGAAGCGGGCCAGGTTGGTCTTGAGCCAGTCCTGCTCTTGGTTCTTGCGCGTCGTGTCGCGCAAGTTGCGGATCATCTCGTTGACGTTCTCGGTGAGCAGACCGACCTCGCCCTGCGCGCCGACCTCGATCGTGCGGGTGAGATCGCCCTTGGTGACCGCCGTCGCGACCTCGCCGATCGCGCGGATCTGCGAGGTGAGCTGCGCGGCCAGCTGGTTGACCGAGTCGGTGAGATCGCGCCACAGCCCGGCGGCGCCCGGGACCTCGGCCTGGCCGCCGAGCTTCCCTTCGAAGCCGACCTCGCGCGCGACCGACGTCACCTGGTCGGCAAAGATGGCCAGCGTGTCGATCATCCCGTTGATCGTGTCGCCGAGCTCGGCGATCTCACCCTGCGCGTCCTGCATCAGCTTGCGCTGGAGATCGCCGTTGGCGACGGCGGTGACGACGCGCGCGATGCCGCGCACCTGGTTCGTCAGGTTGCCGGCCATGCGGTTGACCGAGTCGGTGAGGTCCTTCCACGTTCCGGCGACGCCCGGCACGATAGCCTGACCGCCGAGGATACCTTCGGTGCCGACCTCGCGCGCGACGCGCGTCACCTCGCCGGCGAACGAGTTGAGCTGCTCGACCATCGTGTTGATGGTGTCCTTGAGCTCGAGCATCTCGCCGCGCACGTCGACGGTGACCTTCTTGGAGAGGTCGCCGTTGGCGACGGCCGTCGTCACCTTCGCGATGTTGCGCACCTGATTGGTCAGGTTCGCGGCCATCGAGTTGACCGAGTCGGTGAGGTCCTTCCAGGTACCGGCGACGCCTTGCACCTGCGCCTGCCCGCCGAGCGTCCCTTCGGAGCCGACCTCGCGCGCGACGCGCGTCACCTCGCCGGCGAACGCGTTGAGCTGCTCGACCATCGTGTTGACGGTGCCCTTGAGCTCGAGGATCTCGCCGCGCGCGTCGACAGTGATCTTCTTCGAAAGGTCGCCGCGCGCGACGGCCGTGGTGACGTCGGCGATGTTTCGCACCTGCGCGGTGAGCGACGACGCCATCGAGTTGACCGAGTCGGTGAGATCCTTCCACGTTCCGCCGACGCCCGGCACGACGGCTTGGCCGCCGAGCTTGCCGTCGGTGCCGACCTCGCGCGCGACGCGCGTCACTTCGGCGGCGAACGCGTTGAGCTGGTCGACCATCGTGTTGACGGTGGCCTTGAGCTCGAGCATCTCGCCCTTGACGTCGACGGTGATCTTCTTGGACAAGTCGCCCTTCGCGACCGCGGTCGTGACGTCGGCGATGTTGCGCACTTGCGACGTCAGGTTCGAGGCCATGAAGTTGACGTTGTCGGTGAGGTCCTTCCACGTGCCGGCGACGCCTTGCACGTAGGCCTGTCCGCCGAGCCGGCCTTCCGAGCCGACTTCGCGCGCGACGCGGGTGACCTCCGACGCGAACGCGTTGAGCTGGTCGACCATCGTGTTGACCGTGCCCTTGAGCTCGGCCATCTCGCCGCGCACGTCGACCGTGATCTTCTTCGATAGGTCGCCGTTCGCGACGGCGGTGGTGACGTCGGCGATGTTGCGCACCTGGTTGGTCAGGTTCGCGGCCATCGAGTTGACCGAGTCGGTGAGGTCTTTCCACGTGCCGGCGACGCCTTCGACTTGCGCCTGCCCGCCGAGCTTGCCGTCGGTGCCGACTTCGCGCGCGACGCGCGTCACCTCGCCGGCGAACGAGTTGAGCTGATCGACCATCGTGTTGACGGTGGCCTTGAGCTCGAGCATCTCGCCCTTGACGTCGACGGTGATCTTCTTGGACAAGTCGCCGCGCGCGACGGCGGTCGTGACGGCGGCGATGTTGCGGACCTGGTTGGTCAGGTTACCGGCCATCGAGTTGACCGAGTCGGTGAGGTCCTTCCAGGTGCCCGCGACGCCGCGCACGTCGGCTTGTCCGCCCAGGCGCCCGTCGGTGCCGACCTCGCGCGCGACGCGCGTGACCTCGCCGGCGAACGAGTTGAGCTGGTCGACCATCGTGTTGATGGTGGTCTTGAGCTCGAGCACCTCGCCGCGCACCGAGACGGTGATCTTCTTCGACAGGTCGCCGTTGGCGACGGCGGTGGTGACCTCGGCGATGTTGCGCACTTGCGCCGTCAGGTTGCCGGCCATCGTGTTGACCGAGTCGGTGAGGTCTTTCCAGGTTCCGGCGACGCCTTCGACCTGCGCCTGACCGCCCAGCCGGCCCTCGGTACCGACCTCGCGCGCGACGCGCGTGACTTCGCCGGCGAACGAGTTGAGCTGGTCGACCATCGTGTTGACGGTGACCTTGAGGTCGGCGACCTCGCCCTTGACGTCGACGGTGATCTTCTTGGACAGATCACCCTTCGCTACCGCGGTGGTGACTTCGGCGATGTTGCGCACCTGCGCGGTCAGGTTGCGCGCCATCGTGTTGACCGAGTCGGTCAAATCTTTCCACGTGCCGGCGACGCCTTCGACGACGGCTTGTCCGCCGAGGCGTCCGTCGGTACCGACCTCGCGGGCGACGCGCGTGACCTCGCCGGCGAACGCGTTGAGCTGGTCGACCATCGTGTTGACGGTGACCTTGAGGTCCGCGACCTCGCCCTTGACGTCGACGGTGATCTTCTTGGACAGATCGCCTTTGGCGACGGCGGTGGTGACTTCGGCGATGTTGCGGACCTGGCTGGTCAGGTTGCCGGCCATCGTGTTGACCGAGTCGGTGAGATCTTTCCACGTACCGGCGACGCCGCGCACGTCGGCTTGTCCGCCGAGCCGGCCTTCGGAACCGACCTCGCGCGCGACGCGCGTCACCTCAGCGGCGAACGTGTTGAGCTGGTCGACCATCGTATTGATGGTTTCTTTGAGCTGCAGGATCTCGCCGCGCGCTTCGACGGTGATCTTCTTGGACAGGTTGCCGTTGGCGACGGCGGTGGTGACGTCGGCGATGTTGCGAATCTGGTTGGTCAGCGTGCCGGCCATCGAGTTGACCGAGTCGGTGAGGTCCTTCCACGTGCCGGCGACGCCGCGCACGTGGGCCTGACCGCCGAGCGTTCCTTCGGAACCGACTTCGCGCGCGACGCGCGTCACCTCGCCGGCGAAGGCATTGAGCTGATCGACCATCGCGTTGATGGTGCGCGCGCTGCGCAGGAACTCGCCCTTGAGCGGTCGCCCGTCGACCTCGAGCGCCATCTGCTGCGAGAGGTCGCCGCGAGCGACCGCGCCGAGCACGCGGCTCGTCTCGGCGATCGGATGGGTGAGGTCGTCGATCAGCCGGTTGACGGCGAGCAGCTTCTCGCCCCACGAGCCCGGCGCTTGGAGCTCGGCCCGCTGTCCCAGCCGGCCGTCGTGCCCGACCACGGTCGAGATGCGGTCGAACTCCTTGAGCATCCGGTGATCCATCGAGACGACTTCGTTGTACGCCTCGGCGAGGTCGCCGTCGATGCCGTCCCACGAGGTCGGCAGCTTGACCGTGAAGTCGCCGCGCGCGACGGCGCGCAGCGCGTTGAGCAACTGCCGTTTGGGTTGGTCGGGCCGCAAGGTCGCGGCGGCGCGGTCGCGAGTCGTGTGAGCGGCCCCGTTCTTCTCGGCGGGGCGCTTTCCGTTGGTCTTGGGTTTTCCGGCGACGGCCGCAGGCGGCATACGCGATCTCCTCGAGCGCGGGAAATGACGAAACGCCGACGGCGCTCTTTCCTCGTGGCAAGAGTATCGGCAGCGACGGCACACGACAACTACTGCGGGCAAGCTACCCGTCGGCGGCAAGAGCGAAACAGCACATCACGAGCGATAGCGCACACTTAGCGAAGGGCCGCTCAGAGGTTTGAGCTCGAGCAAGCAAGGGTATTGGCGCGCCGGAGGGCGCCTTTCTGGCCGTACTGATGGGGCGGTGAACGCCATCGACGAGCGACGTTTGGCCGCGTCCCTGCGGCTGCTCGTCTCGGCGAGCCGCGCATTGGCGGCTTCGTTCGACTATGCCCAGACGTTCGCCGCGGTCGGCGCGCTGATCGTTCCGGAGTTCGCCGAGGGCTTCGCCGTCGAGATCGACGAGGGCGAGATCCGCACGACGCTGGCCAGCGCGGGTCGCATCGACGATGGTGCGCGCTCCTTTCCGCTCGTCGCGCGCGGCAAGCGGCTGGGTTCTCTGTTGCTGGGCGCACCGGGACCGAGCACCGACACGTCGGGGTTGGACTTGTGGTCCGAGCTCGCGTTGCGCGTCGCCGTCTCGCTCGACGCGGCGCAGGTCTACGCGCGCGAGCACCATGTCGCCGACACATTGCAGCGCGCGCTGCTCCCCGAGCGTTTGCCGGTCGACGATCACCTCGTGTTCGATGCCGCCTACCTGCCGGGCGCGGAAGAAGCGATCGTCGGCGGCGACTGGTACGACGCGTTTCGCCTGCCCGACGAACGGATCGCGTTCTCAATCGGCGACGTCGCCGGGCACGGGCTCCGCGCGGCGATCGTGATGGGCGAGGTCCGCCAGGCGTTTCGCGCCGCGGCGCTCAACCCCAAGTCGCCGTCGCGCGTCCTCGACCGCGCGAACACGATCCTGAACATGCGGGCGAACCCGGTGATGGTGACGGCAATGTTCGGGATCGTGAACCCGCGCGACGGTACGTTCACCTACGCGTCGGCGGGGCATCCGGCGCCGCTGCTGGTGCTGCCCTGCGGGAGCGTGCAGTTGCTGCCCAAGGACGGCCTCCCGCTCGGTATCGTCGAGCATCTCGGCGCGACCGACTGGACGTTCACGCTACCGCCCGGCGGGATGTTCGCGCTCTACACCGACGGCCTGATCGAATACTCGCGCGACGTCATCGAAGGCGAGCGCAAGCTGATCGACGCGATGCGCGACGCGAGCGTGCTGCGCGACGCCGAGCCGGCGCGCGCGCTTCTGCGGCGCATCTTCGCGACGAGCTCGAACACCGACGACGTCGCGACGCTCACGATATCCGCCGGCGACGTCGCGAGCCGAACGTTCGGGTACACGTTCAGCGCGTTGCCGATGGCTGTGCCGATCGTGCGGCGCAGCCTCGAGCGCTTCGCCGTCCGGCTCGGACTCGACGACAATCGCCGCTTCGCGCTGCTCACGGCCGTCGGCGAAGCGATTGCGAACGCCGTCGAGCACGCGTACCACGGTTCACCCGGCCTGGTGCGGCTCGAGGCCCAGGCGGGCGACGACGCGTTGATCGTGGTCGTCGAGGACGAGGGAAAGTGGAAGCCGGCCCAACGGCGCGAAGAGCGCGGCCGCGGGCTACCGCTCATGCGCGCGCTGATGGACGCGGTCGAGATCCGCACCCACCAATCCCGCACCGAAGTGCGCCTCACGATGTCCCTCGACGACGACCGCCGCCAATCAGCGTGATGTCACGCTGAGCCCCGTCGAAATCCCGATGTCACGCTGAGCCCGTCGAAGCCCCCGATGTCACGCTGAGCCCGTCGAAGCGCGAACGA
>Ga0208220_1001212_pt1 | contig 10903 bp, 8 predicted proteins | sample NGESurdeep092012_9_FD_184484 | JGI IMG/M metagenome (GOLD analysis project Ga0208220, IMG submission 184484) | Arctic peat soil microbial communities from Barrow, Alaska - NGEE Surface sample F53-1 deep-092012 (SPAdes) | ecosystem: Environmental > Terrestrial > Soil > Wetlands > Peat ... | reverse complement strand
AGATCGCATCCTGCCCTGGGCCCAGTGTCGGTGAACGAGTCTTCTCATGGGTCACTCCGCTCCGCACGCCGTGAGAGAAATAGCAGCAGATAGCACGATAACACCAGGAATATATTTAGAGAAGATGGTAAATATTAGTGTCATATTGCGTCAGCAGTATCTCCGAGGCACTTTTATCACTTTCTTAACATCGGCACCATGCGTCACAGGAGCTGGGAGTGTTCCACGACCATGGTCGCCGCCCTCGGCCCGGGCCCGCTGACCTGCTGAGACGTCAGCCGACGGAGGGGGCAATCCCTAATATAGCTATATTTTTCATGATTGACTTAAATGAGCCCTGACTATAACGTCCAGTTTGCTAACGTCTGGCGCGGCTCGGGAGGCAGCTGTGACATTACGCTCAGACCCCTTTCCGAACCTAGAACAGTTCGGCGAGGCCGCCCTGACCGATCGCGAGGGCGCCATCGCGTGCCTGATTGCCGCCGGACTCACGAACCGAGAAGTGGCTCGGGAACTGTGTATCAGCCACCACACCGTCGCGCAGCACGTCGCCACCATGCTCCGCCGATTCGGTGCCCACAGCCGCTGCGAGCTGGTGGCCCGCGCCTACGCTGTGGGAACGCTGGCGACCGGCGTCTGGCCGCCGCGTCGTTCGGACGTAGGCCAGGTGACCCTATAACCTCCCGATAACTCCTCGCCGGAGAGCTTCACGGCCGGAGATGCAGCATTCCGGTAATGAGAAGAATAATAAACAGGCCGAGGGGTATCAGTGCGAAGCGCGCCCGTTTGGCCTGCTTGGCGCGAATACCATCTCGCCTGCGGCGAACAGCCATGAAGACAAATATCACGAAAGCAAGGCTCGAGAATATGAGCAGCCCTATGTCGTAGGGTCGTTCACTATTGCTGTAGGTAAGAACAGCCAAGGGCGGGTTCAGCATGCCGTGCTCGCACCGCCGAAGAGAGAAACTTCCTTCGGATTGGCCGCGGTGTAGTTACCGTATCCGCCGGCGAGCAACGCACCGATGTCAATAGACCTGCCAAAGGTCTTCAGCACCGCAGCCATAGCGTCCACGGCGACATGCGTGCCTTCGCCGCCTTCCCGTAGTGCTGCGGAGAAGTCAGTTAGCACGCCACCCGCCCCCATAACCGTCGCGGCTCCATCAATCAGCGCCGCGGTCCAGTCACCCTTACCGACATCCTCGCCAGTCTGGAATGCGCTCAGGCCCTCGGAAGCGATACCAAACCCCACGGCGACCAGGTCGCAGACGGCACAGGCAAAGACGCCGACGACCAATCCGGCGACGGCCAGCCCGGTAGCAATTTGACCCGCGTGATGTGCCACGAATCCCGCGGCCTGGCAGGCCCAGCCAAAGCCGGCCAGGCACAAGCCGGTCAGGTCGGTGTAATTAAGCGGGTTGTCGTCGGTGTAGGCGTATGCGATAGCTGTCGCGCCGATCTGGGGGTCGACGGTCAGGAACAGCGCGGTGGCCGGATCGTAGTAGCGAGCGCGCAGGTAGACCAGGCCGGACTCGGCGTCGGTGTACTGGCCGGTGTATTTCAGCGGGGTCGTCGCCGTGCCACTGTGGGTGGATGCTCCGTAGGCCGTGTAGGAGTAGGAGCCCGCGATCGCTCCGGCGCTGCTGAGCAGCGCCAGCGTCGAGCCGAGCTGGTTGTGGACGAACCAGTACGAAGCCGACGCTGCGATCTGCTCGACGGGCAGGCCGTCAGGGCCGTACAGGTAGCTGGTCGTGCCCTCGGTCAAGATGTTGGGCGTCTGCTCGTTATCCCAGGTGAACGTCGATGTCGTACCGCCGGCGGTCTTGGATATCCGCAGGCCGTCGCCGTCATAGGCGTAGCTGGCCGAGCCGCCGGAGCCGCTGAACGAGGTGAGCTGGCCGGCCTGGTTATAGCCGTAAGTCGACGCGGTACCGCTGGCGGGCGTGGCCTTGGTGCGCTGGCCTTCGCTGTTGTAGGTGTAGGCAGTCGCACCGGACGGCAGGGTGGCGCAGGCAGGCTGGGTCACGGTGCCACTGGGCAGCGTCCAGCACGCCTGGCCGGCCGCATCGAATGCCTGGGTCGACGATCCAACGGTGGTGGGGTCGCTGGCGCCATCGGCGGCATAGGGCGTGACCGTGGTGCCCGACGTGTCGGAAGCGAGTTGCTCGTCGGTCGTGTAGCCGTAGCTGTCCGCTGTCGATCCGATCGCCTGAGTGGATACCTGGCCGGCCGCGTCCCTGGTGTAGGACTGCGCCAGGACGGTCGTTGAGCCGGACATAGCCTTAATGGATGTCAGCGAGCCGCGGTTGTCATAGCCGTTGGTCACCGTCACGCCATCCGGATAGGAAGTGGTAAGCACCTGGCCGTCGCCACTGTAGCCGAAAGTGGTCTTATTGCCCGCCGGGTCGGTGATGCTGCTGAGCCGGTTCGCGGTGTTGAAGACCTGGGCTACCGCGGTGGTCTGGCCCGGATAGGTGATCGAGGTCTCGTTGCCGTCGCTGTCGTAGCCGTACGACACGGTTGCCCCGGAGCCCTGGGTCTGCGTGGTGAGCTCGCCAAAGGTGTCGTAGGTCCACGTCGTCGTGCCGGTACCGTCGGTCATCAAGGTCTTGTTGCCGTCAAGGTCGTAGCTATAGGTGACGTTGGGCGTGACACCGTCGGAGTAGGACGCGGAGGTGAGCTGTGCGGCCGCGTCGTAGCCGTCCGTCGTCACCCGCCCGGACGGATCGGTCGTGGAGGTGACCAGGCCGGCTGGGTCGATCTTCCAGCTAGTCGTCCTGTTATCTGGGTCGGTGCGGCTGATCTGGCGGCCCTGGCCGTCGTAGGTGTAGGTGGTCTTGTTGTTCAGGCCGTTGGTCGTGTACGCGATGGTGCCGTCGGGGTTGTAGCTCGTGACCTGCGTGGTCCCGTCGGGCCGCGTTGTCTTGGTGAGCTCATCGGCGGCGTCGTAGGTGTAGGTCGTGGTGTTGTTGTCCGCGTCGGTGGCAGAGGTCTTATTGCCGTCCGCGTCGTAGGTCGACTTCGTGACGTCACCGAGCGGGTCGGTCGTCTTGACGAGATCCCCCCACGCGTCGTAGGCCATGGTCGAGCAGCCAGCCGCGGGCGGCGTGCAGCCCGGGCTGACCCCGGCAGCGGAACCGTTGGGATCAACCTGCGACGTGCGCCAGCCGGTTCCCGTGTTGTATCCGTAAGCGGTCTTGTCGCCTGCTGCGTCGGTGGTAGAGGTCAGGTCACCGTCTGCGTCATAGGCCAGGGTCGTGGTGTTGCCGTTGGGGTCGACCGTGCGAGTGCGGTCGCCGGGGTGCGCAGCCGTGTCGTAGTAGTAGTTAGTCGTGCGGGTCGGGGCCGGCCCGAAGTTCAGCGTCGGCGACTCGACGAGGTTGTCGCCCTGAGTGACCGTCATGGAGGTCAGGTCAAGGGCTCCGGCAGCCCCGGACGGAATATGGCCGGACTGGTCATACTGGTCGACCGTGGCCACGCCGGTCGGGTCAATCGTCTCGATCAGGTCATCGCTGGAGTCATAGACGTAATCGGTGGTACGGCCGAGGCCGTCGGACTTCGAGATCATGTTGCCATGATCGTCATAGCTGAAGGTCTGCAGGTTGCCGTCGGGATCGGTCTCCGTGCTGATGCCCAGGGTGACCGGGTCGTAGGTGTAGGTCCAGGTCCCCGCGTTTGAGGTGCCGTAGCCCTTGATCTCCGAGGTGAGCAGCCCGTTGGTGTAGGTATCGAGGGTCTTATGGCCGCTGGGGTCTGTCACCTCGGTCTGGCCGGCCGACAGGCCGCCGTTAGGCCCGTAGGTGAACGTCGTCGTGTGACCGTTCGCGTCAGCCTGGGTGGCGACGCGCTCGGAACTGTCATAGGTCATCGAGGTGACCGCCGACGATGCGCCGCCGTAGTTATTTGGGATCCGGATTGAGGTCATCAGGTGGGTCGTGGTGTTGTAGCCGTACTGCATGCGGTCGTTATTCGCCGTCGATGGTGACCGCACGGTGCCGACGCCGTACACGTCGGTCAGGTCGTCTGCTGAGTCGTAGGCGTAGGTGATTTCCCGGCCGGCCGAATCCAGCAGCTCGGTGATGTGACTGCCGGTCCAGGTCAGCGTGTACGTGCGGCCGGCCGGGTCGGTGATGGTCGACAGCTTCCCGCTGCTGTTGTAAGCCAGGGCTGTCTGATATGTCGGACTCGCCTTGCTGCCCGCGAGATCTGTTTCCGACACCGGCCGGCCGGTTGACTGGGCGAAGGTGAAGATATCCCGGCCGCGCCGGGTGAACACGTAGTTAGAGCCGCTCGCCGTCAGCGTCGCGTCGTAACGCGGCACGGCAGGCGTGTAGGTGCCCGACGAGTCGTCGAAGGTAACCTGCGACCCGTCTTCCTGGGTGATGGTGACATCACCGGTGCTGGCGGCGGTGGTGGCGTGAAGGTTATAGGAGAATGTCCAGCCCCACCCGAATGGCCCGTCGACGGCATCGGCCCCGTTGGGACCACTCGGGTCGGCCGTGGCCTCGGCGTAGGTCCGGGTGAAGTCGAGTGGCTCGCCGCGGCCCGGGGTCGAAAGATCGGTGTAGGTTTCGCCGAAGTAGCCGGTTGCCGTATCCACCGGATCGCCCGCGGTGCGCTGGCCGCATCCGCACTGCACCCAGGCCGGGTTGCTGCCGTCGGGCTCGTCCACGATCCCGGGCGGTCCGCCGATTGGCTTGCCGGGCGTGCCCCCCTCCGGAATGAAGGCGATCGCATCGAAGGCCACGTCGAAGTTGTAGTAAGCGCCTCCGGTGGTGTCGATGTCATTGGACTGGTTACTCAGCACCACATTTCCGCCATTCTGCATGGCGAACGTGCCGATCGTCACCCACGTCTCTTCATTCCACGCCTGATTTACTCTGATTTTCCACGGGCTGGCGCCACCGCCTGGATTTATCGTGTATACGACATCGGTCGCGTCCGCGCCCAGGTGCGGAATGTGCAGCTTAATCTTGTAATACTGAAGAGACGGCAAGCTCGGTGTCCACGTGCCAGTGTTAATTTCGTCCGGGATCGAGCCGTCCTCCGTGTGGGTGAAGAAGGTGTGCCCGCCCAGCCCTGATCCCACCTGATGGGTATCGACCGCACCGATCGGGTCCCCGGCCGAATCCGTGCCGTAACTGTAGGCGAAGGTGCCCTTGGACGACCAGTTCTCGCTTGAGCAGCCTTGCAGGTTCAATGGCGGCGATGGCTGGGAATCCACGATGACCGCGCTGCTGGGGACGACCGAGGTGTCGACGTTGCAGGTCGGCGGATCGGGATCGGGGTTGGCGGGCTCGGCAGAGCCCGTCGTGTACGCGTAGGAGCTCGTGGCGCAGGTCGTTGAGCAGTTCGAGATCCACGTGGCCGGCTGGTGCCACCAGCACTCGTAATCGTTGAGCATGCAGTGACCGGCGGCCGGGTTCCCCGAGTTGGTGCTGTTTGGGTCGCAGTCGTTGGCCGACAAGCTGCAGAACGTGGCGAACGGCGCGATCTGCGGCCAGGTCTCGCCGCCGTGATACGTCGGCCCGGTGTAGGCGAAGCTGCTGTAGCGCTGCAGCGGGCTGGCCATCCAGCCCAGCACCCGCTCCTGGTAGGGCCAGTTCCCCGGATGTGCGGCGTCAGCGTAGGTGTCCTGCAGATAGGGGGCACGGCTGGGCGGGTAGACCGGGTTCTCGGGATTGTTCGCCCAGCCCAGGCCCCACGTCCCGTCCGGCCCGGTGCATGATGGCCCCGGAGTGCAGCCAGTGGTGTTGTACGTGCCCGTCGGCTCGATGCCCGAGTTGTACGCCCAGATCGCGTAGTACCAGTTCTCCAGGTATTTGGGATCCCCGCTGTTGGCAGTGATCCCGGCCGAGTACAGCTGATTCCACGTCGACTCCAGGATCTGCAGGCCGGCGGCGATATTCTCCTGATAGTCCACCGCGATCTTGATCTGCCCGTGCGCGGAAAAGATGGTGTCGCCGGTTTGCATTCCGTCGGTTACCTGCGCGATGCCGTACCCGCAGTCGGCCTGCGCATAGTTAATCGACGAGATCCCCCCCGCCGAGCCGTAATAGTCCGCGATCAGCGGATCGCTGGCGATGCCGGGCGGCGCGTGCCAGGACGCCTGATCCCAGTTCGACTCCTGCGCCATGATCGCCTCGAAGACCGACCGGGGCACGGTAGCCCACGAGTCGCTCGACGGGTGATCCAGCGTAATCAGCGGGAAGTCACTATTCGGGGCGTACGCGGCCAGGCCGAGGTTGTCGAATCCGGCCGGCCGGGTGTACTGGCTGCCGGTGAGCAGGCCCTGCTCGGCCAGCTGCGCTGCCCAGTCCACCTGCGCGTTAGATGGCTGCATGACCTGCAGCCCGGTTTGCAGCCTGGGCACCGCGCACACGGGCGTCTGGGCCGCCGTCAGCCGGGCCGCCGTCAGCCGGGCGGGCTGGCTGGCGCCCTTCGGCACTGACCGGCCCGTGCCCGCCGAGGGAGAAGACGACGCGGGCGCGGCGTCCTTGCGCGGCTGCGGCCGTCCGATCGACGGCTGAGGGGTGCTGGCCAGGACAGCAGGCGGAACGCGGAACGCCGGCAGCGCCGTCGTTGCTCTCGCCTCCGGCGTCGCCCGCGGATCCGCGAGCACGCTGTCCGACCGGGGTGCGAGTGCTACGGGGTCGGAAATTTTTCTGTTGGCGTTCGGGCCGAACAGCGCGTCCCCGTCCAGCGACGAAGCCGATGCGCCATATTTCAGTCCGGAATCTGACACGTTCACGATGCCGTCGCTCGCCAGCGGGCCCGCGCTGACTTGCCGCGCCCCGGCCAGGGTCGCGTGCCCCAGCCTGCCCTGGAACAACTGCAGGCGAGTCAGGTCTCCCGAGCCCAGGCTCGTCACCCGTCCGGCCTGCTCATGCTCGACCGTGGCTGTCCGGGACGGGCTTCTGGCGTCAAGGAAATCGGCACCGCCATCGGCGGCCGGCCGGACGTCGTAAGGCTGTCCGCCGACTCGGGCAACGACGACTGGCTTCGCCTGCCCTGACTTGCCGGAAGCCGGAACCCGCACCAGGTCACTGCCTAGGACTCCCAGCACTGCGCCGGTGACCGGCACGGCCGAGGTCACCTGGCCGGCGACGGTCGAGGACGACTCGACCTTTCCCGTGGTCAGGCTGGCCGTCAGCAACTGTGTGGTCTGCTCGTTCGGTCCAATGCTCAACGTGAACACGGCGGTGTCACCTGTGCCGCAGCCCGGCGAGTCGTACTGCAGGCTGACGCCCGCGGCGACCGGGTGCACGGCACCCGAAGCCAGATTGACCGAATAGGCGAAGCCACCATGATCACGGGCCGCCTGGATGTTCACCGCCGACGCCGGCAAGATGGCCACTGCGGCAAAGCGTCCGTCGCCTGAGATGCACTGATACCCGGTCCACGACGATGCGTCATAACCCGACGGTTCGAGCACGGCGATCTCCCGCCATGCAAACCCGGACGCCTCATGGCCGATCTCCAGGTGGTAGCCGGCCGCGTCTCCCCACCCGTTGATGGCCAGGTCCTTGGATGTCGCGGCACGTGGACCGAAGTCACCGGGCCTGACCTGGGCTGCATGCGGCTTATCGGGATGAACGGCCCGCGCAGAGGCCAGCGCGGTGGATGCGGGCGCCATCAATCCGATAGCCACCGTCAACGGGACGCATGCCGCAACCGCACGGTGCCACCGGGACCAGGACATCATCAAATACCTCCGGTGGGCCGAGTACCTGCCAGGCAGCAAACGCATCCGCCTGCCACCGCGCACGGAACGTCTGCCGGGCCTGAACGTCCCACCGGTGAGGAGTCGCGCCTATCCCCAGAACGACTACGTTTGCGGTGATTTGATCGCCGGTATGGTCACGGGTTCATGCCTGGGTCGGGCGGAGGCGGCTGATCAAGGCAGGGCCGGCGGAGGCGGCTGGTCAGGCAGCGCCTGGCCGGCGGCGGTGCCGCCCTACTAGTCGCACGGGCGGACGGTGGCGGCAGAGAATGCCACGGAACCTGCGGTGGCGACCAGCGCACTGACGATGTACGGACCGCTCGGGGCTAGCCGGCCGGCAACGTCGCTCAGCCGAGCTGGCCGCGGAGCCAGCGGATGTCGGTCGCCGGATCCGGCGTCTCGCAGACGACCGGCGCGCCCGCCGCGCGGACGACGCCGACGATCAGGGCCGGGTCGATCTGGCCCGACTCCAGCCCGGCGTGCCGGTCGCGGCCGGAGCCGAACTCGTCCCGCGAGTTGTTGCAGTGCACCAGGTCGATCCGCCCGGTGATGGCCTTGAGCCGGTCCACGACGTCGCCCAGGTCCTCGCCCGCGGCATGCGCATGACAGGTGTCCAGGCAGAAGCCGACCTCGCCACCGCCGTCGGCGGCATCCGACACGGCCTCCCAGAGCCTGGCGATGGCGTCAAGGCTGCGGGCCATCGCGCCGTCGCCGCCGGCCGTGTTCTCGATCAGCATCGGCAGCGGCCGCTCGATCCGCTCGATCGCCTTGCGCCAGCTGTCGTAGCCCTCGGCCGGGTCGACGCCCGCGGTGACGTGGCCCCCGTGCACGATCAGGCCCCGCGCGCCGATCGACGCGGCGGCCTTGAGCTGCTGATCCAGCAGCTTGCGGCTCGGGATCCGGATCCGGTTGTTCGGGGACGCGACGTTGATGACGTACGGCGCGTGAATATAGGCACCGACCCCGGCGGCCTCGAAGGACGCCCGGATCTCGGCCGGCTCGCCAGGAAAGGTGGGAGCCTTCCAGCCCTGCGGGTCACCCAGGAAGAACTGCACGACGTCGGCGCCCATGGCGAGCGCCTCCTCCAGCGGATCGCCGTCGTGCAGGTGCGCTCCGATCGCGGTCATTCTCCGAGCCTAGCGCTGGCCGGCGACAGTCCGGCGGGATCGGCGACCGCTAAGCGAAGCCGCCGTGCCCGATGCCCAGGGCCATGCCGACGAACGCCGCGATGATCCCGGTGACGATCAGGATCCGCTCTTCCCTGGTCGCGGAGTTCAGCTGAACCCCCAGCCCGATCCCGAAGCCGATGATGCCCAGAATCGTGGCCGGCAGATGCGCCCGGACTATGAGGCCGCACGCAAAGGCCGCGATGCCGACGACCAGGGTGAACACCGTCAGGATGTTCAGCACCGGGTGCGGCTGCCCGTCACTGTTGAGGGTCAGCCGGGAAGGCTGGCTGCGTGACTGGGTCCGGACGGCCTCGGGCATAACTGCCACCACCTTGACGAGTGCCTGTTGTTCACGCGCAGTGCCTGTGCCCAGTGTCTTCCCGCTAGCGCGGGAATGGAATCATCGGCTGGCCGCGACGTCGGCCGGCGGAGCGGGCCTGGGTCGGCGACGCGGTTCGTTATAAGTGGGCAGGGGTTTTGCTTCCGGTGGGACTGTCCGTCCCGGCTGGTAGGCTGGCTAAGCCGCAAGCAGGCCGTCGATGTTTAGCCAACACTGTGCAGCAAACACTCTGTGTAACAGGCACTGTGTGTAGCAGACACTGTGTAGCAATCTGGCGGCGGGCTAGTGGCCCCTCCTGTCACGGAGAGACCGTGACCGCGTGAGTCCAGAGGAGGCAGTAAGCGCATGCGCCGCTACGAGATGATGATCATCCTCGACCCCTCGCTTGAGGAGCGCACCGTCCAGCCGTCGCTCGACCAGTTTCTCAAGGTCGTTACGACCGCCGGCGGCAGCGTGGACAAGGTCGATGTCTGGGGCCGCCGTCGGCTGTCCTACGAGATCGACAAGAAGTCCGAGGGCATCTACACCGTCGTCGACCTGATGGCGGAGCCAGATGCCGTAAAGGAACTCGACCGTCAGCTCAACCTGAACGAGGCTGTCCTGCGGACCAAGATCCTGCGGCCGGACGTGCACTAGCCCTTCCGGCATCCCCGAGCTGACTGAACCCGACCGACCGGGAGCACCCCGATGGCAGCAGGCGACACCCAGATCACCATCGTTGGCAACCTCGTTGACGATCCCCAGCTCCGCTACACCCCGACGGGAAACGCGGTGGCTAACTTCCGCGTGGCCTCCACGCCCCGGTTCATGGACCGGGCCACCAATGAGTGGAAGGACGGCGACAGCCTCTTCCTGACGTGCAATGTCTGGCGTCAGCCGGCGGAGAACGTCGCCGAGAGCCTGCAGCGCGGCATGCGCGTCATCGTCTCGGGGCGGCTGCGGCAGCGATCGTACGAGACCCGCGAGGGCGAGAAGCGCACCGTCTACGAGATCGAGGTCGACGAGGTCGGCCCCTCGCTGCGGAACGCCTCGGCCAAGGTCACCCGGTCCACCCGGTCCGGTGGCGGCAGTGGTGGCGGCGGTTTCGGCGGCGGCGGCTCGTCGTCGGGCGGCGGCCAGGGCAGCCAGGGTGGCCAGGGTGGCCAGGGTGGCCAGGGCGGCGGGCGTCCGGCCGACGACCCGTGGGCCTCGGACGCCAGCGGCGGCGGGGACAACTCGTTCGCCGACGAGCCGCCCTTCTAGCCCGGACCACGCCGCGACCACATCGCAACCACGACCAGACATCCACTAACCGACCATCCCCGCCGGCGGCGGGGCTCTGCTAAGGAGCACCAAGATGGCCAAGCCACCCATTCGCAAGCCTAAGAAGAAGGTTTGCCTGTTCTGCCAGGAGAAGATCACCCGCGTGGACTACAAGGACACCGGGCTGCTGCGGAAGTTCATCTCTGACCGCGGCAAGATCCGCGCCCGTCGGGTGTCCGGCAACTGCACGCAGCACCAGCGCGATGTCGCCACGGCGATCAAGAACGCGCGCGAGATGGCGCTGCTGCCCTACACGAGCACGGCTCGCTGAGACCGGGGAGGTAAGAACCGATGAGCGGTACGCCCATGAGGCTCATCCTGACCCAGGAGGTCTCCGGCCTGGGTGCCCCCGGCGACGTGGTGGAGGTAGCG
>Ga0208220_1001211_pt1 | contig 10904 bp, 8 predicted proteins | sample NGESurdeep092012_9_FD_184484 | JGI IMG/M metagenome (GOLD analysis project Ga0208220, IMG submission 184484) | Arctic peat soil microbial communities from Barrow, Alaska - NGEE Surface sample F53-1 deep-092012 (SPAdes) | ecosystem: Environmental > Terrestrial > Soil > Wetlands > Peat ... | reverse complement strand
TGCCTCACAGGATCTCGCTCTCCAGCCGGGCGATGCCGTCACAATCTTCTCGCGCAAGGATCTTGAGTTGCCGGTCGATCGCCGAACCAAATACGTTCGCCTCCAAGGAGAAATTGTCAATGCCGGTGTTTACAGTGTATCCCCCGGAGAAACCCTGCAATCGCTCGTGGAGCGCGCCGGCTGACTGACGCCGAAAGCCTATCTCTACGGCGCCGATTTCACGCGCAAGAGCACTCAGGAACTCGAGCAGCAACGGCTGGACGAGTATGCCGATCACCTCGAACATCTCGTCGAGCGGACTGCGATCTCGAGCATGGAGGGTCAAACGGGGCAAAGCGGCGGCGAAAACGGGACGCAAAGTCCCGTGATGTCGGCAAACCAGAGCCTGGTGTCGCGCCTGCGTCAGTCGCGGGCGACGGGACGGATCGTGCTCAACCTAGCCCCCTCCAGCGATAGCGTCAGCAGCTTTCCGGAAATGATTCTGGAAGATGGGGACCGGCTTGTGATTCCATCTCGACCTGCGACGATTCAAGTTATCGGTGCGGTCTTCAATCAGAACGCATTCCTCTTCGAGAAGGGCGCCACGGTGGGCAGCTATTTACTCCTTGCGGGAGGACCCGCAAGCGAAGCGGACCGCAATCAAATCTTCGTCTTGCGTGCTGACGGTTCGGTTGTGCATCGCAGCAACGGGGTTTCAATCTTCGAGGCTTCGGCATTGGACGATGTTCGACTGTATCCCGGCGACACCATCGTTGTGCCAGAGAAGATGATCAGGCCTTCCGGATTGAGGGCGCTCGCGAACTGGACGCAGGTGATGTCTCAATTGACCTTGAGCGCCGTCGCACTCGATGTGGTCAAATGACCGCCTCGCGAATTTAAGAGATCTCTCATAATTCGCCCTTCAAAACCACACCATGATTGCCACGAAGCTGGGTACGCCTTCAGGCGGCGAGTTCCAGCGACAGATTCACGGCGCGAATGCTGCGCCGGCAAGTGCTGCATCGGCAAATGCTCCGCCGGTCGTCCGACTCCCTGCTCCTGACCAGCAACGCTTGTGAATTTCTTAATAGAGGTTGACTCATGCAGTCTGTTGACGGCCGTCGGGACCGGGAACTCGCTTTTTCTTCGGTTCCTACTTCGATTCCCCGGAACCTTGTTCCTCTCAGTCCGCGCAGTGCGGAGCCTTCTGTTGACGCGGAGCCTGCTCTCGAATTGAGACCGGATTCTCCGTTTGCAAGTGAATGGAGCATCTCGCTGGCCAAGCGCTTCTTCGACACCGGCGTTGCGCTGGTGGCGCTGATATTTCTTGCGTTGCCGATGATGGCCATCGCGATCCTGATCCGCCTGTCTTCGCGAGGCCCCTCGCTCTTTGTTCAGTCTCGCGTGGGCCGCTGGGGAAAGCTCTTTCCGATTTACAAATTTCGCAGCATGGTAACTTGCTCCGGCACTTGGTCAGGTCCCACCCACACGCGCAAAGGCGACAACCGCATCACGGTCATTGGCCGCATCCTTCGCAGGCTCAAGCTCGATGAACTGCCGCAGTTTTACAATGTTCTTCGCGGGGATATGAGCCTCGTTGGGCCACGTCCAAAGCTGCCGCAACACGCTGCCACTCTAGACATGCCGTTTCGCCCCGGAATTACGGGCGCGGCCACCCTTGCCTTCCGCAGGGAAGAGGAAATGCTGCGCCATATCCATCCGTCTCTCCTCGACGATTTTTACAACCGGCACATCCGCCCTATGAAGGCGCTCATCGATGTCGACTACATGGCTCATGCGACCCTTCTGTCGGACATGCGCATCGTTGCGGAAACATTCATGGCCTGCATCACGCCCGCTACGGATCGCGAGCTTGCTGTCATCTGCCAAGGCGGCGAACAGCGCAATCTTGATCCGCCGGCCTCGTTTTACGCGAACAAGGATCAATCGCTCGAAGAGATCTAATCGTCGACTTCAGATTTTCTTATGAGATCCCCCTCAGCCGCCTCGCAGATTCATCTCGCATGCGTGCTCTTTGGTCTGGCGTGGCCGCTTTTGCGTGCCTTAACGGCCAGCAGGAAAATCGGCGATTAATTATTCCTCCTCCCGTGAGCTGCCCGCGCCAGATCTCCCTGTTCCGGCAGGCCGCGGAGAATATGGTGGCCACGCCTGCTGTTTCAGTTATATTTGCTGGGTAGCGTTATCGCGCTGCGATCGCGCACATAACCAGTCATGCGGTAATCCAGATGGGTTTGGCAAGTTTCTTGAAATGCGCGCACTTTGAAACGCTGAGGGGTAAACCGTGAAACGAATGGCTCATGTTGTTGCATTCATCGTAGTTGTGGCAATGGCAATTCCTGCCATTGCAAAGGGAGAAGCGAAGATGGCAGTTTTTGGAACGACACCGGACGGAGTTTCCGTTCCGATCTACACGCTGTCCAGTGGGCAGATTGAAGTGAGAGTGACAGCCTACGGGGCGCACCTGGTGAGCGTAAAGGCGCCGGATCGCACGGGAAAGCCGGCGGACGTTGTGCTGGGATACGATTCGCTCGCAGGTTACCTGGCCGATAACAAGACCTACCTGGGCGGCATTGTGGGGCGCTACGGAAACCGCATCGCCGGCGGTAAGTTCACGCTGGACGGAAAAACCTACCAGATTCCTTTGAACGAGCCCACCAACGCGCTGCACGGCGGCCCCAAGGGATTCAATCAATACGTGTGGAAGTCCGAGGAGATACCCGGCGGCGTCGAGTTCACTCTCGTTAGCCCTGACGGCGACATGGGATTTCCTGGAACGCTGACTGCGAAGGTGCGCTATACGCTGAAAGGCGACACACTGCGCATCGACTATTCTGCGACCAGCGATAAGCCCACCGTGGTGAACCTGACCAATCATGCGTACTACAACCTGCATGGCGACGACAAAGGCAATATCCTTGACCTGAGGTTGGAGCTTAACGCCGACCGGTTCACGCCTGTAGACAAAACGCTGATCCCAACCGGCGAATTGGCTCCGGTGGCCGGTACGCCGCTGGATTTTAGGAAGCCGGAGGTGATAGGAGCCCGCATCGATGCGGACAATGCTCAACTCAAGATCGCCGGTGGCTATGACCATAACTGGGTTGTGAACGGCAAGCCTGGAACGCTGCGACTGGCGGCGATTGTCACCGATCCGGTGAGCGGGCGCAAGCTGACGGTCGAAACGACGGAGCCAGGCGTGCAGTTCTACTCAGGCAACTTTCTGGATGGATCGTTTACCGGCCGTCACGGCGTGAAATACACCAAGCACTCCGGCCTGTGCCTTGAGACGCAGCATTTTCCCGATTCGCCGAACCATCCGGATTTTCCGACGACGACGTTGAAGCCGGGCGAGACAATGCATTCGACGACGACGCTCACTTTTGGCGTGGTGAAGTAAGCCCGCTGAGTTTGCATCCAACAAAAACGCCGCCGCGAGTTCGCTATCTTGCGGCGGTTTGCTTTTTGAGCCAGCCCAGGCCTTCCGACGTGTCGGCCGCGGGAATGTACTCGCAGCCAATCCAGCCCTCGTAGCCCAGCGCATCGATCAGGTCGAAAAGATAGCTGTAGTTCACTTCGCCGGTGTCAGGCTCGTGGCGTTCCGGCACCCCGGCGATCTGGAAATGGCCCACGCGGGTCTGCTTTGCATCCGCGAGATACTTGCGAATTCTGGTGGCAAGATCACCCTCTTCCACCTGGCAATGAAACAGATCCATCAGAATTTTCAAGTTGGGAGCCCCGACTTCAGTCACGATGGCGTGGGCCTCTTCCTGACGATTGAGAACAAACCCGGGAAGGTTGCGCAGCGCGATCGGCTCGATCAGTAAATCGATGCCAGCCGCGTATGCCCGCTCCGCGGCCCAGGCGAGATTTGCGGTGTAGACACCAAGAACATGTGCATGATCCGTTCCTTTGGGAGCAATGCCCGCCATCGCATGTATCCGCGGGCATTCGAGTGCGAGCGCGTACTCGAGAGCGCGCAGAAATCCGTCACGAAATTCCTGCTCGCGGCCGGGCAATGCCGCGATGCCGCGCTCGCCAGCCTTCCAGTCGCCGGGAGGGGAATTGAAAAGCACCTGGCGCAGGCCGTGTTCTTTGAGGAGCGCAGCCAGCGTTGCCGCGGGATATTCGTACGGAAAAAGATACTCGACGGCCGTGAAGCCATCGCGCGCAGCGGCGCCAAATCGAGCCAGGAAGCTATGCTCGGTGTACATCATTGTCAAGTTGGCGGCAAAACGAAGCATGGCGTTGACTCCATTGATTGGTCGCTGCTGAATCACTATTGCATGTTCGGGTGTTGCTGGGCGGCGCACCCTTATTCTCACGCAGAATAAAGAGCCGCAACTTCGTAATCCACGATCGAAGGAATCGTGAACTCGACAACGTCGCCCGTGACGTGGAAGGGAATGTCGCGCTCGGCTCGCAGCAGTTCGGCGCGAGTGACGCGATGGCCCGCGGGAAGCTTGAAGCGAACCTTTTGCGGACCGATGGGATAAAACTCGCTGAACCATCCGTGATGCGCGTTTGGATTTGTGTAGTTCAAAACGTGCACGGCAAAACCAGGCTCCGTCTCCCATGCAAAAATCTCGACCAGCCCCTTGCCCTCTACACTCACCGGAGCCGGCGCGCCAGCCACCCATCGAATTGTGTTTACGAGCAGGCGGCTGAGGTCGGTTTGGCCTGAGAGCCACATCGTCGGCTCGATGTCGCCGGGGAAGTAGGCCAGGCGGCTTGCGCCACTCTCGCGCAGCACTATGGCGGGCTCATCGGTGCGCGGAATGGGCGGGTACGAAAGCTCCGGCGGATACGCCGTGTAACCTGGCACGACGGTGAGCACTGGATTATCGACCGGCTTCAGCGGCAAGCGAAACTCAGCGCCCGCGATCCAGTGCGTATCGGCGAAGCCATCGAGAATCGGGTGCGGACGCTCGATGCGCGCCATATAGGGATTTGCGTTTCCCAGCCGGCCGATCACCGGCCCTGCCGCGTGGATGCCGAAGACATCGGCCAGCCCGAAGTCCGCGCGGCGCTCATTGCGCTCGTTGTACATGCTGGTCTCGAATGTCGCCAGCAGCGATCCGCCCTGGTTTACATACTCGCGCAACTGCTGGCACTGCGCGCCGCTGAGCAGTGCGGTGTTGGGCAGAATGATTGCCGTGTATTTCTTGATCCGCTCCAACTGCAGGCGATCTTCGTGGACGAAGTCGAAGAGAAATCTGCCTTCGAGCAGCGCGGAATACATCGCATCCATCCATTGCTGCATCGTCACGTCGCGCGGCGGCTTATAGAAAAGCCCCGTCCGCTGCCCCATTACAACGCCGATGTTGGCGATGGTGCGCTTGTTCACCCAATGCGCGTCGTGCCGCGCCGTCCACTGGAAATAATCGCGGCAGATCTTTTCCCAGCGAAGATCTTCGCCGAGGCCATTCTCTCCGCCGACGACGTGAAAGTAAGGAACCATGCCGCTGGCCAGTGTCTGGCTGGTCCAGATGACGGCTTCGGCAGCCGACTTGGTCACCTCACGCCACCGAATCGGCCCGGTCGTGTACGCGCCCGTCAGATTGGTTGCCATCTTGCCGTCGAGCACGGCATTGCATACGCGCCCCTGCTGCGCCGCGCCCCAAACCGGCGCATCTCCCCTGTTGCGGCCCTGGTTGTCGCCCTGAAACCACTCGCAGAACTCGCCCAGCTTCGCCAGATTCGGAGTGGCATGTGCGCCGCCGCCCATATTGTTGATGTAGAAGCTCAGGGCTTTTTTGTCTTTTGCGATCGAATCGTACAGCTTCCACAGCGCCGTGAACCGCTCGTTGAATTTGTCCCAATAGGCCGGAGTCTTTGCGGGTGGCAATTGCCGGCACTGGTTGCAGTAGCAGACCGGCAAAGTAAACGACGGCCAACCATTCGTGTAGTGCGCATCCATATCGTAGCGAGAGTTGACTTCGCGCACGACGGCGGGAAAATAGTCGGTCATGTACGTCGTAAACATGCAGGTTTGGAAAAGCTCAGGAGCCTCAGCCGAAGCCAGTGGATGCCCTTGCTCATCGCGCATGAACCATTCGGGGTGCGCGGCCAGCGCGTCTCCCCAATTCAGGTCGGGGCTATAGCGCGCGACGGTGCGCAGCCCGCGCTTTTTCGCCGCGTCGTTCAGATCGCCGGTGAAGTCGCGCCCGTTTAGGTATTTTGCGGGTCGATGGAAGGGAACTTTGCTCGGATAAAACGCAACAATCCCGGTCACGCTGACAAAGACCGCGCCAACCTTGGCGCGGACCCAATAGTCGGCCCACGCTTCGATGTCGAAAACCGCGGGATCGTGCTCCGTGAAGTTTGTCTGGCCAATACGCCGCAGCGTTTTTTGCCAGGGCACGCCGTCCGCGGACGGCTGCGAAGCAGAAGTGCTTGTTCCTGGCGTCGATACGGATGGACTCATGGCGAAGGATTCCCCCGCGCGGACCAGTGGCACAGTTGCCGCGGCGGTTTTCAGAAATCTGCGCCGATCGAAAGTGAACATGGGCTGACCATGACCTCCGTTGCGATCCTAGTGAGCGATCAATTCTCGAAAAGACATGCCAGGCCGCGCTACTTTCCGCGCGTATTCAATTCGCCCAGCACTTTCTTCAGATCGTCGAGCTTCTGTCCGGCGTCGGCAAGTTTGCCTTCAGAGGTCAGCCGCTGATAATCGGCAAAGTCCTGGCTTGCCTGGCTGATGAGCGCGCTAGGGCTCGTTCCGGTTTGCGCTGTGGCCGGAGGTGCGGTTGCCCCGGTCCCCGCTCCCGTGCTGGCTCCTGTCGATAATGACGACGGTTCGCCGTTCGTGAGCGACGGCGCCTCCGATCCGAAGAGCGAACTTAATGCGGCCTCAAAGGTCGGGCCGTAAGCGAGTCGATCCTGCAGCGCCAGCACGACGAGGCGCAACTCCGGCATCGGGCTCTGTTGCGCTTGCAGGTAGATCGGCTCTGCGTAGAGAAGCGCCTGCCCGCACGGAATCACGAGCAGGCTGCCGCGGATTACATGCGATCCTTGCTGGTTCCACAGCGTGAGTTGGCCGGAGAGCTGCGCGTTCTGGTCGATGCGCGCTTCGATCTGCTGCGGGCCATCGACGAGGCGCGTCTTGGGAAAATCAAAGACCACGGCTTTGCCGTAATTTGCGCCGTCGCTGCGCGCGGCAATCCAGCCGATCAGGTTATTACGGTTGGTTGGCGTGAAGGGCAGAATCTCAACGAACTCCAGGCCGCCCGATTCACCGGGTAAGGTCATCAGCACAAAGTTCGGCTGCATCTCCTGTGCCGATTGATCGCCCTGATTCGATCCGGTCTGCGTGGCCACGCTCCATTGGTCCTCCCGGTTATAAAAAACCTCGGGATCGGTCATGTGATAGAGGGCGTATTGATCGGCCTGCAGGCTCAGCAGCGTCTCCGGATAGCGAACGTGCGCGCGCAGCCACGCAGGCATGACGGATTCATCCTTGAACAATCCGGGAAAAATGCCGCGCCATGCAGCCAGTATCGGGTCGTCCTTGTCGAACACATAGAGCGTGACCGTGCCGTCGTACGCGTCGACCACGGCTTTGACGCTGTTGCGGATGTAGTTGACGGAATCGTTTCCGAGCGTCGACGGCGCCGAGTAAGGATAACTTGACGAAGAAGTGTAGCCGTCGATGATCCATGAAAGACGTCCATCCGCGCCGACCACAATATACGGATCGTGATCGAAGGTCAGGAATGGCGCCAGCGTAGAAACGCGCGCAACAACATTGCGCCGCATCAGCAGGCGGCTATCGGCAGTGATGTCATCGCTGAATGGAACCTTGGTCAGGTCGCCGCGATCAAAGGCCAGCAGCGCCCGGCGCAAGAATCCTCCCATTTCGATTCCGCCCGTGCCCTCATACGAAGAAAGATTGTTGCTTTGCCCTTGCGGATAGTTGAATTCCTGCTGGTGCGTCTTCACATATACATCGCTGTCGGTCAGCTCGCCGAAGTAAATCTCCGGTCGCGTAACGCTCAAGCCCGGCACGGTGCTCTGTACCGGCATGTTGCTCAGGTAAAGAATCGGCAACCCTTCCGGCGAAAAGCCATTTACCGGATTCATAGTGATGCCGTAACCGTGCGTGTAGATAAGCTTGTCGTTGATCCAGTTCCGGCTGCTCTCGGGCAACTTGTCGAGATTCAGCTCGCGCACTGCCAGCATTACCTCGCGCAGGGAGCCGTTGATCTTATAGCGGTCGATATCGATGCCGGGAAAATCGTAGTAAGTGCGAATCTCCTGCACCTGGCGCAGCGTGTCCTGGAGCGCGCTCACATCCCACAGGCGGATGTTTTCGAGCGTGGCCTGATTGTGTTCCGGATCGACGGCGGCGACCGTTGTTTCCGCGGGGAACTCCTGCTGCGCAAAGCTGTCCAGCCCGTATGCCTGTCGCGTTCCGGCAATGTTATTCGCGATGTAAGGCCGCTCTTTGTCGAGCTGGTTTGGCTTAACGATGAAGGTGTCCACATACCATCCGGCGACCCCGGCCACCACGAAGCAAGCGACCGCAGGAGCCACAGCGGCAAGCAGCCAGCGCGCTCGCGGCTGGATCGCTCCGGCGGCGAACGCGATCACCGCGCCCAATGCCAACGCAATGCTGATAAACAACATTCCGATGAGCGTGATGTGCGCATCGGTGTAGGTCACGCCGTCGAAGATTGTGTGCTCCTCAAAGAGCAAATCGAAACGGCCAACGTACTCGCGAATGGCCAGCGCGAAAAGCAGAAAGCCGGCAGCGATCGAGACTCCGCGCCAGGGCAGGGAATTAACGCTGCCTAAGCGGCCGCCAAGCGCGCGCCCGCCGCCCGCGGCGATCAGGAAGAGCACGGAGAGAACGCACACCAGCACCGCCAGCGTCAGCAGCCATCCGGCCATCATCTGCAAAGCTGGCAGCGTGAATAGATAAAAGCCGAGCGGGCGGTTAAAGATGGGATCGGCCAAGGTCGCGGTGTGCGGCGCGTCCCAGTAGAGAGCCAGTGTCGGCCACTGCGCCTCCATCGCAAAGCCGGTTGCGACCGAGATCAACAGCGCGGCAATGACCCCGATGATATGGAGGAACTTCGCCACCGGAAGCTCAACCGGCTTGCCGGCGAAGAAAATCGTGTGCGTATCGGGCAGGTCCCCGGCATGGCTGTGCCGCAGCGCGAGAAACGCGCCGAACAAAATCAGGAACGTGAGCGCAGCGAACACCGCAAACGTTCCCCACTCGAGGCCAAAGCTCTTCCAAAAGACGGTTGCGAAGCCGAGCGAGCGGAACCAGAGCAGGTCAACCCAGTAGGAGATGGCGGTGCGGCCACCGATAAAGATCAAAATGATAACCGCAAGGAAGAGATAAACCGCCAGGCGCGGACGCTGCTGTTTGCCACCCATCGGCCAATCGATTGTTTCGGGCATTTTCCACCCCACTCAGGCGACAAGTGCGCTCTGAGTTACCCAAGAATTGTACAGCGGTGGAGCAGGGTTGTTGTTGCGGGATTCCGGCGATGTTAACATTTGACGCAGACAGGAAGGACCCTGCTTCGATGAGCGAAATCATCTTTGAGGTGCGTGAGGACGAGGTCGACGGCGGCTACATCGCTACCGCATTGGGATACGGCATCCATACCCAAGGGGAAACCGTCGAGGAACTGCGCGCGATGGTCAAAGACGCTGTCAGGTGCTACTTCGATGAGTCCACGCAGTCGCCCAAAATTATCCGCCATCATTTCGTGCGCGACGAAGTCCTGGTCCAGTGAAGCTTTCGCGCAACGTTAAGCGTTGACGTACTGATCGAGACGCTGAAAATTGTGATGAGTTCGCAAAGGCTGCAGCAGGTGAATCGAAAGCGGCCGCAGGCGAATCGTGTTCAGATCAGCTCGGAGCGGCCAGTGATGCTCAGCTCTTTCACAATTTTGCCCACATCCTGAGAGTGGTCGCGGTGTGCAATCAGCAGCGCGTCTTCGGTGTCTACAACCACCAGGTTCTCCACGCCGACCAGCGCGACAAATTTCTTAGGGCTGAATACATAGTTGTCGCTGGCTTCAATGGAGATGTGCCCCGTGGAATCGGCCACGTTACCTTCGGCATCGCCGCGCAGCCGCGTTTCCACCTGGTACTCGTAGAGCGAGGCCCAGGAGCCGAGGTCGTTCCAGTTGAATTCCGCGGGAATGCAATACAGATGAGAGAGGTGCTCGCCCTTGGCCGATCGCGGCTCAAGCACTGCGTAGTCAACAGAAATGTTTTCACACTTGGGATAAGCTTCGCGGAATATCTCGTCGAACTGAGGCGTGCCCCAGGCGGCGGCGATTGCCTCAAGCAGCGGAGCCGTTTCCGGCAGATGCTCGCGGACTGCGTTGGCCAGCGTCCGAGCCGACCAGAGAAACATGCCAGAGTTCCAGTAATAGTTTCCCGCGGCCACAAACTCTTCAGCGCGATTCTGGTTCGGCTTTTCGATGAAGCGGCGCACGTGCAGCGCGGAGTCGTCCTTAGTCAGGTCGCCGGTTTCGATATATCCATATCCGGTTTCGGCGCGGAACGGCTCGATGCCCAACACCACAATGTTCTCGCCGACGGCAGCGGCGGCGATGCCCTTTTGCAGCGCCTTCAGAAAACGCGGCTCGTCGGCAATCACATGGTCGGAAGGAAACACGCCCAGCACGGCATTGGGGTTTTCGCGCTCGATGAGAAATGCGGCCAGACCGCAGGCTGGAGCGGTGTTGCGCGCCACCGGCTCCTGGACAATTTGCGCGGCGGGAAGGCCCGGCAACTGGTCAGCAATCTCGCGAGCCAAGTACTCATTGGTGATGATCCAGGTCTTTTCCAGGCCAGCCAGCGGCTTGAGCCGCTCCACAGTCTGCTGAATCATGGAGCGCTCGCCGTCCAGCGCAAGAACCTGCTTGGCGTGGGCG
>Ga0208220_1001210_pt1 | contig 10905 bp, 8 predicted proteins | sample NGESurdeep092012_9_FD_184484 | JGI IMG/M metagenome (GOLD analysis project Ga0208220, IMG submission 184484) | Arctic peat soil microbial communities from Barrow, Alaska - NGEE Surface sample F53-1 deep-092012 (SPAdes) | ecosystem: Environmental > Terrestrial > Soil > Wetlands > Peat ... | reverse complement strand
CAGGTCAGGGCCGCTGGCTGGCGCGGCTGGGAACGCCACGCCATCCGTTTTCGTCTGTCCAGACACCGCACAATCCCCGCTCAGCTACGCAACCGGCCACGCAGTCATGCACTGCGTGAGTTCACACAATAGTCTTTAATTCCGACCGGTTTTGCGGATTACAGGTAGGATCTGCCGATGGCGTCGAGACGACCCGGCTAGCGAGAGATTGCGCAGGACGCTCATGAGTCAGGAAGCAAGCGCGGAAGTCGCCCACGGCGGGACTGGCACGGTTCCGTCGCGGTCGGCTCCGTCCCGGTCGGGCCTGGGCCGTTTCGCCGCGGCTGGAGTTGACTGGCTGCGGTCTGACTTGTTCCTTCGAACCGAGAGCGGGCCGGTCGGCTGGCGGAAAATCCTGCTCGCCATCGCCTGCGTGATCGGCGGCGCCGCGGTCAGCCTGTGCCGCACCGTTGGCGCCGGCTCGCTGAACACCACCTGGATCGAGGACGCGAAGAACCTGCTCAGCCAGGGGCTTGACTCTCCTTTCGCGCAGGCCCTCAGAACCCCGATCAGCGGGTACTACCAGGTGCCCGCGCGCATCATCACCGAGATCGCGATTGCGTTCCCGTTGAGCTGGGCGCCGGGGATCATGTCGGCCGCCGCCGCCCTCCAGTACGCGGTTTACGGTCTTGTCGCCTACATCGCCAGCGGGCCGTACCTGCGCAGCCCCTGGCTCCGCCTGCTCATCGCCGCGCCCGTGTGCGTGATCCCACTGGCGTACACGCAGGCGAACAACGACCTCGTGACCGTCCAGTTCATCGGTCTCTACGGCGCGTTCTGGACCTTGCTGTGGATACCCGGCACGCGCGCGGGTCGTGTCCTGTCGCCGATTGTCATGCTCAGCGTGGCGTCAACCGCGGCCCTCGCGATCGTGCTGGCTCCGCTCGTGGTCGCCCGGCTGATCGTCGACCGGTCCAAGAACGCCATCTTCCTGACGGTCTGCTGGGCCGCCGGCGTGCTGCTGCAGATGAGCCTGACCCTGGAGGGCAAGAGCAAGCACTACCTGTTCGGCTTCAACGGCCCGCTGTTCGTGCTGAAGTACTACGCGGGCCGCGTCGTGCCCCGGGCGCTCTTCGGGGAAAGCGCGCTCGGCGGTCCTGGTGCCAACTACCGGGGCGACCTCGAGCCGCTGCACCTCATCAACACGGCCGCGCACGTCGCGCTGATCGGCGGCGCATGGGCGATCGTGGTGGTCGCGGTCGTCCTCGCGCTCACCCGCTTCACCGACCCGAACTGGGCCCTCGCGGCGGTGGCGGGGCTGTTCAGCTTGGCCATGTTCGCAGACGCGATGCTCATCAACACCGCCGTCGTGCAGCCGCGCTACGTCATCGCTCCGGCGTTGCTGCTCTACGCCGCCCTCGTCGCCTTGCTGCGCCCGCGGCGGCGGGAGGGGGCGTCACGCGCCCGCGCGGCCTTCGGCTGGCTGCCCGTTGCCGGGTTCGCGGTGCTCCTCGCCGTGGCCGTGACGCTCAATTTCCGCGTGACGAATGGCCGCACGAGCAGCCCCCCGTGGACCAGCGTCGTCGCCCGCGCCACCGCGGCCTGCGCCCACCCCGGCGTGACCTCCTATGTCTACTCGCACGAGTGGTGGCAGGTCATCATCCCGTGCACCCGCGTGCGCTGAGCGGCCCCCAGGCGACGAGGCCGGGGCAGGCAGCTGACTGTAATATTGATATCCTCTCTTACCGGCCGGATAAGTAGGATTAGACTCACTGTCTCCGCGGAGCGCGGCATCGACACGAGCAGGAAACGGAAGGCCCCCATGGCTGGCAGTGGACATGACCTGCGGATCAGCGTCATCGGAATCGGCTATCTTGGCTTGACCCACGCGGTCTGCATGGCGGCCCTCGGGCACCAGGTGCTCGCCGTCGATGTGGACGCCGACAAGATCGCCAAGGCGGCTCGCGGCGAGGCGCCGTTCTTCGAACCGGGCCTTGAGCCGTTGCTGCGGAAGAATCTCGACGCCGGCCGGCTCCGTTTCACCGACTCATTCGCCGAGATCGGCGCGTTCGGCGACGTTCATTTCCTGTGCGTGGGCACGCCGCAGGCGGCCGGCGGGCACGCGGATCTCGGCTACCTGCACGCCGCGACCGGCGCGCTCGCGCCGCACCTGACCAGAGAGGCCCTGCTGGTCGGGAAGTCGACCGTGCCGGTCGGCACGGCGCGGCAACTGCTCGCCATTGCACGCGCGGCGGCGCCGGCGGGGCGACCTGGTCGACGTCGCGTGGAACCCCGAGTTCCTGCGCGAGGGGTACGCGGTGCAAGACAGCCTCACCCCGGACCGGATCGTCCTCGGCGTTACGTCGGAGCGGGCGGAGCGGACCTTGGGCGAGGTCTACGCCACGCCGCTTGCCTCGGGCACCCCCGCGCTGACAATGGATCTTGAAACCGCTGAGCTCGTCAAGGTCGCGGCTAACGCCTTCCTCGCGACCAAGATCTCCTTTATCAACGTGATGGCCGAGATGTGCGAGGCGAGCGGCGCGGACGTGATCCGGCTCGCCGACGCGATCGGCCTGGACGAGCGGATCGGCCGCAGGTTCCTCTCCCCGGGGCTCGGCTTCGGCGGCGGCTGCCTGCCCAAGGACATCCGCGCCTTCCGGTCCACAGCCGCGCAGAAGAGCGTCGGCTCGCTCGTCGACCTGCTGACCACCGTCGACACCATCAACCTCGGCCGCCGCGACCGCGTCGTCACCCTCGCTCGCCAGGCCGTCGGGGGCACGCTTGACGGCAAGCGGATCGCCGTCCTCGGTGCCGCCTTCAAGCCCAACAGCGACGACATCCGCGACTCCCCCAGCCTGGTCGTCTGCGGCCGTCTCGCGGACGAGGGCGCGATCGTCAGCGTGCACGACCCGGTGGCCATGCCGAACGCGGCGCTGGTCCGTCCCGACCTTCGGTACGCCGACTCGGCGCACGAGGCCGCCGAGGGCGCCGACCTGGTCCTCCACCTCACCGAGTGGACGGACTACCGCGACATCGACCCCGCCGCATTCGCCGAGATCGTGGCCGCCCCCGTGCTCATCGACGCCCGGTGCACGCTCGACGCCGCCCTCTGGCGGTCCGCCGGCTGGTCCGTCTACGTCCCTGGCCGACCTCAGCCAAGCCCGGCCGCCTGACTCGCCGCACCAGACGCGCGCCCGGTCTGCGCTCCGACGCCTCAGATGCGCGATCGTCAGGTACGCGGCTTCGGCGACCGGATCCGCTGGCGCCTCGCCCGCTGCCCGCGCAGCCGCTTGACCAGCGTCGGGTCGAACCTGAGGGCCTCGGGCGTGTCGATCAGCTCGTTGAGCAGCTGGTAGTACCTGGTCGCGGTGATGCCGAGCACCTCCGCGATCGCCTGCTCCTTGGCGCCGGCGGTACGCCAGGTCCCCCGCTCGAAGGCGAGCACGCGCATGTCACGCTCGGACAAGGCAGGCATCCACCGCTCCCTTCACCGTGCATCTACCGCATTATCGCTCATCGTCACCCAATAGTTAGCCGGTCTTGCGTTCCGCTGCGGCCGAACGCATGACACCATAAGGGACGGTTTTCACATACCGCCCCCTGCGCCCCGAATCGGCGGGCCCTACCTGGAGGGATGGCGTGGTCAACGTCTCCCGTCCGCTTCGCACCGGGCTCGCGGCGGCAGCGGCCCTCGCGATCGCCGCAGCCGCCGCGGCCGGATCGGCCCTGCCCGCGAGCGCCAGCGCGCTGACGCCGGCCGGCCGTACGCCCAGCGCGGCCGAATGGTGGCTGCCCGCGCTTGACGTGGCCGCCGCCTGGCGCGCCGCGCCCGCGGCGGGTCAGGGCGTGACCGTCGCGGTCCTGTCCACCGGCGTTGACGGCGGCCACCCTGACCTGACCGGAACGGTGACGGCCGGCCCGGACTTCGCCAAGTCCGGCCGCAGGCCCGGCCAGGCGTTCTGGGCCGACGAGGGGACGGCGGTGGCCGGGCTGATCGCCGGGCACGGGCACGGGGCCGGCGGGGCCCAGGGCATCACCGGGATCGCCCCCGGCGCGCGGATCCTGTCCGTGCAGGTGACCCTGGAGTACAACGATCCGCGCGACTTCGAGCCGGCCGTCACCGGCCTGCTGCCCGCCGCCATCGCCGCCGGGATCAGGTACGCGGTCGCCCATGGCGCCACCGTCATCTCGCTCCCCCTCGATCCCGGCACGATGGAGGCCGCCGACGCGGCCGCCGCCGACGGCAGCCAGGCCGAGCGGGCGGCGGTCGCGTACGCGATCTCGCGGGACGTCGTGCTGGTGGCCCCGGCGGGCGACAACGGCGGCGGCGGCGACGCGGTGAACTACCCGGCCGCGTACCCGGGGGTCATCGCCGTCGGCGCGACCGCACGGGACGGGGAGCTCGCCCCGTTCACCAACACCGGGTCGTACGTCGCGCTGACCGCTCCCGGCGCCGCCGGGCCTGCGGCCGCGATCGACTCCAACGTGACCGCGGGGCCGCCCGTCGGCCTGACGGTACCCGCCCCGGGCGGCCGGTACCAGACGCTGGCCTCGACCGACATGGCGTCCGCGCTGACGGCCGGCGTCGCCGCGCTCATCCGCGGCCGCTACCCGTGGCTCACGGCGGCCGAGGTCACCCAGGCGATCGAGGATGGCGCCACCGCGCGTGATTCCGGCCCGGCGGGCTCGACCGCGACCCGTTCCGCCGCCGCCGGGTGGGGCCACGGCGCGCTCAGCGCCGCGAGCGCGCTCGCCCGCGCGGCCGCGATCGCGGTCGCTCACCCGAGGCCGTCGCCGTCGCCGTCGGCATCGGCCCCGGCCGTGCAGCCGGCCGTGCCAAGCGCGGCGCCGGCGCATACCGCCGCCGTCAAGCCGGGCAACCCCGGCGGGGCGCTCCGCTCGGTCCTGGTCGACCTGCTGGTCGCCGTCTGCGTGCTCATCGCCGGCCTGATCTGCGCCCTGGGCGTGACCTGGGTTCGCCGTCGGCGCAGGTCCGCGCGGGCCGACGACGCTGCCAGGGATGGCCGCGGCCGAGGACCGGGCCGTCACTCGCGCGACCAGCCGCCGGCCCGGCCGGCCCTGCTGCCGCGGCCGCCCGATCCTGGCTGGCCCCGCACCCCGCCTCGGGCCGCCATCGGCGCCGGCAGCGCCTGGGTGAGCGCCAATCCGAGCGTTCGCCCGTCGTCCGGCCGGCCCCACGACGGGCCGCTGCCCCCGTGGGAGCAGCCGCCGTCGGTGTTCGCTGCTGCGCCGACCCCCAAGGCGCCGCCGCCGTGGCCGCTGTCGAGCACCGGCCCGATGTACGTCTGGAACCCGGCCGCGACGACCGGCCCGCTCCGCCCGGTCGAAGAGGAAGAAGATCAAGAGCCTTAGCCCGAACGGGCCCTGGTTTAACGCCCTGGGCAATCGGCCCGATCGGCCGGGGTCAGCCGATGATGTCGATCGGGGTGCCCGCGGGAACAACGCGCAGGCGCAGCAGCGCGTTGTCCTTCAACCGGATGCAGCCGTGCGAGATCCGCGCACCGTCATCGCCGATAAGCGCGGCGTCGCCGAGCGGCCCGTGAATTCCGATGACGGCGTCACCGGAGCCCTCCCAGTCGTTGATCGCCTCGGAATGGGCCGAGGTGACCATCACGAACTCGCCATAGCCCGGAGCGGGCGGCGCCTCGAAGAAAGCCACGAAGTAATTCCCCGGCGGAGTGGGGTCAGTGGTCGTCCCGACCCCGGCCGGCGCCGAGAGCAATTCCCGGTTGTGCGAATAGAGGATTAGCCGCGTCGTGGCCAGATCGACGACGATGCGATAGGGCGTGGAAAGCAGCTGCACGGTGGCGCCGTCCGGTATCCAGGCGGTCGAGCCGTCCGGGCGCTGGGCCAGCCGCACCCGCAGCCAGCCGGGCCGGGTGGAGATGACCGGCAGGATCGACCGGGCGCCGTACCAGCGGCCGGGCACCGACCCGGTCCTGGCGCCGTCCGGGCTGGCGTACCGGCCGGTGGCGCCGCGCAACGCGGCCAGCAGGGTAACCCCGGAGGAGGACTTACCCCCGGCCGCCTTGCGCTTCGTCTGGCTGGCGAGGGCAGCCCGTTGGCGCGGGGCCGAGTGATGCCCGCGGTTGTTACCGGTCAGCGACAGGCCGGCCGTGACGCTCGCCGCCACTGCCGCCGCGACGACCACCATCAAGACCGGCCGAGACGCATTCGGCCTGGGGCTGCTCGCAGGCGCCCGCGCGGCGGCCGCCCCTCCTCTTCCCGTCATTTGCGTCCCTCGAGCACTGTGTGCGTCTCTGACACCATGCAAGTGCAGACGGTAACAGAGGTACGACGTTTAGTAGCGGACTCTCGAGGGAGTGTCGAGGTCTAGGCGGCGGAATCCGGGCGGCCGGCCTTGGCCAGCTTCTCCTTGACGTCGGAGGCGTACTCGTGGACGTACTCCTGGCCGGAGAGGTCGGCGATCGCGTGCATTACCTCGTCGGCGATGATGCGCCGGGCGCGGCCGGGAGGGTCGCCCGCCAGGTGGCCGAACTCCATCGGCTTGCCGATCTTGATCTCGATCTTGGCCGGGCGGGGCAGCTTGCCCGGCGGCATCATCTTCCTGGTGCCCGACATCGCGATCGGGATCACCGGGGCGCCGGTGTTCAGCACCAGCCAGCCCAACCCGGACCTCCCCCGGTACAGCCGCCCGTCCGGCGACCTGGTGCCCTCCGGGTAGAAGCCGAACAGCTCGCCCGCCCGCAGGATCTCGGCCGCCGCCTCCAGGGTCGCCGTCGCCGACCGAGTGTCATCCCGGTTCATCGCCAGCTGCTTGGTCGACCGCAGGTAGGCCGCCCACAGCCGGCCGACCGGCCCCTTGGCGGTGAAGTACTCGGCCTTGGCCGGGAACACGACCGGCCGCGAGAGCATCAGCGGCAGGTAGACGGAGTCGATGATCGACAGGTGGTTGGAGGCGAGGAGCGCCGGGCCGCTCGCCGGGATGTTCTCAAGCCCGGTCGCCCGGGGGCGACCGAACCCGTGCAGGATCGGACCCGCGACGACACGCGAAAGCTGGTATTGCACTCGAGCGTCCTCTGTCTACTTCGGGGGCTGGTCATACGTGGGGGGCAAGTTGTGTTGGGGCCCCGCCCTAGCGACGGATGACCCCGCGAAGGCCATACCACCATAGCGTCCCCCACCAGGCGCAGCGGAAACGGAAACGGCGATCGAGACCACCAGCGGCACCGCGAACGGGAGGGCTGCGGCGGGCACGATGACCCCCGAGTCGTCGGCCAGCCAGCCGATCATCAGCACCAGCCAGCACAGCCAGGCCACCGTCCGCACCGCTGGGGCCGACTCAAACGCCTCGTCGAGCGTGCGCAGCCGCAGCGCCGACGGCCGCCAGAGGGCGGCGGCGGCCGCCGCCGCCGCGACCGGGATCAGCCACCGGGCCGCGCTGGCCGTGAGAGTTCCCACATTCGAGCCGGCCTTGCGCTCGAGCACCCCGCCGCCGCCGCCCCGCAGCAGGTTGCCGGCGAACGTCCCGATGTCGGACGCGCCCGCAGCCGGGAAGAAGTGGCTGACCAAGGCGAACGCGGCGAACAGGGCGAGCCCGCTCGCCGCGACCGGCAGCGCCCACCGCCAGCCGACCCGGACCCCGGCGAACGCGGCGATCAGCAGCACCAGGCAGGGCACCAGCGCGATCGTCCCGCCCGCTTTGGCCCCGAACCCGGGCCAGCCCAGGGCGGTCACGGCGAACAGCCCGACTGCGGTCACCGCCGCCACCGGCCTTCGCGGCACGGCGCGGCCCAGCCAGGCCGCCCCCGCGAGGGCGCTGACGCAGTAGACGCCGACCACGTCGTTGCCGATGCCGTAGTACCGGCCGGAGACCAGCAGCGACAGGCCGAACGGGGACTCCAGCTGCAGCCGGGACCCGGTGATCGCGTCGACCCCGAGCGCGGCCAGGGTGGCCAGGCAGATCAGGCCGAACGGGGCGACCGGGTCGCGTCGCCACGGCCCGGCCAACGCCGCCGCCGCAACTGCCAGCGTCCAGCCGGCCGCCAGCGCGTACAGCCACCAGGCCGGGTGCGCCAGCCGCCACCAGGGGACCAGGTTCGCGAGGTAGCTGCCGAGCGGCACCGCCGCCGCGAGCGCGCCCGCGATCCGCCAGCGGCGGGCCCGGGCGCGCCGGCGTTCCTCGTCAGCGCCCCAGAAGAGCAGCCCGGGCAGGCCGAAGGCGACGGCGACGGCCAGCGCGTAGCCGGCGAAGAACCAGCCGTGGGTGGCCAGCCAGACCTGCTCAGCCGTGTCCCGGCCGAGCAGCCCCCGGATCGTCGCCGCCAGCCCGCCGCGCGGCGCCCGGCCGATCCGCGCGCCGACGGTCCCGGCCGGGACCGCGCGGCCGAGCCAGGCCGCCACCGTCGGGGTCAGGTCGGTCAGCGTCACGATCCCCGGCCGCCTGGTGGAGGTGGAGGAGAGCAGTCCGTCGGCGAACCCCGGGCCGCTGACCACGACCGTCATCAGGTGCGGGGGGCCGGCCGGGGTGCCGCTCTGCCCGGGCGCGACCGCCGCGCCCGGCGCGGTGACCAGAAGCAGGGTGCCCGCGGGCAGTTCGGCCGCGATCCGGGCGAGCAGGCGGTCGGCGGCGGAAACACCGGTCCGTTCGATACCTCCGATTTGGCCCAGGTCGACGACGGTCAGCGGGCAGCGGGCCAGCACCCCCGCCGACAGCTCCCCGGCGAAGCGCAGGTATGAGGAGACCGCGCCCGCCGGCGACGCCAGCGCGAGGGCCGCGCCCGGGCCGACGGCGGTCGAGCAGCTCGCCAGCGAGCCCAGCAGCCCCCAGTCAGGCGACTCGTGGAAGCCCTGGTTGTCCGCGATGATCTGCGGCATCGCGGGAACGCTGGCCCCGGCGCCGTCGGGGACGACGGCGGGCGACGGCGCGCACGGGCGCGGGCCCTGGGCGCGGGCGGCCGCGTTGAGCGTCAGCCAGCCGTCGGCCGGGCAGGACAGCGGCTGCTGGGCGTAGTCGACCAGCGAGCCGACGGAGCCGCCGTCGGCCAGCCGCCACAGCTCCGGGGCGGCCGCCGGGGTCACCTGATTCCAGCGCAGCCCGGAGATGCCGACGATCACCACGTGCCGGACCCCAGGCCCGCCGAGGAGCCCGGGGGCAGCGGCCGCCGACGCCGCGACGGGCGACGACTCGGCGGCGGGGGCCGACGCGACCGAAGCCCCGGCGGCGGGCGCGCCGAGCAGCGGCACCGCCAGCGCGGCGCCCAGGGCCACGCCGGCGACCGCCGGCCACGCGCGTCGCACCCAGCTCCTCACCTGGCCAACGGTAGCGGGCGAGGGGAGGACGGGGCCTAGCCGGCGCAGATCGACTGGTTGGCCGTTCGCGCCTGGATCGCCAGCGGGCTGGCGGACGGGCTGGCGGACGGGCTCGGGCTGACAGACAGCGGGTGACCGGCCGTCGAGGGGGGAGCCGACGCCGGCTCTGTCTTCGACGCAGACCCCGAGGCCGTCGTCGTCGAGGCGCCGAAGAGCGAGCCGCTGGCCGGCACGTCGTCGCGGAAGGAGGCGAAGATCTGGCCGTCCTCCGGCTGCGTCCACAGCACGTTGGCGGTGGCGGTCGGGTCGGTGTGGTTCGGCAGCGTGAAGAACGCGATCTTGCTCGACGGGATCGCGCGCAGCGACTGGCCCAGGTCGTACAGGCCGGTGATGCCGCCGAGCTGGGTGTCGACGGTCAGCGAGCTGGTGAACGCGTCGAGGAACCGGTAGATGGCGAGCGGGTTGTAGAGCTCGCTGCGCACCCGGCTGACCAGCGACGACATGAACGCCTGCTGGCGCCCGATCCGCTCCAGGTCGCTCCCGTCGCCCAGCGTGTACCTGGCCCGCACGTAGCCGAGGGCCTGGGCCGGGGTCAGCAGGTGGCTGCCGGCCGACAGGCGCAGGCCCGAGTTCGGGTCGTCGATCGGGGTCGGGTTGCACTCGTCAACGCCGCCGAGCGCCGCCACCATGTTCTCGAAGCCGGTGAAGTTGACCACGATGAAGTGGTTGACGTAGATCCCGGTGTCCTGCTCGACGGTCTTGACCGTGCAGGCCACGCCCAGCCGGGTGTGGTTCCCGTCGAGGTTGCCGATCGCGAACGCCTCGTTGATCTTGAACTGGGTCGGCGAGGACAGCTGGCGGTCGCCCATCTCGCAGGCGGGGATGCTCACCCACGAGTCGCGGGGTATCGACATCACCTCGGCCCACTGCCGGCTGGCCGGTATGTGGATGACCATCAGCGTGTCGGACTGATCGGTGACCAGGCCGGTGCCGTACGAGGGGTTGAGCCCGTCCCGCGAGTCCGATCCGACGACCATGATGTTCTCGGCCTGCGGATGCGTGTTCACCGGCTGGGCGCCGAGCAGGCCGCTGATGTCGTCCTGCTGGATGTTGGCGTTGAGGTGGTGCAGGATCTCGTACCCGGTCGTGGTGACCCCGATGAGCAGCAGGGCCAGGAAGCCGCCCCCGCAGGCGATGATCTTCCGGCGGGGCCAGTGCCGGAGCCAGTGTCCTAGTGACCGCCCGGCCTTCTGGAGCATGCGCCGCCACACCGCCCGAACTAAAAACCCGCGTCCCTCAACCCAAGACAGAACTTCCCCCCAGGCGGGTCGGCCATGCCGTTAGCAGTGATAATTAACTGACGCAGATGTTCTGGCCGGCGGTGCGCGAGGAGATGTCCACCGACGGCGAGGCGGGCAAGACGCCGAACTTGCCGGGGCGGCCGCTCGTCAGCTTGGCCTGCGGCGGCGTCGTCGCGAAGATCGACGCACTGGCGGGCACGTCGTCGCGGAAGGAGGCGAAGATCTTCCTGTCCTCCGGCTGGGTCCACAGCACGTTCGCGGTGTCGGACGGCACGACCTCTGCGCGCGGAAAGTTGGGCAGCGCGAAGAAAGCGATCTTGCTCGTCGGGAT
>Ga0208220_1001207_pt1 | contig 10926 bp, 8 predicted proteins | sample NGESurdeep092012_9_FD_184484 | JGI IMG/M metagenome (GOLD analysis project Ga0208220, IMG submission 184484) | Arctic peat soil microbial communities from Barrow, Alaska - NGEE Surface sample F53-1 deep-092012 (SPAdes) | ecosystem: Environmental > Terrestrial > Soil > Wetlands > Peat ... | reverse complement strand
GCGCGCCGAACCGGTCGAGACGCGCGCCGAACTGGAGGGCTCGGACGACGCGGATGACGGTCCATCGGCCCGCGATGTCATCTGATCCCTCCTCACATTCCTGGCTGAAGTAAGCCTTCTACCGATCAGGTAGCCTGACTGAGGTACCTTCTTCGTTCATAGTATCGATCGCCTCTGACATTTCCCGGCGTCGTCGAACGGCTGGCGTCGCCTACCATCGGAGCTGTGCCAGAGCAGGACGTCACGGACAGTTCACCGCCTTCGCCCCAATCGCCCCAGTCGCCGCGAGCGCAGCCAGCAGAGGCGCAACGGGCAGCTGCACCCAGCGGTCTGCGGGGCGTGATCACCGACTGGGGCGGGGTGATGACCAACCCGATCATCGACAGCGTGACGGCCTGGCTGGAAGCCGAGGCCATCGACCGCACCAGTTACCGGACAGTGATGCGGGCCTGGGTCGCCCAGGCGTACGAGGCCGGCGTGGACACCAACCCGATCCGGGCGCTGGAGCGCGGCGAGTGCACCGAGGCCGAGTTCGAGCGACTGCTGGCCGAGCAACTGGTTCGGGTCGACGGCGGCGTCGTCCAGCCGGATGGGTTGCTGGCCAAGATGTTCGCTGGCTCGGTGTTCGATCAGGTCATGCACGACATGATTCGCGCTGCGCGACAGGCCGGGCTGCGAACTGGGCTGCTGTCCAACTCCTGGGGCGCCATCTACCCACGGGACCTTTTCCCGGAACTGTTCGACGCCGTCGTGATCTCTGCCGAGGTGGGCATGCGCAAGCCGGAGGAGCGCATCTTCCTGCACGCGGCCGAGCTGCTTGGCCTCGAACCCGGCGAGTGCGTTTTCATCGACGACATCCAGGAGAACGTGGCCGCGGCGCAGGCCGCCGGCCTGGTGGGCGTGCACCACCGCACGGCGCACGAGACGACCAGGCAGCTCATCGAACTGCTTGGCATACCCCTCTGACATTTGCGGCGCCGCTGCCCTAGCCTGGAGCGCTGTGCCTGACTATCCGCATCCGACTAGCCCCGGCCGTTCGGCCAACATGCGCGCCAACCGGCGGACTGACACCAAGCCGGAAATGGCGCTACGCCGCGCGCTGCATCGCCAGGGCCTGCGCTACCGCAAGGATTACCGGCTTGACCTGGAGGGAACTCGGGTGCGGCCGGACATCGCGTTCACGGCCCGCCGGGTCGCCGTCTTCGTGGACGGCTGTTTCTGGCACGTCTGCCCCGAGCACGGCACCAAGCCGGCCGCGAACACCTGGTACTGGGGACCGAAGCTCACCCGCAACGTCGAGCGAGACCGGGCTGCCGACGCGGCGCTGGTGGCCGCGGGCTGGCGCGTCGTGCGGGTCTGGGAGCACGAGCCGCTCGCTGCGGCGGTCGCCGCGGTCAATGCCGCGCTGGGACTGCCCGCCGGCTACCCGGTGCCCGACGCTGGCGATGCAGTGGCGGCTGGCGACATGGTGGTGCCCGACGCCGGCGATGTGGTGGCGGCCGGCGACGCCGGAGACGCCCTGGCCGCCGCGGAAGATCTTCCTTGATCATGAAATGCGGCCGATTGACGTGCCAGGCGGCTCGTCGCCTGGCACACTCAGGAGCAGATTCTTCTGCGCTGCGGGGAAGTCATGCGCGTTTACCTGCCATTCACGCTTTCGGCACTGGCCAAGCTGCTGACGACCGACGAGGTCGGTCAGCCACCCTTGCGCGGTTTCGCCGTCACGCCCGCGCTGCGGGAAGGGTATTCCAGCGGCGATATGGAAGAACTGGAATACATCGCCCTGCTGCACGCCGCGCGAGCGTCCCTGCGCCTGCTGCTAGAGGACCAGTCCGCTCCCCGCCGCCGGGTCGTGCTCGCGGTCGAGGTGGCGGAGGAGCAGATCGTGGGGAACGCGGGGTTCGACGAGCCCGCGCTGGTGGAGGTCAAGAAGGCGGTGTTGCTGCGGCACGTCGTGTCCGGGCATATCGATGACCCGGCCGCCGAGGCGGAGATAGCCGCCGCCATCGCTGCCCTCCCCGCCGCCGACGCCGGTGACGACGACGCCCAGTTCACCGTGGATAGCGCCGAGGGCCACGAACTGCTCTGGTACGCGACCCAGGAACTGCGGCACGTCACCAGCTAGCAGCAGCCCGCCAGACCTGCCCGCCCCCTCCCGACAGCCGCCTCCCCGGCCGCCGCGCCTCCCCGCCCGTAGCCCTCCCCACCAGCCATACGATGAGGGATACCACCGTTGATGTCGGTCAGGAAGGGAGCTAAGCCGCAGTGGATGCCGTCACTAACGTCCCCGTACCGGTGAACGAGCCGATCAAGGGCTACGCGCCGGGAAGCCCGGAGCGGGCGGCGCTGGAGGGCAAGCTCAAGGAACTCGCCGGCGAGCGGGCCGAGCTGACCATGACCATCGGCGGCCAGCAGCGCATGGGTGGCGGCGATCGCGTGGACGTCGTCCAGCCCCACCATCACCACCAGGTGCTCGGCCAGTTCGCCGAGGCCACCGACGCCGATGTCGCCGCCGCGGTCGAGGCCGCCCGGCAGGCGGCCCCAGGCTGGCGGGAGCTGTCGTTCGACGACCGGGCCGCGATCTTCCTCAAGGCCGCGGATCTGCTGGCCGGCCCGTGGCGGCAGACCATCAATGCGGCCACCGTGCTCGGCCAGTCCAAGTCGGCTTACCAGGCCGAGATCGACGCCGCCTGTGAGCTGATCGACTTCTGGCGTTACAACGTCTACTACGCCCGGCGGCTCATGGCCGAGCAGCCGACCTCCGCGCCGGGTAGCTGGAACCGGCTGGAGTACCGCCCGCTCGAGGGCTTCGTCCTCGCCATCACGCCCTTCAACTTCACCTCCATCGCCGGCAACCTGCCCACCGCCCCCGCCCTCCTGGGCAACGTCGTGATCTGGAAGCCGTCGCCGACCCAGCAGCTGTCCGCGCATTACCTGATGCGGCTGCTGGAGGCCGCCGGCCTGCCGTCCGGCGTGATCAACCTGGTGACCGGCAGCGGGCAGGCCGTCTCCAACGTCGCGGTCCCGCACGCCGACCTGGCCGGTATTCACTTCACCGGCTCGACCACGACGTTTCAGCATCTGTGGCGGACCGTCGGGGACAACATCGCTGGCTATCGCAGTTACCCGCGCCTGGTGGGGGAGACCGGCGGGAAAGACTTCGTTATCGCCCATCCGTCGGCCGATCCCGCCGTGCTGACCACGGCCCTGGTCCGGGGCGCCTTCGAATACCAGGGGCAGAAGTGCTCGGCGGCATCGCGCAGTTATATCCCGCGCAGCGTCTGGGACCGGATGCGCGACGACCTCGTCGGCGCCGTCGAGTCGCTGACCATGGGCGACGTCGCCGCGGACCTGTCGACCTTCATGGGCGCCGTGATCGATGACCGGGCGTTCGCCAAGCACCAGGACGCGATCGAGCGAGCCAGGTCCCGGCCCGCGGTGAGCGTGCTGACCGGCGGCGGAACCGACCGGGAGCACGGCTACTTCGTCGAGCCGACCGTCCTGCAGTCCAGCGATCCCACCGACGAGATCTTCACGACCGAGTACTTCGGCCCCATCCTCGGCGTGCACGTCTTCGAGGACGCCGACTACGAGGCCATCGTGGCGCAGGCCGCCGACATCGCCCCGTACGCGCTGACCGGATCGATCATCGCCCAGGACCGGGCGGCCATCGCCCAGGCGACCGACGCGCTGCGGTTCTCGGCCGGCAACTTCTACATCAACGACAAGCCGACCGGGGCGGTCGTGGGCCAGCAGCCGTTCGGCGGGGCGCGGGCCAGCGGGACGAACGACAAGGCCGGCTCGATCTTCAACCTGATCCGCTGGGTAAACGCGCGCAACATCAAGGAGCTCTTCGTCCCGCCGACCGACCATCGCTACCCGCACATGGGCTGACCTGCGTCAGGGCGTCACGGCGAGCACTCCCGCCGACCCTCGCAGCCGGTTGGTGAGGAACGCGAGGCCGTACAGTACGGCGACCATCACCAGCAGCCAGCGGTAACCGAAGATCAGCGACGTGTACTCCAGGACTCCGCCGACCATCGAGCCGAGCAGGTTCGCCCCGAACGCCAGCGACGAGTCGCCGGTGTCGCGGAAACGCTGGGCGAAGACCAGGTTGGCCACGAAGATCGGGGTGAAGGCCAGCGCCGCCGCCGCGCCGAACCGGGCCGCCGACGGCAGGCCGAGCAGCGCACTCGACGGGACGGACCAGGCCACGATCAGCGCCGCGAGCAGGATCAGGTAGAGCCAGCCGGGCTGTTTCACCACCACCCGGCGCGAGACCTCGACCGCGGCCAGCACGGCGACCAGGACCCCGGCGAACACCAGCGCGTTGACGAACCAGGTCGTGCCGAACAACAGCGCGAACTGCACCAGGCTCTTGGTCTCCAGCAGCATGAACGCCGCGCCCATGAAGAACAGATCGATATAACCGCCCATCCGGCGCAGCCGCCCGGAGAACAGCCGGACCGCCGCGATCGACGCCGCCAGGATCAGCCCGAGCGTCAGCAGGTAGTAACTGGGAATCGTGTTGCCGTCCAGGTAGACGAACGGATGATCGTCGGTGGCGGGCGGCACGACCGACGCCGGGCGCCGCCAGACCGCCGTGCACTGCACGGCGGACCGGTTAGGGCTGACTGTGAGCATCGACAGCTTGGCGTCCGTCGCCGTGCAGGGCGCGTGCCCGTAGACCACATTGAGGGTGTTCGCCAGCCGGTCCAGGAGCCACGGTGTCCGGTAGTAGTTGTACATCGCGAAGACCCCGCCGGCGGGGTTGAGGTGGGCCTTCGCGACCTGCATGGCCTGCAGCGTGAACAGGTAGCTCTCTAGGCGCAGGGACGACTGGCCGGACACCAGCGTGAGCGAGTCCGGCAGCGCGAACAAGATCATGTCGTACTTGGTGGCGGTCTGCTGCAGGAAGGCGCGGCCGTCGTTGATGTACACCGAGACCCGCCCGCTCTGGTACGGCCGATCCGGATTGAGCTGCTGACCCAGCCGGTGCAGCTCCGGGTCGATCTCCACCGCGTCCACGTGCTTGGCCCCCTCCGCCAGCGCGGTCGCGACGTCGTTGCCCGTCCCGGCGCCGATCACCAGGACGTTGCGGAGGGGATTGTGCGGCGACTGCTGGTAGGGGAAGTAGTAGAACGGCGACCGGCGATCGGTCGGCTGGATGACCTGATGCGGGACGCCGTTGGCGTCAATGATGAAGTTGGTCCCGTGATCGACCACCGTGAGGCGGTAATACGGTGACCAGATGTCGGCGGAGCTGAGGGACTCGGCGCCCAGCATTCCCACCACGCCGAGCAGGGCGACCACCTGAACGACGCCGATCCGCCGGCCGTACAGCAGCGCGAGGACCAGGGCGGCGATCAGGCCCCACGCCCACGGCTGAGCGTCGAGGAAGGACAGCGCGGAGAACGCCGCGATCCCCGTGATGCTGCCCAGGATGTCCAGCCGGTAGGCCTCCAGCGGCGCGAACTTCACGAACGTGCGGGCGACCCCCTCGCCGATCATCATCATGGCCGCCGCGACGACCAGGAAGATGATCGGCAGCGTCAGCCAGGTGGGCAGGCCGGTGGTCTTCAGCGAGGTAAAGAACAGCAACTGGTCGCCCGACCGGTTGATCTGGACCGGGAAGATCAGCACGAACATGACGAGCAGCGCGAGGGCCACCGCCGCCCAGGGAAACAGGTTCAGCCGGGACCTGGCGCGCAGGAACCCCAGGCCGATGCCGAGGAAGCTGCCCAGCAGCACGAAATTGGAGAAGTACGAGAGGTAGACGATCTTCGCGCCGGTCCAGCGGATGAGCGCCAGCTCGACGAACAGCATCAGGAAGCTGAGGCCGAACAACCGGACCTTGGCTGCGCGCCCCGGATCGGCGGGAACCGCGGGAGGGGTCGGCTCCGGCGCGGGCCGCCCGACGTCCGCGCCCAGCAGCAGGCCGAGCAGGCCCCGGCCCGGTTTGGCGATCCGGAATGACACCCCGGCGGGCAGGCCCTGGGACGGTTCTTGCGCGAGCTCGTCGGGGGCGTTGCCGGTCATCGTCGACCCTCTCTAACCCGGAGGTGACTGCGCCTGACCTACGGGAGGTTACTCATGTCGGGGTTTCGGGTGGGCTTGACCACGCACATAAGTCCGGGGATCCACCATTTGAGATGCGGACCGCCGCGGTCGGCGGCGGTACGCTCAAGGCGACTGAACCGTGGCCAACGGGGTCAAGCACCGGAGGGGTTCATCATTTACCGCCTTGTCCTATGGAACATCGATCTGACCCTGGTAGACGTCGTCCGGGTCTCCCGGGAGGCCTACGCCGAGGCGTTCCGCCGCGTGACCGGCCGCCCGCTGGTGGCGCTGCCCCAGCAGGCGGGCCGGAGCGATTCGGAGATCTTCTTCGAGTCGCTGGCGCTCAACGATGTGTCGACCGGCGGCTCTGAGCAAGGCGGCCAGGACCTCCTGGCCCGGTACACCCGGGAGCTCACGGCGGCGTTCAGCGCCCGGCGCGACCTGCTGACCCGCAACGGCCGGCTGCTGCCCGGCGCGCTCCAGGCGGCGCGCGCCACGGCGGGGCTGCCGGGTGTCATCCAGTCGGTGCTCACCGGCACGATCCGGCCGAACGCGGCGGAGAAGCTCAGCGCCTTCGGCCTCGCGGACCTCTTCGACCTCGACATCGGCGGTTACGGATCCGACGTCTACCCCCGAGGCTCGCAGCTGCTGGCGTCCCGGGTCCAGGCCGAGGAGAAATACCGGGTGCAGATCGCCGCCCGGGCCGTCGTGTACATCGCCGACTCCGGCCGGGACGTCGAGGCGGCCCGGACCGCGGGCGCGGGATGCATCGCCGTGGCCAGCGGACGGTCCACCGTCGGCGACCTGCGGGCCGCCGGAGCCGACGTGGTCCTGACCGACCTGTCCGATACCGCCGGGGTCGTCCAGGCCGTCGAGCAGCTGACCGGCGTGGCCGCGAGCCGGTAACCGGTAGCCTGACTGGTCGGCCGAGTCCGACTGTCGAAGTGCATACTGGGATATAACAGTCCCGTCAACGGCGACGGGTTGTGCGGGGAGTGGGGCGCTAGCGCGATGATTCGCACTTCGCAAGGGGTATGCGGCGGGGTGCGCCGGGGGGTGGCCGGGTATTTCGGCCCGCGTTGCGGCCACCAGTCGACGGCGCGATGCTGGTCTTTATGCCGACCGACGACACTGGGCTTCCGGACAACACTGGGCTTCCGGACAACACTGAGTTTCCCGGCGATGGCGAACTGCTCGCGGGCCGCGACTACGGGGCCACGCTCTGGGCACCCGACGCCGACGCCATCGAGCGGGCCCGGATCACCCACTACGTCCGCTGGCTGCAGGATGTCCAGGGAGTTTCGCTCCCCGGTGCTGACAACCACGGGGGCTACGACGAGCTGTGGCGGTGGTCGGTCGCCGACCCCGGCCAGTTCTGGGCCTCGATCTGGGACTACTTCGACGTGCTGGGCCAGCGCGGCGCCGGGCCCGTACTCAGCGGCGGCCCGATGCCGGACGTCACCTGGTTCGCCGGGAGCACCCTCAACTACGCTCGCAACGCCCTGCGCTGGGCCCGCACCGATCCCGACCGGATCGCGGTTAGCTACGCCCGCGAGGCGGGCCGCGCGGGCCAGCTTAGCTACGGAGAGCTGGAGCGGCAGGTCGCCGGCGCCCGTGCGGGCCTGCAGGCGCTCGGCGTCGGCCGCGGCGACCGGGTCGCCGCCTACCTGCCCAACGCGCCCGAGGCGCTGGTCGGGCTGCTCGCCGCCGCGAGCCTTGGCGCCATCTGGACGGCGTGCTCCCCAGATTTCGGCGCGACCAGCGTGATCGACCGCTTCGCCCAGATCTCCCCCAAGGTGCTCATCGCGGTGGACGGCTACGTCTACGGGGGCAAGCGGTTCGACCGCCGGCCGGAGGTCGCCGCGATCGCGGCGGCGCTGCCCGGCCTGGAAGCGCTGGTCACCGTCGGCTACCTGGGCGGCAGCGCGGAGGCACCCGCGGACCCGGCCGGCGTCCGTCAGCTCGGCTGGAGCGAGTTCGCCGAGGTCGTTCCGGCTGGCGAGCTGGAGTTCGACGAGGTGTCGTTTTCTCATCCCTTGTGGGTTCTGTATTCGTCGGGGACCACCGGACTGCCGAAACCCATCGTCCACGGCCACGGCGGAGTGGTGCTCGAGCACCTGAAGGCCCTGGGCCTGCATCAGGATCTGGACGCCGGGGACGTGTTCTTCTGGTACACCACGACCGGCTGGATGATGTGGAACTACCTGGTCGGCGGCCTGCTGGCGGGGGTCACGGTGGTGCTGTACGACGGCAGCGCCGTCTACCCGGAGACCGGCGCCCTGTGGCGGCTGGTCGCGCGGGAGGGCGTCACCTACGCCGGAACCGGGGCCCCGTACCTGCTGGCCTGCATGAAAGAGGGCCTGCGGCCGGCCGCCGGGCACGACCTGTCCCGGCTGCGCGGTGTGGGCTCGACCGGGTCGCCGCTGCCCCCCGAGGGGTTCCGCTGGGTCTACGACGAGGTGGCCAGCGGGCCCGATCTCATCCTCGGCTCGTTCTCCGGCGGCACCGACGTGTGCACCGGCTTCGTCGGGCCGTGCCCCCTGCTGCCGGTGCGCGCCGGGATCATCTCCGGCCGCTGCCTGGGCGCCAAGGTCGAGGCGTTCGACGCCGCCGGGCATTCGGTGGTCGGCGTCGTCGGCGAGCTGGTGGTGACCGAGCCGATGCCGTCCATGCCCGTGGGCTTCTGGAACGATCCCGGCGGCGATCGCTACCGGGCCAGCTATTTCGACGACTATCCGGGCGTCTGGCGGCACGGCGACTGGATCATGATCCTCCCGGACGGGGGCTGCGTTATCTACGGCCGGTCCGACGCCACCCTCAACCGCGGCGGGGTGCGCATGGGCACCAGCGAGTTCTACCGGGTCGTCGAGGGGCTGTCGGAGGTGGCCGACAGCCTGGTCGTCGATACCGGGCAGCTCGGTCAGGACGGCCAGCTGATCCTGTACGTCGTCCCCGCCGCGGGACAGGCGGTCGACGACGGGCTGAAGAGCCAGATCACGGCCGCGCTGCGGGCCCAGCTATCCCCCCGGCATGTGCCCGACCAGATCCGCGAGGTGCCCGGCATCCCGCGGACGCTGTCCGGCAAGAAGCTCGAGGTCCCGGTCAGGAAGATCCTGCTCGGCACGCCCGTGGCCGAAGCCGCCGACCCCGACGCCCTGGCCAACCCGGAGGTCCTCAAGTTCTTTGCTCCAGAGGCGACAGCGTGACTACCGACCATCGCTCCACGGGTCCAGCCACGGGCCCCCCAACCACGGGCCCCCCAACCACGGGCCCTCCAACCACGGGCCGCCACTTCGGCGAAGAGGGCGGCCTGCTCACCTACGGCAGCTACCTGCGGCTGCCCGAGCTGCTGGCCCAGCAGGTCCCGCAGGTGGTCCCGCCGGCCCACGACGAGCTGCTGTTCATCACCGTGCACCAGGCCTACGAGCTGTGGTTCCAGCAGCTGCTGCACGAGCTGACCGCGGTCCGCGACGCGATGACGACCACGCATCTGTGGCTGGCCAGTCAGCTACTGCGGCGGGCGCACGTCATCGAGCGGCTGCTGGTCAGTCAGATCGACGTGCTGGAGACCATGACGCCGCAGGACTTCCTGGAGTTCCGGGCCGCGCTGGCCCCGGCCAGCGGGTTCCAGTCGGTCCAGTTCCGCGAGCTGGAGTTCCTGTCCGGCGCCAAGGATCCAGGCTTCCTGGCCAGGTTCCGGTCGCTCACGCAGGCCGAGCGCCACAGGCTGGACCGGCGCCTGGCGGAACCGTCCCTGTGGGATGCCTTCCTGGGCCTGCTGGCCTCGCGTGGCCTGCCGGCCGGCGACGACGAGCAGGTCATGACCGCCCTGGTCGAGGTGGCCAGGGACCGGGGCAGCCACGACGACCTGTGGCAGCTCGCCGAGGACCTGCTGACTCATGACGAGCTGTCCGGGCTCTGGCGGGCCCGGCACGTGCAGATGGTCGAGCGGCAGATCGGCACCAAGTCCGGGACCGGCGGCTCAACGGGTGCTCCTTATCTGCACCGGCGCGTTCCGATGAGGTACTACCCGCTGCTGTGGGAACTGCGGGACTGGCTGTAGAGGCGGCGTGCCCGTGGCGGGCACCGCACTAAGGGAGTGGACGTTCGATGTTGGACAGGGCTGGCGGCGACGGGGCTGGCGGCAATGGGCGGGGCGGTACTGGCGGCAGCGGGCCTGGCGGCGCCGCGGACGACGGTCAGCGTGACCTGCTCGGCGCGGCGGCCCGGGCTGTCGGCGCGGTGCCGCGGGTCGGCGACGTGCCGGCCTACGTGCGGGCCTACTACCGCCACGTAGCCGCCGACGACCTGGCCGGCGCCGGCCCGCAGCGGCTCGCCGCAGTGGCCAGGGAGCAGGCCCAGCTCGCGGCGCAGCGGCCGCAGGGCCGGACGATCGTCCGGGTCAGGCCCGGCGGGGACGCCGTCCTCGATCCGGCCTCCGACGTGATCGACATCGTCACCGACGACATGCCCTTCCTGGTGGACTCGATCACGATGGAGCTGGCCCGGCACGGCCTGTCGGCGCGCCTGGTCGTCCATCCGCAGCTGCGCATCCGCCGCGACGTCACCGGCGCCATGCACGAGGTGGCGGGGCTGGTCAACGGGGTCGAGCCGACGCTCGACGAGCTGGCGGAGTCGTGGACGCACATCGAGATCGCCCGGCTGGGCGAGGGCGAGGCCAAGGTCCTCGCCGATGACCTGGGCCGGGTGCTCGGCGACGTCCGGGTCGCGGTCGAAGACAGCAACCGGATGCGGGCCAAGGCGCTGTACCTCGCCGAAGGGCTGATCAACGGGGCCACGGACCGGGAGAGCGGGGCCGCCCCAGCCGACGCCGGGGCGGCCGCGGCCGCGGCCGCGGCCGACGCC
>Ga0208220_1001206_pt1 | contig 10942 bp, 7 predicted proteins | sample NGESurdeep092012_9_FD_184484 | JGI IMG/M metagenome (GOLD analysis project Ga0208220, IMG submission 184484) | Arctic peat soil microbial communities from Barrow, Alaska - NGEE Surface sample F53-1 deep-092012 (SPAdes) | ecosystem: Environmental > Terrestrial > Soil > Wetlands > Peat ... | reverse complement strand
TGCCGACCTCGGCGACGACGATGCGCAGTTCGCGATCGAAGGGCTCGAGGATCACGAGTTGCAGTGGTACGCCGTGCAGGAGATTGCGTTCCTTCTGCGCTGAGCGATCTTCTGGTGCGGATCGTGCCAGGATGGAACGAGGTCGCAACCCGGCCCTCTGACCAGCCCGATCACGCGCCCAAGAGGCCCACCCCCCAGGAGTGGAAGCAATGGATGCCGTCACCACGGTGCCGAGCCCCACCAATGAACCGCCGCTGCACTTTGCGCCAGGAAGCTCCGAGCGTGCCCGGCTCGAGCTTCGCTTGAAAGAGATGTCGGGCGAACAGGTCGAGTTGACGATGTCGCTCGGCACCCGTCGTCCGATCGCTGGTGGCGAACCCATCGACGTCGCCGCGCCGCATCGCCGGTTCACCGTCTTGGGTCGTATGCATGAAGCGACTACCGCCGACGTGACCGACGCGATCGAGACCGCGATGGCTGCGGCTCCCGCATGGAGAGCTTTGAGTTTCGACGACCGCGCGGCCATCTTCTTGAAGGCCGCCGATCTGCTGGCTGGCCCCTGGCGCGACACGATCAACGCCGCGACGATGCTGGGCCAAAGCAAGACGTGCTACCAGGCCGACATCGACGCAGCCTGCGAGCTCGCCGACTTCTGGCGATTCAACGTGCACTTCGCCCGGGGCATTTTGGCCGAGCAGCCGATCTCGCCGCCAGGAGTCTGGAACCGGCTCGACCATCGGCCGCTCGAAGGCTTCGTCCTCGCCATCACCCCGTTCAACTTCACGTCGATCGCAGGCAACCTGCCCACCGCGCCGGCCATTATGGGCAACGTCGTCGTCTGGAAGCCCGCACCGACGTCGCAGCTGTCGTCGCATTACCTGATGGCCATGCTCGCCGAGGCCGGACTGCCCCCCGGCGTCATCACCATGGTGACTGGCTTCGGGGCAGCCGTGTCGCAGGTGGCGCTGCCCCATCGTGACCTCGCGGGCATCCACTTCACCGGGTCGACGCCGGTGTTCCAACAGCTGTGGCGCACCGTCGGCGACAACCTCGCGAGCTACCGCAGCTACCCGCGGATGGTCGGCGAAACAGGCGGCAAGGATTTCGTCATCGCGCATCCATCGGCGGACGTCGATGTGTTGCGCACTGCGCTCGTACGCGGTGCGTTCGAATATCAGGGCCAGAAGTGTTCGGCCGCGTCACGTGCGTACGTGCCCCTGTCGGTGTGGCGGCGACTCGAAGGCAGTCTCCTCGCAGAAGTCGAGGCGTTGCCGATGGGCGACGTCAGCGATTTCTCGAACTTCATGGGTGCCGTCATCGACGGCCGCTCGTTCGCGCGCTTGCACGCCGCAATCGAACGCGCACGTACCACCGCGGGCCTTTCCGTTGTCGCGGGCGGACAGACCGACGACAGTGAGGGCTGGTTCGTCCGGCCGACAGTTGTGCTGGGTGAGGATCCTGCCGATGAGGTCTTCGTGCGCGAGTACTTCGGGCCGCTGCTGGCCGTGCACGTCTTCGACGATGACCGCTATCCCGAAGTGGTCGCGCAAGCAGCCGACGTCTCGCCGTACGCCTTGACGGGCGCGATCATCGCCCAGGACCGGGCCGCGATCGCGACCGCGACCGACGCATTGCGCTTTGCCGCCGGCAACTTCTACGTGAACGACAAGCCGACCGGTGCGGTGGTCGGCCAGCAGCCGTTCGGCGGTGGGCGGGCCAGCGGCACCAACGACAAGGCGGGCTCGGCACAGAACCTGCTGCGATGGACAAGCACGCGGGCCATCAAGGAGACCTTCGTGCCGGCCACGAGTTGGCGCTACCCGCACATGGACGCCGCCGAGGAAAACGGGTGAGCACCGACGGCGTTGACGGCGCGGCGGACGCTGACTTCGTCGCGAGGTACTTCCTGCACGTCGCGGCAGAGGATCTCGCCGGTCTGTCCGATGAACAGATGCGTGACGTCGCGTTCGGGCATCGTGAGTTCGCGTCGATCCGGCCAGCCGGCGTACCCAGGGTGCGGGTCTTCGCATCGCCGACTCAGCCGCGGCACGCAGTCATCGAGATCGTTACAGACGACATGCCGTTCCTCGTCGATTCGGTGACGCAGGAACTCGCCCGAACCGACGTCGCGATCCATCTCGTCGTCCACCCACAGTTCGTTGTTCGTCGCGACCTGCACGGGCAGTTGCTCGCCGTCTCCGGCACGCTCGACGCGCACGAGGCTCCCGCGGACGCCGTCGTCGAATCGTGGATGCATCTGGAGGTCTTCGGGCCGGCTGACCAGAATGCGGAAGAGGTACTGCGCCGAGACATCGTGCGGGTCTTGCAAGACGTTCGCGATGCGGTCGAGGACTGGCCCAAGATGCGGGCGTATGCGTCACGCGCCGCTGACGAACTCGAAGCAGAGCCGCCGAGCGCGGTGCCGGCACCGGAGACCGTCGAGGTCGTGGAGTTCCTGCGCTGGCTGGCTGACGACCATTTCACGTTCCTCGGCTACCGCGAGTACCGGTTGGTCGACGACGAGGGTGTTGACGCGTTGGCCGCGGTGTCTGGCACCGGGCTCGGCATCCTGCGCGCCGACAAGCTCCGGCCGCGCCCCCTCGCTGACCTGCCGCAAGAAGTGCGCGCTCGCGTGCGCGACCCGCAACTGTTGCTGATTACCAAGGCCAACTCGCGGTCGACCGTTCATCGTGGGGTCTACCTCGATTACATCGGCATCAAGACATTCGACAAGTCAGGCGCGGTGATCGGCGAGCGCCGCTTCCTCGGGCTGTTCACTTCTGTGGCCTACACCCAGAGTGTGTGGAAAATCCCGCTGCTGAAGAGCAAGTCGGCGGCGGTGCTGGAGCTTTCCGGATTCAATCCGCGCAGTCACAGTGGCAAGGACCTCGTCGAGATCATCGAGGATCATCCGCGTGACGAGCTGTTCCAGATGTCGGCGCCTGAGCTGTACGAGACAGCGATGGGGGTGCTGCATCTGCAGGAGCGGCGGCGGCTGCGGTTGTTCATGCGCCGCGATGTGTACGGACGTTTCGTCTCCTGCCTCGTGTATCTACCGCGTGAGCGCTACGACACTCAGGTGCGGCTGAAGATGCGCGCGATCTTGCTCGATGCTCTGGGCGGTTCGAGCATCGACGACACGTTCCGGGTGGCCGAGTCGGTGCTCGCCCGCGTGCACTTCGTCGTGCGCGTTGATGCCCGCAGTCCCGTCGAGGTCGACCGCGACGACCTGGAGAGCCGGCTCGTCGTTGCCACCCGCACATGGGAGGACGACTTCGCTGACGCGCTCGAGGCTCGATTCGGCGATGAGCTCAACACGAGCGTCGCGGCGCGATACGGCGATGCGTTTCCCGAGGCATACAAGGAAGACTTCGCCGCCACTGTGGCTGTCGACGATCTGCAGCGGCTCGATGCGTTGCACGACGACGGCGACCTCGACGTCGAGTTGTATCAGCCTGTTGACACCGATGCATGCGATCTCGCGGTCAAGCTGTTCCGCCGCGGTGCGCCGGTATCGCTGTCGTACATGCTGCCGATGCTGCAGTCGATGGGCGTCGAGGTCACTGACGAGCGCCCCTACGAAATCGAACGTCGCGACGGCACAGTCGCCTGGATCTATGACTTCGGGCTACGGCATGCACCTGTCGGCGACGAGGCCGCGCCGGCTACTTTGCACGAGCGTTTCCAGGACGCACTTGCCGCTGCTTGGCACGGGCGTGCCGAGGTCGATGGATTCCAAGCGTTGGTCCTCGAAGCCGGGCTGACCTGGCGGCAAGTGACGGTAATCCGGGCGTACGCAAAGTATCTGCGCCAGGCCGGCTATCGCTTCAGCCAGGCATATCTCGAGTCTGCGCTCCGGGCGAATACCCAGGTCGTGCGGCTACTTGTATCGCTGTTCGAAGCCCGCTTCGACCCGGCGTTCGCCCGTAACCGGTCCGGCGCCGAGATGGGCATCGTTCAGGACCTTGAGCAGGCGTTCGACGCGGTCGCCAGCCTCGACGAAGACCGCATCTTGCGCAGCTTCCTGTTGTTGATTCTCGCGACGGTTCGCACGAACCACTGGCAACTCGACGCCGCGGGTGCTCCGAAGGAGTACCTCTCGTTGAAGATCGAGTCGCGGTCGGTGGCCGATCTGCCCGAACCGCGGCCGTGGTTCGAGATCTGGGTGTACTCGCCGCGCACAGAAGGCGTGCATCTTCGGTTCGGTCCGATCGCGCGCGGGGGCATCCGACACTCCGACCGCCGCGAGGACTTCCGCACCGAGGTGCTCGGGCTGGCGAAGACGCAGACCGTGAAGAACGCGGTAATCGTGCCGGTCGGCTCCAAAGGTGGCTTCGTGGTCAAGCGCCCGCCCGCCGATCTGAGCGACCGGAAGGCGCAGCAGGCCGAGGTCGTGGCGTGCTACCGCACACTGATCAGCGGCCTGCTCGACCTCACCGACAATCTCATTGCGCACGCTGACGGGCAGCAGACCGTGCCGCCGAACGACGTCGTCCGCCACGACGGCGACGACAGCTATCTCGTGGTGGCAGCAGACAAGGGCACTGCCACATTTTCCGACCTCGCCAACGGCATTTCTGCCGACTACGGTTTCTGGCTCGGCGACGCGTTCGCGTCGGGCGGGTCGGCAGGCTACGACCACAAGGCCATGGGCATCACCGCCCGCGGCGCGTGGGACTCGGTGATGCGCCACTTCCGCGAGCTCGGCGTCAACTGCCAGACCACCGACTTCACGTGTGTCGGAATCGGTGACATGTCGGGCGACGTGTTCGGCAACGGCATGCTGCTGTCACAGCACATCCGCTTGCTAGCAGCGTTCGACCATCGGCACATCTTCGTCGACCCGTTTCCTGATGCGGGTAGTTCCTTCGTCGAACGCCAGCGACTCTTCGACCTCGCCGGGAGTTCATGGGCCGACTACGACAGGCAACTCATTTCCGCCGGAGGAGGGGTGTGGCCGCGCTCGGCGAAATCGATACCTGTCTCACCCGAGATGGCTGCTGCCTTGGGCATCAATGCTGGCGCGCTGGCCCCCAATGACGTGATGCGAGCGATCCTGCGCGCGCCGGCCGATCTGTTGTGGAACGGCGGGATCGGAACGTACGTCAAGGCGGAAACGGAGAGCCAGGCCGACGTCGGTGATCGGGCCAACGACGCGATCCGCATCGATGGCGTCGAGCTGCGCTGCCGTGTCGTCGGTGAGGGTGGCAATCTCGGCTTCACCCAGCTCGGGCGCCTCGAGTTCGCCCTCGCCGGTGGCCACATCAACACCGATGCCATCGACAACTCCGCCGGCGTCGACACCTCCGACCACGAAGTGAACATCAAGATTCTGCTCGACGTTGCTGCGCGTGCGGGCGAGCTCGAGACGGAAGAACGCGGTCCACTGCTCGTCAGCATGACTGACGAGGTAGGCAGCTTGGTGCTGCGCGACAACTACGCGCAGAACCTGGCACTGTCGTGTGGGCAGGTACAGGCACCGTCGATGTTGCATGTCCACGCGGGCTACATCGACTGGCTGGAAAAGACTGGTCATCTGGTCAGAGACCTCGAACACCTGCCCGACTCCAAGGCGATCGCCCAGCGGCGGGCCGCAGGTCTCGGACTTACCCGCCCCGAACGCGCATTGCTGCTCGCCTACGCGAAGATCACAGCGACGCAGAGTCTCGTCGCGTCGGTCCTGCCTGACGAGAACTTCGCCCAGCAAGCTCTCGTCGACTACTTCCCGAGCGCACTGCGGGAGCGATTCGCCACGACGATGACGCAGCATCCGTTGCGCCGCGAAATCATTGCAACCCAGCTCTCCAACGAGCTGGTCAACCTGTCCGGAAGCTCGTTCCTGTTCCGCGTCGTGGGGGAGACGGCGGCGTCGGTCGCCGACATCACGCGTGCGCACACGGCGACCCGTCGAGCGTTTCGCGTTGACGAGCTGTGGCGCGAGATCGAAGCGCTCGACGATGTGGTCGCGAGCGATGTGCAGACCGGGCTGCTGCTCGGCGTCCGGCAACTGCTTGATCGTGCGACGCGATGGTTCCTGGCTAATCGCCGGCCGCCGATCGACGTTCCTGAGACCGTCAACCAACTGAGTTGGGGCATCGCGACCGTCCTCGACGGATTGTCAGAGAATCTGCGCGGCAGTGATGCGGAGAACCTCACCGCAGCACGTGACCGTCTCATCGACGCCGGGGTCCCCGACGATGTCGCCTCGCGCGCAATGATCCTCACTGAAGGGCTCTCCGCGCTCGCCGTCGTCGACATCGCGTTGCAGACGAAGCTGGACGTCGAGGAGGTGGCCGCCGTTCACTTCGCACTCGCCGATGAGCTTGGCCTCTCGCGGCTCGGAACCCTCATCGGCGCATTGCCTCGCGACAGTCGCTGGCACACGTTGGCGAGGGCCGCCGCGCGCGACGACCTCGAGGCCGCGCACGCAGAGCTGACAACGGATGTGTTGCTCTCGACGCCGTCGACGATGTCGGCGGACGCGCGGATCGCCGCGTGGCAGCAGGTGAACGAGGCCGCACTCGCGCGGGCGACCGCATTCGTCGACGACATCAGTGCGAGCGACGGCGCCGATCTTGCAACGCTTTCGGTGGCACTACGTGAAGTGCGAGCACTCGCTCGTGCGGCCGCCCTCCCGCGCGCCTAAGCCGAGTAGGCAGTTACTCCGTGTGCGGCACCGGCGAATACGTTCGGCCGATAGCCGGTCCGGGGGCCGACTGCTTGACTAGGTTTCGTTCCTCCTGGGGGGCATTGATATGCGGGCGTCATTGGTCGCCTAGTCCGCATGGAGCCACGGCGAAACCGACCCGGTCCAAGAATGCGTCGCGGCGCGGCGTGGTCACACGGGGGTTTGTCGTACACGTAGGTGTTCGATATCGCGGGTCATCTCGCGGTGTCGCACTAACACGTGCGCCAAGGATCCCGCGGGCCGCATCCGGTGCGAATCATTTCCCTTTGGCACGGTCGGCTTGCGCCGACCATCGATGCCACACGTCCGAGCCCATGCTCGGGAACGGAGTAAAACAATGACTGAATCCAATCGCCGCATGAGGGTCAGCCGCAAGCTTGCCTGGACAGTTACGCCCGTCGTGGCCGCTGCACTGTCAGTCGGCGGGGTCGCGCTGGCTAGCAACGCCTGGCACACCAGCCAGACCGTCACCGCGTCCGGCAAGGTCGGTACCGTTCAGCCTGTCATCGCCACGGCTACCGTCGAAGACCTCTACCCTGGACAGCCCCTCAAAGTCGACATCCACTTCAACAACCCCAACGCGTTTGCGGTGAACGTCCTGGCCCTTCAGGCCACCACCATCACCTTCACCGACGCGGCCGTTTATCCGACCCCGGCGCAGCTTCTTTCACTACACCGCTCCTACGGAGTCGAGTGGGACAACTCGAGCACAGGCGCTGGCAGCCTGAGTCTGCCTGCCACCGCATTCGACCTCGGCCCATCGGCATCGGTTCCGGCCGGCTCCTCCGACCAAGTGCTCACTGGCGGCGCCGTCGACCCGTCATTCGCAAACGGCTTACAGCAGGGTTCCCCCGTCTCGATCGACTACTGGGTCGACGAGGCCGCCTTCTAGATCAACGTGAGCGACACGGGCGGGCGTCGACCTATCGACGCCCGCCCCTGATCTGGGACCACTAAGCCACGAATCAGCGGCTACCGGCGGGCTTCCACAACACATCGCCGTCCCCGCCTGCGGCTGTTGTATTGGCGTAACGCGCGAGGACGAAGAGCAGGTCGGACAACCGGTTCAGATAGCGCGCCGGCAGCGGGCTCATCGATGGGCCGTGCTGTCCGAGTGCCAACCAGGTCTGGCGTTCGGCCCGCCGCACGATCGTGCGGACGACGTGAAGCAGTGCCGCTCCGGCACTGCCACCGGGCAGCACGAAGCTCGCGAGTTCGGGCAGCTGGGCGTTGTAGTGATCGATCGCCTGCTCGATGCGCGCGATGTCTGACTCGAGGATGCGCAACGGGATCGTGCGCGGGTTCTCGATGACCGGAGTCGCGAGGTCAGCCCCGACGTCGAACAGGTCGTTTTGGACGCGGAGCAACAACTCTTGGACGTCGACGGGCAGCCCTCCCAGGGCCAGCGCGACGCCGAGTGCCGAGTTCGCCTCGTCGCAGTCGCCGAATGCGGCCAGGCGCTGGTCGGACTTGGGTGTGCGGGAGCCGTCGACGAGTGCGGTGGTTCCGTCGTCGCCGGTCTTGGTGTAGATACGCGTCAAGTGAACAGGCATGCTCGGAGCCTACGGAATTACGGGCTAACATGCGGCGATGGAGCGGATAAGGGTCACGGGTGGAGCACGGCTGGCGGGTGAAGTCACCGTCACCGGCGCGAAGAACAGCGTGCTCAAGCTGATGGCGGCCTCGCTGCTCGCTCCTGGACGCACCACGATCACCCAGGTGCCGGCCATCCTCGACGTCGACATCATGGCGGAGTTGCTGCGGCGCCTCGGTTGCGAGATCGAGAGCACACCAGGGCGACTGGTCATCGACGTCCCGGATCAAATCGGTGACGAAGCCGACTACGACCTCGTCCGTCGCCTGCGTGCCTCGATCGCGGTGCTCGGTCCGCTACTGGCCAGGTGCGGCGAGGCGCATGTCGCGCTGCCTGGCGGCGACAACATCGGCTCGCGCGGCCTCGACCTGCACGTGGCCGGCCTGCAAAAGCTCGGAGCGGAGCTCGAGAGCGAGCACGGCTTCCTGATCGCACGCGCGCCGAACGGGCTCGTGGGCGCGCCGGTGTGGCTCGACTTCCCCAGTGTCGGGGCGACCGAGAACCTGATGATGGCAGGCGTGCTCGCGCGCGGTACGACCATCATCGACAACGCCGCACGCGAACCCGAGATTGTCGACCTGGCCAGGATGCTGCAGGGCATGGGCGCGAAGGTCGACGGGGCGGGGAGTTCGACGATCGAGGTGCAGGGCGTGACGGCGCTGTCGCCGACGAGCCACACGACAGTGCCCGATCGCATCGTGGCCGGCACGTTCGCGATGGCCGCGGTGATGACGCGCGGCGATGTCGAGATCCATAACGCGCGGCCTGAGCATCTCGAGATCGTGCTCGACCGGCTCGTCGGATGTGGTGCGGCGGTAAGCGAACTCGACGACGGCTTCCACGTCGAGATGAACGGTCGCGCATCAGCGGTCGACGTCGTGACGTTGCCGTATCCCGGATTCCCGACCGACTTCCTTCCGATGATCATCGCGCTGAACTCCGTTGCGGACGGCGCCGCCATGGTCACGGAGAATGTGTTCGAGGGCCGCTTCCGTTTCATCCAAGAGTTGGTGCGCCTCGGCGCCGACATCCGCACTGACGGTCACCATGCCGTAATTCGCGGCCGTGAAAGGCTTTCCGGCGCTCCCGTCGCGGCGACCGACATCAGGGCCGGCGCTGGCCTCGTGCTGGCTGGCCTCGTTGCCGATGGCGTGACGACGGTGAGCGAACTGCACCACATCGATCGCGGGTACGCCGGCTTCGTGCAGCAGCTTCAGGCGTTGGGCGCCGACGTGGTTCGCGAGCATGACCCATCGGCCATGGCGTACGACCAGTGACAGCGGGTCGCGTCGCGGTTATTGGCGCGGGATTGATGGGGTCGGGCATCGCCCAGGTCGCTGCGCAGGCGGGCTATGACGTCGTGCTGCACGACACGACCTCCGAAGCGGTTGACCGCGCGATGACGGCGATCGTGGCGTCGCAGCTCCGCTTCGTCGCCAAGGGCAGCCTCAGTGCGGACGACGCCGAAGCTGCCCGCGCGAGGATCGTGACCACCACGGATCTCGGCGATATCGCGAGCGCGCAGATCGTGGTCGAAGCAGTGTTCGAGCAACTCGAGCTGAAGCAGCGGATCTTCAGCGAGCTCGACCGACGCGCGGACCCGGACGCGATTCTCGCGACGAACACCACTGCGATTCCGATCACGAAGATCGCGGCGGCAACGCAGCGACCCGACCGCGTCGTCGGCACACACTTCTTCTCGCCCGTGCCGATGATGGCGCTGTGCGAGCTCGTCCGCGGCGACGAGACCTCCGACGACACGCTGGCCCGGGCGCGGTCGTTCGCCGAAGCGCTCGGAAAGACGTGTGTGGTCGTCGAGCGCGACATCGCCGGGTTCGTGACGTCGCGGCTGCTGATCGCGTTCGTCAACGAGGCGATGGCGCTCGTCGAGGGCGGGGTGGCAACGCCGGCCGACATCGATACCGCGTGCCGGCTCGGGTTCGGGCACGTGATGGGTCCGCTCGCGACGGTCGACCTGACGGGACTCGACGTGATCCTGCACGCGGCCCGGGCCATTTACGCGGAGACCGGTGACGAGAAGTTCGCCCCTCCAGCGCTCCTGGAGCGGATGGTCGACGCCGGCGCGCTCGGCCGCAAGACCGGCCACGGGTTCTACGACTACGAGGGTCGACCCAGCTAGGGCCTGAGCGTGGGGCACGGCTCACCCGTCACATCCGTCACATCACAGTTGGGCCTCCAACGGCGTGTCGACTGGGCGAATCGTGGCTGATTTGTGACGCTTCAGACGCAACCAGGGGGCTTGTTGCCGCGTCATAGACGGCAACGGGACCAAATGAGGGGGATCCGATGCCAGCTTTTAGCGTGTGCGGGCACCTTGACGTCTCCACGGCCGCGACCGTGCGAGCTGAGCTGACCGACCTCCTGAGCGTCCCGGGCACCGACGATCTGATCGTCGATCTCGAGCACATGGGCTCCCTCGATACGGTCGGTCTCGGCCTTCTTGTCGGAATTCACCGCCAAGCCCAGCGGGGCGGACGCCGGTTGGTGCTCACCGGGGTCCCGCCGCGGATGATGCGGGTGCTCGCCATCACGCGGCTTCGCCGGGTGCTCGCGATCGACGAAGGCGTACCCGAGTTGGTCGGCGCGGCCAGCGTCGTCACCTCCGGCCCAGTCGCCTAGCTCCCGAGCAACTCTCGGCT
>Ga0208220_1001205_pt1 | contig 10942 bp, 7 predicted proteins | sample NGESurdeep092012_9_FD_184484 | JGI IMG/M metagenome (GOLD analysis project Ga0208220, IMG submission 184484) | Arctic peat soil microbial communities from Barrow, Alaska - NGEE Surface sample F53-1 deep-092012 (SPAdes) | ecosystem: Environmental > Terrestrial > Soil > Wetlands > Peat ... | reverse complement strand
GGAATCGATGGTCATTCGCTTTTCATTCCGGATTGCACCGTGAGCTCCGGTGCGCGGGGGCGGGCGGGGGGAGGGGGCACGAGAACGACGAGCGAGGAGCGCGGAATGTCATTACTTGCCCGAGCGTCTGGTGCGCGGGATCGAGGGGCGTCGTGAGGATTCGTTTGCGAGAGGCCATCTCGCGAGGCTATCTTCCCCGGTGCGAGCGGGTGTCGGTGGACGCCCGCTGAATACCGGTCGCCGTCCTGGAGACGGCAGAAGGCGAGGAACGAGATGTCGAGGAGAACGCAGGGAGTAGTGCTCGTTGGCGGCTGGATATTTTCTATCGCGCTGTTCGTGTTCATGTACATCACGTACTACGGCACGAAGCTCTCGTATTCAGAGCACTTTCCCGGGATGCCGTTCTACGGCGCCATGACGTGGTGGTTCTTCTTCACCATTCCCGTCATCGGCTTCACCTGGGGATACTTCAACGACTTGAAGAATCACGGCTGATCGCCGCACGTCGAATACACGGGAATCGGCTCATGGCGCGAAGAAGCTCTTCGCGCCATTCTCGCATCCGGGCGCGACCGTCTGCGTCGTCCATTTCGCACCGGTACGTGCCTTGCTCTTCTTCCTCGCGTCAACTCATTCGCCACGCGTGAGCGTGGCCAGCTGCAACGCGACACGGCCGGGAACGGCCGCCGAGGAGAAGAAGCACATGGAGATGGAATCGCTCAGGGAGCTCTACGTCGACGAGCTCAAGGATCTCTGGAGCGCCGAGAATCAGATCACCAAGGCGCTGCCCAAAATGATCAAGGCCGCATCGAACCCGAAACTCAAGAGGGCGTTCAATACGCACCTCAAGCAGACCGAGCGTCACGTCAAGCGTCTCGAGCGCATTTTCAAGGAGCTCGACCAGAGCCCGCGCGGCAAGAAGTGCGTCGGCATGGAGGGGCTCATCAAGGAAGGCGCGGAGCTCATCAAGGAGAAGCCGGAGGCCGAGGTACTGGACGCCGGGCTTATCGCCGCGGCGCAGCACGTAGAGCACTACGAGATGGCCGGCTATGGCTGCGTGCGCACGTGGGCGCGCCAGCTCGGTGAGAACCGGCAGGCCGATCTGCTGCAGGAGACGCTCGACGAGGAGGAGCAGACGGACCGGCTGCTCACCGATCTGGCCGAGAGCGAGATCAACATCGAGGCGGAGGAAGGCGGGGCGGCCGAAGACGAGGAATATGTCGAGGTCGAAGTCGAGACGGTTGGGGTCGGGAGCAATCGGTTCGAGCCCATGTAACGAAATCTGCACTTACAGTTCGTTCCCCCTCGGTCCGCGGCATCGCATAATTGACGTCGCGGACCGTCTGTATCCCACCCCCCACCGGGAATCGTTAATTTCCCCGTCGTGAACGAATTCAAGGCTTTCCACAGTCCGCTTGCTCTGCTCGCGCTCGCACTCTTTGCAGTCGCTCCACGTGCGCATGCCCAGGCGACGGATTCCGCGTCGGCTCCGCAGGTGAGGCAGATCTCGCTTGACGATGCGCTCCGTAGCGCCGAGTCGAAGAGTCCAGACATCGCGATCGCGCACGCGGCTGTCACGCGCGCCGAGGGGCAGCACGACAAGGCGCGCAGCCAGTTTCTTCCGCAGCTCTACGGCTCGGCGGGTTACACGCGCACCCTCAAGTCGCAATTCCAGGGACTCAGCTTCGGGAGCGACAGCAGCTCGACGCCGGCCTGCAGCACGTTCAGCGCGGCGGTGGACTCCTCGGCGTCCGATAACGCTCGGCTCGGGCTGCTCGAGTCGGCGCTCGGATGCAGCGCCGGCGGCGGCGGATTCGGATCGCTGCAGAACCTCGGCTTTGGCGCCGCCAACCAGTGGAATCTTGGGCTCTCGCTCTCGCAGAATCTTTTCACGGGCGGTCGCATCACCGCGCAGTACCGCTCCGCGAACGCGGCGCGCAGGAGCGCGTCGATCGGGCTCACTGCGGCGCACGCGCAGCTCACTCTCGATGTCACGCAGGCCTACTACGATGCGGAGCTTGCCGACCAGCTGGTGACAATCGCGGCGGCGACGCTTTCGCAGGCGGACACGACGCTCGCGCAGACGAAGCTCAGCCGCCAGGTGGGTAACGCGGCGGAGTTCGATCTGCTGCGCGCGCAGGTGACGCGCGACAACCAGGTGCCGGTGTTGATCCAGCGGCGATCGGACCGCGACGTGGCGTACGTCCGACTCAAGCAGCTGCTGCATCTGAAGCTCACGGACTCGCTGCAGCTCACGACGTCGCTCGAGGATTCCACGGCCATACCGGCTGGGGCGGTCGCGACACTGCTCGCGCAGGCGCCCGACACGGCGACGGAGAGCCGCGCGCCGGTGCGGCAGGCGAGCGAAAACGTGACTGCGCAAAAGAGCGCGCTCACGGTGGCGCACGCGGAGCGGATTCCGTCTCTGTCGCTGACGTCCGCGTTCGGCCGCGTGGCGTATCCCACCAGTGTGTTCCCCGCGTGGTCGCAGTTCCGAACGAACTGGACGATCGGCGGCTCGCTCACTCTCCCGATCTTCACCGGCGGCAACATTCGGGGCGATGAGTTGATCGCCGCGGCGGGGCTCGAGCAGGCGCGCGCGCAGCTGCAGCAGACGCGCGAGTTGGCGGAGCTCGATGCGTTGAATGCGCTCAACCGGTTGCGCGCCGCGCAGTCGCAGATGGAGGCGAGCCGCGGCACGGCGCAGCAGGCTTCGCGCGCTTACGACATCGCGACTGTGCGCTATCGCGAGGGGATCTCGACGCAGACAGAGCTCAACGACTCGCGCATCTCGCTGCAGCAGGCAGAGGCGAACCGTGCGACGGCCTCGCGCGATCTGCAGGTTGCGCGCATTCGACTCGCGCTGCTGCGCGATTTGCCGCTTGGTACGGTGAGCGGGCAGGCGGCGCAGAGCTCCGCGTCGACGTCGACCACTACCACGACGCCCACGCCCACGACGACGCAGGGCAGTGGCGCGACGACTGGACAGCAGGGCGGCGCGTCCACCCTTCCGGCGGGAGTGCCGAGCCAGACACCGGGGACGACGCCATGACCGCAGTGCAGACGAAGGAACGCCGCGGCATCGCGTCTTGGAAGTGGTGGACAGCCGGTGTCCTCGTGGCGATCGTGGCGCTTCTCGTCGTCCAGCAATACCGCGGCAGGCATCCGAAGGCGCTGGGCGGTACGAGCGACGCCGTGAGCCTGGGGCCGGAGGGAATCGTCGTCGCCAAACTCGGCACGATTCGCACGGGACCATCGATTTCCGGGACGATGACGCCGCAGAACAGCGCGACACTGCGCTCGGAGCTGTCGGGATCGATCGTGCAGACGTACGTGGAGCAGGGGCAGCCTGTAAAGCGCGGCCAGCTTCTCGCGCGGATTGATGACTCGTCGATTCGCGAGGCGCTCCTTTCGGCGCAATCGGCAGCGCGCTCGGCCAAGCTCACGCTCGACAATGCGACGCGTGACGCGGAGCGCGAGCAGAGGCTCGAGGCGGCGGGTGCGGTAGCACCGCGCGACGTGGAGGCGGCGCAGCGCACGCTCGCGTCGGCGCAGGCGGGGATGGCAGACGCACAGGCGCAGCTCACGGCGGCGCAGCAGCAGCAGAACAAGACTTCCTTCCGCGCGCCGTTCGATGGGCTCGTGAGCGAGCGACCCGTGAATGCGGGCGACGTGGTGCAGCCCGGCACGGCGATCGCGACTGTTGTCGACCCCGGGAGCATGCGTCTCGAGGGATCGGTGCCGGCGGAGCAGCTGTCCATGCTCAAGATCGGAACCCCCGTGCTGTTCAGCGTGAACGGCTACGCGGGGCAGACGTTCACGGGGAAGATCGATCGCATCAATCCGACGGCGGATCCCACCACTCGGCAGGTGCGAGTGTACGTGACGATCCCGAATCAGGGCAGCTCGCTCGTTGGAGGACTGTTCGCGCAGGGGCGCGTTGCGACAGAGAGCCGCCAGGGGATCATGCTTCCGGTGTCCGCGGTGGACGAGCGTGGGATCTCGCCAATCGTGCTGCGGGTGAGGAGCGGCACAGTAGAGAGCGTGCAGGTGCAGATCGGGTTGCGCGACAACGCTTTGGAGCAGGTGGAAATCAGCGCGGGCATCGCGGCCGGCGACACGCTGCTCGCGAATGCCGCGCAGGGGCTGGCGCCTGGAACCAGGGTGCGCATCACCGCCGGCGACCGGCCGACGGATACACGCTAAGCGCCGGGACGGCGGGCAGGACGGGACACCATGTTCATCTCGGATTTTGCGATCAAGCGGCCGATCATCACCATCACGGCGATGGTCGCGCTCGTCGCGTTCGGCTGCGCAGCGCTGTTCAATCTCCACACGGACGAGTTCCCGGACATCCAGGCGCCGGTGGTCGGCCTCTCGATCGCGTATCCCGGCGCGTCGCCCGCGGAGGTAGAGCGCGAGCTCGTGAAGCCGGTGGAGGACGCGGTGTGGGGGATCAGCGGGCTGGATGGCGACAAGTCCACCTGCTTCGCGATCGACGGACTGGCGCAGTGCACGCTCACCTTCGACTACGACAAGCCGATCGAGCAGGCGTCGCAGGACGTGCGCGACGCGATCTCGACCAAGCGCGAAGATCTGCCGCCCGAGATGAAGGAGCCGGTGCTCACGCGCTTCGATCCGTCGGAGGCGCCGGTGTTCACGCTCGTTCTCACGTCGCCTACCACCACTGCGCCGATACTCACGCGTATCGCGGACCCCGGCCTCGCGAGCGATCTGCGCTCGATTCCGGGCGTCGCGCAGGTGAACGTCGTGGGCGAGGTGAAGCGCAACATGGTGGTGGAGCTGCGGCCGGCCGATCTGCAGTCCGCCGGCGTGAGCGTGGCGCAGGTCGTGACCGCGCTCGGCCAGCAGAACCTCGCGTCGCCGGTGGGATGGCTCAACGGGAAGCTCGATGAAAAGCTGATTCGCCTGAGCGGACGGTTGCAGAATGCCGCGGACTTCGGAGCGCTCGTCGTTGCGGACCGCGGGGGACAGCTCATCCGGTTGAACCAGATCGCCAACGTCTACGACGGCACCGAGGAGTCGCGCACCATGGCGCTCTTCAACGGCAAGCAGGCGGTGGGGATCGAGATCCTGAAGTCGAAGGGATACAGCACGACACAGGTGGCAGACGAGATCCGCGCGAAGGTGACGGAGCTGCAGAAGACGCTTCCGCCCGGAGTGACATTCGCCGAGGTGCAGAATGCGGGCGAGCGGGTGAGCCACGCGGTGCGAAACGTGGAAGAGGCACTCGTCGAGGGTGCGTTGCTCACGGTGCTCGTCGTTTTTCTTTTTCTGAACTCGTGGCGCTCCACCGTCATCACGGGGCTCGCGCTGCCGGTGTCGGTGCTCGCGTCGTTCATCGCGGTGTGGGCGTTCGGCTTCACGCTCAACACGATGTCGCTGCTCGGCCTGTCACTCGCGATTGGCATCCTGATCGACGATGCGATCGTGGTGCGAGAAAATATCGTGCGACACATCGAGATGGGGGAGGATCACGTCGAGGCGTCGCACACGGGGACGAACGAGATCGGGCTCGCGGTTACGGCCACGACGTTTTCGATCGTGGCGGTGTTCGTGCCGGTGGCGTTCATGTACGGCGTTGCGGGGCAGTGGTTCAAGCCGTTCGCGCTCACCATCGCGTGCTCGGTGCTCGTCTCGCTCTTCGTGTCGTTCTCGCTCGACCCGATGCTTTCGGCGTACTGGCCCGATCCGCAGGTCTCGCAGCACAAGCAGGCGCGCGGCGGGCCGATCACGCGTACGCTGGCACGCTTCAATCGCTGGTTCGACCGCCAGGCCGACAACTACAAGATCATCATCGCGTGGGCGCTCGACCATCGTCTCGCGGTAACGCTGCTCGCGGGCGGAACATTCGTGCTCGCGATCGGGCTGCAGCTGTCGGTAGGCGGCGCGGGGTTCGTACCGGTGAGCGACCGCAGCGAGATCAATCTCATCATCGAGTCGCCCGGCGGCAGCAATCTCGAGTACACGCGGCTGCGAACGGAAGCAGTGGCGGCGCTCGCGCGCAAGCATCCCGAGGTGGCGTACACGTACAGCTCAATCGGCGGCGCGATACCGTTTCGCGCGCCAGGCGTGGACCAGGCGCTCGTATACGTGCGGCTCGTTCCCAAGTCGCAGCGGCATCTGAGCCAGGATCAGCTGGGCAGCATCTTCCGCAACGAGTTCGCGAGCGTGGCCGGCATCAAGACCGCGGTGTTCACGAGCGGATTTGGCGGCGCGGTGAAGGAGGTACAGGTCGAGATGCGTGGTCCCGATCCCGTGGTGCTCACGCGCCTCGCGGAGCAGGCGGCGGCCCTGGTGGCACACGTGAAGGGCGCCGTGGATATCGGGCTGTCCACGCGCGGCGAGAAGCCGGAGCTGGACGTGCAGTTAAACCGGCCGCTCGCGGGATCACTGGGTATCACGGTGGCCGAGGTCGCGCAGTCGTTGCGGCCCGCGTTCGCGGGGCTCAAGGTGGGCGACTGGACCGACCCGAGCGGCGAGACGCGCGACGTGACTGTGCGCCTCACCCCCGAATCGCGTGAAAATCTCGCGGATTTGCAGGGACTTCCGCTTGTGGTCACGGATGCGCAGGGACGCCCCACCACGCTTCCGCTCGGCCAGATCGCCAACATACGGCAGACGCTCGGGCCCGCGCAGATCAACCATCTCGATCGCGTGCCGGTGGTGAACGTCGAGGCGAACGTGGAGGGACGATCGCTCACGGAGGTCACGAATGCGATCAAGAAGCAGCTGTCGGCGATGCGGCTGCCGCCGGGCTACCGCATCACGCAGGGCGGCGAGGCGCGCGACCAGGCAGAGGTGTTCACGAGAATCTTCACCGCGCTCGGCATCGCCATTCTGCTGATGTATCTGATTCTGGTGATGCAGTTCGGGTCGTTCCTCGATCCGATTGCGATCCTTATCTCGCTGCCGCTCTCGCTCATTGGCGTGGTGCTCGCGCTGCTCGCGACCATCGACACGTTGAACATCATGAGTCTCATCGGCGTGATGCTGCTGATGGGCATCGTTGCCAAGAACGCGATTCTGCTCATCGACTTCGCGAAGTGGGCGCGCGAGAAGGGGATGTCGCGGCGCGACGCGCTGATCGAGGCGGGGCGCATCCGACTGCGACCGATCATCATGACGACGCTCGCGCTCATCGCGGGCATGCTGCCGGTGGCGATCGGGCACGGCGAGGGCGCAGACTTTCGCGCGCCGCTCGGTCGCGCGGTGATCGGCGGCGTGATCACGTCGACGCTGCTCACGCTCATCGTGATCCCGACGATCTACGAGATTCTCGATGAGTTCAAGGAGTGGACGCGCGCGAAATTCTTCGGCCGGCATCGCGGGGCGGAGGTGCCAGCGCCGGAGCCGTCAGCGGGCGACTGAGCGCGAGGGCGACTGAGTTCATTACTCGTCCTTCCGCCCCACCGTGATGAGCGCCACCGCGCCCACGATGATCGCCGCCGCCACGACCATGCGCGTGTTCAGCGGCTCGCTAAGCACCGCCCAGCCGAGGAACACGGCCACCACGGGATTCACGAACGCGTAGGTGGATAGGAGCGTGGGGCTCACGGCACTGACGAGCCAGACGTACGCCGTGAACGCGATGATCGATCCGAACGTGATGAGGAAGAGCAGCGCGCTCCACGACCGCGCGCTCACGGCGCCGAGCGCGAGCTGACTCGATTCTCCGGCCGCGAGCCCCACCGTGATGAGCACGACCCCGGCCGCGATCATCTCCATTGCGGTGCCGATGAACTTCGACTCCGGCATGGGCGCGTGTTTCGCGTAGAGCGTGCCGATCGCCCACGACAGCGCCGCCAGCAGCAGCACGCTCTCCACGGCGAGGTTGCGATGCTCGCCGCCGGCGCCGGGATCGAGGAGCATCCAGAGCCCCGCGAGACCGAGCACTACGCCTGCGCTGACCCATACGTTTGGGCGCTTGCCCCCCGGCCGGATCCACTGCAGCAACACGATCCAGAGCGGCACTACCGACACGATGAGCGCCGCGATTCCGCTCGCCACGCGCTCCTCAGCCAAGACCACCACGCCCGTGCCCAGCACCAGCAGCAGTACGCCGATGATCGTCGCGCTCCGCCAGTGTAGCAGCGATGGTGCCGCGGTGCCGCGCGCGCGCATCCACGTGTACAGAATCACACCGGCGATGAAAAACCTGCTCCCCACCATGAGCAGCGGCGGCAGCGTCTCGATCGCGATGCGAATCGCGAGATACGTCGACCCCCAGATGATGTAGACGAGTGCGAAGGCGATCAGGATCTGCGATCGCGGCGCAGGAGCGAGGGGACGATCGGGCACGAGACAAAGCTAAGGGCTCCCGCTGCATCCATCTATCCGGGCACCGGTTGCTACGCGACGACTCGCGCTCTACCTCCGGGGAGCTGGGCTTCCAGGAATTCGAAACGTCGAAATATCTCGTCGGCATCCTGCGCGCGAACGACTTCACCGTACGCGAGAACGTCGCCGGAATTCCAACCGCGTGGGTCGCCACCTGGGGCTCCGGCAAGCCCGTCATCGCACTTGGCTCCGATCTCGATGGCATTCCGCAGGCGTCGCAGATTCTGGGCGTCGCGTGCCACCTGCCGCTCGTCGCCGGCGCACCCGGCCACGGCGAGGGTGCAGCAATCTGCAAACCGGATGGGGCTCATCGCAGGGGAGCGGGCTCGTATCGGTACTGTACTCGTTCGAGGGACAGGCCGCGCACGCGGCGGGCGCGCCGTGGCGCGGTCGCAGCGCGCTCGACGCGGTGGAGCTCATGGATGTGGGATGGAATTTTCGTCGCGAGCATCTGCGATTGCAGACGCGGTCGCACTACGTGATCCGAAACGGCGGCGATCAGCCAAACGTCGTGCCACCTACAGCCTCGGTTTGGTACTACTTCCGCGAGCTCGTGGCCGGGACACTTCAATAAACCGATCGCCGAGCAGATGACCGAGAACTTCAAGCTCGTCGGATTGCCCAAGTGGACGACGGCGGATCAGCAGTTCGCGCGCGCGATCCAGAAAGAGGTGGGCGGAGATACCACGGGACTCGATACCGTGGTTGCGAAGATCGAGCCGGATGTCCCCGATTCGATGAACTGGGGCGGAGGCTCGGACGACATCGGCGACGTGTCGTGGAACGTGCCGACGATCGTGCTGCTCTATCCGTCGAACGTTCCCAACCTCCCAGGCCATCACTGGGCCGACGCGATCGCGATGGCAACGCCAATCGCGCACAAGGGCGCGACCGCTGGCGCGAAGGCGCAGGCGCTCACGATGCTCGACATCCTGCTCACGCCCGCCCTCGTCGATTCAGCGTGGAGCTATTTCAAGAATGTCCAGACGTAGACGGTGAAGTACCAGCCGCTCATGCGGCCGGAGGATCGTCCGGCTACTGAGCTCAACACCGAGAGGGCGACCACTAAAGAGGGAGGCAGTTGCGAAGCGCTTTAGCAACGGCCGCTCGGGCAGGCTCTAACAATGGAGATGCTGGCACCAACGGATCAAACGGACGAAAACGGATAGGACTGTTTTCGCAGTCATCCGTTAGTGTCCTCCCGTTCCGCTCGTGTCCGTATCATCAAGCGTCGTCACTGCACGTAGCGCAACACATCGTACAGGTATTTGACGCCGAAGCCCACGTTGCTCACGGCAAGCCGCTCGTTGTTGCCGTGCATTCCGCTGTGCATCTCCTCGTTCTCGACGAGGAACGGATCGAAACCGTAGGTGACGATGCCGAGCGCGCGGTAGGTGGGACGGTCGGTCGCAGCGGTGAACATCGGCGTCGTCACGATGACGTCGGGATTTCGCTCGTGCGAGGCCTTTTCGATGGCGTGAAAGAGGTCGGTGTCAATCGGGCTCTGGAGTTTGGTCTTCGGCTCGATCTGCTGGTCGAAGTGGACGGCGGTGTCGTGCACCACGGCCTCGAGCGTGCGCAGGAACGCGGCCGGATCCGTGTCCGACAGAAGGCGAATGTCCATCTGCGCCGTTGCCTCGGCCGGAATCACGTTCGTCTTGTTCGATCCGGAGAGCATCGTGAGCGAGATCGTGTTTCGCAGGATCGCGTTCCAGTAGATGTCGTCGGTCAGCCATTTCCGGGCGCGCGGATTCTTCACGGCGGTGCGAACATCCGCGAGCCACGCGCGGTGCTCGCCGGTGTACTGCGGCGAGATGTCGTGCAGGAACTTCTGCACGTCCGGGAGCACGTGGAGCGGCGTCTCGTAGTGTGCTATTCGGTCGAGCGCGGCGACCAGACGCGGCACCGGGTTCTGCTTCGTGGGCCGCGATCCGTGTGAGGGCACGCCCTTCACCACGATCTTTTGCCAGAATGTCTGCTTCTCCGACACGCCGACGCCGTAGTATTTCAGCTTGCCGTTCACGACCATGTTCTCGCCGCCCTCGGTCATCAGGAACTCGACGTCCTTCAACAGATCCGCGTGATTCTTCACGAACGCGACGGCGCCGGAGCCGTCGAACTCCTCATCCGCGTTACCGATGAACACGATGTCGCGGTTGAGCGGAACGCCGCTGCGCTTGAGCGCGATCATCGCCATGAGCTGCACGACGGCCTGACCCTTCATGTCGAGAGTTCCGCGCCCCCACACGTAGCCATCCTTGATCACACCGCCGAACGGGTCGACCGACCAGAAGCTCGGAGCAACCGGCACGACGTCGAGGTGATTCACCAGTGCAACAGCCTTCTTCGAGCCATTCCCCTTGAGCCGCGCGTAGAGATTACCGCGATTCGGTCCGAGCTCCGCGGTGTCCAGGAGCTGCGCTTCGATGCCTTCGCGATCGAGGATCGCCTTGAGAAAGCGCGCGCCGTCCAGCTCGTTCCCCGGCGGGTTGGTCGTGTTGATCTTCACATAGTCGGAGAGCATGTGGAGCGTCTCGTCGTTAAGCGCCTTCCAGTCGAGCGCCTGCGCGCGCAGCGGGGA
>Ga0208220_1001204_pt1 | contig 10943 bp, 9 predicted proteins | sample NGESurdeep092012_9_FD_184484 | JGI IMG/M metagenome (GOLD analysis project Ga0208220, IMG submission 184484) | Arctic peat soil microbial communities from Barrow, Alaska - NGEE Surface sample F53-1 deep-092012 (SPAdes) | ecosystem: Environmental > Terrestrial > Soil > Wetlands > Peat ... | reverse complement strand
GGGAGAACCAAGGGCCAGTGGGCCGGCTGGTAGGAGGGCTGGGCGCTGCCGTACCCGCCCGGCGTGCCGTACACGGACTCGAAGGAGGCATAGCCCGGCGTGGTCCCGAACCCCGGCGTGGTCCCGAACCCCGGCGTGGTCCCGTAGGCCGGCGGGGGAGCGCCCCAGGCCGACTCGACCGGCGTCGCGGTCTGCGCCCACGGCATCGTCACGGTGGGGGCCGCCCCATCCGCGGGGGCTCCATCCGTGGGCGCCGCCCACTCGGCGGGCGCGGCCGGCTCGGCGGGCGCCGCCGTCACCGGAGCCCAGGCGGCAGGCTCGTCACCGAAGAGCTTCGAGGGGTACGTCGAGGTGAGCATGCCCATGTAGCAGTAGTAGCGAGTCTGGAAACGGAGCACGGCGGTGAACGCCAGGTGCAGCGGGGCGGGCAGCTTCCCGGTGATGAGCAGGATCAGCCAGGCGATGAAGACCACGATCACGTTGGCCACGCCGGTCACCAGGCTCAGCACGAGGTGGGCCCAGATGGCCAGGATGAAGCGGAAGAACACCGCGAAGCGATTCAGCCGCCCGGGCGGCGGGACGGCTATGACTACCGGGTAGGCGAGATCGTCCTCGAACTTGAACGGCGGATAGTCGTCGGTCAGCAGGAACGAATATCCGTAGACCCGGGCATTCCACCGGATCAGCCCGGAAAGGTAGGTGACCGCGAACTCGGGCAGGCGGCCCATGAACAGCGCCCCCCACCAGCCCAGGAAGGCGACCACGAAGCCGGCCAGGTTGAGGAAGGACAGCACGAATGCGTGCGGGATGATCAGGATCGCTCGGAAGGCGACCGTCAGCCGGCGCTGCTTGAGCGGGCCAGCCGCGACCAGCTGCACGGCCGGCTCCTCGACCAGCTGCCAAGGCGCGCCCGTCGGATACGAAGGGTAAGCCTGATAAGGATCGCTGGTCACGAAGAAGCCCCATTTCCGGCCGATGGCGCGGCAGTCGGTGGACAGACCATGCGATATTAATGAAAAACCGGTTAGAGGCAACACTGAGAATTGGTAAATATTGCGCATCGCCGTTGATTTCCGTTCGGCGATGCGGCGATAGTTTTTCGGCGGACGGGATCGTCTCCGCTTCAAGGCGGCCGAACAGGCCGACGGGCCAGGCGGTACAGTGTCGCGCACAGCGTGTTGACGATTGTGCTGCCGCGTGCCACGACAGGAGAATGCCGTGTTCCACTCCGACGATGCTCAGCCGTCCGTCGTGTCGACGGACCTGCCCGCGGGGGCGTACCTGCTCGACGTGCGCGAGGACGACGAGTGGGCGGCCGGCCACGCACCGGAAGCCGTGCACATCCCGGTCGGGGCGATCTCCGAACGGGCGGCCGAGATCCCGCAGGACCGCGAGATCTACGTGATCTGCCGGTCCGGAGCCCGCTCGGCCTACGCCGCCCAGGCGCTGGCGGGGGCCGGCTGGAAGACCGTCAACGTGTCCGACGGCATGACCGGCTGGGCCGTCGCGGACCGCCCCATGGTCAGCGAGACCGGCGCCGAGCCGTACGTCGCCTAGCCGGTGGTGACCGCTAGGGCCAGCGGCAGGACGCCGGGGGCGCCCGCGTCCCGCAGCCGCATCGCGGCCACCGTCATCGTCCAGCCGGTGTCGATCTGATCGTCGACCAGCAGCACCGGGCCGTCGCCGTGAGACGCGAGCGCGTCGCGGAGCTCGTCGGGGACGACCAGGGCGCGCCAGAGGGTGGCGAGGCGCTGGGCGCTGTTGTGGCGGCGCGGTCCCGGGCCGTCCTCGGTCGCGTAGCCGAGCGTCCCCAGGTAGGGAAGCCGGCCGATGGCGGCGATCCGCTGGCCGAGGCTGGTGATCAGGTCAGGCCTGGTCCGTGACGGCATCGCGACCACCGCGGCCGGCCGCTGCCGCCAGTCCCAGCTGGCCAGCACCTGCACCATCGCGTCCGCGAGCTGGCCGGTAACCGGGCCGTCGGGCGCCTGCTCGGACAGCAGGGCGCGCAGCGCGGCGCCCCAGCCGATATCGGTCAGCCGGCCGAGGGCGCGGCCCGGCTCGGCCAGCTGGCCGGCCGGGATCTTGCCCGCGGCGTCGATTCCGAGTTCCTTCATCCCGGTCGGCCACATCTTCCTGGGCTCGACGGTGGTGCCCGGCCGGGCCAGCCGTTCCCGCGCGGCCTCGGCCCCGGCCGGCGCGACGTCAACCTCCCAGCGCTGGCCGGTGCAGTTGTCGCACCGGCCGCACGGCGCCGCCTCGGGGTCGTCGAGCTCGCGCCGCAGGAACTCCATCCGGCACCCGGCCGCGGCCTGGTAGTCGAGCATCGCCTGCTGCTCGCGGGCCCGCTCGCGGGCCACTCGCTGGTACCGCTCGCCCTCGTACTCCCAGGGCTTGCCGGTGGCCATCCAGCCGCCCGCGGTGCGGGTCACCGCGCCGTCCACGTCGAGCACCTTGAGCATCGACTCCAGGCGCCCCCTGGACAGGTCGACCCGGGTCTCGATGGCGGCGGTGGACAGCGGCCTGCCCGCGTCCGCGAGCGCCTCGAGGGTGGCCCGCACCTGCTGCTCGGGCGGGAAGGCGAGCGAGGCGAAGTACGCCCAGATGTCGCGGTCCTCCCGGCCCGGCAGCAGCACGACCTCGGCCCGCTCGACGCCGCGGCCCGCCCGGCCGATCTGCTGGTAGTACGCGACCGGCGACTGCGGCGCGCCCAGGTGCACCACGAAGCCGAGGTCGGGCTTGTCGAACCCCATGCCGAGGGCGCTGGTCGCGACCAGCGCCTTGACCCGGTTGGCGAGCAGGTCCTCCTCCGCCTGCAGCCGCCGGGCCTGATCGTCCTTGCCGCTGTAGGCGGCGACCTCGATGCCCTGCTCGCGCAGGAAGGCGGCCGTCTCGTAGGCGGCCGCGACCGTCAGCGTGTAGATGATCCCCGAGTTCGGCAGCGCGTCGCTGCTGAGGGCGGCCGCCAGCCACGCCAGCCGCATCGGCGTGGCCGGCAGGCTGACCACCGCGAGCCGGAGCGACTCGCGGTCGAGCGCACCGCGCAGCACCAGCACCCCGCCGCCGTCGCCGTCGCCGGCGCCGCGCAGCCCGGCCTCGAGCTGCTCCGCGACGTCGGTGGTGACGCGGGCGTTGGCGGTGGCGGTGGTGGCCAGCACCGGGATGTCCGACGGCAGGGTCTCGAGCAGGGTCCTGATCCGGCGGTAGTCGGGCCGGAAGTCGTGACCCCAGTCGGAGATGCAGTGCGCCTCGTCGATGACGATGAGGCCCGCCGTCTTGGTCAGCTGCGGCAGCACGTTGTCGCGGAACCCGGGGTTGTTGAGCCGCTCCGGGCTCACCAGCAGCACGTCCACCGCGCCGTCGCGAACCTCGGCGTAGACCTGCTGCCAGTCGTCGAGGTTGGCGGAGTTGATCGTGCGGGCGCGGATGCCCGCCCGGGCCGCCGCCTCGACCTGGTTCCGCATCAGCGCCAGCAGCGGCGAGACGATCACGGTCGGGCCCGCCCCGGCCGCCCGCAGCAGCGCGGTGGCGACGAAGTAGACCGCCGACTTGCCCCACCCGGTCCGCTGCACCACCAGCGCCCGCCGCTTCTCGGCCACGAGGGCGCGGATCGCCGTCCACTGGTCCTCCCGCAGCCGCGCGCTCTCGCCCGCCAGCGCCCGTAGGTGCCCCTCGGCCGCTTCCCGCAGTTCCCGCTCGTCGCTCATAGCTACTTGGTATCAGACGATGGTGACAAGGCCTACCGGGGCCGGTCAGGGCGCGCAGGGCTAGCATCGATGGCGTGAGGGACACGGTATCGATCAGGGACCTGCGGGTGGCCACGGTCATCGGCGTGTACGACTGGGAGCGCGAGACCGAGCAGGCGCTGGTGTTCGCGGTCGACATGGCGGCCGACGTGGCCAGGGCGGCGTCCCGCGACGACCTGGCCGACGCGCTCGACTACTCGTCGGCCGCGCAGACCGTCAAGACCGTCGTCATCGAGGGCAAGTTCCAGCTCATCGAGACGGCTGCCGAGCGCGTCGCCGAGCGGCTGATCAGCGACTACGACCTCACCTGGGTGCGGGTGGCGGTGGTCAAGCCGATCCCGAGCGAGGGCTACACGGCCGCGATCACGATCGAGCGCACAGCCAGCCGATGACCCTTCGCTGACAGCGGACAACCGGCCGGAAATAAGAACGGGCTCTTCTTTCTTGAGTGTAGGTGACTCAACCTTAGGAGGGCTGATGAGCGAGACGCTCACGCTGCCGGTGCTGCCGCTCGATGACGAAGTGGTCCTGCCCGGCATGGTGGTCCCCATTGAACTTGCCGACGCCGAGGTCCGGGGCGCCGTTGACGCCGCGCGCAACAGCGCGGGGCTTGGCCGGGGGCCAGGAATACGTTCGGAAGACAAGCCCCAGGTGCTCCTGGTGCCCAGGATCGGCGACCGCGGCCTGGCCGCCACCGGCACGCTGGCCGTGATTGAGCAGATCGGGCGGATGCCCGACGGCGAGCCCGGCGCGGTGCTGCGCGGGGTCTCCCGGGTGAAGATCGGGCACGGCACCACCGGCCCGGGCGCGGCGCTGTGGGTCGAGGGCACCGTGATCGAGGAGACCGGGCAGGGCGCCCGCGCGACCGAGCTCGCCAAGGAGTACAAGTCCCTGATCGTCGCCGTCCTCCAGCAGCGGGGCCAGTGGCAGGTCGTGGACATGATCCAGCAGCTCGACGACCCGTCGACGATCGCCGACCGGGCCGGCTACAGCAGCTACGTGACCGCCGAGCAGAAGCTCGAGCTGCTCGAGACGGCCGACATCGCCGAGCGCCTCGAGACCGCGATCAAGTGGACCCGGGAGCACCTGGCCGAGCTTGACGTGGCCGAGACGATCCGCAAGGACGTCACCGAGGGCATGGAGAAGCAGCAGAAGGAGTTCCTGCTCCGTCAGCAGCTGGCCGCCGTGCGCAAGGAGCTCAAGGACCTCAGCGGCGACGGCGACGGGACCGAGGAGGACGACTACCGGGCCCGCGTCGAGGCGGCCGACCTGCCGGAGAAGGTCCGGGAGGCCGCGCTCAAGGAGGTCGACAAGCTCGAGCGGACCCCGGACGCGTCACCGGAGACCGGCTGGATCAGGACCTGGCTGGACACCGTCCTCGACATCCCGTGGAACGAGCGGACCGAGGACGCCTACGACATCGCCGGCGCCCGTGCGATCCTCGACGAGGACCACACCGGGCTCGACGACGTGAAGGACCGGATCATCGAGTACCTGGCCGTGCGCAAGCGGCGCAGCGACCGCGGCCTCGGCGTCATCGGCGGCCGCCGGTCCGGCGCGGTGCTGGCCCTGGTCGGCCCGCCCGGCGTCGGCAAGACCTCGCTCGGCGAGTCGGTCGCGCGGGCGATGGACCGCAAGTTCGTCCGGGTCGCGCTCGGCGGCGTCAGGGACGAGGCCGAGATCCGCGGTCACCGGCGCACCTACGTCGGCGCGCTGCCCGGCCGGATCGTCCGGGCCATCCGCGAGGCCGGCACGATGAACCCCGTCGTGCTCCTCGACGAGGTCGACAAGATCGGCTCCGACTACCGGGGCGACCCGGCCTCGGCGCTGCTCGAGGTGCTCGACCCGGCCCAGAACCACACGTTCCGCGACCACTACCTCGAGGTCGACCTCGACCTGTCGGACGTGGTCTTCCTGGCCACCGCGAACGTGCTCGACTCGATCCCGGGGCCGCTGCTCGACCGGATGGAACTGGTCACGCTCGACGGCTACACCGAGGACGAGAAGGTCGCGATCGCACGCGATCACCTGCTGTCGCGGCAGCTCTCCAAGGCGGGTCTGTCGGCCGAGGAGGTCAACGTCGACGAGGGCGCGCTGCGGCTGATCGCGGGCGAGTACACCCGCGAGGCCGGCGTCCGTTCGCTCGAGCGGGCAATCGCCCGGGTGCTGCGGAAGGTCGCGGCCAAGGAGGCCCTGGAGCCAGGCGCGATACCGGTCACGGTGGGCGTCGAGAACCTCAAGGACTACCTGGGCAGGCCCCGGTTCACCCCGGAGACCCGGCTGACGTCAAGTGACCGCCGCACGGCGGTGCCCGGCGTCGCGACCGGCCTGGCGGTTACCGGCGCGGGCGGTGACGTGCTCTACATCGAGGCGTCGCTGGCCGACCCGGAGACCGGCGGGACCGGCGTCACCCTCACCGGCCAGCTCGGCGACGTGATGAAGGAGTCGGCGCAGATCGCGCTCTCCTACCTCCGTTCGCACGGCGCCGAGCTGGAGCTGCCGGTGACCGACCTGAAGGACCGCGGCGTGCACATCCACGTGCCGGCCGGCGCGGTGCCGAAGGACGGCCCGTCGGCGGGCGTCACGATGACGACGGCGCTCGCGTCGCTGCTGTCGGGACGGCCGGTCCGCTCGGACGTGGCGATGACCGGCGAGGTCTCCCTCACCGGGCGGGTGCTGCCGATCGGCGGCGTGAAGCAGAAGCTGCTGGCAGCCCACCGGGCGGGCATCACCACGGTGCTGATCCCGCAGCGGAACGAGCCCGACCTGGACGACGTGCCCGCGGAGGTGCTGGCGAAGCTGTCGGTGCACCCGATGAGCGACGTCAGGGACGTGCTGGCGCTGGCCCTGGAGCCCGCGTCGTCGGCGGTCGTCGGCGCGGACGGCGTCGACAGCGCGGCGGTGACCGCCGCCGCGTAGGCCCGGAAGTTCGGCTCGGTCAGTGATAAACGGCCGGGCGGCCCAGTGCGGGCCGCCCGGCCGTTGCCGTTCCCAGTCAAAGGCGGAAAGCAATCCGTATATCGAACGGACCGTTGCTTCGCCTGGCGGGTCAGATCTCCGCGTCGGAGTGGTCAGGGCAGAGGCCGAACAGCTCGACCGTGTGGTTGACCGACGTGAAGCCGGCCTCGGCCGCGACCCTCTCCGCCCACTGCTCGATGACGCGCCCCTCCACCTCGACGCTGCGACCGCAGACGCGGCAGGTCAGGTGGTGGTGATGGCCGGTCGAGCCGCACTGCCGGTACAGGGCCTCGCCCGACGGGTCGCGGATCGAGTCGATCACGCCCTGCTCGCTGAGCACCTGCAGGTGCCGGTAGACGGTGGTGAGCCCCACGGTCTCCCCCTGGCGGCGGAGCTCGGCGTGAATTTCCTGCGCGCTGCGGAACCCCGGAAGGCTAGTCAGGGCGGTGGCGACGGCCGAGGCCTGCTTGGTCCCGCGCACCCGAGTCCCTCTCGGCTGATCCACTGTCACACCTTGCAAGTTAGCCGGCCTTCCCCGCGCTGACCATGAACCCCGACGGACCGCGGGCCAGCGCCAGCGTGATCTTCGCGATCCGGTTGCTTAATGATACTGGAAACGATTATCATTACAAACGTACGGGACGACGATCAGCGAGGAGCAGGGCATGCGCAGTGGTGCGGTCAGGGAGCGGGCAGTGAAGGTCATCGGCGGGCGGCGACGCCTGACGCGGGTCGCGCTGCTCGCCGCCGGGGCGGCGGTCACCGCCACGGCCCTGTCGGCCTGCTCGATCGGCACGAGCGCGGCCGGGACTGATCCCGGCAAGATCGTCGCGGTCGGCGCCGAGAACGAGTACGCCGACGTGATCAGCCAGGTCGGCGGCCAGTACGTGCAGGCCAGCGCCATCATGTCCAACCCCAACACCGACCCGCACACGTTCGAGGCGAGCCCGGCGGTCGCCCGCGAGATCGGCGCGGCCCAGGTCATCGTGCAGAACGGCGTCGCCTACGACACGTTCATGTCCACGATCGAAAGCGCCGCCGGGAGCGGCAGCAGCAAGGTCATCGACGTGCAGAAGCTGCTCGGGCTGCCGGACTCCACCGCTAACCCGCACCTGTGGTACAACCCCGCCACGATGCCGAAGGTCGCGGACGCGATCGCCGCCGACCTGGCCGCGATCCAGCCGGCCCACGCGGCCTACTTCAAGGCGCACGCGAAGTCCTTCGTCGCCTCGCTCAACTCCTGGCACAGCGCCATCGCCGCCTTCAAGACGGCCTACCCGGACGTCCCGGTGGCGACGACCGAGCCGGTGGCCGACTACATGCTGCAGGCGGTCGGGGCGGACAACCTGACCCCGTGGACGTTCCAGGCCGACATCATGAACGGGGTCGACCCGTCACCGCAGAACGTGGCGGCGCAAAAGGCGCTGTTCACCGACCATAAGGTAAAGGTGTTCCTTTACAACCAGCAGGTCACCGATCCGCTCACGGAGTCGCTGATTACGCTGGCCAACCAGAACCACATCCCGGTCGTCGGCGTCTACGAGACGATGCCGACACCCGGGTACGACTACCAGACCTGGATGCTGACCGAGGTGCAGGACCTGCGCAAGGCGGTCGCGGACAAGGTCTCGACCGAGCACCTGTGATGAGTGCTCCTGTGAGGTCCGTGATGGCGAACGAAGCAGCGCAGAGGGCGGTCACGGCGCCCGCGACGCGACCGGATCTGCTCGCGCTCGAGGACATCGGCGTCCGCCTCGGCGGCCGCCAGGTGCTCAGCGACGTGACCTTCGCACTGCGCAAGGGCGAGTTCACCGGGATCATCGGACCGAACGGCGCGGGCAAGACCACCCTGCTGCGGGTCATCCTCGGGCTGCTCGAGCCGTCGGGCGGGCGGGTGCTGATCGACGGCGAGCCGGTCGACAGCAAAAGCAAGTCGGCCATCGGCTACGTGCCGCAGAAGCTCGTCATCGACCCGGACATGCCGCTGCGGGCCAGGGACGTCGTCGGGCTCGGCCTCGACGGGCACCGGCTCGGGTTCGCCTTCCCTTCGCGGCAGCGCCGCGACACGATCGAGGCGGCGCTGAGCGACGTCGGCGCCGACCGGTACGCCGACGCCCGGGTGGGCGAGCTCTCCGGCGGCGAGCAGCAGCGGGTGCTGATCGCGCACGCGCTGATCTCGCGGCCGAAGCTGCTGCTGCTTGACGAGCCGCTGGCCAACCTCGACCTGCGGAGCGAGCAGGAGATCGTCGCGGTGCTCGGCCGGCTGGCCCGCGAGCAGCAGATCGCGATCCTGCTCTCCGCGCACGACATGAACCCGCTGCTGGGCGTCATGGACCGGATCGTGTACGTCGCCAACGGCCGGGTCGCCACCGGGCCGACCGACGAGGTCGTCACCTCCGAGGGCCTGACCAGGCTCTACGGCCACCGGGTGGACGTGGTCCGGGTGCAGAACCGGGTCCTCGTGGTCGCGGGCGAGTAGCGCGTGCACTACCTCTTCGAGCCGGGGCTGTTCGCCAGCGGGCCGGTCAGGACCGCCCTGCTGGTGGGCGCCATCGTCGCCGTCACCTCGGGCGTCATCGGCGTGTTCACCGTCATCAGGGGCCAGTCCTTCGCCGGCCACGCGCTGGCCGACGTCGCCACCACCGGCGGGTCGGGCGCGTTCCTGGTCGGCCTCAACCAGTTCTGGGGCTTCCTGGCAGCCGGGATCGCGGCCGCCGCGCTGATGGAGGGGATCGGGGTGCAGCGCCGCCGGGGCCGGGACGTGGCCACCGGGGTGGTGCTCGGCGCCGCCCTCGGTGCCGCTGCGCTCTTCCTCTACCTGGGCACCCTGCAGACGTCCACGACCGGGGCCTCGTTCACCGTCTTGTTCGGCTCGATCTTCGTGATCAGCCCGGACACCGTGCCCGCGCTGATCGCGTCCGGCCTCATCGCCCTCGCGGTGGTGGCCGCGCTCACCCGGGTGCTGCTGCTCACCTCGCTCTCGTCCGACCTCGCGCGGGCCAAGGGCGTGCCGGTCAGGACAGTCGGCATCGGCTACCTGGCCGCGCTCGCGGTCTCGGTCTCGCTCGCGGCCGTCGCGATCGGGGCGGTGCTCTCGACCGCGCTGCTGATCGGCCCGTCGGCGACCGCGCTGCGGGTCACCAAGAGCCCCGGCTGGGCGATGGCGGCCTCGGCCCTCACCGGCGTGGCGGCGACCTGGATCGGCATCGTGCTCGCGTACGACTCCTTCTACTGGCCGCCGCGCGGGCACGGCTGGCCGGTCTCGTTCTTCGTCGTCACCCTGGTCCTGATCGGCTACCTGCTGACCTACGTGAAGCGGCCGCGTCGGCTGGCGCCGCGCTCTCCGCACGAGGGGGCCGAATGTTCACCGGCCTGATGCTGAACACCTGGATCGCCGCCACCATCGTCGCCGTGATCGCGGGTATGGTCGGGTTCTTCGCGGTGCTGCGCGGGCAGACGTTCGCCGCCCACGCGATACCGAACGGCGCGTTCGCGGGCGCGGCCGGCGCCAGCCTGCTCGGCATCAACGTGCTCTGGGGGCTGGCGGTGTTCGCGATCGGCGGCGCCCTCGGCATCGGCGCGCTCGGCTCGGAACGGCAGGGCCGCAAGGGCCGCAACGACGTGGTGACCGCGCTCGGGCTGGTCCTCATGCTCGGGCTGGGCGCGCTGTTCGTCAGCGTCAGCAGCGAGTACGCCGAGGAGACCTACGCGCTGCTGTTCGGCGAGGTGTTCGGCGTCAGCCAGAACGAGGTGCTGCCGATCCTGCTGCTGGGGATCGTGTCGGTGATCGCCATCGGGGTGGCGTTCCGCCCGCTGATGCTCACCAGCGCGCTGCCCGAGGTGGCCGAGGCCCGCGGCGTCTCCACCCGCCGGGCCGACCTCTACTTCCTGGTCGTGATGGCGCTCGCGACCTCGATGACCGTGCCGGTGGTGGGCGCGCTGCTGATGTTCAGCCTGATGATCGGCCCGGCCGCCGCCGCCCGATCGGTCACCGCCCGGCCGGGGGCCGCGCTCGCGCTCTCGGTCGTCATCGCGCTCGTCATCGTCTGGATCTCCATCGCCCTGTCCTACCGGACGAACTGGCCGCTTGGCTTCTTCGTGGGCGTGGCAGGCGCCGTCTTCTACCTCCTCGGCCAGGGCGCCCGGGCCCTCGGGGTCAGCCGCACTCGCCTGGCGGCGTGAAGCGGGCTCGTCCCGGATGGCGTCGAGCACCAGGCGGGCGGCCCCCGGGCCGTGACCGCG
>Ga0208220_1001202_pt1 | contig 10954 bp, 11 predicted proteins | sample NGESurdeep092012_9_FD_184484 | JGI IMG/M metagenome (GOLD analysis project Ga0208220, IMG submission 184484) | Arctic peat soil microbial communities from Barrow, Alaska - NGEE Surface sample F53-1 deep-092012 (SPAdes) | ecosystem: Environmental > Terrestrial > Soil > Wetlands > Peat ... | reverse complement strand
TCTCGGCCGCGTGGAAGCGCATTCCGTTCGCGCTGACCTCGCGGTGGCTCCACGGTCCGTCGACCATCACCACGGAGGAGTCGGGTACGGGCATCCGCCCAGCGTGCCACAGGTTGGGGCAGATGATGCTGGGTGATTTCCCTCGGCGGCCTTAGGCGTCTAGGGAGTGCCGTTCCGGGCGGGCTTGCGGACGATGGCGTGAATATCGGCCTTGACCGAGTCAGCGGTCCGGCTCGAGGGCTTGGCCCTGGCCAGCATCTTGATGCCGATGAGCGCCGCGATGCCGCCCAGCACCAGATAGCCACCGCCGACGATGAGGAACGACCAGCCCAGGCTCACACCAAGCGCATGGATGCCGAGCGCGATCGCGATGGAGATGACCGGGAGGGCGAACAGCGCGAGGACAGCGGCGACTGCGAGGCCGGCCGCGCCAACGGCGAACTTCTTTGCCGCCTTGAGCAGGTCAGCCTTGACGAGCTCGATCTCCTGGTGCAGCAGCAAGGCCAGGTCACGTGTGAGGGTGGCCACCAGCTCGCCCAGCGAGCGCTCGCCCAGAGGTGTCGTCACGCGTCGAGTATGGAGCACGGGCTCCCCTCTCAGCTTCCGGTGCTCAGTTCTGGCGGGGTGAATCTATGCCGAGGCGGAGCCTGCGGACGACCCACGGCAACGACCCGCCTTGGACGACGACCGACAGGGCGACGACGACAAACACGATGGCGTACAGCCTCGCGGCGTCCGGCACCCCGCCGCTGACCGCGAGCGCGCCGAGCAAGATCGGCACCGCTCCCTTCAGCCCGGCCCATGCGATGAATGTGGTCTCGCGCCGTTCGAGCCTGAGCGCCTTCAGTAGCGGTACGCAGACCAGCGGCCGCAAGACGAGCGTGAGGATCGCGAAAAGGCCGAGCCCAATCAGCCACGCATGGTGTTCGACGAGCGTGTGGAGTCGGACGGTGATGCCGAGCAGCACGAAGGCGACGATCTCGCCGAGGCTCGCGAGCGTGGCGTGAAAGCGTTCGACGGTCGGTGCTTCGTCGCTGACCGCATCGCTTGCCGCGATGCCGGCGATGAGGACCGCGAGGAATCCGGAGCCGTGCGCCACAGTCGCCACGCCGTACACCGCAAGGATTGCGGCCAGCGCGAGCAACGGTTCTTGTATCTCTAGGGCCGGACGCCGATTGAGGAGCAACCACCGCAGTGCCACGCCGCCCGCGATACCTAGGGCACACCCGACGGCCATCTGAACCGCGAAGTTTCCAAACACGGCTGCGATCGACCCGTGCTTGTGCGTCGCCAGTTGGACGAAACCGAGCAGCAGCGCGATGCCGGCCGGATCGTTGAATCCCGACTCGCCTTCGAGTATCGCCGCCGTCCGGCCTGTGAGTTCTTTGTTCGCAAGGACTGCGAAGACGACGGCGGGATCCGTCGGTGCCAACGCGGCCCCGAGGACCGCGGAGAACCTCCAGTCGAGACCGAAGACGGTGTGCGAGACGACCGCAATCAGTGCCGTCGTGGCAAAGGTGCCGAGCACTCCGAGGGCGACGATCGGCACTGCGGCTTCACGGAATCGCCGCCGTCCAAGATGCAGCCCGCCGTCGAAGAGAATGACGATCAGGGCCAGGGTGACCACGTTCTCGACGACGTGCAGGTCGACGGCGGTGCGAAGGGCTTTGATGGAATTGGCAGCTACCGCAGCGGCGACCAGGAAGACCGCAGGGGCGGGGATTCCGACCCAGCGCGCGACCCGACGTGCCAGCAATGCAGCTGTGCCGACAAGGCCCCACACGAGGACGACGCCGCCGAACGAGGTCACGTCGTGCATGGGTGCACCTCACGGGAGTCGGCGGGCCTGAAGTCGGACACAGAAAAACCATGCCGACCAGTCTTCCCGGCGCACCAAGCCGCAGCCTATCGCCGGGACGGCCACTTCCCGCCGTCCCGGCGCTGGCTGTTTGTAGCCGTCGCGCTAGGCGAACCGTCACCTCAACAGGTGCGCGCGCCTATTGAGGTGACCCGAGACCCCCCTTACGTGATCAACCTGCGCGCGAGGGCGGCGGTTCGGTTACTCCTCCGTCGAGGCGGGCATTTGAGCGGCGATGGAGGCGACCACGTTCGGGTCGAGCAGCGTGGTCGTGTCACCAAGCGTGCGGTGATCGGCGACATCGCGCAGCAACCGGCGCATGATCTTGCCCGACCGCGTCTTCGGCAGGTCGGGACTGATCAGGATGTCGCGCGGCTTCGCGATCGCGCCGATCTCCTTGGCGACGTGCGCGCGCAGTTCGGCCGCGAACGCCGCACCACCGGATTCGCTGTCGGGCACGTTGCCCTTCACCGTCACGAAGGCGACGATCGCCTGCCCGGTGATCGGGTCGTTGGCGCCGACAACCGCTGCTTCTGCGACCTTCGGGTGACCGACGAGCGCGTGCTCGACTTCGGTCGTTGAGATGCGGTGCCCGGAGATGTTCATGACATCGTCGATGCGACCGAGCAACCAGAAGTCGCCGTCCTCGTCCTTCTTCGCGCCGTCCCCGGCGAAATACAGACCGGGGAACCGCGACCAGTAGGTCTCCTTGTAGCGCTCGGGATCGCGCCAGATACCGCGCAGCATCGCCGGCCACGGCTGGCTGATGATCATGTAGCCGCCCTCGCCGTTACCTACCGACTTCCCGTCGTTGTCGACGATGTCGGCGGCGATGCCGGGGAACGCCGTCATGGCCGCGCCCGGCTTCGTCGAGGTGATGCCCGGCAGCGGGGTGATGAGGATCGAGCCGGTCTCGGTCTGCCACCACGTATCGACGATCGGGCAGCTGTCGCTGCCAATGTTCTTGCGGTACCACATCCACGCTTCGGGGTTGATCGGCTCACCGACACTGCCCAGGAGCCGCAGCGACGAGAGGTCGTGCATCTGCGGGAACTCCTCGCCCCACTTCATGAAAGTGCGGATCGTGGTCGGGGCGGTGTAGAGGATCGACACCTTGTACTTCTCGATCATCGACCACCAGCGGTCCTTACCCGGGGTGTCGGGCGTGCCTTCATACATGACGGACGTCGCGCGGTTGGCCAGTGGGCCATAGACGATGTAACTGTGGCCGGTCACCCAGCCAATGTCGGCAGCGCACCAATAAACATCGGTGTCTTCGTGCAGATCGAAGACCATCTTGTGAGTGGCACTCACGCCGGTGAGGTATCCGCCGCTGGTGTGCAGGATCCCCTTCGGCTTCGCCGTGGTACCGCTCGTGTACATGATGTAGAGCGGCTGCTCGGCGTCGAATGCCTGCGCTGCATGGGTTTGCGGCTGCTTGTCGACGACGTCGTGCCACCAAACATCGCGGCCCTCGTACCACTCGACGTCCTGCCCGGTACGACGCACAACCAGGACGGTCTCGACTTGCGGGCACTCCTTCACCGCCAAGTCGACCGCGGGCTTCAATGCACTCGCGGCACCACGGCGGTAGCCGCCGTCCGCCGTGATGATGAACTTCGCCTCGCAGTCGTTGGTGCGGCCGGCGAGTGCCTCGGCCGAGAATCCACCGAAGACCACCGAGTGAGGCGCACCGATGCGCGCACACGCCAGCATCGAGACGACGGTCTCGGGAATCATCGGCATGTAGATCATCACCCGGTCGCCAGCTGCGACGCCGAGTTCCGTCAACGCGTTCGCTGCCTGGCACACCCGCTTCGTGAGGTCGGCGTACGTGATAGCGATGGTGTCGCCCGGCTCGCCTTCCCAGTGATAGGCGACCTGGTCGCCGTGACCGGCCTCAACGTGCCGGTCGAGGCAGTTGACTGCGACGTTCAACTTGCCACCGACGAACCACTTCGAGAAAGGCGCGTCACTCCAGTCGAGAACCTGCGACCACGTCTGTGCCCACGTCAGTCGATTCGCCTGCTTCTCCCAGAAGGCCAAGGGATCCTTCGCAGCTTCTGCGTAGATCTCCTTCTTCGCGATCGCATCCGCGGCCAGCTTCGGCGGCGGATCGAACCGCCTCGTCTCGTGCAACAAGTTCGACAGGCTGGCCTCGGGAACAACTCCGGTCACGATGCGCCTTCCGTTCCTTTTGTCTCGTTCAGCTGGCACTGATGTGGCACTGCAAGCGATCTCAATTCCTACCGCACCAAGTTGGCACCCGCTCGGCGTCCGATCAAGTACCCGTCGGTATCACATAACCTCGGGCACGCCGGGCTTGACTCTGTCTACTGCGCCAAGAGCAAATGCGAGCGGCGCCCCGTTGCACGGGACGCCGCTGCTCGCACGATCCTCCGGTTACCAAGCGTGCACCTGCAAAGTGTCGGCGAGCAGGCAACTCCGAGGAGCCACCGCCCGACTCGACCGCCTGATTCGGCTGGTTCCGCGTGGGTGCCTGAGGTGTCGTGCGCGAGTCCGGAACCTCGAGGGGAGACCCCTCGCGATACCCGACCCATGCCTTGTTTCTACGCCTAACGCCACCCGATCGGAAGAGCCTTGCGACTTGGAAAAGGCTCAGATTTGCTCAGTTCTCGGTGGCTGCTCGCAGCGCAGGGCCGTCCTTGCTGCGGCGGCGGGCGTACCAGACCAGGCCGGCGGCGGCCATGCCCGCGCCCAATCCGGCGGCGGCGTAGACCGGACTGCGTGGCGAACCGAGGCCGACTCGCGCACGCAGCGGCACCGGGTTGTCGAAGTTCAAGACTGGCCAGCCTCGGCTGACCGCCTCCCTGCGCAATGCACGATCGGGATTGACGACCGAAGGAAAGCCCACCGCCTCTAAGAGCGGAATGTCCGTCGACGAATCGCTGTAGGCAAAGGACTGCGCAAGGTCGTAACCCTCCTTGGCGGCGAGCTCAATGACCGCCGCGGCCTTTGCCTCGCCGAAGGCGTAGTAGTCGATGTCGCCGGTGAATCGCCCGTCCTCGACGACCATGCGAGTGGCGATGATGCGGTCGGCGCCCAGCAGTTCGCCGATGGGCTCGACAACCTCGATGCCTGACGTGCTCACGATCACGACGTCGAGCCCGGCCGCGTGATGCTGCTCGATCAGGGCGGCAGCCTCGTCGTAGATCAGCGGATCGATCAGGTCGTGCAGTGTCTCCGCGACGATCGCCTTGACCTGCTCGACGTCCCATCCCTTGCACAGTTGAGACAGGTAGGCGCGCATGCGTTCGATCTGGTCGTGGTCTGCGCCACCCACCAGATAGACGAACTGGGCGTAGGTGCTCTTGAGCAGCGCCCGCCGGTTGATCAGGCCGCCCTGGTAGAAGGGTCGCCCGAAGGCCATGACGCTCGACTTGGCGATGATCGTCTTGTCGAGGTCGAAGAATGCCGCCGGCCGGCCAGTGGTGCTCATGCTCTGAGGATAAGACGCCGGACCTGATCACCCGTGCGGCGACGTGGGCCTTTTGTCACAACCTGTTCTTGTCACGAATTGATTGCGACAGGGGGATGTGCGAGACGGGGCGCTTGCCTTACGTTAGTCCCGGTACGGCTCTCCCCCCAGAGTCGGACCCTTCGTGAACGGCCCCCGCTACCCCCCCGGCGGGGGCCGTTCCATGTCCCGGGACCGTTTGCGCCAGATCATTACTCAGGACCTTTCCTAGGGCCACCTTTGCTAGGGACGTTGTCCCCAGCCGGACCAGCAAGCTCCGCGTTCCACAGATCGTCGCCGGCCAGGCCGCCGAGGCAGTGTGGACCTTGATCGTTGGCTCATGCCGACCTCGCCCGATCCCGTTGCCCGCCCCCGACCGCTGCTGGTGACCGACGATCCAGACCTGCTCGACGACATCTTGCGGCTCGGTGCGGCGGCCGGTGTCGACATCGACGTCGCGCACGATCCCGCCGGCGCCCGGCTGGGGTGGCCGAAGGCAGCCCTGGTGCTGGTCGGCGACGACGTGTCGATCGCGCTGCGCCGCGCATCCGTGCGGCGCCGGGTCGGTGTCGTGCTCGTGGGGCGAGACCTCGATGACGGCACCGTCTGGAAACGGGCGGTGGGCGTCGGCGCCGAGCACGTCGCGCTGCTGCCGGACGCCGAGCCGTGGCTGATCGCGCGAATGGCCGCCGCTGTCGACGAATCCGCCGCGTTGGGGCTGACGGTCGCCGTGATCGGCGGGCGTGGGGGAGCGGGTGCGAGCACGCTTGCTGCTGCTCTCGCAGTCACGGCCATGCGAGGCGGACGTCGGGCAATGCTCGTCGACGCGGATCCTTACGGCGGTGGGGCTGATCTGCTCTTCGGTGGTGAGCATGCCGCGGGTTTGCGGTGGTGCGACATTGCCGGCGCCAGCGGCCGGATCGGGGGCGAGGAGCTGCACGCCGCGTTGCCGCACATGGGCTCACTCGCGGTCTTGTCGTATGACCGTGGCGATCCGCTCGACCTGCGGGCCGATGCGATGTCGAGCGTGCTCTCGGCCGCCGCTCGGGTGTGCGACCTGACGGTCGCCGACCTGCCCCGTCATTTCGACGACGCTACCGGCGTCGTTCTCGAAGTGGCCGATCTCGCGTTGCTCGTCGTCCCGGCAGAAGTTCGTGCAGTGGCTTCCGCCGCCCGGATCGCCACTGAGGTCGCCACGGCGGTTGACGATGTTCGAGTCGTCGTCAGAGGTCCAGCACCGGGCGGCCTGGCTGCGCTCGACGTTGCGAAAGCGCTCGGCCTGCCTTTGGCGGGCTACCTCAAAGCGGAGTCGAATCTCGGCGCGAGGCTCGAACGCGGTGAGGCGCCGGCGGGTCAGGGTCGGGGACCGCTCGCACAGTTCTGCCGAGAGTTGATCGCCTCGCTCACGTTTCCCGTCGATCGGGTGCGCGATCACACGGCCGACGTCCCCATGGATTTGGCCGGCACCATTGACGACGTCTTGGAGACAGTCGGCTGGCGTCCGACCGCGGCGCCATGACGCTCGACGCCGCTTTGGTCGCCAAGGTGCGTGGCCGGCTCGCCGATGACATCACGCCGCCAACGACCGCGCGGGTAGCGGCGCTGGTGCGCGAGGAGGCAGGCGTCCGTGGTGCTGCGCAGGTACTCGCGGCCGTCGAGACACTGCGCAGCGAGCTCGTCGGTGCTGGTCCTCTCGATGCGTTGTTGCACGAACCTGGCGTGACCGACGTCCTGGTCAACGGTCCCGACGAGGTGTGGGTCGACCGCGGTCGAGGGCTCGAGCGCGCTGACGTGCGCTTCGGCAGTGATCGCGAGATCCGTCGGCTGGCCGCCCGGCTCGCGGCGGCGGCCGGTCGTCGCCTCGACGACGCGGTGCCGTACGCCGACATCCGGCTCGCCGACGGCGTCCGGCTGCATGCCGTCTTGCCACCCGTGTCGCCCGGCGGGGTGTGTTTGTCGTTTCGTATTCCGCGCCGGCGCGCATTCTCCCTCGACGAGTTCGTCGACATGGGTGCGATGTCGCGCGAGGCGGCAGCGCTGCTCGCCGGTGTCGTTGCCTCGAGGGCGTCGTTCGTCGTGACCGGTGGCACCGGCACTGGCAAGACCACGCTGTTGTCGACGCTGCTCGGCTGCGTCGATCCGCGCGAACGCGTGGTCATCGTCGAAGACTCCGGTGAGCTACGCCCTGACCATCCGCACATCGTCCGGCTCGAGGCCCGCTCACCGAACATCGAAGGCGCGGGCGCGATCGAGCTGGCTTCGTTGGTGCGACACGCGCTGCGGATGCGGCCTGATCGGCTGGTCGTCGGTGAGGTCCGCGGCGCCGAATGCGTCGATTTGCTGGCTGCGCTGAACGTCGGGCACGACGGTGGTGCCGGCACCCTGCACGCGAACTCGGTCGTTGATGTGCCGGCCAGGATCGAGGCCCTTTGCACAGCCGCAGGGCTGTCGCGTGAAGCAGCGCACAGTCAACTTGGTGCGGGACTGCGCGTCGTCGTCCATCTCGCGCGCGGGCATGACGGCCACCGCGTGCTCGACTCGGTCGGTGTCGTGATTCGGCGCGCTGATGGCCTCGTCGAGGTGCAGCCGGCGATGCGGCGCGGCGATGGGCGCTGGGTCGACGACGCAGGTCGCGCCGCTCTCGATCGCGTGCTCGACACGTGAGCCGATCACTGGGCCGGCTCGACGCGGTCTGCTTGCGCGGCTCGGCAAGGCCCGGTGCCTCCGGCCGCGATCGGGTGGCCGCGTTCGTCGCGTGGACTCGCCGGCGAGGCTTCCGCAACGCTCGCGAGCTGTCGTTGACGCGCACCGCCGTCGTGGATCTTTGCCGCGCGATGGCGGCCGAATTGCGCGCTGGTCGGGCCTCGGCCGAGGCGTTCGCGGCCGCAATGCAGGCCGGCCCGACTCGGTTGAGCGACCTCCTGCAATCAGCGGTCGCCGTCGGACGCCGCGGTGACAACGGCGATCTTGCCGACGCAGTCGCCCGCGTCGCGGAAACTCCGGGCTGCGACGGACTGCGCGCGGTGGTCGCGTGCTGGCGGGTGGCCGCCGCATCGGGCGCGGCACTCGCGCCGGCGATCGATCGGGTCGCCGATGCGCTGCAGGACGAGATCGACCTCAGCCGCGAGGTCGCCTCGATCATGGCCGGCCCGCGTGCCACGGTGCGCGTGCTTGCCGGGCTGCCGGTGATCGGTCTTCTTCTCGGGACGGCGATTGGCGCGCGTCCGATCGACTTCCTCTTTGGGTCCGCGCTTGGCGTCGGCTGTGTGCTCGGCGCCATTGTCCTCGATGCCCTCGGCGTCGCGTGGTCGCGCCGGATCGCGCATCGCGCGGCGCGGCTCGGTTGAGGTCGTGGTGCCTCGGGATGCCGAGTCGCGCGGCCGGGCAGGTCATGAGTCCCGCGGCCCGGCGGGTGCTGTTGTCGCGTTGGGTGCGGTCGTTGGCCTGTTCGCCGGGTTCATCGGGGGCGCGGTGTTCGGCTGCGCGGTCGGTTCCGCGGCGACGTTCGTACTTCTTCGACGCGGTGCGCGTGCGGGGCGCTCGCGGGTGCCGCGCGAGTCGGTGGGGCGGCAGTTGCCGGCCGCTCTCGACTTGCTTGCCGCGTGCCTGGCCGCCGGCGCGGCGCCTGCGCCGGCACTGGCCGCGGTCGGGGAAGCTTTCGACGGCGAGGTCGGCGACATGCTGTCGGCGGTCGCGCGGCTTGCGATGTTGGGTGCGCCTGTCGAAACCGCATGGTCGAACTGTCTGAACGACCCGCGCTGGGCGCCGATCGCACGCGCGGTGATTCGCGCGCATCACTCAGGTGCCGCACTGACCGACGTCCTCGTGCATCTTGCTGACGATCGACGGCGAGCGCTTCGCACCGATGCGCAAGCTGCCGCAGAGCGCGCGGGCATCGCCATCGTGCTGCCGCTTGGTGCGTGCTTTCTGCCGGCCTTCGTTCTGATCGGCGTGGTACCAGTGGTTGCCGGATTCGCCCACGCACTGTGGTCCTGACGCTCGGGCCCGACGTTGCCCACAGGCGCGGTCAGTCTCCACAGATCGGTCGCACAAAGCCGCGAGGGGTTGGCCAGCCCGGTTGGCTGGTCACATGACATTCATCAAGCGAATTGCCCAGCGGGCAAAGACAATCCGAACCGCCGTCGACGCAGGAATGACGACGGCCGAGTATGCGGTAGGCACCGTCGCAGCCTGTGCTTTCGCCGCATTGCTCTACAAGGTCATCACCAGCACACAAGTACTCGACCTGCTGACCGGCGTGGTGTCACGTGCGCTTCACGTGCCGTTCTAGTGGTCGCGGTGGCCAAGGTGGTTGCGGTGGCCAGGGCGGCCAGGGCGGCTATGTCACGGCAGAGACAGCGATGGTGCTTCCGGTGCTCGCCCTCTTGCTCGCCGTCGGCCTCTGGTCGGTCGCGGTGGCTGGCGCGCAGTTGCGGTGCGTCGACGCGGCACGTGACGGCGCGAGAGCGGCAGCTCGAGGTGAATCCGACGCCATGGTCGTCGCTGCTACCACCGCAGCGGCCCCACAGGGCGCGCGGATCGACGTGCACCACGACGGCAGCCGGGTTGTCGTCGTGGTGAGTGCCCGCATCGGCGGCGGTCTCGGGCCGCTCGCCGCGATCGCAGCACCGACGGTGTCGGCGACGGCCGCAGCAGACTCCGAGGTTGCACCGTGAACGATCGCGACGCCGGCTCGGCGAGCCTGTGGGCGTTGTCGTTGGCGATGGTGCTCTGGGTCTGCGTGGCCGCAGTCGTGCTCGCCGGCGTTGCGGTTGTCGCGCGGCATCGCGCAGCAACCGCCGCGGACATGAGTGCGTTGGCCGCCGCGTCGGTGATCGCCCGCAGCGAAGGGGACGGCGATGGAGGCGCCGGGTCGAAGGGTTGCGCGGCCGCCAATGCCATCGCCTTCGCCAACAACGCGATCGTGACCAGCTGTCAGGTGATGGGTCAGGTCGTCGACGTCACCGCGCGCGTTCGGATTCCGGCACTGAGCTGGTTGGGCGGTCTCGAGCTCGATGCCGTCAGTATGCGTGCGCGGGCCGGGCCAGGGTGACGACGACAGGCGGATCGTCAACCCCGTGATCGCTGGCGGACACGGTTGGTTCGTCGGACAGCGCCGGTGCGTCGGCCAGCGCTGGTGCCTCGGACAGCGCCGGTGCGTCGGACAGCAGCGTGTCGAGCAACCTGATGGCACCCGCTTTGTCGAGTGGCTCATTGCCGTTGCCGCACTTGGGCGACTGCACACACGATGGGCAGCCGGTTTCGCACGCACACGCGGCGATCGCTTTGCGGGTTGCGGTCAACCAGGTCGCGGCAGCCTCGTAACCGCGTTCGGAGAATCCGGCCCCGCCCGGGTAGCCGTCGTACACGACGACCGTCAGCCGACCGGTGTCCTGGTGCAGCGCGGTCGAGACCCCACCGATGTCCCACCGATCGCACGTGGCGACCAGCGGCAACAGACCGATCGACGCATGCTCGGCGGCGTGCGCGGCGCCCGCAAGATCAGCCCACACGAACCCGGCCTGTGCGAGTTGCTGCTCGCCAATCGTCCACCAGACGGCACGCGTCGACAGCTGCCGCTCGGGCAAGTCAAGCGCCTGTTCACCGAGTATTTCTCC
>Ga0208220_1001201_pt1 | contig 10959 bp, 15 predicted proteins | sample NGESurdeep092012_9_FD_184484 | JGI IMG/M metagenome (GOLD analysis project Ga0208220, IMG submission 184484) | Arctic peat soil microbial communities from Barrow, Alaska - NGEE Surface sample F53-1 deep-092012 (SPAdes) | ecosystem: Environmental > Terrestrial > Soil > Wetlands > Peat ... | reverse complement strand
CTGCTGCACGAAGCCGCCCATGCGGCCGCCAACGCCCGCAAGATTGCCGACACCAGCCGGGGCGGGCGCTACCACAACAGCAACTTCCGGGTCATCGGGGAAGAGTTCGGCCTAACCCTCACCCAAGACAAAACAATCGGTTGGTCCAACACGATCCTTGCGAAAAGCACCGCCGCCACCTACACGGACGAGATAGCTGCCCTCGACACCGCAATCACCATCTACCGCCGATCCGGACAACCGGGCGACGACGACGAAAACCCGATCGTCGGAGGGGCGAGACCTAAGAAGTCCGGCAACGGAAACGCATGCCGCTGTGAGTGCGGCCGCACCATTCGCGTAGCACCCTCGACCCTCGCCAAAGCCCCCATCATCTGCAGCCTCTGCATGACCGCGTTCCACACCAAGGAGAACTGACCATGACAACCAGCAACCAGACCACCCGCGACGCCCGCACCATCCGAACCCTACGCGGCGTGATCCTCGCGCTACTACTGCCCCTCGCGGCCGTATCCTTTGCCGCGGGCGCGGTCGCCCTCACCGCAGCCGGGGAAGCCGCAAAGCTTGGCCTGCTCTCGTTCGCGATCCCATTCACCATCGACGGCGGACAAGTGATCTTCGCCGCCGCCGCCCTCGTCCTCCGTGCCGAAGGCCGACACTCCCGACTGCCCTGGTTCATGGTCGTCCTCCTCACCGCCACAAGCGTCACCGTGCAGGCGAACCACATCCTCGCCGGTCGAGCAATGAACGTCAGCACGATCGCGACGGCATCAGTGGCCTGCCTGTTGCCGATCGTGCTACTGACGGCGACGAAGGTCCTCGAAAGTGCATGGTTCGGAGCCGTCATCGACCGCGCCGGGGAAACCGACCCCGCGCCCCGACCACGCCAACCACGGAAAACAATCACGACGTCCACCACGACAACAAAGGCTGTCTCAGCCCCGATCGCCGGGCAGGCCGTATCCGCACGGCCAGCAGTCGCCGCCAGCGCCTCTCACACCGCCGACAAACTATCGGCGGCCGTCGCACGCCTCGCGAACGAGTCGGAAAGGAACGTCGCCGCCGACACAGGAATATCGCGGTACGCGCTCCGCAACGCCAAGAAAGCCCTCAGCATGCCCGCTGCCCTCCACGCCCTCGAGCGCAGCGCTTAGCCGCCCCACAGCGGGCCAGCTCACCAAGTGAATCAGACAATGCAAACGAGCTTCAGATGCTTGCCCGATCTCGTGCATTTGACGCACCTGATCGCGAAAAGCTGACGGGCGGGTTATACGGACACCCCGCGCCGAAAAGTGCCGTCGAACGCAGTAACGACACGGATGCGCCCGGTCACCGTCCGCCGACCGGGCGCAACTTGTCATCCTTTTGACTGACGCGTGAATGCAGCGAATCGTCGTAGCTTTGGCAAGGCGACTGGTAGGCCGATGTTCGGTCGACGAGAGAGCGGCAGTTGATGGTGAATGTGCGCAGCAGGCGATCGTTCCGCCGCGCGGCGATGTCCCTTGCCATGGCGGGCGCCCTCGTCGGTATCTGGTTCGTTGCTTGGAACATTTGTTGGGCGCGCGGGAGCGCGGCAGGCTGTTCCCGATTCGTCTCCGGCTGGTGCCTAGATTTGAGTCCGAGCTATGTCGCGCAACTCAGCCAAGTACCGCTACCCATCAACTCACACGTTCTCCGTTCGGGTGTAAGTCCTGGATTACTGCATTGGCAGATGAACGCGACGGTTCTACTGCCCGTCGGCGCGAAGCTGAAAAACCGCTATTACGGCGTTGAATCTATCCGCAAGGGAGCCGACGGACGCCTCAGCGTTGTCATTTACGCGACAGGTGACGGGGACGTCGCACCCGCAACTCGGCGCAGTGAGTGAAGTGTGCCCATCTGCACACTTCCGCAGCAGAAACCCTAAGTCGTGCTGCTGAGCGTCCGCTTTAGGGCGCTAGAGCTAGCGCCTGCAGCTAGGAGTCCTCCCGAGGTAGTGCACAATTGCAGGCCCGGCCGGATCGGAATAGAGATGGAGACCACCGAATTTTTCGGGCAAGCAAGGTGACTATTTTGCCCGAGATTAACTACGACGCAGCGTCCTACTGATTTGATGTGCCGACTGTGGTGTTCCAAAGGTTCACGGACGCGAAACCCAGGTCGCCGACCGACAGGATCCGTCCAGAGGCGGCGTCCACATTGACCCAAGTCGCGTGTCCTTGTTTTGCGAGTGCCGCCAACTCCCGTTGAAACGCGGCTGGAGTGCGCTGCGGCGCAATCACTTGACCGGGGCGAAGTGTCGTTGGGGTCGGAGGCACAGCAAATTCGTTTGAGGTTGGCGCCGGTGGATTTGTTGGAGATGGGGTTGCTGCGTTTGCCGAAACGATAGGCCCAAGGACCAGCGCTGAACTCACGACGATGGCCCCCACGATTTGCAAAAACTTCATTGCGGTTCCTTCGGTCTGCCGTGTCCTACTTGGGAATCCCGTGCCACGTCGTCGATTGGCTCACTGTACCCGCCGCGGGGAAACAATCATGACGCCTCACCGCGCCGACTCGGGTATCGGTTCGCTGTGGGCGTCCGTGTCATGCGTGAGACTTAGCTTCCGACGTTGAAGACGCCGATCTGGGTGGTGCCGTCGGATTCGTAGACGGGTATGACAGTCGTCTTGCCGGCGTGCACTTTCTGCCAAGCGAGCGCCTGGGCTGGGGAGGTGAAGTGCTGCGCCGCCGTGTCTCCATCGGCGTCTGCAAGTTGCTTCGCGAACACGTACCCGGTCTTCCCATTCGTGGCCACAGCCGCAATTAAATCAGGTGTGCCGTTCGAGTTCTGGGCTCCGTAGGTTTGCCCGCGACCGTTTGTTCCCCAGGGCGTGGTGGTTTTGATTGTCCATCCGGCGGTCAAGCTCCAGTGCGCGCCGGGCGACGCGGTGATAGTCACCGAAGTCTGGCCGGGTTTGGCCGGAAGGTCGTAGGTTGAAACGGCGCTGCTGGCGCCGATGTCGCTTGGACCGCATTCGACTGAAGCGCCGTCCGAGAAAGTGAACGATCCCGGCGACAAGCACACTAGGCTGAGTTGTACATCGTTGGTGTGTGCTGGCGCGGCCGAGAGAACTACGGTTGCTGTGCCCGTCTCGGTGAAGTGTTCCGGTGGAATGAGCGTCGTTTGCTGCGGAGTTCCTGGCACTCCCCAGATGCTGGCGGCTATGGCGGTTCCACCGCCGGCGAGCACACCGAAGCCAACGACGATGCCGAGCCCGATCCACCGGCGCCGGTGTCGAATTCGTGATGGTTTCGTCACCCCGTGGATGAGTTCTTCGCGGACGGCGTGGGCGAATACCCGGTCCATTTTTGTGTCAGTCACCTGCCGACTCCTTCTGCGTGTGGTCTCGTGTCGCCGGACCTGTCCAGCTGGTTTTGTAGGCGCTTTCGCGCGCGGTGTAGTCGAACCCGCGCTGCTCCGTCGGAGATTCCGAGGAGACGGGCGGCATCATTGATGGCGACGCCGTCCACGGCTGTGAGAACCAGTAAGGACCCATCGGTTGGGTTGAGCTGCTTCAAGCTCCGGTAGAGGTCCTCGTTTTTATCGATACTCGAGCCAAGCCGGACGTTTTCATCTATGTCTGTGGTGCGGGGGAGGCGATCGAGGACGGTCCGGTACCGGCGGAGACTGCGACGCGAATTCAACGAAATGTTGGTTGCTGTGACGAGGAGCCACGGCAATGTCGATCCTTCCACGATGCGGACTTTGTCTCGGCGCCGCCATAGTTCGAAGAAGCTGGCTGCCGTCACGTCTTCTGCGTCGTGGAAGCTGGCGCCCAGGTTTAGAGAGTGTCGGAATACGCGACCTTCGTGGCGGTCAAAGATTCTTGCAAATGCGCGCGGATCGCGCTTGAGCGCGCGCGACCAATCGCTTAGTTCCTCCCAGCCGTCTTCCACACTCTGTATTGTCCGCCGGACGGTCCAACGTTACAGATCTCGCCGAACTAATCAGCAACCGTTCGGACGAGGTCCGTTTACGGGCGTGAGGGTTAGCCGGCTGTACTGAAGTTTTGTATGAGGCCTGCGATGCCCCATTCGAAAAGAGTTCCGGCGACGCCGATGAGCAGCGTAAAGGCTGTGAAGATGAGCGACCAGGTGACGGCATCTTTCGCGCTTGGGTCGAGCCCGTCGCAGCGTCGGCCGCGCACATGCAGGTAAAGCGTTGCCGAAACGACGGCTAGAGCAGGTGGAGCCATCTCCACGAAGCCACGACCTTCAAGGGCTCGCTTATCACTCCGTGCGACAAAGAATTGAATGATCGCTGTGAGGACTACCCCGCCCGCCAGCGTCGTGGGATTCCATCCGCCCGGAATTGTCCCCAAGATCGTGATGAGTATTGGCAGAAACGGCAGTAGTTGAAGTGGCGTTACCTGTTTGGTGTCAGCTCGAGGTCGCGGTGAGAACCGCATGATCGTGGTCGCAGGGTTGTATGACTCAGTTGGGTAGGACCCAAGGTCCTCGTCTCCGGCTTGCCATGTCATGAGCGATAGTTCCACTCCGCGCGAACCGCTCGGAGTGCGTCCTCGAGCGAAGCGGCGGGAACAGCGCGGACAAACTTGCCTGCGGCGTTCCGGAGCTCGTCGGGAAGAATCTGGTTCGACTGCACTCGGGTTCCGGTCTTGCTGGTCTCGACGAGCCCTTCCTCTTCGAGCGCGCCATACGCTCGGGCGACGGTTCCTGGCGCGACCGATAGATCACCGGCTAGCTGGCGGACCGACGGTAGTTTGCTACCAGCCGTAACAGTGCCTCCGCGAATCTCATCGATGAGTTGGCGCCGGATCTGTTCGAACGGTGGCGTCGGATCCGAGCTGTCGACGACGATCATGCGTCCACCAGCTCTTGGGTCGACACGCGATAGGCCGCGCCAGCGGCCGACGAGATCGCGTGGACCAGGAAGTAATTCGCGACAACGATGACTCCTATGCCAAAGCCCACTCCGCAGCGGCTGAGGACTGAGAGCATTTGTGCGGTCGAATTCACTGGTACTACGTTGCCGTGAAGATCGAATTGGCCCCCGTCGGCGACATCCCAGAATGCGATGCTCGCCATCAGCACAACGATGGCGAGGGTGAGCGCCACGGCGAACGAAGCCATCGCGATCACGGCTGCTGCGGTCACGGTCCGAACGGCCGCATCGGCTTCACGCAGACCGTTGTCGGTTGGGCGGGGACCTCGAGCGATCCGCCACAGGGACAACCACACCGCAGCAACCAGCAGTCCGAGACTCACCAGAACCGGCACGCCGTAGGTGAAGCCCGGAAACATGCCGCCCCCGCCAGCGTAATGGTGGCCATAAAAGTAAAACAGGCTGTCCCCGTTTGGCAATGCGAGAACGCCAAATACGAGCGTGCTTGCTGCCAGCAGAACGCCAGCAATGATCAGCGTTGCTAGAGCCGGGTGTTGCGTATACGTAGACGGCAACCGAACAGCAAGTTCAGCAGTTCGCCTAGAGACCGTTTCAGCAAACCTGGGGACGAAGGCCATGACTAAGACGGTGACGATTGTGACAAGGATCGGCGTGATGATGAGGAAGCTCGTGCGGCCGAGCAACCAATCAGTCCCCGTGTCGTCGCGATACGAGGCGATAATCGCCGCAGCGATCACTCCGCCAAGGGTGGGAATCAATAGGAGCGCCAGCCGCAGGCGTCTAGTCGATCGTCGCCGCCCAAGGTCGGCCGCGCCCCGTAGGTCCGCCCCGACTGTGACAGCCACACTTGATCGGCGCTTCGTGAGTGTCAGGATAAGTCCCGCCACCACGATTATGAACGGAACTAGAAGCGCGATCCAATACATTGACACATCCCCCGTGTACTAACTGATTAGTACAAAACTAGGGCCTGTGTCAGTGGCCTGGTACACCCACTTCGGGTGCCCCGGGAGGCTCATACCCAAATGACTGCGGAGACGGGGTTGATCGGCGTGCGAAACCGATCTGGATGTACTCCAGGTCGTCGCAGGGCACAACCGCAGTGACGACTGTCCCAACTTCGAGTTCCGCGCCGATCGCGTACACGAATGGGTCGGTATCGATCTCATATGCCGGCATTTCGATGCCATCCACGGTGACGGTCGCCCGCGGGTTGACGGCCCGTTCCGTGAGGCGAGCTGCGAAACGGTCGGTGCTTGGGTCGCCGAGTCCCAGCTCCTTACGGAAGCGATTCATCAGAATGTGGTTGGTGTGCTCGACGAGAAGTCGTGCCGGCGCAGAGAACTCGGACGGCTCGCGTTGCCACGTCGTTCTCACGGCCTCCCAGAGCATCGGGTACCGCATCCGCTCGACCTGCTGAATAAGCCAAGCCGGTCGTGGGGCGCGAAATCGTCCGTCGAGCCCACGAAGCGTCGACTCGTCCACATCGGCAAGATTGGCCGGGTCTGAACGGTCGTTGGGGTTACGCCAGAGCGTGTAGTTGATGCCCACTGTCATCTGGGAGATCTGGGGCATGCCGGTGATCATTGTGCTTTCCATGTGCGCATCTTCCAGCGAGGGTTGCGCAACAAATCCCATAACCGGTACCGGCATCAGCTTCACCCTCTCCGCCTGCGCAATCCGCGGATCGGGTGCGTCTTCCGGAAGAAAGCCGCTAAAGCGCATCGGTGCGATCCCCACGAGTAACCAGACCTTCCGCTAACGAATGCTTTGCCAGCAGTTTCGCACGCCGTCCCCTGACCCTCCGGCTGTCGGGCGCGAGCGGAGGACGCCGCTGGCGCTACTCCTTGAAGTGGACAGGCTTCCACTGGTCCCAGGTGTCCGTCGATGTGTGTGGGTCTGTGCCGCACGCTCGACGAATTTCGGGCAGAACAATACTGGCTGCCTCTGTGGCTTGGAGGTAGTGGGCTTGCACGAAATTGTCGTAGCAGGCGTCGTAGGTGGCAACCTCTTGCACGTGATGCTTTTCCGCAACCGTCGGGGTTTCGCTCGCACCGCTGGCACATCCGGTCAATGAGAGCGTCACGGCAAGTGAGATCGGGACGATCAGTGCTGTTCTCATCTGCTTCCAGAGGGTCCAATAGTTGATGGGGTTAGCTTATTGGGCGTTGGTGGGCACCATCCGGGCTTTTCATGAATTCGGCGGGCCGAAGTTATCGAGTGGCGGAAGCTGCATAATCTGTGCCGGGCGCCTGGCGCGTGGGCGCGATGGCTTCATTGAACGATCGGCTCCCCGGACAGCCCGACGTGTCGCTGACCTTTCCGCTTGTGGCGCCGCGTTCGGCGTCCCAGTTGCGTTCCGACGCGTAGCAAGCTGGTTGAGAGGGCGGGTTTGCGAACACTTTGCTGATGCCTTGCGGGAGACTTCTGCGAACGGATCTTCATTGGGCGTGAACTATTGGGAGCGAGCGACCAATACCTAGTGTGACCGGAGATAGCGACATCATCGCGAGATCGCTCGCTGACCCAGAAGTGTTTGGCGAGCTTTACCTGCGCCATGCCCAAATAGTTCACCGATATGCGTGGCGACGCGGGGGAGAGTCCATCGCGGACGAGGTCACCGCAGATACGTTTCTGAAGGCCTTCGAGTCGCGGTCACGGTTCGATTCAACGATCGGGGACGCCAGACCATGGCTGCTCGGGATCGCTACACGGCTGCTGCATAATCACCGCCGTAGCGAGGCGCGACGTCTCAAGGCATTCGCTCGCACCGCCGAAGTCGACACGGTTGCTGACCATTCCCTTCGCACCAGCGACCGCATTGATGCAGTCGCAACGGCCACAGCCGCAGTGCGGGCATTACGCCGGATGCCTTCCATCGATCGGGACTGTCTGCTCCTTTATCTTCAGGGCGAACTCAGCTACGACGAGGTGGCCACTGCTTTGGGCATACCAGTTGGCACCGTACGGTCCCGGCTCAACCGAGCCCGCGCGACGCTCCGCCGCAGCATCGACGCAACGACGAATGAACAGGAGAACGATCATGGACGAACAAACACTCTTCCGCACAACGCATGACGACGTCGTCCCGCTGGACGACGCAACACTCTCGAGCGGTCATGAGCGCTTCCTGCGCCAGATAGAGAAGCGCGGGCGGCGAGCACCATCGGCACCACGACGACGCATGGCGCTTCGCATCGGGTTCGGAGCGGTAGCCGCCGGAGGACTGGCCGCTGTTCTTTTGGTTACCGGAATTATCGGGCCGGCCGGGATGGTTGGTGGCGCCGATTCTGCAGCCGCAGCCGTCCTGCAGGATGCGGCGAAGGCCACTATCCGCACATCAGACCCGGCAGTCGGCGCGGGACAGTATCTGGTCGTCCACACCACAGCCGTCACAACAATCAACGGTGGACTCGCCGACGGGACGGTGGGTGATTACCAGTCACGCCAAACAGACACTTTGTACATTCCCTCGAGCCAAACAGAGAAGTGGGTGTGGGTTCGCGACATTCCGTCGGTCGAGAAAACATTCGGACCAGCATCTGCTGCTGTAGCCAAGTACTGGATCGACGGCATCAAGGCACAAGGAGATGCGCCCGAGGTGGTTCGCGGGATCGACGGGAACTTTTACGGCACCCAAAACCGCTACACCCCGACCTTCCTCGCATCCCTTCCTCGCGACCCACGAATACTGCTGAACCGTATCTACGCGTCAACTCTCGGCCAGGGTCAATCCGCAGACGGAGAAGCCCTCGTCTACATCGCAGATGCCCTCCGCTCAGCCGTGATACAGGCCGACCTGCGGGCGGCCTTCTACAAGGCGGCCATCCTGATACCCGGTGTGACCGTAACCGACAGGCAGGCCACCCTCGATGGGCGAACCGGGATCGCGATTGGCCGTACTGAACCGGCATCCAAGATCCGCCAAGACATCATCATCGACCCGACCACGGGACTCATGATCGGAGAACGGCAGGTCAGCTACGCCACCGGTACGGACATCCCGGCCGGCACCGTCGTGGAGTGGACCGCCATTTCGACCTCAGTCGCGAACAGTATCCCACCGGCGGGCACGGGCAATGGACAGTGATCAAATCCGTCCCGACGCCATTGACTTACCGCCGACTCAACCAATCGACATCAGCGACATAGTCAGATCATTGCTCACCGATTAGCCCAAGTCAGCTATGCCCGCAGAGGGTTGGCTCTACGCACCGAACGCAATGAGTCATCGCAGGCGAGGGGCGGTCACCCTCCGCGCTGGTTCTGCGCTATCGGCGACCCGCAAGGTTGCCTTCAGTTCTTGCAGCGCTTGCGCATGGCGGCGGCGGGCTGTGGAGGGGGAAATTCCGAGGAGTTCAGCTGCGGCGGGAAGCGAGAATCCGTCCCAGTGGACCAGCCGCACCAATTCGGCCATGTTTTCGGGCAACGCGTTGATCGTGTCGCGGACTTCGTAGATCATCGGGTCACTGTCCGCTGACGGTGTTGGTCGTGCGAGCTCGATTTCGCTTCGAAGTTTTGTGGCGAGTTCTTTGCCTCGTTGATGCCTGCGCCGATCGTTCAGGAGTGGGTAGCGCGCGATGACGAATAGCCACATCCGTGCAGCCTCCGGCTCGGCCGGAAGCTGCCGAACCTTGCGCCACGCGGTCAGCATCGACTCGCCCAAAATGTCAGCAGCATCCTCGCGGTTGGTGACGCGCCGCTCCAGGAAGTGGAGCAGATCGATCGAGTTCGCGGAGAACGCGGTTCGGATCCGTTCGCGATCATTGTCACTACTGCTCACTGGTTTCCACCGGAGCAACTCGTGCCCTGTTGGAGAGTGATTCCCGCAGAATTCAGGTGTTCGCTCCCCAGTTTCGCCGCGAGCATTTGGCTCACGACCTGGCTCAGCGCAATGAATTGCTTTCCGCGGGTCGTCGCCCCGTGCAACTGCTGCTGTCTGGCATAAGCGTGCTGATAGGCGGCACCCGACTGAATGGTGGAGAAGTCCAGCTCCGCGACATACCTGCGCGCAGCGGCCAGCGCCCCAGCGTTGGCCGCCGTGACCACTTCAACGCCCTCCAGGCACTTCTTGGGCTGATTGCCGACGGTCGCCGTCCAGGGGAATATGACGGACGGGTGAAAACCCAACCAGTCCTGCACCGTCGGGGAGGCGAACGCGGCTGTCGAACCGCCCAGCACGAGAGCGGCACTGATAGCCCCTGCAGTGAGTGCCCTTCTGCGATGCGTTCGCGTCCGCCGGTCGGCTCGGTCGATCGAATCGACGAACTCGCTCAGAGTGCTCCGAATGTCGGCAGAGTCGCTCACCGGCGGGGAACTCTTCTCCAGCAGAACGGAAAGCTCGTCAACCATGCTGTGCTCCAGACCTCGTGCTCGATCATGCCTACCCCATACATGTCTGAAAGCGACGAAATCGTTCACCGCCAGCAACATTCGAAAAAGCGTGAAGGCAGGTCATCTACACAACAACACCCGCTCACGGACAAAGGACGGTCCCGACGCGGCACATCCGAGCGCCCGCTCACCGTTCCCCTGCGGACAGACTCATATAAAGGAAAAGCCGTTCCACCCGTAGTGTCGTGACGAATCGAAAGGCCGCCCCCTCATCGTCCCTTTCGCAAGCGAACCGACGCCGCAAGCACAGTTCGAGGGCCGTGTCTGGAGGGTGTGGGAGAGTGGGCCGCATGATCGTTGAGCGCATTTATGTGCCGAACGCACTGGTCAACGCACCGACAACGTGGCCGTGGTCGATTCCAGCCGTCAACGACTTGGTAGGCGACGGGGCAGCACTCAGCTCCGCAGTGACTTTTCTTGTCGGCGAGAACGGTAGCGGTAAGTCCACAATTGTGGAGGCAATCGCCGAAGCCTGGGGAGTGGACGTTCGTGGTGGCCAGAGCGGCCGCAAATACTCATCCGAGTTGGAGAAGTCGACGCTCGGCAAGGCGACGAGGCTCGACCGTGGGCTCGAAGGTTCGGCCATGGTTAAGACCAAAGCGAAAGGATTCTTCCTCCGTTCAGAGACAGCGCTCGACGTGTTCCAACGACTCGGGTACGGCGAGAGCTACACCGCC
>Ga0208220_1001199_pt1 | contig 10965 bp, 9 predicted proteins | sample NGESurdeep092012_9_FD_184484 | JGI IMG/M metagenome (GOLD analysis project Ga0208220, IMG submission 184484) | Arctic peat soil microbial communities from Barrow, Alaska - NGEE Surface sample F53-1 deep-092012 (SPAdes) | ecosystem: Environmental > Terrestrial > Soil > Wetlands > Peat ... | reverse complement strand
GGTGATGTTTCCCGCGATCAGACCACAGCGATCGGGTTGACCGGGGAGCCGGTGCCGCCGGGCAGCCGCAGCGGGGCGACCACGCACAGGAACGACCAGCGGCCGACGATCTCGCACAGCGGCACCAGTTCCTCGAACTGCAGGTAGTCCAGCAGGTGCACGCCGAGCGCGTTCACCGCGAGGACGTGCACGGGGAAGTCGACCCCGGCGGCCGCGCTGGGCGCGGTGTCGTTGTTGCTGTCGCTGCCCAGGACGGCCACCTCGCGGTCGGCGACGAACTCTAGCGCGGTGGGATGCAGCCCGGCGCGGGTCCGGGCCGCGGCCCAGGGGCCAAGCTCGGCCCGGCGCTTGCTGTGGCCGACGCGCACGAACAGCAGATCGCCCCGGCCGACCCGGACGCTCTGCGCCGCCTCGGCCCCGGCCAGGTCGTCGGCGGTGACGTGCTCGCCGGGATCTAGCCACGGCAGGCCGCGCAGTCGCGGGATGTCGAGCAGCACGCCGCGGCCGACTATCCCGTCGCTGACCACCCCGACCGACTCCTCCTGCGCCCCGTCATCGGTGATCGCGGTGGCGGCGACGTCGTTGTAGAGCCTGCCGTCGTAGATCACGTGACACAGCGCGTCCAGGTGGCTGTTGGCGTCGCCGTGCACGTTCATCGAGAAGCGGTCCGTGGCGAAGGCCAGGCCCGCCCCGTGGTGGCTAGCACCGGGCTGGGCGCCGGTCATCTCGTGCGTGACGGGCTCGGGATTGTCCGGGGCGGCCTGGTCGGCCAGCGGCGTGGCCAGGGACACGGGCCGGCCCAGCCGCACCTCCCGGCAGGCCGTCGCGACCAGGTCGGGGGAGAGGTGGTTCAGCGCCCCGCGGCGGTCCCGCGGCCCCCAGCCGGGCACCAGCCGCAGCCGGTCATACAGCGCGCGGAACTGCTCCCGGGTCAGCTTCTCCGGACCCGGGCGCTGGTCAGCCACGGGACCGGCGCTCGGGCGTCGGCGCTCCGGCCTGGAAGGAACTGGCGGTGAGCCGCCGGCGGAACACGTAGTAGCTCCAGGCCTGGTAGGCCAGCACGAACGGCAGCGCGATCACCGCCACGACCGTCATCACCCCCAGCGAGTAGGAGCCCGAGGCCGTGCTGTGCACGGTCAGGTCGAAGGCCGGGCTGGTACTGGACACCATGACCCGCGGATACAGGCCGGCGAAGATCGACAGCACGGAGGCGGCCATGGTGACCGTCGTGGCGGTGAACGCCCAGCCGTCCCGGCGATCGTAGACAAACCAGGCGGCGGCGATGGCCCCGATGATCGCGGCGAACTCGGCCGGGCTCAGCAGGGTGCCCTTGTCGGCGATGACGTGCGTCCAGGACGCGAACGCGAGCACGGCGAGCGCTGTGACCGGAGCGACGCGCCGGGACAGCCGCGCGGCGCGGTCCCGCACGTCCCCGGCGGTCTTCAAGGCCAGGAACGTCGCGCCGTGCAGGACGCAGATCAGGACCAGGGTGATGCCGGTGTAGATCGCGTACGGCTGGAACAGGCTCACCAGCGATCCGGTGAACTCCTGGCCGGCGTTGATGGGCACGCCATGCAGCAGGTCGCCAAGCGCCACGCCGATGAGCAGCGGCGCCAGCAGGCTGCCGCCGACCATCAGCAGGTCCCAGGTGCGGCGCCAGCGCGGCGACTCCCGCTTGCCGCGGTACTCGAACGAGATGCCGCGGACGATGAGCGCCACCAGCAGCAGCACGAGGGCGAGGTAGAAGCCGGAGAACATCGTCGCGTACCAGCCCGGAAAGGCCGCGAACATCGCGGCGGCCGCCACGATCAGCCAGACCTCGTTACCGTCCCACAGCGGCCCGATGGTGTTGATGGCCGTCCTGCTGCCGGCCTCGTCCCGGCCGACGACCCGGTGCAGCATCCCGACACCGAAGTCAAAGCCCTCCAGGACGAAGAAGCCCAGCCACAGAATCGTGATGAGGATGAACCAGAACGGGATCAACTCAGGTCACCGCCTCAGTACTGAACGGCCGGCACGGGGGCGTCCGGTTGCTGCGACGCCTCCTCCGCGGGCAGTTCCTTGCGGGCGTAGCGCAGCATGAGCATCAGGTCCACCACGCCCAGCGCGACATACAGCAGGACGAAGAGCGCCAGGCTGAAGGCGATCGTCGCGGTGCTGACCGAGGGCGACACCGCGTTCTTAGTCAGCAGGATGCCCTGCACGGCCCAGGGCTGGCGGCCGCTCTCGGTCAGCAGCCAGCCGGCCGTGTTCATCAGGAACGGCAGCACGGCGGCCCAGGTCGCGATCCGCAGGAACAGCGGCGTCCTGGCGAGCTTCTTGCGCCGCAGCAGCCATAGCCCCCACAGCCCGACCAGGAGCATCAGGCCCGCCGTGTAGGCCATCAGCCGCATGGACCAGTACTGGATGAAGACGTTCGGCACGTAATAGCCGCGCCCGTACTTCTTGCTGTACTGCGCCTGCAGCGGGTTCAGCCCGATCACCTTGCCGTCCCAGTGGTTGGTGGCCAGCAGGGACAGCAGGTGCGGGATGGCGAGGATCTGGGTCGGGGTCTGGTCCCGGTTCCCGCCGCCGACCTGGAAAATAGAGAACGAGCACGGCTGGCAGGTGGTCCATTGCGCCTCGGCCGCCGCGATCTTCATCGGCTGGTACCGGCCCTCGATCACCCCGAGCTCGCTGCCGATCAGCATCGCGAACAGCATCGCCGGCAGCAGCACGCCGAGCGCGAGCCGGGCCGACCGGGTGAACACCTCCGCCGCGCCGCCGCGCCGCAGCTGCCAGGCCGACACGGCCAGCATGATGGCCGCGCCCGTCACCAGGGAGGCCAGCAGGACGTGCACGTAGCCCCAGACGAAGACGGGGTTGGTCAGCACGGCCCAGATGTCGTTGAGCTGCGGCTGGTGAGTCTGCTGGTTGAGCGTGTAGCCAACCGGATGCTGCATCCAGGAGTTGGCCGCCAGGATGAACGCGGCCGAGAGCATGCTGCCGACCGCGACCGCCCAGATCGTCAGCAGGTGCACCTTCCGCGACAGCTTGTCCCAGCCGAACAGCCACAGGCCCAGGAACGTGGATTCCAGGAAGAACGCGAGCAGTCCCTCCATGGCCAGGGGCGCGCCGAAGATGTTGCCGACCAGCCGCGAGTAGGCCGACCAGTTCATCCCGAACTGGAACTCCTGCACCAGGCCGGTGACCACGCCGATGGCGACGTTGATGACCAGCAGCGTCCCGAAGAACCGGGTCAGCCGGAGGTACTCCGGCCGCTGGCCGCGGAACCAGGCCGTCTGCAGCAGCGCGGTCAGGAAGGCCAGCCCGATGGTGACCGGCACGAAGAAGAAGTGATTGATCGAGGTGAAGGCGAACTGCCAGCGAGCGAGATCGACGTTCACCGGCTACTCGCCCGGCCGGCTGACGGTCCGCCGGCCGGCGTCACGAGGAACGGGCGCTGGCGGACAGCCCGTTCTGCCAGGCGGACGCGCCCGCCGTGGTGGCCGCCCGGGCCTGCGCCCACTTCTGCCTGGCCAGCTCGTTCGGCGGCACGTCGAGCTGATTGATCCAGCGCCGGGTGGCCGATATCGCCACCGTGCCGCTGATCACCAGCCCGGCGATCCCGAAGACGACGCTCGCCCCGATCAGCGCGGCCCCGACCGCGAGCGGCCTGGTGCTGACCTCAAAAGTGCCTAGCTGGAATGCTCCGGCGGAGCCCTGGCCCTCTGACATGACACCTTCCCCGTTACGTGCACCCGTGGTTAACGTGCACCCGTGGTTAACGTGCACCCGTGGTTACGTGTAGCTGCTTGCTCGCTGCTACTTTTGCCCGCGCGAGCTGGCCTCGGCATCATCCGCGCCGGGTGATTGCCGGCGCCGCCGGCCGCCGGCCTGGCCCGCCCGGGCCGGGCGGGCACCGGGCAGGCTCACCTGCTGGGAATGATGCGCGGCGCGGGCCGGCCGGGGGACCGTGTGCGCATGACCGAGCGCTATGACGTCGTGATCGTCGGGACCGGGGCCGGGGGCGGCACGCTGGCCAGCGCGCTGGCCAGCTCCGGCAAGCGGATCCTGCTGCTGGAGCGGGGTGACTTCCTGCCCCGGGAGATGGACAACTGGAATCCCGGGCCAGTGTTCGTGGAGGGCAAGTACATCTCGCCCGACACCTGGTACGACACCGACGGGCAGCCGTTCCAGCCCCAGGTGCATTACTACGTCGGCGGCGCCACGAAGTTGTACGGCGCCGCCCTGTACCGGCTGCGCCCCGCGGACTTCGGCGAGATCAAGCACGCCGACGGGCTGTCGCCCGCGTGGCCGCTGGACTACGACGACTTCGAGCCCTGGTACACCCGGGCCGAGTGGCTCTATCAGGTCCACGGGGTGCACGGCGAGGACCCGACCGAGGGCCACTTCTCCCGGCAGTACCCGTGGCCGGCCGTCAGCCACGAGCCCCGCATCCAGCAGCTTTCCGACGACCTGACCGCCGGCGGCTACCACCCCTTCCACGCGCCGTGCGGCATCCTGCTCGACGAGGCGGCCCGGCCGGCCAGCGCGTGCATCAGGTGCGCCTGGTGCGACGGCTACCCGTGCCTGGTGCACGCCAAGGCCGACGCCGAGACCATCGCGGTCCGCCCGCTGCTGGACAACCCGAACGTCACCCTGCTGGTCAACGCCGAGGTGCTGCGCCTGGAGACCAGCGGATCCGGGCGCGAGGTGACCGGGGTCGTCGTGTCCCGCGGCGGCCGCGAGGAGGCCTACGCCGGCGACATCGTCGTGCTCTGCGCCGGCGCCGCCAACACCGCGAAGATCCTGCTGCAGTCGGCCAGTGATCAGCATCCGGCGGGCCTGGCGAACGGCTCGGGCCAGGTCGGCCGCAACTACATGTTCCACAACAGCCGGGCCGTCCTGGCGCTCAGCCGGGAGGCCAACGCCACCGTCTACCAGAAGACCCTGGCCTTGAACGACTTCTACCTCCCCGGCGGCGGCCGCGAGTGGCCGCTGGGCAACATCCAGATGCTGGGCAAGTCCAACGCCATGGCCATGAAGGGCGAGGAGCCGAAGCTGACCAAGCTGGCCCCGAAGCTGAGCCTGGCGGAGGTGGCCGCGCACGGCGTCGACCTCTGGCTGACGACCGAGGACGTGCCGAAGGCGGACAACCGGGTCACCGTGGACACCGACGGCAACATCCGGCTGGCCTATCGGGCGACCAACGACAGCGAGGCCGACGGCCTGTACCGGGAGCTCAAGACGATCCTCAATCACGTCGGGATGTCCGAGCATCACGTGCTGGACAAGAACTTCTACATGAAGATGGACATCCCCATCGCCGGCGTGGCCCATCAGGCGGGGACCTGCCGGTTCGGCGCCGACCCGGCCACCTCGGTGCTGGACGTCAGCTGCCGGGCCCATGAGCTCGACAACCTCTACGTCGCCGACGCCAGCTTCGTCCCGAGCATCGGCGCGGTGAACCCGGCCCTGACCGTGATGGCCAACGCGCTGCGGGTGGGCGACCACCTGCTCGCCCGCCTGGCCTGAGTACCTGACCTGCCCGCACCTGACTATGGAGAGCCACCCATGTCCCGTTATCCCAATATCAGTGATCATGGCCTGATCGGCGACCTGCAGACCGCGGCCCTGGTAACCAACGACGGCCGCGTGGACTGGTTCTGCTGTCCCCGGTTCGACTCGCCCAGCGTCTTCGCTTCGCTGCTGGACGCGGACAAGGGCGGCCATTTCCAGGTCTCGCCGCAGGACTGTGAGTACGTGACCAGGCAGATCTACCTGCCGGAGACGGCGATCCTGGTCACCCGCTTCATGTCCGCCGACGGGGTCGGCGAGGTGCACGACTTCATGCCCGTGATCACCGGCCGGGCCACCGACCGGCACCGGATCGTCCGGCAGATCCGGGTCGCCCGCGGCACCATGAAGTTCGCGATGGACCTGCAGCCGCGCTTCGACTACGCCCGGCGCAAGCACACCGTCGAGGTGACCGAGAACGGCGCGCTGTTCCGGGCCGGCGACGAGGAGCTGACCCTGCACACCGTGGGCCGCCGCGGCACCGGCGGCGGCACCCACCTCAGGCGGCACGGCCGGGGCCTGCAGGCCACCTGGACGCTGCGGGAGGGCGAAAGTGCCGGCGTCGTGCTCGAGTCGATGGGCAGCAAGCCCCGGCGGCTGCCGCCGGGCGAGGTGGACCGGCTGGCCGAGGACACCGCGAATTTCTGGCGCGACTGGCTGGCCAAGTCCACCTACCGGGGCCGGTGGCGGGAGATGGTCGCGCGCTCGGCGATGACCCTCAAGCTGATGACGTACGCGCCGACCGGCGCGCCCATCGCGGCGCCGACGGCCGGGCTGCCCGAGCAGATCGGCGGCGAGCGCAACTGGGACTACCGCTTCACCTGGATCCGGGACGGCTCGTTCTCCATCTACGCGCTGCTCGGCCTCGGCTACCGCGAGGAGGCCGCGGCCTACGGCATGTGGATGCGGGACCGGGTGACCGAGCAGGCCGGCAACGGCTCGGGCCCGCTGAAGATCATGTACCGGGTGGACGGCTCGTCCGACCTGTCCGAGGAGACCCTCGACCACTTCGAGGGCTGGCGCGGCTCCCGCCCGGTCCGGATTGGCAACGGCGCCGCCGACCAGCTGCAGCTCGACATCTACGGCGAGGCCATGGACGCGCTGCTGCTGGCGGACACCAACGGCCTGGAGATGGCGCACCAGGGCTGGCTCGCCGTGACCGACATGATCGACTGGGTGTGCGAGCACTGGGACCAGCCCGACGAGGGCATCTGGGAGACCCGCGGCGGCCGCAAGGACTTCACCTACGGGCGGGTCCAGTCCTGGGTCGCGCTGGACCGGGGGCTCCGGCTCGCCGAGCGGCACGGGCGGCCCGCCGACATCAACCGCTGGACGACCGAGCGCGACCAGATCTACAGCCAGATCATGGACCGCGGGTGGAACAAGAAGACGGGCGCCTTCACCCAGCACTACGGCACCGAGGTGCTCGATTCCGCGCTGCTGCAGATGCCGCTGATGGGGTTCGTCGCCCCGCGCGACCCGATGTGGCTATCCACGCTCGACGCGATGAACCGCGAGCTGGTCTCCGACAGCCTGGTCTACCGCTACAACCCGAGCGCGTCGCCGGACGGCCTGCACGGCCAGGAGGGCACCTTCTCGCTGTGCACCTTCTGGTATGTCGATGCCCTGGCCAGGGCAGGCCGGCTGCGGGAGGCCGCGCTGACCTTCGAGAAGATGCACACCTACGCCAATCACCTGGGGCTGTACTCGGAGGAGATCGGCGTCACCGGCGAGCAGCTCGGCAACTTCCCGCAGGCGTTCAGCCACCTCTCGCTGATCAACGCGGCGATCAATCTCGACTACCAGCTCGACCACGGCGCCGGCTCGGTCGAGCACGCGCTGCCCAGGACGCGGTAACCGCCGCGCCGCGCCGCGGCGGGGCGGGGCGGAACGGGCGGTAGGCTCCCGCGCCATGATCGTAGTAGCGGCCGGGGTGGCCGGCAGCGGCAAGACGACGGTGGGCCGACTGCTGGCGCGCGAGCTCGGCTGGGCCTTCGCCGACGGCGACGAGTTCCACCCGCCCGCCAACGTCGCCAAGATGCGCGCGGGCATCCCGCTGACCGACGAGGATCGCTGGCCGTGGCTGGGGGCGATGACGGACTGGATGGCGCAGCGGGCCGTCGCCGGCGAGTCGGCCGTGCTGGCCTGCTCCGCACTCAAGCGCAGCTACCGCGACCTGCTGCGATCCGCCCGCGCGGACGTGCGCGTGGTGTTCCTGGTCATTCCGCATGACGCGGACGAGGCCCGGCTGGGCTCCCGGCAGGGCCACTTCTTCCCCCGGCAGCTCCTGGCCAGCCAGTTCGCGGACCTGGAACTGCCGGAGCCGCCAGAACCCGTGCTGATGGTGTCCGCCACGGGCACGACCGAGCAGACCGCCGCGGAGATCATCCGGCTCCTGGGCCTGCAGCCGGCCTCCTGACCTCCCGGCCTCCTGACCGCGCGGGTGGGGCTGGGCGGCGCCCGGGCGACGGGCGAAGGAACTCGACGCCTCGGCCCTGCTGATCCCGCTGATGGGCTTCCTGCCGCCGCACGACGAGCGCGTCCGGGCCACGGTGCTGGCCATCGCCGACGAGCTCAGCAGCGACGGGCTGGTGCTGCGCTACCGCGCGGGGCAGACGGACGACGGCCTGGAGGGCGACGAGGGCACGTTCACGATCTGCTCGTTCTGGCTGGTGTCGGCGCTGGCGATGATCGGCGAGGTCGACCGGGCCACCGCGCTGTGCGCCAAGCTGCTGTCGCTGGCCAGCCCGCTGCACCTGTACGCGGAGGAGATCGACGCCAGCAGCGGCCGGCACCTGGGCAACTTCCCGCAGGCCTTCACCCACCTGGCCCTCATCGACGCGGTGCTGCGCGTCATCGCGGCGGGGGAGTCCGCCGGGACCCGCTGACGGGCCCTGGCGTGCCGCTGGCAGGCGCGGGCGAGCCCCGCCCCTGCAGCGGCCGGGACGGGGCTCATGCCCAGCCAGCACCGGCCGGGCGGGTGGCCGCCCGGCCCGGCGGGCTAGGCGACTGCGCGCCGGCTGATGCTGGTAGCCAGCGCCCAGATAATGAAGACATCGACGGCTATGATGACAATTGACCAGAGTGGGTAATACGGCAGGAACATGAAGTTCGCTATCGCACTGACTACCGCGAGCACGATACCGATTACCTTCGCCCAGGTCTGGCCGAGAAGCACGCTGACGCCGGCGGCGAATAGCACGATGCCGATAATCAGGTGCGTCCATCCCCAGCCATGGATGCTGAACTGGAATGTGTAATTCGGCACGGTGACGTAGAAACTCTGCTTGATGACCGCCGTCAGCCCCATGAAGAATCCCCACAGGCCCGAAAGGATCATGAGCGTCGCGGCCAGAGCGGTACCGCCGTGCATTGCGCCACCGTCGTAGCCGGTCACAGGCTGGGCGGCCGCCTCCGAGTAGGCGCCTGGCGCACGGTGCGCACCGGGGGCGCTGGCTGATCCGGCAGCTCCCGCGCTCGCCGAACTAGCCTCGTAACCTGCGGTTTTGTCCTGTCCACTGCTCATCGATGTGCTCCCCTCTGACCTGGCAGGCCGGGACCTATGCCGCGTTTCGTCTTACCGCTGCCGCGCGGTTGCCCGGATGCTGGACAGTTGTCGGGTTTCCTGCTCCGCACGCTACGGACCGGGCCGACGGCGGGGCATCACCCAGCCGGGGTGATAGGCGGGCGATCCGTGCGGGCATTTAGTTACTGGTCAGTCGCTGGCTACTCATCTTCGGCGCCGGATCTGATGCCCGCTGATTCGCGGCCGCCTCTGCGGGTAAGCCACTTGCGGGGCTTTGAGCTGCAATTTCACCGCAGCGGGTGAAGGAGCCCGGTCCGCGATTAGCGCGGCCGGCTCTCTCTCGGGGGATTCATGACAAGTACAGCAAGCAGGCCTGTGACGCCGCCTCGGGTCCGGCCGCAGCGACTGGCTCAGCAGCGGCTGACTCAGCAGCGGGCCCGGCAGCAACGTGTGCGGCAGGTGGCGGTGCTCGGGCTTCCGCCGCTCCTCGACGACAAGCTGCGCGTGCCGCGGCCGACGCTCGCGGTCCTGCGCCGCAGCCGCATCATCGAGCTGATCGACGCCGCCGCGGCCCACCGGGTCACCGTGGTGTCCGGCCCGGCCGGCGCCGGGAAGACAGTGGCCTGCGCCTCGTGGGCCGCTACTCGTCCGGCCGCCCGTCAGCCCGCCTGGCTGACCGTCGATGCGGAGGACCGCGAGCCAGCCAGGTTCTGGCAGTATCTCCTGGCCGCGCTGGTCCAGGCCGGCGCCGTCGGGGCGGATGACGCGAGCCAGCTTGCCGGCACGCCGCCCGAGGCGTATCCGCTGCGCATCGTGACGGCGGCGCGCAGCCTGTCCGAGCCGGTCGTGCTAATCATCGACGACGTGCACGAGCTCGCCGGCGGCGGCGCGCTGGCCGGGCTCGACCTGCTCATCCGGCATGCGCCGGCCGGCCTGCGGCTGATCCTGTCCGGCCGCTGCCCGCCGGGGCTCGCCCTCTCCAGGCTCCGGGTCGCCGGCGAGCTCGCCGATATCGGCGCGGTCGACCTGGCCTGCACGACGGCCGAAGCCGACGCCTACCTCGCGATGCTGGGCATCGACCTGGCGCCCGGGCAGCGCGATGAGCTGCTGCGCCGGACCGAGGGTTGGATGGCGGGGCTCCGGCTAGCAGCGATGGCGCCGCGGCTCGGCGCGGCAGCCCTGGACGCCGGCAGCCAGGAGGCCGCGGGAGGCGCTGATGGCGCTACGGGGCGGCCTGGGTCTGCTGGCGGTCGCGCGGCGGGGGGCGTTGGTGACGGCACCACGGGGGGCGCTGGTGGCGCCGCGACGCGGGCCGGGGGCGCCCCGGCGCCCCCCGGGGGCGTGGCCAGAGGCGTCGTGGGGGGCCTGGCCGGCGGTGCTGCGGGCGGCCTGGCCGGGGAGGCTGTCGGCGGCTGGGCTGGGGGTACCGAGGCGGTCGTTATCGACTACCTCTGCGACGAGGTACTGGACCGGCAGTCGCCCGCCACCCGCCAGTTCATGCTGCGCACCAGCGTCACCGCGCTTATGTGCGGCGACCTGGCCGACGTGCTGACCGGCGAGCGCGGCACGGGCGCCCGGACGCTGGAGCGGCTCGCCCGGGAGAACAGCATGGTGGAACCCGTCGGCACGGGCCGCACGGAGTACCGCTACCACCCCATGCTCCGCGAGGTGCTGGCCGTCGAGCTCAGCCGTGAGCTGCCGCAGGAGGTGCCCGCGCTGCTCGGGCGGGCGGCGCGCTGGCACGCAGCCCAGGGTCAGGCCATCGAGGCCGTACGTGCGGCCGCGCAGGCAGGCGACTGGGACTTCGGCGCGCACGTACTGGCCGAGGCCGGAGCGGGTGTCCTGGCCGAGGCGGGCGCGGGTGTCCTGGCCGAGGCGGG
>Ga0208220_1001198_pt1 | contig 10966 bp, 9 predicted proteins | sample NGESurdeep092012_9_FD_184484 | JGI IMG/M metagenome (GOLD analysis project Ga0208220, IMG submission 184484) | Arctic peat soil microbial communities from Barrow, Alaska - NGEE Surface sample F53-1 deep-092012 (SPAdes) | ecosystem: Environmental > Terrestrial > Soil > Wetlands > Peat ... | reverse complement strand
GGCAATCCGGATTTTCTCGGCATACCGAATTTGGGAGCGTCACTCTCCGCATCGCTTGCCACCCTCTCCCGGGGCAAAACCGCAGACAGTGCAACAAACTCCGCTCGTTCCCGCGCAAGCGGGAATCCAGTTCTTTGGCAAAGGCTGGGTCCCCGCGTCCGCGGGGATGAACGGAAAAGGATAGTGGTGTGTTCCGCAAGGCTCCCGTCCGGACAAGCGTCACCGCCCCTATTATTTCGTGGCGCGGGGACGCCGGACTTCGTTTCCTTGCCCCCGCAAAAAGCGAGGGGATGGCGCGCCAAAGCGGCGCGTCATACGGGTCGTTGTCACACCTCCTTACGAAGGTGTGGCGCCTTTCGGCGCGCCATCGCAGCGTCATTACGGCGCCGGGCCGCGCTTCATGCCAACCGTTTCGTTTGCCGTCGGCTTTCGGCGCGGCCCCTTTTGGGCAGCCGCGCGCGTAAACCTCGGGCAAGGTCGCGGCTCGCCGTCAGCCAGCTCCTGGCGGGGGGTCATAGTGTCCCCGGGCGGAGCCCCGTCGCCGCCCGGGAGCTTGGGGGGTTGCGTTCATCCCCCGCCCGCGGGCGCCGCATCGCCGATGTCGGGTTGACCCGATATCGGCCCAATCAAGGCGATCCCACTGTCATGACGCCTCATGAAGCGCCCTCTTGTGGACCGGATGCGTGGAATATAGTCCTATGATTATAGTCCTGTCAAGAGGCGGTAGTCAGTTTGCAACATGGGAACTAAACCTTGGGTCGAAACCCAATCGCAATCCATCCGATAGATGCGCCAAGGACGAGAACCAAAAGGGGTGGCAAAAATATCCAGCCAGATTTCATTAAAAAATAAACAGGCCTTGAAATGAGAGGGCAGCCCGGCAATTTCATTTGATCTTGAGCGGAGCCCGGACCAAAACATGGCACCCAATTTCCTTCGCGATACGTCATGTATTCTTTTGGATTTGCATCAACTTTCTCGGCAACGCTGCCTTCATGCGGCGGTAATGTCGCGAACGGAAAATAGCGAAACCAAGCGGCAGACCCAATCCAAAGAATCCAAAGTAGAGATAGAACTAACCAGATTCTAAAAAAGCCACGGCTCCATCCGATGGTCATTGCTTCCCCTCCCAGGCCTCCAAGATTTGCACATATCGCCAATTCCCCAAAGCTTATCCGCGACGCCGGCAGGGCATGACGTCCCTTATTCCTCCTGAGGAGCCCGCGAAGCGGGCGTCGCGAAGGATGCGGGCGACCACATGGTTCGAGACGGCCGCCGTCGCTGATGCTTCGGCGGGCTCCTCACCATGAGGCCGATGGAGATCAGAGACTATTAGGCTGCCCTCGCCTCGCCGCGCTGGCGCAGCGACAGCCACAGCAGCATGGCGCCGGCGACGAAAATGGTGGGGAAAACCACCTCGTTCACCGCCCGCCAGCCGAAATATTCGAGCAACTGGCCGGAGGAGAACGAGCTCACCGCCATGCTGCCGAAAATGAGGAAGTCATTGAAGGCCTGCACCTTGTTACGTTCCTCGGCCCGGTGACAGGCGGTCACCATGGTGGTGGCGCCGATGAAGGCGAAATTCCAGCCGAAGCCGAGCAGAATCAGCGCCGCCCAGAAATGAGCCACCGTGATGCCGCTCACCCCCACCACCGCGGTCGCCAGAATCAGCGCGAGGCCAACCGCGGTCACCCGCTCGACGCCGAAGCGGATGATCAGGCCGCCGGTGATGAAGCTCGGCGCATACATCGCCAGCACATGCCACTGGATGCCGAGCGTTGCGTCGGTGACCGAATGGCCGCAGCCGACCATGGCGAGCGGCGCCGAGGTCATCACCAGGTTCATGGTGACGTAGCTCGCAACGCCGCAGGCGGCGGCAACGATAAATCGCGGCGTCAGCGTGATATGAACAAGCGGCCGCGGCTCTGTCACCGTGTGTGCGGGTGGCAGCGGAATGCGGACGAAGTGCAGCACCATGGCCGCAACCGCCGCGCACGCTGATTGGCCGAGAAAAGTCGCCGCGAAAAGATGCGGCGGCATCAGGTCCTTGGTGAAAATCACGATCTGCGGACCGATGACAGCGGCAAAGACACCGCCGGCAAGCACCCAGGAAACCACCTTCGGCCGGTAGGCCTCGCTCGCCGTGTCGGCCGCGGCAAAACGATACGACATGTGCGCGGCGGCGTAGAGACCGCCGCAGAAAGTTCCGAGCAACAGCAGCGGAAACGAGCCGTGCATGGTCGCGGCGTAGGAGACAAGCCCTGACAGAACGCCGAAGACCGAGCCGCATTGTAACGCAAAGCGCCGCCCGTACCGGCGCGACAGAATGCCAACTGGCAGCGTGCCTAACCACATGCCGAGCACCATGCAGGTGATCGGCAGCGTGGCGAGGCCCTTTTCCGGCGCCAACATCGACCCAAGAATACTGGTAGTGGCAACGATAACGGTGTTGTTGCCACCGGCGAGTGCCTGCGCCACGGCAAGCACCATGGCGTTGCGGCGCGCCAGCGCATTGTTGTGGGTGGCGTGGCGGATGGGCTCGACGAGCGCCGACATGGGTGACAGGTCCCGGGCAAAAGGATTCTCCCTTTAGCCGGGCGCGGAAAATAAAACTACTGCGGCAGGCGCAGAGCTGCCCTTCGGAGCATCTACTCGTTGCGGTCGAAGCGCCAGACGCCGGGATGGCGCACGACTGCGTCGCGCGCTTCGTCCAGCGAACGGGCGCCAATCTGGCCGAGCGAGGAGCGCAATTCGTCGATGTAGAGGTCGATCAGGTGCGCAGGCCCCTGATCGCCCAGCGCGCCAACCGCCCACAGGAAACTCTTGCCGGCGAAGGCCGCCTTGGCACCGAGCGCCAGCGCCCGCATCACGTCCTGCCCGCTGCGGATACCGCTGTCGAGCACAACCGTTGCCTTGCGGCCGACGGCCGCAACGACCGCCGGCAGCACGTCAATCGACGGCGCCAGCGCCTCGATCTGCCGGCCGCCGTGGTTGGATACCCAGATGCCTTCGATGCCGAGCGACACGGCTTTTTCAGCGTCGGCCGGGTGCAGGATGCCCTTGACCAGCATCGGCCCCTTCCAGCGATCGCGGTAGCGTGCAACCTCCTCCCAGGAAAACACACCTCCCATATTGGCGCGTGCGAAACGAATGACCTCGTTGGTGCTGGCGCCCTCGCGCACGTATTGGCGAATGGTGGCAAAACGCGGATAGCCATGCTGCAACAGCGCCATCACCCATTTCGGCCGGATCGCCATTTCGTAGAGCATGCGCAAGGTGGGATGAAATTCGCGGCCGAGTCCGGCGTAGCTTTCGCGCGTGCGCGTTGTGCGCACCGGCACGTCGATGGTCAGCGCCAGTGCTTTCACGCCGGCCGCGGTCGCGCGCTTGATCAGGTCGAAACCGATGGCGTGATCGTTCTGGTAAAACCGATAAAGCTGCAGCCAAAATACATCGGGGGCGGCTTCCGCCACCTCCTCGATGGTTGCGCCACCGGCGACGCCCAGCGTGTAGGGAATGCGCGCGCGTTGCGCCGCTTTCGCCATCAGCATGTCGGCGCCGGGCCACACCAGCGACGGGCCGCCCATCGGCGCGATCCCGATCGGAGCCGCATAGCGCGTGCCGAACAGATCGACCTCGGTTGGCGGCACCGAGGTGATGTTGCCGTAGCGCGCGGCAACCTTGATGGCGTCGAATGCTTTCCAGTTGTCGGCGATGCCGACGTCGGCGCCGGCGCCGGTGTCGCCGTATTCGAACGAAAACAGCGGGATGTTGCGCGGCGCCTGTTTGCGTAAGTAAGCCGTGCTGGGAAAGAACTTGTGCAGGGACTCAAAGTTCGGATTGAGCCCATGCGGCATCTGCACCAGCTCTTTTTTTACCGTCACGTCGTCCATGGTCTTCAATCCTTCCCGTATTCCGATTTCCACCATAGCCAATATCAGAAATGGCTGAATGCGGCATGTTTGAAAGTCATGGCTTGCCCGCCGGCGGCGATAAAGTTTGTGCCCTCGCCCGCGACGATTTCTCCAATATCCGTCACCGGGACATTTGCCGCCTTCGCTGCATTGCGGAATGCCGAGACTTTCGCGGGCGGAACGGTGCAGATAATCTCGTAATCGTCGCCACCGGTCAGCACCATTTCGACCGCCGGCGGGTCGGCAGCAAGCACCGCTTTCGCCGCATCCGACAACGGAACCTTGGCAGCTTCGACCACGGCGCTTACGCCCGACACGCGGACAAGTTTTGCAAGGTCCCCGACAAGCCCATCCGATACATCCATCGCCGCTGAAGCATTGCCGCGCACCGCCTCGGCCAATGCGTTGCGCGGCTGCGGCAGCAAGTAGCGCGAGGAAAGATGCTCGCGCTCGGCGCGGCTTATGTTCCATTTGGTCCCGCTCCGCAGCGCGAGGCCCAGCGTCGCATCGCCAATACTGCCGCTGACAAAAATGCGATCGCCGGCCTCGGCGCCCGCGCGGCGCACCATGCTGCCCCGCGGAACGCTTCCGAGCATGGCGATGGAGATCGTCACCGGACCCGGCGTGCGTACGCTGTCGCCACCGAACAGCGGACACGCGTATGCCTCGGCGTCGGCGCGCAAGCCTTGCGCAAAGCGGCCGAGCCATTCCTCGCCAGTCTCTTTTGCCAGCGCCAGCGACAGCAAGAACCCGAGCGGCGCTGCGCCTTTCGCAGCCAGGTCGGACAGGTTCAAGCGCAACGCTTTCCGCGCCACCATGTCGGGGAGGTCGTCAGCAAAGAAATGCACGCCGGCGACCAGGGCGTCCGTTGTCAACACCAGGTCGCAGCCCGGCGGCGGCGTTAACACGGCGGCGTCGTCGGTAAGGCCCAGCGCCCCGGCATGGCTGGCGACCGGCGCAAAATGGCGCGCGATCAGGCGATCCTCGGCCGACATTTCGTCGTCGGATCTGGGCACGGCATCACCCCGCGGCGCGGCCGAACTCGCCCGCGCGCATCTGCCGCGCCAACTGATCGAGCACGGCATTGACCATGCCGGTCTCGTCGCGCTCGACAAAGGCGGCGGCGACGTCGGCATATTCCGACACGACCACGCGCGCCGGAACGTCGCGGCGGTGGTCGAGTTCATAGGCGCCGGCGCGCAGCGCCGCGCGCAAGATCGCCTCGATGCGCTTGAGCGGCCAGCTCTTCGCCAGCGCCTCGTCGATCAGCGGATCGAGCGCGCACTGTTCGCGCACCACCCCGGTGACGATGTCGCGGAAGAAGGCAGCCTCGGCAGGAAGATACTGCGCGCCCTCCACTTCACGGCCGAGCCAATGCCTCTCAAATTGGCCAAGGATGTCGTCGATGCCGGTGCCGGCGATATCCATCTGGTAGAGCGCTTGCACGGCGGCAAGGCGCGCGGCGCCGCGCTTGTTCGCCTTGCGCGCGTCCTTCGGCTCAGGCGCGCCCTTGGCCATCAGTGCCCCACGAGGCCGCGCTTGAGTTTGATCATGGCGAGCGCCGTGCGCGCAGCCTCCTCGCCTTTATTGCCCTTGTTGCCCCCGGCGCGGGCAACCGCCTGCGGTTCGTTCTCCACGGTGAGAATACCGTTGCCGACCGGCAGTTGCCGCGTCAGCGCCAGTTCGGCCAAGCCGCGCGCCGATTCATTCGACACGATTTCGAAGTGATATGTTTCGCCGGAAATCACGCAGCCGAGCGCGACCACGCCGTCGTAGGGATCGCGCTTGCGGGCCGCGGCGTCGACCGCCATGGCGATGCCGGCGGGAATTTCCAATGCGCCGGGTACGGCGATGCGGTCATACCGCGCGCCGGCCGCATCGAGCGCAGCGGTCGCGCCGCGCAACAACGCGTCGGCAATGTGCTCGTAATAGCGTGCCTCCACGATCAGCATGCGCAGACCATCGCGCTTTGTCGCGGCGGCATGTTTCTTGGCAGATTTCGTGTTAGTTTTCTTGGCAGCCTTCTTGGCCATGAACCGGTTCCTTGTTGAGCCGCGTGGTAGCAAGCAGCGACGGCATGAACAAGGGTATTACGGTTGTTGCATCAGCCGCGCCGCGTAACGGGCCATCTGATCCACTTCAAGATGAACCGCATCACCCTGCTTCAACGGGCCGAGCGTCGTCACCTTGAGCGTGTGCGGGATGATCAGCACCGAGAATGTGCCGGCTTCGACCGCGTTAACCGTGAGCGAAACACCATCGATCGCGACCGAGCCCTTCGGCGCGATGAAGCGCGCAAGTTCGGCCGGAACCCGAAACGTCAGCCGCGCCATCTCGGGCAGGTTTTCGCGCAAAGTGAGCTCGGCGATACCGTCGACATGGCCGCTGACCATGTGGCCGCCGAGTTCGTCACCGAGGCGCAGGGCTCGTTCGAGATTGAGCTTGATGCCGGGCCGCCAGCCTTTGGCGATCGTCATCCGCAGCGTCTCCGCTGCGGCATCGACGGCGAAGTAGGACTGATTGCCCCTCAGTCCACGATCGACGACCGTCAGGCAGATTCCGGAACAGGTGATGGAGGCTCCGATCTCGATCGTGGTCGGATCGTAGCCACAACCGATGACCATCCGACGCAGCTCTTCAGCCTTGTCTTGAACTTCAAGGATATCGCCTAAGCCGCTGATGATACCGGTGAACATGAATTACACGCGCTCATAGATGTCTTGGCGGTCCGGCCCGACGGGCTCGCTCATCGTATGCCTCAACCGGTGCGCCAGCGCCGCCGCGGCCGCCGCATTCAACGCGTCCAACCCCTCGCCGCCTACCGTTTTGGCGGAATGGAACAAAATAGCTTCGTCGACGAGGTCGGCCCTGATCAAGGCCGCCGCCAGCGTCGGTCCGCCTTCGACCATCAGCCGGGTGATGCCGCGCGCGGCAAGAAGCTTGAGCACGGCCGCGAGGCCAAGATGACCTTCGCTGTCATCGGCGCGCAAGACTTCGACACCTTGCGCCTGCAAGGCGTGCTCCGCAGGCTGCGATGCACGGGTGCCGGCAATAACCCATACCGGGGTTTCTCGCGCCGTCCGCACCAGCGCCGAGCCGAGCGGCAGGCGAAGCGCGCTATCGAGGACGATGCGCACCGGCGAGCTTTTGATCATGCCGGGCAACCGGCAGGTCAGCATGGGATCGTCCGCAAGCGCCGTGCCGACGCCGATCATGATCGCGTCGTTCTCCGCCCGCAGCAGGTGAACACGGTCGCGGACAGCGTCGCCGGTAATAGCAACGGGATGCCCGTCCGCCGCGCCGGCTTTGCCGTCGGCCGAGATCGCGAGCTTGAGCATGACGCGAGGCCGGCCATCGCGCATGCGCCGGATGTGACCGGCATGGTCGTGGCGCGCCGCGGCGGCGCCGACACCGACGTCGAACGCGATACCCGCCGCCCGCAACCGCGCATGGCCCGCGCCCGCCACGTCGGGATTGGGATCCTCCAGCGCCGACACGACGCGCGCAACGCCCGCGGCGATGACAGCGTCGGCGCACGGCGGCGATTTGCCGACATGCGAGCAGGGCTCGAGCGTGACGTAGAGTGTCGCCCCGCGCGCTTCCGCGCCGGCGCGGCGCAAGGCTTCGATTTCCGCATGCGGCCGGCCACCGGGCTGGGTCCAGCCGCGCGCGACAATGACGCCATTCTTGACGATCACGGCGCCAACCGCCGGATTGGGCCAGGTGCGGCCCAGACCGCGCCGGCCGAGGCTCAAAGCCAGCGCCATAAAGCGCCGATCTTCGGTTACAATGTCCGTTGCGGTGCCCACGATGCTGGCGCTCAATTCAGCGCTGTCTTGCGCGCTCACTCCGCGGCCTCGTCCCCCGACAATTCAGCCAGCGCCGTCTCGAAATCCTTGGCCTCGCGGAAATTGCGATAGACCGAGGCGAAGCGCACATAGGCGACGTCGTCGAGTTCGCGCAGATGCGCCATCACGGTTTCGCCGATCGCTTCCGAGGAGACTTCGCTTTCGCCCAGGCTCTCGAGTTCGCGGACGATTTTTGAAACCATCTGGTCGACGCGTTCGGGATCGACCGGCCGCTTGCGCATCGAAATCTGGACCGAGCGCAGCAGCTTATCGCGGTCGAACGGCACACGGCGGCTATTGCGCTTGATCACGGTCAATTCGCGCAACTGCACCCGCTCGAAGGTGGTGAAGCGGAAATTACAGGTGAGGCAAACCCGGCGGCGGCGGATGACGGATGAATCTTCCGTCGGCCGCGAATCCTTCACCTGGGTATCGAGGCTGTTACAACTCGGACACCGCATCCCTCACCCCTGGTAGATCGGGAACCGGCCGACCAGACGCTTGACCTTGTCCCGCACGCTCGCTTCGGCTTGCGCATCGTCGTCGGCGCCCTTGTGCGCCAGAGCGTCCAGCACCTCGGCGATCAGCTCGCCGACGTGCCGGAATTCGGCAATGCCGAAACCGCGCGTCGTCCCGGCCGGCGTACCGAGCCGAACGCCCGACGTGACCGTGGGCTTTTCCGGATCGAACGGAATACCGTTTTTGTTGCAGGTGATATGGGCGCGGCCGAGCGCGATCTCCGCCACCTTCCCGGTCAGGCGCTTTTTGCGTAGGTCGACCAGCATCAGGTGCGTGTCGGTGCCCCCGGAGACGATATCAAGGCCACGCGCTTTGAGCGTTTCGGCAAGCGCTTTCGCATTCTCCACCACGTTCTTCGCGTAAAGCCTGAACTCGGGGCGCAGCGCCTCGCCGAAGGCGACGGCCTTCGCCGCAATCACGTGCATCAGCGGGCCGCCCTGCATGCCCGGAAAAACCGCGGAATTGAGTTTTTTCGCCAAACCCTCGTCGTTGGTCAGGATGGCGCCGCCGCGCGGTCCACGCAGCGTTTTGTGTGTGGTCGTGGTGACGACGTGGGCGTGCGGAAACGGGCTCGGATGGGCGCCGCCGGCCACGAGGCCCGCGAAATGCGCCATATCGACCATCAGAGTGGCTCCCACTTCGTCCGCGATCTCGCGGAAGCGCCGGAAATCAATGATCCGCGGATAGGCCGAGCCGCCGGCAATGATCAGCTTGGGCCGGTGCTCCTTGGCGAGTTTTTCGACCTCCTCCATATCGATGAGGTTGTCGTCGCGGCGCACGCCGTAGGGCACGACCTTGAACCAGCGTCCGGACAGATTGACCGGCGAGCCGTGGGTGAGATGACCGCCCGCGGCAAGGTTGAGCCCCATGAAAGTATCGCCCGGCTGCAACAGCGCCATGAAGACTTCGGCATTGGCGGAGGCGCCGGAATGCGGCTGGACATTGGCGAAGCCGCAGCCGAACAAGCGCGTCACACGCTCGATCGCCAGCCGCTCCGCGATATCGACGAACTGGCAACCGCCGTAATAGCGCTTACCGGGCAACCCTTCCGCATATTTGTTGGTGAGCACCGAGCCTTGCGCCTCCAGAACGGCGCGGCTGACGTAATTCTCCGACGCGATCAGTTCGATCTCGTCGCGTTGGCGTCCGAGTTCGAGCTTGATGGCCTCGGCGATTTCGGGATCGGCCTCGGCGAGCGTTGCCGTGAAGAAGTCCTCATCCGTGGCGCTGGCTTTATGGGTAACCGACATACCTCGCTCCTGGCCGGCTTGACGCCAGCGTCCAATACCGCCCTGCCGATACACCGCCCCGGCGCATCATACCAGCCGACCCCCGCAAGGGCTTGGGATATTTCAGCGGATAACGCCGCTACATTTAGGGATTAGGAGCCGCGGGTGGCAAGCCCGATCATCGCTAAAGCTTGGTCGTCGCCGGAATGGCCGGCGCGCCCAAGCCATCGCGGGAATAGACGTCTTCGCGGAACTGCACGACGCCGTCGGACCCCGACCACGCCGTGACATAGACCCAATGCAGCGGCACCGGCTTCGCCAGCTGCGCGTCCTTGCGCTCACCGGACTTGATGACGCGATCGATATCCTCGGGCGACCAGCCCTTGGTCTCGTCGAGCAGCCAACCCACCAATTGCCGAACGTTCTGCACGCGCATGCAACCCGAGGAGTGGAAGCGGAAGTCATCACCGAATAGATTCTTCAGCGGCGTATCGTGCATGTACACGCCGTAGGCGCTCGGGAAGTTGATGCGGATCGAGCCGAGCGAATTGAGACTGCCGGGATCCTGCTTGAACGTGTAATTGGTCGCATCCTCCGAATACCAGTTGATCTGCGACGGCTGCAGCTCTTTCTGGCGGCCGTCGAGGATGCGGATGTGGTTTTGCGTCAGATAATCCGGCTGATCCTGCATTTTCGGAATGAGATCCTTGCGCACGATCGAGGCCGGCACCGTCCAATACGGGTTGAAGTTGATCTGGATGATTTTGCTGTTGATATCGGGCGACGCCCGATCCGGCTTTCCCGCCACCGCGGTGTGCCGCGATACCACGACATCGTTCTCGATCGCTTCGACGCGAGCAGCCGGAATATTGGCCACGACGTAACGCGGACCGAGATTGGTCGTCAGCGTCTTGAGCCGCTCGATATTGACCTTGAGCTGGTCGCGCCGCGTCGCCGCCGGCACGTTCATGGCGTCGAGCGCCGACTCACGCACGATCCCATCGATGGTCAGGCCATGGCGTGCCTGGAACCGCCGCACCGCTTCCTCGACATAGGAGTCGTAAATATCGTTGCCGACCGCACTCGGATCGAGATCGCCGGAAACCGACAGCCGCGAGCGAAGGTCGACCACGCTCGGATGCCGGGTGCCGAGGCGTAATTCGTCAACCTTGGGAACCACCGGCCAGCCGCCGCGCGTCACGATGGCGTCATAGGTCTCGACAGCGTGCTCGGTTGTCTGCGCCGTGGTGGGCGAAAGCGTGGGGACCGATGCCTTCGGCATGTGAATGGTGCGCGAGGCCTGATCGAAGGTCTGGCCGAATTCGCCGTGGTCGGTGTCGTCGATCAGTGCATCGAGCGGCGGCCGGTCGTTGGCCAGTGCCCGCACCGCCGCGACTCCGGTAGCGGCAAGCGTCGCCGCGCCGGTCAAACGTCGCAGAAAGGCACGGCGATCGGG
>Ga0208220_1001194_pt1 | contig 10977 bp, 10 predicted proteins | sample NGESurdeep092012_9_FD_184484 | JGI IMG/M metagenome (GOLD analysis project Ga0208220, IMG submission 184484) | Arctic peat soil microbial communities from Barrow, Alaska - NGEE Surface sample F53-1 deep-092012 (SPAdes) | ecosystem: Environmental > Terrestrial > Soil > Wetlands > Peat ... | reverse complement strand
CGCAGCTGGTCCGCCGCCCGAACCTGTCGGCCCGTCCGTGGGCGACGCCGCTGCCCGGGGTCTACCTGTGCTCGGCCAGCACGCCGCCCGGCGCGGGCGTGCACGGCATGGGCGGCTACCACGCCGCCCGGCTGGCGCTGGCCGGCTACTGACCGAATCTGGACGCCGGCGGCCGCGGCGGCGCGGTACGGCCGGGGGCCGAGCCGGCCCTGGCCGGGCGCCGCGAGGCGATGGTCTCCACCAGCGTGATCAGCACCCCCTTGACCGACGCGACGTCGCGGGCGTCGCACAGCACCAGCGGGGTGCCGGGGTCGAGGTCCAGCGCCTGCCGGATCTCCTGCGGATCGTAGCTCGGGGCGTCGTCGAAGCAGTTGACGGCGACCACGAACGGCAGCCGGCGCGTCTCGAAGTAGTTGACCGAGGGGAAGCAGTCGCCCAGCCGCCGCACGTCGGCCAGGATCACCGCGCCGAGGGCGCCGTAGGCGAGCTCGTCCCACATGAACGAGAACCGCTCCTGCCCCGGCAGGCCGAACAGGTACAGCACGATCCTTGCGCCGAGGGTGATCCGGCCGAAGTCGAGGGCGACGGTCGTCGTGGTCTTGCCACCCACGCCGGCCAGGTCGTCGAGGCCGATGCTGGCGGAGGTGAGGGCCTCCTCGGTCTGCAGCGGCCGGACCTCGCTGATCGCGCCGACCAGCGTGGTCTTGCCCGCCCCGAAGCCGCCCGCGACGAGGATCTTGTGCGCGGTGAAGGCGGGGACGGTGGCGGCGGCGCCGCCGTGGGTGTCAGAGCGCGCGGAGGCCATTCAGTATCTCCTGAAGCACGTCATTGCCGGTTTTCTGGTCAGCCGATCGTTGCCCTACCACCGTGATCGCCCCCAGCTGGGTCAGGTCGGCGACCAGCACGCGCACCACCCCGAGCGGCAGTGCGGTGTCGGCGGCGAGGTCGGCCAGGGTCACCTGCGCACTGCACAGGCTCAGCAGCCGGTGATGCTCGGGGGCCAGCCGGGCGGGATCGTCGGCCGGCAGCGGCTGCCCGGTGGCGACGAGCATGGTGAGGAGCGTGAGCGTGTCACCATCGCCGGGCTCGGTCCGGCCGCCGGTCACTGCGTAGGGCCGGACCACCGGGCCCGACTCCCGGTGCGGCCACGCGTCGTCCGCGGGCACCGGTCACTCCGCCGGGAACTCGGTCGACCGGACCCGCGGCAGCGCCGCGAGGTGCGGCCTGGCCCGCTTGGCCAGCATCGCCATCTCGTAGGCGACGGTGCCGGCGTCCGCCTCCGACGGGCACAGGGCCGCCAGGCAGCTGCCCTGGCCGGCCGCGATGAGGAAGAAGATCCCGTGCTCGAGCTCGATGATCGTCTGCCGCACGCCGCCCGCGGAGAACCGGTCGCCGGTGCCGGCCGCGAGGCTCTGGACCGCCGCCGCGACCGCCGACAGGTGCTCGGCGTCCTCGCGGGACAGGTCCCTCGAGGAGGCGATGCACAGGCCGTCACGGGAGAGGATCACGGCCCGGCGAAAGTCGGTCAGCCGGTCGGCCAGATCGTCAAGCAGCCAGGCAAGATCTCGCGAGGGAGTTCCGCCGTCAGGCAACACAGCCATTACCCTTCCTCGCCACCGGATGGGCTGTCCGGATGGCTTACGATGCGTGGGTGTGCCTGGCCTGGTGGGCTAGGAACGCCCATATATTCACTCCTGCGAATTTCTGCCGGGGGTGGAACTGGAAGCGCCAAATGGTCGTCTCGACGCCAACGGGTCTGAGCGTACAGAACTGCCGTGGTGTTATGGCGACCTATAGCCAAATGCCTGAAATGGCCGTTATGATCGCACCGGCCCAGGGCAGGCGGTCCTGCCTGTTTACGTCCGCGTGCACGCGCACATGAGGAGAATCATGCCGGAGCCGTCCGCGACCGCGCTTCCGGGAACGACCTCGACAACCTCCGGCGGGCTCGAGCCAGACGCGATCGGCGTGGCCCAGGACACCATCATCGGCATGGCCTCGTCCGCCCCGGCCGCAGTGGTCGCGATCTCGCTGGCGGCGCTGGCCGCCGCGTCGGCCTACGGCGGCGGCCCGGTCCTGCTGATCAGCGCGATCCCGATGCTGATCATCGCGAACGCCTACCGCCGGCTGAACATGTGGAACGCCAACGCGGGGGCGTCTTTCGAATGGGTCGGCCGGGCGATCAACCCGTACCTCGGCTTCCTGACCGGCTGGCTGATGATCGTCGGCTTCGTGGTCGGAACCCTCAGCGGGGTGGTGATCCTCGGGCCCTCGGTGCTCGCCGTGTTCACCAACTCGGCCGCCAGCACCTGGCCCAACGTCCTCATCGCGACCGCGGTCGGGGTGGTGATGACCGTGATCGCGGTCGTCGGCATCCGGATCACCGCCCGGGTCCAGGTCGTCATGGCGGTGGTCGAGTACGCGATCCTGGTCGGGATGTCGATCTGGGGGCTGTTCTACGTGCTCGGGCATCACCCCGGCACGTACCACATCACCAGCGGCTGGTTCAGCCTCAGCGGAGTCGGCGGCCAGGGCAGCATCGTGGCCGGGTTCCTGATCGCGGTGTTCGCCTTCAGCGGCTGGGACGGCAGCATCTACGTCAACGAAGAGGTCAGGCACCGGCACGCCAACCCGGGCCGGGCCGCGATCATCGCGGTCGCGCTGCTGGCCGTCATCTACACGGTCGCCCAGGTCGGCCTGCAGGGCGTCATCTCCCCCCAGAACCTCCAGGCGAGCGCGGCCCCGCTGGTCTCGGTGGCGCAGGCGCTCGGCGGGGGCGGCTGGGCCAAGGTGATGGCGCTCGCGATCGCGCTTTCCGCCATCGCCACCACCGGGGCCGGCATCGTGGTCGGCGCGCGGATCATCTACGGGATGGCCAGCTACCGGGCGCTGCCCGGGTTCCTGGCCAACGTGAACCGCCGGTTCGCCACCCCCGCCTGGGCCAGCGTCGTCTTCGGGGTGGCAGTCGTCGCTCTCGGCTGGGTCTACCTGCTCGCCACCTCGGTCCAGAACGCGTTCAACGACGTGGTCGACATCACCGGCCTGGTGTTCGCGCTCTTCTACGTCCTGACCGCGCTGGCGGCCGTCGTCTACTACCGGCGGCGCGTCTTCTCCGGCGCCTGGGACGCGGTGATCCTCGGCATTCTCCCGCTCGCGTCGGCCGGGTTCCTGGTCTGGATGGTGGTGAAGTACATGACCACCGCCCCGGCCGCGCAGAACTGGTCGGTGGTCGGCATCCTCATCTCCGGCGTGGTCATGCTGCTCGTCGCCCGGTTCGGGCTGCGGTCGCCGTTCTTCCAGGTCCAGCGGGAGAGCGACGCCGCCTGACCGTCTAGGCGGCCAGGCCGCTACCCCCGGCCGATGTTCTGCCAGCTGGTCTGAGCGGCGATCCGCAGCGGATCGGACGGTGCCAGGGTGGCGTGGCAGCGTTCGACCGTGTCCTCCAGCACCTTGCTGGCGTCGCCGTTGCGGCCGACGCTCAGGTAGGAGTTGGCCAGGTTCAGGCTGGCGGTCAGGGTGTCGGGGTGGTCGACGCCGAGGAGCCGGGTGTACCCGGCGCGGGTCTGCTCGCCCAGGCGCACCGCGGCCGCCATCTTGCCGCCGGCGTGGCAGGCGGACCCGAGGAAACCGCGCGCGGCCACCGTCTGCAGGTGGTCGGGGCCGAGGTCGCGCTCCCGGTCCGACACCACCCGCTCGTACTGGGAGATCGCGGCCTTGGGCCGTCCGTCCGCCAGGTAGGCCTCGGCCAGCCGCGCTCTGGTGTCGGTGACGTCCGCGTGACGCTGGCCCTGGACGCGCTCGCGCTCGGCCAGCGTCCGGCGGTACACCATGATCGCCTCGAAGATCGAGCCCGCCGCTCGGTAGGCGGCGCCGAGGTCCTCGTGCGCGGTGAGCGCGTCGAGGCTGTTGACGCCCTGCGACCGCTCGCGGCCGCTGACCACCTCGGTCAGCACCACCACGGCCTCGTTGAACCGGCCCGCGCTGACCAGAGCGAGGCCGAGGTTGCGGGCGGCCTCGATCGTGCCGGGATGATCGGGACCGCGCCTGCGCGCCCGCTCCGACCACACCCACTGCAGCAGCGAGACGGCGACCGGCGCCTGCCCGGCCGTCAGGTAGGCCTGGGCGAGCCGCTCGTTGATCTGGAAGAACACCGGGTGCTCGAGCCCCAGCATCCGCTCGCCGGTCGCGGCCAGCTCCTGCCAGTAGGCGACCGCGGGGCCGGTCAGCCGGGCGGCGTCGAGGCTCTGCCCGGCCCGCAGCAGCACCGCGTGGCAGCCCCCCTGCCACAGCAGGTCCCCGGCCGCGTGCCGCAGGGTCTCGGCGCACGAGCGCAGGCTGCGGCCGAGCCACTCCGGCTGGTCGTCGGCCGGCCACGCCTCGAGTAGCGCGTCGGCCGCCGCCATGGCCGCGCCCTTGAGCATCCCGTCCGGCATCGCCGCCCGCACGGCCGCCTGGACCAGCCAGCTCATCTGCATCATGGCCGGCGCCGAGGCCGGCCCGTCGGCGGCGGCGGGCGGGCCCGGCTCGGGGCTGGCGAACAGCAGGCCCGCCTGCTCGAGGGAGGCGATCGCGCTGGCCAGGGTCGCCGCCGAGCCGCCGACGGCGGCGGTGGCGTACTCGCGGGTCGCGTTGGCGGTCAGCACCGCGCTCGGCATCGCGTTGCCGTCCAGCAGCGCGGTGAGCACCAGCAGCGACTGAGCGGTGCCCGGGGCCAGCAGGTCGGCGTGGTCGACCGACAGCGACCAGGTGATCGCGCCCGCCGCGGGCGAGCCGCCGACCGCGCTGGCGCCGCCCGCCTGGTCACGCCGGTAGGCGAAGTGCTCGCGGTAGTCGTGGCACGTCAGCTCGGAGCTGGCGATCACCGCGCTCGCCTGCGCCAGCGCCAGCGGCTCGCCGTCCAGGTCCCCGACCAGGTCGATGGCGCCCTGACGCTGATCGAGGTCCACGGTCAGGCGGCCGACCAGGTAGGTGAGCGATTCCCGGCGGCTGAACGGGCCGACCGGGACCACCTGCGAGCCCCGCCCGAACAGGGAACCCGGCTCCGCGGTGGTGACCAGGACCCGGCCGGCCGGCCCGGCCGGCCAGGGGAACCCGTCGTCGAGGGCGACCGCCGCCGTGAGGTCGTCGAGCACCACCAGCCACGGCCGGTCGGTGTCGCGCAGCCAGCCCAGGAAGCGGGCCGTCACCGTGTCGGCGTTGCCGGTGAACTGGCTGCCGATCGCGGCGGCGGCGGCCGCGTAGCCGGACAGCACCGACGCGCGGGTGGTGGCGGTCAGCCAGATGACCAGGTCCACTGCGCCTGCCTGCCACAGCGACTGGGCCGTGGCCACCGCGAGCTGGGTCTTGCCGCAGGACTCCCGCCAGTCGCGGCCGCCGCCGCCGGGAATGCCGGACACCAGCGCGACCGTGGCGCCGGGAACGAGCGAGCCGTCAAGCGCCGCGCCCGTCTCCGGCCGGTCGATGAAGCCGTCGGCGAGCCCGGGCGCTGAACCCGTCCAGACGGGCGCCCCGGCGTTGTCAGAGTGCGCGGAGGCCATCGAGTATCTCCTGGAGCACGTTCTTCTCGGATCGTTGGTCGGTCGGTCGCTGCCGCACCACGGTGACAGCTCCCTGCAGGGTCAAGTCGGCGATCAGCACGCGCACCACGCCTACCGGCAGCGCGGTGTCGGCCGCGAGGTCGGCCACCGTGACCTGCTGCCCGCACAGGGCGAGAATCCGCCGGTGCTCGGGTGACCGGCGCTCGGCCTCGGGCGACGCCGACGGCAGCCCGGTGGCGACGACGACGGCGATGAGGTCGAGGACCTCGCCGTCGGCGGGCTCGGTCCGGCCGCCGGTCACTGCGTACGGTCGCACCACGGGGCCGGAGCTGCGCCCCCGCCATCTGTCGCCAGCGGGCACCGGGATCACTCGGCCTGGACGATTGCGGCCGGGAACCTCGGCAGCGCCGCAAGATGCGGCCTGGCCCGTTTGACCAGCATGGCCATCTCGTAGGCGACGGCGCCGGCATCGGCGTCGGCCGGGCACAGCGCCGCCAGGCAGCTGCCCTCGCCCGCCGCGATGACGAAGAGGATCCCGTGCTCGAGCTCGATGATCGTCTGCCGCACGCGGCCGGCCGTGAAGCGGTCGCCGGTGCCGGCCGCCAGGCTCTGCACGGCGGCCGCGACCGCCGACAGGTGGTCTGCGTCGTCGCGGGTCAGGTCGCTCGAGGCGGCGATGAGCAGGCCGTCGCGGGAAAGGATCACGGCCCGGCGAAAATCCCGTACCCGGTCGGCCAGATCGTCGAGCAGCCAGGCGAGATCCCGCCCGGTCGCGCTCGCATCGGCCATCCCAGCCATCATGCCTCCTCGTTATCGGCGTCGTCTTCGTAGCCATCGTCGGGTCGGCGGGCCCGCGTGGTCAGCGGCGGGGCGGGCGGCTGCGCGCTCCGGCTCCGCTGCCAGCTGCTCTGCAGCGAGGCGGCCAGGCTGCGGGCGTCGTCGGGGGTGGGGGCCTCGACCGGTGCGTGCCTGGGGACGCCCTCGGGCGGCATCGCCCCGTCGGCGCCGTCGGCGGACTCCTGGCTGTCGGGCCGCACCCGCTGCGGCAGGCCGTGCAGGGCGAGGGCCGGCCGGGCGGCGGCCTCGGCCGGGCCGCCACCGTCGGCCGCGCCCGGTTCCTGCTGCGTCGGGTCGGCCAGCGAGAGCAGCTGCGGGGCGCGCAGGTTGAGCCGGGCGGAGTCGCCGCGCTGGCGTTCGCCGTAAACGTTCTCGGCGGCCGTCTCGGAAACCACGATGGCGTCCGGCAGCACCACGATCGCCTTCGTGCCCAGGTAGGGCGACGGGCCCAGGGCGACGTGGACGCCGTGCCGGGCGGCCAGCCGGCCGGCGACGAACAGGCCGAGCCGGTCGGCGTCGGCCAGGCCGACGTCCAGCGGCTCGGCCAGCTGGGCGTTGAGCTCGCGGAGCTGCTCGGCCGGGATCCCCAGGCCGCGGTCGGTCACCTCGACGGCAAAGCCGTTGGCCACCCGCTCCGCCCGGATTTCGACCCGGGTGCTCGACGGGGAGAACAGCGTCGCGTTCTCGATCAGCTCGGCCAGCAGGTGGATCATGTCGGTGACGGCGACGGCGGCCACCGCCTCCTCGGCGTCGGAGATGACCGTGACCCGGGTGTAGTCCTCGACCTCGGCCGCGGCCGCGCGCATGACGTCGATGATCGGCACCGGGCCGCTCCACGAGCGCCCGGGGGCCGCGCCGGACAAGACCGTGAGGCTCTCCGCGTGCCGGCGCATCCGGGTGGTGAGGTGGTCGAGGGTGAACAGCTCGGCCAGCGCGCCGGGGCTCGAAGCCTGCTGCTCGAGGGTGTCGATGATGCGCAGCTGCCGGTGCAGCAGCGACTGGTTCCTTCTGCCCAGGCTGGCCAGGATCTGCCGGAAGCCGTTGCGCAGTGCCGCCTCGGCCGCCTCGGCCGCGGCGGCCTGCTCGTGGGCGCCGCGCTGGGAGGCCGCGACCCGTCCCTCGGCCTCGAGCTGGACGCGGCGCGCGAACCTGTTCATCAGCAGGGCGGCGAGCAGCACGACGACCAGCCCGGTCCCGGCCAGCACGGTCGAGCCGACCAGCGCGCGGTGCCCGCTCATGGCCGACCCGAGCCAGTGCAGCCGGTCGGGCGCGCCGCTGAGCACGACCCCGGCCAGCGCCCCCCACAGCACCAGCAGGCAGCTGACCGGCGTTATGAGGTCGGCGATGAAATGGACGTCGGTCGAATGACTCGTCGCGCGCTTGGCTGACTGGCGTGGAGAGGTGCCGACGGCCATGTAGTCACTCCTGCGATATTCCGCCCCGCGATGCCCGATGCACGAAAGTGCACCATGTAGACACCATTGTGTTGAGCGTACAGAAATGTCATGGCGCTGTGTTGGCGTGTTGCGCAGCTGATGCAGGTCAATCGCCTGCCATGGCAGGCTCCGATCGGCCCAGGCCGGCCCTGGCTTTTGTTGTCAGGCAACGACTACCGCCCCTGCGGGGGGCCCGGGGCCGGCCGGGGCGCGGCCGATCACGCGTGCTACCTGCGCGGTCGGCCGTCTGCGGGGGGCTCGCGGCGGCTGTCGTCTGCCACGAAGGGGTCGTCCCAAATTAGGGTGAAAGCAACAGCGACACGGTGACGGCGGAGGTAGATCATGGTCATCGGGCCGCCGGCCGGGATGCGAATACCCCGGCTGGCCGGGGGTAACGCGTAGTAGCAAAGGAAGGCAGGAACCCTAGTATGACGCAGCGAAGCCTTGAGGATCTGCTGCAGACGGCCAACCCCGTTGAGCTGCTGCGGAACTCCCAGGAGGGCGCTTACGTCTATCCGGTCGTCCCGACCGAGTTCTCCAACTGGAAGGCAGAGCAGGTCGCCTGGCAGCAGGCCGCGGTGCTGTTCGACCAGAGCCACCACATGGCGAACCTCTACATCAAGGGTCCGGACGCCCTCAAGCTGATCTCATACATCGGCTTCAATACGTTCAAGAACTTCCCCACGAACATGGCCAAGCAGCTCGTGCCCGTCACCTACGACGGCTACGTGATCGGCGACGGCATCCTGTTCCACCTCGAGGAGGACGTCTACGAGTTCGTCGGCCGGGTGCCGAGCGTGAACTGGATCCAGTTCCACGCCGAGACCGGCGACTGGGACGTCGAGCTCGTCCGCGACGACCGCTCGCCGTCGCGCCCGCTGGGCAAGGCCGTCACCCGGACGCAGTACCGGTTCCAGATTCAGGGGCCCAACGCCTCCAAGGTGATCGAGAAGCTCAACGGCGGGCCGATCGCGGACATCAAGTTCTTCCGCACCGACTTCATCAACATCAAGGGCAGGAAGGTCGCCGCGCTCAGGCACGGCATGTCCGGCCAGCCCGGGCTGGAGGTCTTCGGCCCCTATGAGCAGTACTTCGAGATCCGGGACGCGATCCTGGAGGCGGGCGAGGAGTTCGGCTTGACCCCGGTCGGCTCCCGCGCCTACGCGTCCAACACGCTGGAATCGGGCTGGATCCCGTCGCCGCTGCCCGCCATCTACACCGGCGAGAAGCTGAAGGCGTACCGCGAATGGCTCCCGGCCGGCGGCTACGAGGGCTTCGCGGGCACGCTCGGCGGCAGCTTCGTGTCGGAGAGCATCGAGGACTACTACCTCACCCCCTACGAGCTCGGCTACGGGCACATGGTCCGCTTCGACCACGACTTCATCGGCCGCGAGGCGCTGGAGGCGATGGACAAGCCGTCGCAGCGCCGGAAGGTGACGCTCGCCTGGAACAAGGAGGACGCGGGCAAGATCGCGGCCTCGCTGTTCACCGACGAGATCCCGGCCAAGGGCCTCGACGTGCCGATCTCGAACTACTCCTCGTCCAACTACGACACGGTGCTGCTCGGCGGCAGGAACGTCGGCCTGTCGCTGTTCACCGGCTACAGCCACAACGAGCGTCTCGAGCTCTCGCTCGGCGTCATCGACCCGGCCATCGAGGTCGGCACCGAGGTGACGCTGATCTGGGGCGAGCCGGACGGCGGCTCGCTCAAGGGCTCCGTCGAGCGGCCGCACAAGCAGGTCGAGGTGCGCGCCACCGTCTCGCCGGTGCCGTTCTCGGCCGAGGCCCGCGAGCACTACGCGGAGGGCTGGCGCCTCACCGGCAAGGCCTGAGCCTATTGACGGGCCCGCAACGGCCGTAAAAAGGCTGAAATTCCCAGCAGGCATTCGCCCCGGTACCCGATAGCAGGTACCGGGGCGGACGTCGTGTTCATAGGAAACTAAAATTATTTTCCTAGCCTCAATCCGATGCCGGGCCGGAACCGTATAAGGGGTACCGGGTTATCGAGGCGAATGCGTCGCGGCCAGTGATGAGGCAGGGGAGGCGGATGTGTCCAGCAAGGTGGACGTGCCGGGCAAGACGGTCGCTGCGGGCAGGCCGTGGTGGCTCGAACTGCTGCTGCACCGCCCGGCTCCGTTGCGATCGAACCCGGCCGGGATAGCGCTCACGGCGCTGATCGCCGCGGGCGCGGGGCTGGCAATCTACTCGGGCTACATCCACCTGTACCTGTGGGGAAGGCAGCCCTACCCCTACAGCGCGATCCCGACCATCGGCCCGCTCTTCCTCGTCCAGGGCATCGCCGCGATCCTGATCGGCCTGCTCGTCATCATCAGCCGCCAGCTCTACGCGGTCCTGCTCGGCGCCGGCCTGATGGTCGTGTCGGTGGCCGCGCTGGTGATCGACGTCGAGGTCGGCATGTTCGGCTTCCAGGACAGCTGGTCGGTCCCGTACGCGACCAGCACGCTCTACTGGGAAATCGTCGGGGCGGTGGTGCTGCTGATCGCCGCGGGCCTGCTCGCCTGGCCCGCGGTCGCGGCCCGGTCCTGGCGCGGCCGGTAGCTCCGCCGGAACTGCCCGTCGCTGACCGGCCAGCGTTCGCCGCCCGGTCCCTCGACCACCCAGTCGCCCGGCCGTGCGGTGGCGCTGCCCTCCTTCGTCCTCAGCACCACCGCCTCCTCGACCTGCCAGGCCCGGAAGACGCCGACGCGCTGCCAGCGCCCGTCGTCGAGCCGGCAGTGACTTGACCGGAACTCCGAGTCGGACACGGTCCTGGCGGTGCCGCTGCCGTCGACGACGTGCCAGTCCCCGGCGTCGCCGAGCAGCTCCTCGCCCGAGGGCAGCGTCCAGTGCAGCCGGAAGGCCAGCCGGGTGGCCCGCACCACCCCGACGCGCTCGAAGCTGGCCGCCGCCTGCGGCCCGCCGGCCGGCACAATCGGCAGGAAGCCGGCCTCCTCGAGCCGCGCCAGCTGCCTGCTCACATCGGCCACGGGGGCGTGCTCGGCCGTCGCCACCCGCTCAAGATCGGCCTCGCTGAGCTCGATGAAGCTGCCGGCCGGCACCCGCCGGACCGGCGCCCACTGACGGCCGAGGCCGGCCACCCGGGCCAGCACCGAGCGCCGGCGCGCGACGACGAGGATGCGGCGGGGGGACCGCGCGTCGCGGGCCAG
>Ga0208220_1001192_pt1 | contig 10987 bp, 8 predicted proteins | sample NGESurdeep092012_9_FD_184484 | JGI IMG/M metagenome (GOLD analysis project Ga0208220, IMG submission 184484) | Arctic peat soil microbial communities from Barrow, Alaska - NGEE Surface sample F53-1 deep-092012 (SPAdes) | ecosystem: Environmental > Terrestrial > Soil > Wetlands > Peat ... | reverse complement strand
GTCGAGGCGATGTCGGTGAACTCGTTGCCTTGGATGAGGGTGTTCGTCGAGCCGTACATCACGCTCAGTCCGGCCCCGCCGAGTCCGGCGAACCGGTCGCCGCTCAGCGTGATGTCGTTGGACGCGGTGAACGACACGTTCGCCAGCGGCTGGGTGAGCGCACCCCACGGGCAGCTTCCGGCCGGCGTGGAGAACGCGCACATGCCCTGGTTGGTCGCCCCGGTCATGTGCAGGTTGCTCTGCACGTCGGAGAACCCGGCCGTGGCCGACGGCGCGTTCCAGGTCGCGTAGGAGAACTGCAGGCCGCGGAAGGTCACGTCGTGCAGGGGGCTGGCCAGCGTTCCGGCTCCCTGCAGCAGCGATTCGAGGTGCGGCAGTTCCACGTCCAGGCTGCTCATCTGCTGGCCGGCCGAGGGCTCGTAGTACAGCGTGTTCGCCGCCGAGTTCAGGTACCACTGGCCGGGGTGCATCAGGACCTGCGCGTCTTCCACCAGCCCGGGCAAGGTGCTGGTCGACATCGACGGCAGGCCGCCGCTGGCTTGGCTGAACGATGACCGCTGGGTCGTATCGGCCCAGCACGGCTCGTCCATCGTCAACGTTCCCGCGGCGGCCGAGTAGCTCGACACCCGGCACCGGGAGTCGGTCCACGCCCCGTTGCCGCCCGGGTAGTCGAATTCCACGGCCGCGACCTGCGCGGCGGTCAGCGAGCCGAACCAGGCCATCGCGGCTCTGTCATGGCTGATCGAGTACCCGGTCGACGAACCGGTCCACGAGCCGGTGAAACTCAGCGCCGACGGGCTGGCCGACGCGACCGGCGCCTCCTGGTCGTTGACATAAAGCTGCCGGCTAGCGCTGCCGGCCGGCACCGGCGCCGACCACACGCCGGTGGATCCCACCTCGGTCCAGCCGGAGACCTGGGACGCACCGGAGATCACCGGGTGAGCCCCGGGCGCCGACTGCCAGACGACCGGATTGCCCGCGCTCCCCGAGTCCGCCGCCCCGAACTCCCACGCGCTGGCCAGCCGGTAGGTGCCGTCCGGGAGGAGCACCGTCACATCCGCGCCGCTCGTCGCGGCCAGCTGTGACCGAACAGCGGCCTGCGCGCCCGACAGGGAGCACGGCGAGGCCTGTGAGCACGTCGTTCCCGTTCCCGTGGGCGAGGCGTACAACGTCACCGCCGTCGCCGCCGACACCTGCGAAACCGCCGTCACCATCAGCGCGGCGGTCAACGCCGCGACCGTTATCCCGGCCGTCACCGGCATATGGGGCCTTGACATCCGAAAGGCCTACCTCTCTACAGATGGTTGTCGACGACAGCATCAGCGAAGGTTATTCGTCCGACCTATTACCTGGTCGAGTGGCGACGAAGGCGTAGTTCGCGCGTTCACGGCAGTCTGATGCACGTGTTGGTTGCGATACATTGGATGTTTTGTTGCCGTGAACGTACATGTGGCGCTCGTCACGGTCAAGACCTAGTGACTCGCGGCGGAACGAGCGGCCGGAGCTATGCGACCGGCGAGCTCTCGGCGTAGTGCGAGCAGACTGCAGGCTGACCGGTGTAGCCAGGCCCGGCGCGGTCGTCGGCGCCGAGGTAGGTGTACGGGAGGCGGACCTCGCGCGCGCCGATGCAGGTTATCTGGTGCCGGCGGCCGTTGTAGGTGAAACCGGCTCGGCGCAAGCGGAACAGGACCTGCCTGCTGGTGGACACGCCGTCTAGGCAAATGCCCGCCGCCAGGTCCAGGTCTGCTACCAGGCGTCCGGTGGGTGTCAGCCAACTGGCGGCGCGGGCGAGAAGGCCCAGCTTGTCGCCGATGTAGTGCAATCCGTGCACGCAAGTGATGAGGTCGAAGCGCTGTGCGGGCTGCCAGTCGGCGACCGACGCGCAGACCAATTCCAGGCCGGGCAGTGGCTGCGCGGGAGGCTCGAAGGTGTCGACCAGGTCGACGCCTATGAGGGTCGCCTGGCCGCCGAGCCCGGCCTGGTTCAGCTGTTGGGCGGCCTGCACCAGCGCGCGACCGGATCCGCAGCATAGATCGAGCCACGCCGCTGCCCCCGGCTGGGCGTGGCTGCTGGAACGGATCTGCTCCGTGATCGTCTTAAGCGGGTTGAATCCCAGCTCACCGGGCGTAGCTGTTGACCCCGGCGAGCTGCCGTTCCCGATTCATCGCGCAGTTCGCGACGACTGACGACCGGCGCAGTGTCACCTCGTCCAGCAGCACGGGTCCAGGCAACGGCGGCGTCATCGGACAAGTATCCCTCGCCAGACGCCCGGATCCTCCGGTCGAACAAGGCGATTCCGCCAGCACATGCAATTAAATGCTTGCCTCCACGGCCCTGAATTGAAGTACCGGCGGCTGCGACGGCCAAAACCTAGCCCGGTGCCTGTAGATGTCGTTTTCACTAAGCTAGGCTGCACTAGCGTAACCCAACGGATCGCGGCGCTCGCAGCGGTTAAATTTGTACGTAAATGTGAATTAAAGGAGAGGTTAGTTGAGCAAGGGTAGAAAAAATCAGTCAGTCCAAGGAAGGAAATCCAAAGGGCTTACCTTCGGCCGTAGTCCAGTCGTGAGACCTGCCGATTTTCTCGATTTGCTATCCAAGCTGAAGGAGGGGGAACTGGCACCGAACGTCATCGACATGCTCGTCCTGGAGTGCCTGCTCGATCCGACGGAAGGATCGCGCAGCTTGCCGGACACGCCCGAAATTGGCGAACTGATGGAGCTCAGTCGCCGCGCCTTCTCACACGACACGGGGTCGAAGCAGGAGGCTCAGGCGGCGCTGTTCGCGCTGCGGCAGTCGGTGGCGTCCGATGAAGCGGGCGACAGCCAGGACGGAATCCGGCAGTCCGAGGCCGTGCTTCAGCACATCGATCCCGGTCAATTCCCAGCCACGGCGGGCGGCGCGCACCTCAAGATCGGAGCAGCGCTCGCGGCGCAATCCCAGAGCCACGGTGTCGACGTGGATACATTGAGGCGCGCCGCCACGCACCTAGAGAGCGCACTCTCGTTGCTGCCGCGCCAGGCGGCGGCCATGCGTGCAACGGCTGACTACAACGCGGCGGTGGCGTTCACCACCTTGTGGCAATCGGCTGATGACTGGGACAGTGACAATGACGCCCAGGACAAAGCTTTGCACCATGGCCTAGCGGCGATCGATGCGATGAACCACGGCGCGAGCGTCGGCAGCCGGGATTGGGTCAGCAGAACGGTTCTGGGGATTCTGATGGCCAATGGGGCGCCGCGAGACGCCAGCGTACGCGATCAAGTAATCGACGTGCTTCAGGCTTGGCTGGCCTCGCCCGAAGGAAAGGCGTTGCCACGCGACGAGCAATCCGAACTCACGAAGTACTATCACACAATCGTCGAGCTGCGGGACCGCGCATAAGCCAGCCGACAACATCCTGCATCCCAGGGAGAGTTTACTGATGCTCCTCGATTATCTCTACGTTGACCGCCCCAGGCTGACAAGCTACGCCGAACAGATCCGTGCGACGATGTCGTCCACAAAGCAGCCGCAGTGGAAGGTCGCTCTGGGCCTAGCCGGACCTACGGTCGAGGTTCAGCAGACGGCAACGGCACGCGCGGCCAATGATCATGAGCTTATCCAGTCCGTGACCCGGCATCTCCAGAAATCGGGTCAGCTACGCACGACCCGTCCCGTGTCATCGGAGGATGCTGAAAAAGGAGGCTTCGCATTTGTCCTCGAGTCGATGAGGGCAAGGAAAGTGATCTTTCAATGCGACGAGGCTAACGCGCCACGAGGTCTGCGCGAAGTCGCGGTCTGGGTATCGAACCCTATTGAGCGCCCGTCGTCGCGCGATGCGGACCAGGCGGACGACCACGACGCGGCGGGCATGTTCGTCTACCTGCTCGAGGGGTACTGGGACAATGGCCCGACGGAACATGCCTCTTCGATGCTAACCGCGCTGAACATGCTCCTTAGTAAGTTGAAAGCGGTTGGGGCGAGGCAAGGGGCAGGCATCGAGGTTGGAACATCCCGGGACGACTACGCGACGCCGGTCGACATCCTCGTTCGCCACGGTGGCGTCAAGGGGGACGTGCGGACTATTACGGCGCTCTACCGGATACGTGCCGTTTCCGAGAACAAAATCGTCAACGTCGGCGGCCGAACGTTGCGCACCCACGACCTCTTTGGATATCCCCTCTATATCTACGCGGGCGAGTAATGGCCGCTGGTAGAGGGACAGCATCTTGTCGCCGTCGCGCCGCTGGCGGACCAGTTGCATGCGGGAGACCAGCAGCTCCTCTTCCAGGTCCACGGGCGTCGCCCTGGACGAGTCCAGGTAGGCGGCGTTCGACGGTGCGGAGTAGACCCAGACCCGCGTTACGCGGGTGAACCGCTTCAACAACTCGGCCGCGCTCACGTCGGTGCCGTAGAGCGTGTCGGAGGCGACCGGGGACTCGGCCAGCGCGATGTCATGAACCTTCGCCCACTGGGCCGGGAATTCATCCTCGATCGGCCGGTAGCTCATCGGGATGAAGAAGACGATATCCCCCGGCCTGGCATTAGCCGCGACGATCTGAGAGTCCGACGCGAGGTTGTCGGGCCGGGAGGTCGCCAGCCGTATCGGAGCGGCCGCACAGACGAGGAGGAAGGCGAGCAGCCCCATAACGGCGGCGGAAGGCAGCCAGCCCACCCACGCTAGCCCTGCCCGGCGCAGCGGAACCGCGATCACGCGCGCGAGCCAGGTCAGCCCCCACGCCACCAGAATGGCCAGCGCGGGCAGGCAGAACTCCACGTACCTGCCGTCGTAGAGGGGGTCGACGAGGGATACCACCAGCAGGATCGTCGGCGGCAGCAGCAACCACGCAAGCGCGACGACACTGGGGGTGAGCGGCGCCCGAGCGCGCCTGGACGCGATGGCGCCCGCGGCGACACCGAAGGCCGCCAGGCCGAAGACCGGCCAGAATAGATGAGAGCCCGCCCAGAGCCGCGCCAGGCTGAGGCTGGCGTTGCGGATGTTCGGCGCGCCGGTCATCCAGGCCAGGGCAGCACGCTGGGCGTAGGCGAAGGCCACGAGCGGGATCAAGACGACCACCGCGCCTGCCCCGGCGAGGACCCAGCGGACCGGAACGATCGCGACCCGGCGGCCAGAAAGGCCGGGCAGGCCGCGCCCCGCGACCAGCAGCGACACTCCATGCGCGGCGAGGATAAGCAGCCCGAAGATGTTGAACAGGCCGCAGGCCGCGACCCCGGCCGCGTAGCCGAGCCACCAGCGGCCGCCCTCGGTGGCGGCCTTGATCAGGAGGTAGGTTGCCACCGCGGCCAGCATCGTGACGATCGCATAGGACCGGGCCTCCTGCGCGTAGTAGATGACGCCCGGCAGCAGCGCGAACGTCACGCCCGCGAAGAGCCCGGTGATGTCGGGATACGGTGACTCGGCGAGCTCGGCCAGGCGGCGCGCGATCAGGGCCGTGAACGCGGCTGCCACCGCCATCGCGAGCGCTGAGGGCATCCGGAGCACGGTGACCGACGAACTGCCCGCCATCTCCTCTGCGACATGAACCACCAGGTAATAGGCGCCGTGCACCACGTCATCGTGCAGCAGCGTGGCCAGGATCTCGGTCACCGAGCGACCCGCCATGGCCTTGGTGACGCCCTCGTCGCCCCAGAGCGAGGGGACGGTCAGCCGGTAGAGGCCGGTGGTGAGGCCGGCGACGCCCGAGATGACCGCGACCAGCCAGGTCGTCAGCGACGGCCACGCCGACGGGCGGGCGCGGCTGGAGCGGCTTGGGCGGCCGACGGCAGTTGCGCCTGCCAGGCCGCCTGCCTTGGGCGTCCGCGGGCTGATACGCGGCTCGGTCAGCGGGAACTGCGCCGATTTGTCGCCACCGACGTCCATCCCCACGTGCTGACCTCCTGACGCGCGCCCGAAGTCCGATCTGGCCGGCTGGCGGGACGCGCGTCCCGGCTAACGGGCGGGTTGCGGTCTCGAATGTACAGTGACAACTAGTATCACATGTTGACTCTGAGTGACCTCCCAACTTTGTGCGACTTCTGGGCACGGACGCGGAACATCAGGCAGCGTCAGGCCAGCAGCACGTCGCGGTGGGCGTGCGCGATGGTCAGCAGCGCGGCCGCGGCCGCCTGCAGCGGCGCGCCGGTGGTCAGCTCCTTAATCGCCGCCTCGTCAAAGGCGAGGGGCGCGATCACCCGGCCCTCGGCGTTGTCCGCGACCAGAGCGCCGAACAACTCGTCGTAGAGCGGCGCGTCGATCACCACCACCGCAAGCAGGTCCATCGCGAACGTGAGCGGGTCGGTGCCAAGCCCGAGGCAGTACGCCCGAATCTCGCCGGTCCCCAGCGCGTCGGTCATCGCCCGCGCAAGCGGCCAGGCCGCGTAGTCGATTGGTGCGTCCTCGCTGCCCCACTCTTCGGACTCGCCAAGCATCTCCTCGGCGTACTCGCGCAGCAGGCCGCGCCAGAGGTCGAAGTCGTTCTCCTCGTTCCAGGCCGCCTCGCCTGACGGCTGGAAGATGCCGACCGGGATCACCTGGTACAGCCCGCCCGCGTGGCCGACCAAGGCCGGGTCGCGGTAGTGCATGGGGAACGTCGCCGTGCCGGTCGCCCGGTCGTAGCGAAGGGTCAGCGCGCACGTGGCCATCGCGGACGACCGCACGTTGAGGTTGGTCGGGTCGCCGAAGGCCTCTCGGTACGCATGGCGGCCGGTGACGCCGAGCGCCGACGCGGCGTACTCGAACGCAGCCGGCCCGCCCACGTTGATGCCCTCGAAGAATCGCCCCCGCGCGAACGCCAGCTGCGGCTCATCCCCGCTCAGGTCGGCCGACACCAGCCGGTAGATGGGCCGGTTCTCGAAGACGGCCGGCGCGGCGAGCGACTCGATCACGTCGCAGTAGCGTTCGTAGCGGCTGCCGTTTAGACGGGTCGGCAAGGCATACGGGGCGACCGACGCGAGGTCGGGCAGCACCGGGGGCGGGGTCTGCGGTAGGAAGTCCAGCCTGATCGATGCGAGCGGTATGGGCGCCGGCAGCCGCCAGGCGGGGGCCGAGAGCAGCGGCGTGCCGGCCAGCCGGGCGGCGTCCGGGTACTGCTGCGCCGCCTCGACGGCCAGCGGATACCGGTTGCCGCTCAGGTAGTCGCTGACGCGAAGCCACTGCTGTTCCGATGGCGTACGCGGCGGCACTCGGGCCTCAGAGGTCACGCACGTAGCGTAGTTCCTCGACGTTGCCGAGGCCGTCGAGGATGTTGGTCGCGCCGTCGGGGGCGAAGCCTGCCTTGTCGTAGAACCGGCGGGCGCGGGCGTTCTCGGTCAGGGTCCAGAGCACTACGCGCTGGTATCCGGCGGCCCGCAGACCGTCGAGCGCCGTGTCCGTCAGCGCCCGCCCGGCACCGGTCGACCAGTGCGCCGGGGCCACATACAGCGTGTACAACTCCCCTGTCTCGCCCGCCAGTCCGGCCGGGGTGAGCGCACCAGGCTTGGCGCCAGCGCCAGCGCCGGACCCAACGGAGGCAGCCGAGGCGACGCTCCGTTCGGGGCCGTATGACGCGTAGCCGACGATCATCCGCGCATCGGCGGGGGCGGCAACCTCCGGCGCGACCGCGACCAGGCTGGTGCGATCGGTGCGCGGGGCGGGGCTCGCGCGGCCGCCGGGTGCGGTGACTCGGTCGATTATCTCTGGGTCTATGATCTGCGCGTACGCCGTCAGCCAGGTCTCGCGGCGGATCTCGGTGATGGTCGGCTCGTCGTCGGCCGAGGCCGAGCGGATCTCGATGGGCACGTTCCTAGGGTAGGTCCGGACCATGGTTAACTAAAACGATTAAGCGGGTTAAGCAGGCGGGTTGTCCACGCGGTCTCACTAGGATTGGCAGTCGGCCCGACGCAGTGGAGGTACGGATGAGCAGCGACCAGCTCCGGTTCCCTGACGGGTTCCTGTGGGGGGCGGCAACGGCCGCCTACCAGATCGAGGGGGCACCGGACGTCGACGGGAAGGGCCCGTCGATCTGGGACACGTTCAGCCACACCCCGGGCAAGACCTTCCACGGCGACACCGGCGACGTGGCCTGCGACAGCTACCACCGCTTCCCCGACGACATCGAGATGCTCAAGCAGCTCGGCGTCGGCTCGTACCGGTTCAGCCTCTCCTGGCCGCGGATCCAGGCCGACGGACGCGGCGCCGCCAACAGCAAGGGCCTCGACTACTACAACCGGGTGATCGACGCGCTGCTCGAGGCCGGAATCACGCCGGCCGTCACCCTCTACCACTGGGACCTGCCGCAGGCCCTGCAGGACAAGGGCGGCTGGGCCAACCGGGACATCGCCGAGGCGTTCGCGGAGTACGCGGCGATCGCGGGCGAGGCGTTCGGCGACCGGGTGCACCAGTGGATCACGCTGAACGAGCCGTGGGTGGTCGCGCACGTCGGCTACCGCGACGGCCGACACGCGCCCGGCCTGAAGGACGCCGCCCAGGCGGTCGCCGCCAACCATCACCTGCTGCTCGCGCACGGGCGGGCGGTGCAGGCGCTGCGGTCGACGGCGGCGGCGACGCAGATCGGCATCACCCTCAACCTGGGCGTGGTCCGGCCGGTCACGCCGGAGGCCGAGGACGCGGCGGCCGAGCTCGAGGCCCGGCAGAACGGCGTGTACCTCGGGCCGCTGTTCGCGGGCGGCTACCCGGAGCGGCTGACCTCGGACTTCTCCCCCGCGAAGGTACCGGGGCTGGTCCACGACGACGACCTCGCGACGATCGCGGTGCCGCTGGACTTCCTCGGCGTCAACTTCTACTTCCCCAACTACGTGGGCCTCGTCCATCCCGACGGCGAGCTGCGGCGCGGCGAGTCCTGGGCCGGCCCGGGCACGGTGATGGTGCAGCCCGATGGCCTGCCCAAGACCGCGATGAACTGGCTGGTCGAGCCCAGCTCGATCCGCGAGCTGCTGACCCGGGTGGTGGCCCCGCTGACCGGCGAGCTGCCGGTCTACATCACCGAGAACGGCTCGTCCTGGTACGACTACGTGACCCAGGACGGCCGCGTCGAGGACTACGAGCGGGTGTCGTACCTGCAGAGCCACCTGACCGCGCTGCACGAGGCGATCGCCGACGGGGTGAACCTGCGCGGCTACTTCGCCTGGTCGCTGCTCGACAACTTCGAGTGGGCCGAGGGGTACGCCAAGCGCTTCGGGCTCGTCTACGTCGACTTCGCCACTCAGCAGCGGATCCTGAAGCTCAGCGGCGAGTTCTTCGCGGAGGTAACGCGCGCGAACGCGCTCCCGGCCGAGTAAAAATTCAAATTCCTTATCCCGAACGGACCGTGGTTCCACCTCAGCCGGCTGGGGTGTACCCGGCAACGTAGGCGCTGCCGCGCCGTGTTCGCCGGGCAGGAGAGCGCGGATATCGTCGATGTCGGTGGTGCTCATCGGCGGGCAGTCGCCGTGAGGAGGTCGGGATGAACATGCCATCGGATACCGCGCCGGAGCAGCCAGACGACGACGCTCACGTCGATGCAGACGACACGCCGACCGGGCCGACGCCGTCCGCTCCCGCCCAGCCCGCGCCGGTGCCGCTCACCCAGAGCAGGGAGGACACCGACGTCGGCTGGGGCGACTACCGCGAGCGCGACGATGACGACTGGCTACTCCGCGACCGCCCCCCGCACTGGGACAACACCTGACGGCACCGCCAACGACGGACCCGCCCACCTAGACTCGGAGGCGACCCAAGCAGTCGTCCAGACCCCGCAGGCCACAAGGTTCTCGGGCCGGACATCCATGTGCGTCAGGCAGAGATCCCGCAGGCCCGCGCGCTCGCCGATTACCATCTGGGCCCGGGAGAGCAGCTCGTCTGACTCCGAGTACCCGACCCATTCAGCCAGCGCCGACACCCGCGTCTGCACGCGCTCTAGCATCGCCTCCGGAGCCGTCTGCCGGCCGACCGCCGCCTCCAGGTCGGGGGTGCCGGCGATGGCGTGTATCCGCCGCAGCACCCGGCCCAGCGCAGCCAGGGCAGGCGGCGAGAGACTTGCCCGGTCATCGTGGTCGACGCGCTCGAACAGCATCCACGAGTGGTCACCGGTTCCCGACGCGCGCCCCATCCGAGCAGCGGGGCAACGGGGACGCCTTCGCGCTCCAGCAGCCCATGCGCAAACGCCTCCCGCTGCACGACGTCCCCGAAGGCGACCGTGCCGTCGTGGCTCGGCTCGTCCGGGACCTCCAGGCTTCTCAGCATCGTCCTCCCACCGTGGATCTCCTACAGACTCCACAGTGCCATGGCGCATCGGAGGCTGTGCGCGATGACGGTGGGCCGATGTGTCCGGGCGGCCGGTAGGTCCGCCCGGACGGCGAACGGCGAGTCCGGAGCTAGGCGTGGGTGCCGAGCGGGTCGCGCTCGGCAGGGGTGGCGTCGTCGCGGTCGGTGGAGACGGTCAGGTGGCGCCAGGCGGCGTCGGACTCGACGCGGGCCTTGGCCGCCGCGGTGGCGTAGGCGTAGGCCTCGCTGCCGAGGATGAGCCGGAGGGGCGGCTCGTCCAGCGCGGCGACCTCGAGCACGACCTGGGCGACCTTGGCCGGGTCGCCGAGGGCGGCGCCTGAGCCGATGCCGTCGTGCAGCCGGGCCATCGCGCCGACCGTCGCCTCATAGGGCTCGCTGGCCGGGGTCACCCGCATCGAGGCGCCGGCCCAGTCGGTCTGCATGCCGCCAGGCTCGAGCACCGTGACCTTGATGCCGAGCGGCGCGACCTCGCGCGCCAGCACCTCGGAGAAGCCGCCGACCGCCCACTTGGCCGTCTGGTAGGCAGCGAGGCCGGGGGTGGCCAGCCGTCCGCCGATCGAGGAGACCTGGAGGATGCGGCCGCTGCCCTGGGCGCGCAGCACCGGGAGCACGGCCTTGGTGACGTTGACGACGCCGAGCAGGTTGGCGTCAAGCTGCTCGCGGAAGTCCTCGGCGGTGATGTCCTCGACCGCCGCCAGGTTGGCGTACCCGGCGTTGTTGACGACCACGTCGATGCGGCCGAAC
>Ga0208220_1001191_pt1 | contig 10990 bp, 11 predicted proteins | sample NGESurdeep092012_9_FD_184484 | JGI IMG/M metagenome (GOLD analysis project Ga0208220, IMG submission 184484) | Arctic peat soil microbial communities from Barrow, Alaska - NGEE Surface sample F53-1 deep-092012 (SPAdes) | ecosystem: Environmental > Terrestrial > Soil > Wetlands > Peat ... | reverse complement strand
CGGCTGCATCCAACTCCGTTACCGCTACTCTGATCGCATGAGGCACCAGCGGCTGGAGTCGGTCGTCGTGGAGGGGTTCACGTCGATTCGTTCCGCCGCGCTCACGCTGCGGGACCTCAATGTGTTGGTCGGCGCCAATGGTGCGGGCAAGAGCAATTCACCAAGCGCCCGGCCGGCGGCCCGGCTTTCAAGGGCGGCCTCCAAATGGGCGAAGCTGGAACCTGAACTGCGTCGTCTGCTCGGCGACAGTTCAACCGACGTGCTGACCACAATGTTCGACTACTACGCGTTCCCGGCCGACGCCCCAGGGGTGGCAGACCGGCCAAGCGGATTCGCGATGCTAGAGCGGCGGCCTAGCGGGAGCGGTTGACGAGGTCGTTGTCGAAGGCGAAGACGATGGCGGCGGCGCGGTCGCGGAGCTGGAGCTTCGTGAACACGTGGTTGATGTGGCTCTTGACCGTGCCCTCGCCGACGAATAGGGCGGCGGCTACCTCGGCGTTGGTCTTGCCCGCGCCGATCAGGCCGAGCACCTCGCGCTCGCGGGCGGTCAGGGCGTCCACCGCGGTGCTCGTCGCGGCCGGCCGCAGCGGCGTGGACCGGTAGGTGGCCAGCACGCGGCCGGCCACCGCGGGATCGAGCCAGGCGCCGCCCTCGGCCACGATGCGCACCGCGCGCTGCAGGTCCTCGGCGGGTATGCCTTTGAGCACGAAGCCGGAAGCGCCGGCCCGGAGCATCCCGGCCAGTACCTCGTCATCGTCGAACGTGGTGAGGGCCAGCACCGGCGGGCCGCTGCCGGTGCTGCGCAGCTGGCGGGTCGCGGCGACACCGTCGACCAGCGGCATCCGCACGTCCATCAGCACCACATCGGGTGCCAGTGTCTCGACGGCGGCCGCTACCGTGCTGCCATCGTTGCACTCGCCGACGATGTCGAAGCCGAACCGGCCGCGCAGGATGCCGCGCAGGCCGGCCCGGACCAGTTCCTGGTCGTCGACCAGCAGGACCTTTATCACGTCGCTGCCTCCGGTCCTGCGAGCGGGAAAGAGGCGCGCACCAGCCAGCCGGCACCGCTGGGGCCGGCCTCGCAATTGCCGGCGAGCGACTCGGCTCGTTCGCGCATGCTGCCAACTCCATGTCCGGTCCCGGTTCCTGGGGCGCCCAGGCTGTCCACGGTGAGGCTGACCTCGCGCGCGGAAACGGTGATCCGGACGGTCGTCGGTGCATCGGGCGCGTGCTTGATCACGTTGGTGAGAGCTTCCTGAAGGATGCGATATAGGGCCAGGCCCACGGTGGCCGGCAGACGGCCGGTGTCACCGTCGACCGACAGCGAGATGTGCGCGCCAGCCGACCGGAACCGCTCGACCAGGACGGGCACGCCGGGCGCACCGGGCAGCGGCCCGGCCTCGCCCTCGCCACTGCCGTCTTCGCGCAGCACGCCGACCACCTGCCGGACCTCGGCCAGGCTTTCCCGGCCAAGCCGTTCGGCTTCGGCCAGGGCGCGGGCCGCGTCGGCGGGATCGTGCTCGACGGCCAGTCGCGCGCTCATCACATGCAGCAGCGTGACGGTCAGCGAGTGGGCGATGACGTCGTGCAGGTCGCGGGAGATGCGGTTCCGCTCTTCGACCCGGGCTTTGGATGCCAGCCCGGCTTGCGCCGCCCGCAACTGCGCGACCAGGGAGATCTGGTGCCGCAGGAGCAGGCCGGCCAGGAAGGTGAACACGCTCCCGGCCAGCCAGGCACCCCAGCCTGGATCGGGGTCTACGCGCACCCATTCGACGGTGAACAAAGTCATCGCGGCGATCCAGTACACGACGCCGACGCGGGGGCCGCCGGCCAGCGCGCACCAGCCGGCGATCAGCAGCATCGCGAACCAGACTGGGTTGGCCGACCTGCTGTCGCCGATGACGGCGATCCCGGCGCCGGCCGCCGCGGCGTACACGAGCAGTAGCTGCCGCCCGCGCAGCAGCAAGACGGCCGCGCCGGTCGCGCCGGCCCCGGCGAGCGCCGCGACCGCAGCGGAGGGAGGGTGCGGCTGGGCCCGGCCGAGGCCGAAGCCGAGTGCGAGGATGCAGGCGAATACCGCGACCGTCGCCCAGAAGCTGACCCGGCCGGGAAAGGACCAGGCCGGGTCAGCGTCAGCGGTCATGTCGCGAATTCTATGCAACGACACGATGACGTCATAGGACCGCGCGACGGGCGGCCGCCACGGTGACCACCAGGGTCAGTGCCGCCAGCGCGACCAGTGACGAGGTAGCGGTGCCGATGCCGAGCCATGGCTCGCGGACCGCGTCTGTCAGCAGGGTCAGTGGGAGCGGCCCGGCGACTGTCCGCACCACGGAGCCCATCACGTGCGGCGGCGGGCCGCCTGCGCCGAGCAGGAACGAGGGAAAGAACAGCGTCAGACCCACCGCCTGGGCCGAACGCGCCGACGGCAGCACCGAGCCGAGCAGGACGCCGATGGCCACGAAGCACACCGCGCCGACGGCGAGCGCGATCAGGACGCGCCATGCGCTGTGGACAGCGGGCAGTCCGTACACCGGTGCGGCCACCGCGAGCAGCAGCACGCAGGCAACCACCGTCGTCACCAACCCCACCGCGAGTTCGGCGATCGCGTACGACCAGCGCGGAAAGCCGGCCACCGCGAACCGCCGCAGCACCCCGCGCTCGCGGTAGGAGGCCAGGTGCACCGGCACCATGACCAGGCCGATCGCGCCGATCACCACGGTGAGGTAGGACGCCACGTACCAGTGGGCCGGGTTGGTGAAGTCGAACGCCCGGTCCGGCGTCGTGCCGAACGCCCCGCCGATGATCAGCATGGTCACGATCGGGAACACAAATACGAAGGTCAGCACCAGCGGGTCGCGCCGCATCAGCGTGAGCTCGGCCCGGATGAGCCGCGCAGTCTGGCTGTTCATTCCGCTGCTCCGATCAGCTCGATGGTTGCGTCCTCAAGGGTGGGAACGTGCACGCTCAGGTCGGCCGGTACCGACTCCCAGCGGACCAGGACGGCGCCGACATGCGCGATGATGCGCCGGTCCCCGCGCACCGTGATATGTGGACCGTCCTGATCGATCAGGCACACGCCGTCGAGCCGGCCGACCTCGTCCAGCAATCCCCGCGGCGGATCCGGCAGGCTGAACCCGATCGTCGCCGTGCCGCCATGCCTGACGACAAGCTCCGCCGGCGCCCCTGCGTCCACGACGCGGCCCTCGCGCATCACGGCCACCCAGCCGCACAGCGCTTCAGCCTCGTCCATTTCGTGGGTGACCAGCAGCACCGTGGTGCCGGCCTGGTGCAGCTGACGGATGGCGGCCCAGACATCACGGCGCGCTCTGGGATCCAGGCCCTGGGTCAGCTCGTCCAGGATCACCAGCCGAGGCCGGTTGAGCAGGGCGAGGACGAGGAACAGCCGCTGCCTCTCGCCGCCGCTCAGCGACGCGAACGCCGAGCGACGGCGCGCGGTCAGGCCGAACTGGTCCAGCAGCTCCGCGCCGTCGCGGCCATGCCGGGTGCGAAACAGCTCGACCGCCTCGAATACCCGCAGCCGGTCGGGCAGCGCCGAATCCTGCAGCTGGCTGCCCATGTGCGGGCGCAGCTGCCCGGCCTGGGTCACCGGGTCGAACCCGAGGACGCGCAGCCGCCCGGCATCCGGCCTGCGCAGTCCCTGAATGCACTCTACGGTCGTCGTCTTCCCGGCACCGTTGGCGCCGATCAATCCGACGATCTCTCCGGCGGGGACGTCGAGGTCCAGACCGTCCACCACCAAGCGGTTTCCGTACGTCTTGCGCAGCCCTCGCACGGTGACTACATCTGTGCTTTCCATGTCACCAATGCTCGCGACCGGCGGCCCGGCGCACATCGGCCCGCGAATAGACCCGGTCTCCACCCACGGTTAGAGCGCGGTTCGCCATACGCTCGACGGGTGAAGATCACAGTGCTCGGCGGCTGCGGTGCGTGGCCTACGGCGGACCAGGCCTGCAGCGGGTACCTGGTGGAGCACGCGGGTTTCCGCCTGGTGCTCGACCCGGGTTACGCCACACTTCCCCAACTGCTCAAGTACGCGGCCGCCGAGCAAGTGGATGCAGTGCTCATCACCCACGGCCACCCGGATCACTGCGCCGACCTGAATCCCTTGCTGAGGGCGCGGGCACTGGGGGCGGCCCCGCCGCCAGCCCTGCCGGTGCACACGCTACCGGGCGCCGTGGACCCCGTCCTGGCACTCGACAACCCGCGCATGCTGGCCGACGCCTACGAACTACGCGAATTCACCGCCGGACGCCGATTTGAGGTCGGCCCGTTCCAGGTCGACACCTGGGCGCTGCCGCACTGGGTGCCCAACGCGGGCATGAGGCTGACCGCCGGCGGCCGCGTGCTGGCGTATACCGGCGACACCGGGCCGAGCCCCGACATCGCCGTGATGGCCCGCGATGCCGACGTCCTGCTGGCCGAGGCCACTTTTCCCGACCACGAACTGCCTGCGGGTGATGCCCCGTACCTGTCGACCGCGCGTCAGGCGGGCGAGCATGCCGCCCGAGCCGACGCCGGGCGGCTCGTCCTCACCCACCTATGGCCGGGCACGGATCCGTCGGCTGCTCACACCGCCGCTCGGCGCGCCTACTCCGCCGACGTCGACATCGCCACGCCAGGGATGATCATTGAGCTGGGCTGACGCACCGGTGAACCGGCCGGCCTAGGAGACCTGCTCGCGGATCCAGGCGGACGCCAGCGTGGTCCAGATCGCGGATTCGCCCGCGCCCTCGGCCAGGCCGAGGCTGTGCGGACCGCGGGCGAACATGTGCACGGCGTGCGGAACCTGGTTGGCCGCCAGGGCGGAGCCGAGGCGGTAGGTGTGCTCGGGGAGGACGTAGGCGTCCTCGGCCGTGTGCCAGACGAAGAACGGCGGCGCCTCCGGCGTGACCAGGGCGTCGAGCGAGGTCGCCCGGCGCAGCTCCGGGCTGGCGTCCTCGCCGAGCAGGATCAGCCGGGCCGGACGGTAGGTCTCGGTCTCCATCGAGGTGATGGCGTAGCCGAGGACGGCGAACTGCACCGTCTGATCGGGTGCGGCCCCGGGCGCGAGGGCCGCCAGCCCGGCCAGATGGCCGCCGGCGGAGAACCCCATGAGGCCGATGCGCTGCGCGCCCTCGGCCCGCCGCTCTCGGATCTCGGTCCGCAGGGCGTCCAGCGGGGCCGGGTGGCGAACGTTGAGCGGATAGCGGAACACGCTCGCCTGCACGCCCATCCCGCCGAGCCACCGGGCTATCGGCTCGGCCTCGTGCGGGGCGTGCACGGCGTACCCGCCGCCGGGCAAGACGATCACGTGCGTGCCGGCAATAGGGCCGTTCGTTACCGTCATGCCTATCGAGTTCCCGCCCGCACCGCGCGCAACCCCCGCGGCTACGAGCCAGGCGCCCCGCTGGCCGCCAGCCGGTCGGGGTCAGCGGCGGCAGCCGGGACGGCCGCGGCGGGCCGGCTGATGCTGGCGGCCAGCACCGAGCCGATCAGGATCAGCGGGAAGCCGATCCCCATCCCTACCGTGAACTGCTCGTTGAGCAGCAGCAGGCCCAAGACGACGGCGATGGCCGGGTTCACGTAGGTGATGACGGTCGCCCGGGCTGGGCCGATCTCGGCGATCAGCGCGAAGAAGACAACGAACGCCAGCGCGGTGCAGACCAGGCCGAGCACCACGATCGAGGCAACGCCGGTGGCGGCCACGTGATGGGGCCAGTGGGTGAGCCCGTACGGCGCCCAGGCCACGGCCGACAGCAGCAGCGCCGCGCACACGACCGGGAAGCGGGGCAGGTCCGACAGGTGCCTGGCCATGATGATGGGCGCGGTCGCGTAGCCGATGACGGTCAGCCCGACCTCGACCAGGGCCAGCCCGGACAGACCGCCGAGGTCAAGCCCGACCAGCACCCCGACGCCGACCAGGCCGAGCAGCAGCCCCGCCCAGCGGCGGGCGTCGACGTGATCACCGGTGCCGCCGACGCGTCCGGCCACGACGCCGACCAGCGGCACCGCGGCGATCAGCAGCCCGGTCAGCGAGCTCGGCAGGTGCTGCTCGGCGTTGCCGAGCAGCAGCCACGGGATCGCTATCTCCAGCACGGCGAACGCGACCAGCGGCTTCCAGCGCCGCAGCACCGGGCCGAACCCGCCTGCCCGCAGCGCCAGCGGCAGCAGCACGCCGCCGCCGATCACCGTGCGCAGGAACACCAGCGTGCCCGGCGACACGTCGCGCACCGCCACCCGGATCAGCAGGTAGGGGATCCCCCAGATGACGCACATCGCCGCAAACAGCGCCCACCCACGACGGCTCACGACGACTCCCATCGACAGCAGAACTCCAGGACCGGAAACACGAACGTAACAGCAGAAAAGAACCATGCACGCTTCCCGAAAATTGGCCTTATTTCCACCGCCGAATTGGCCCTCATCAGCGGCAACGAATGTCGTCTGGCATCGTTGGGACCATGACGCCCGACAACAAACGCCGCCCGGTGACCATCGACCGGACCAGCAACGGCCACTACACCGTTTCGAACGAACGCGGCGGCACGATCAGCGTCGGCAACGGCAGCGACGACACCTTCACCCCGGTCGAGCTGCTGCTCACCGCCATCGGCGCCTGCACCGCGATCGACGTCGACGTGCTGACCTCGCGCCGGGCCGAGCCCGACTCGTTCCGGGTCTCGGTCGCCGGCACCAAGGTCAAGGACGAGCAGCACGCCAACCGGCTGGCCGACATCGCGGTCACCTTCACCCTCAGATTTCCCGACGGCGAGGACGGCGACAAGGCCCGCGCGCTCCTGCCCGAGGCGCTGAAGATCTCGCACGAGCGCCTCTGCACGGTCAGCCGCACCGTGGAGCTGGGCACCCCGATCGGCTTCACCCTGGAATAGACCGCCGGCGCGGAGCTAGGCGAACGCGGGCGATGCCAGTGGCACCCCGCGACCGTTCGGGATAATTCTGATTGTGACTTCAGCGCGGGGCTGACCCGCTTGGCTTCCTCCCGGGCGACCGAGCGCCGGTGGACCGCGTCGGGGCCGTCGACGATCCGCAGCACCCGCGCCCACGCGTAGAAGTAGGCCAGGGGGAAGTCGTCGCTGACGCCCGCGCCGCCGAACACCTCGATGGCCCGGTCGATCACGGCGGTGGCGACGGCGGGGGCGGCGACCTTGATCGCCGCGATCTCGGTCCGCGCGCCCTTGGCGCCGTGGGCGTCGATCAGCCAGGCGGTCTTGAGCACGAGCAGGCGGGCCTGTTCGATCTCGATGCGCGACTGGGCGATGAGATCCTGCACGCCGCCCTGGTCGATGAGCGGCTGGCCGAACGCGACCCGCGACTTCGCCCGCTCGACCATCAGGGACAGCGCCCGCTCGGCCATGCCGATTGCGCGCATCGCGTGGTGGATGCGGCCGGGCCCGAGCCTGGCCTGGGCGATCATGAACCCGTCGCCCTCCCCCGCGAGCAGACTCGTCACCGGTACCCGCACGTTGTCGAAGGCGAGCTCGGAGTGGCCGTGCTGGTCCTGGTAGCCGAAGATGGGCAGGTGGCGGACGATGGTCAGCCCGGGGGCGTCCCTGGGGACCAGGATCATCGACTGCTGGCGGTGCGGAGGCGCGTCCGGGTCGGTCTTGCCCATCACGATGAACACCCGGCATCGCTCGTCGGCCGCCCCGGAGATCCACCACTTCCGCCCGTTGACGACGTAGTGGTCGCCGTCGCGCTCGATGCGGGTGGCGATGTTGGTCGCGTCCGAGCTCGCCACCTCGGGTTCTGTCATCGCGAAGGCCGACCTGATGGTGCCCTCGAGCAGCGGCTCGAGCCACTGCTCCTGCTGCTGCGGCGTCGCGAACAGGTGCAGCGTCTCCATGTTCCCGGTGTCGGGGGCCTGGCAGTTGATCGCCTCCGGCGCGATCACCGGGGACCAGCCGGAGATCTCCGCGACCGAGGCGTAGTCGACGTTGGCCAGCCCGGACACCGACGGCAGGAACAGGTTCCAGAGGCCGCGCCGCCTGGCCTCGGCCTTGAGGTCGTCCAGCACCGGCGGGTACTCGTGCTCGCCGTGGGCGGCCCGCCACTGCTGGTAGACCGGCTCGGCCGGCAGCACGCAGGTCCGCATGAAGTCCCACATGCGGTCGCAGGCGTCCTGCGCGGCCGGGGAGAGAGAGAAGTCCATCAGGTGTTCCTTTCTGCGGGCGCGGCCCGGCGCGGTGACTGCCAGGTCCGGTGCCAGCCGAGCCCCGCTTCGGCGGTGTCGCTCACGGCGCTGGTCAGGTCGCCGAAGTCCTGGCCGCCCATGGCGTCGGCGTTGACCCGCGCCTTGATGCCCTGCATGATCACCGCGAACTTGAAGTGCGCGAACGCGCGGAACCAGGCGAGGTCGTCGAGGGGGATCCCGGTGCGGTCCGACCACCGCTGCGCGATTTCGGTGCCGCTCGGGAACCCGGGCAGGCCGGGGATCGACGATACGATCGCCGGCGCGAGCCGCGAGCCCGACTCCCAGTAGAACAGGAACAGGCCGAGATCGGTGAGCGGGTCACCGAGGGACGACAGCTCCCAGTCGAGCACCGCGGCCAGCCGGCCAGGGTCGCTGGCGTCGACGATGCAGTTGTCGATCCGGTAGTCGCCGTGGGCGATTGCCGCTGCCGGACCGGCCGGGATGTTCGCCGCCAGCCGGCTCGCGAGTTCGTCGACGGCGGGCGCAGGCACGTCCGAGCTCGCTTCCCACTGAGCGCGCCAGCGGCGGATCTGCCGTTCGACGAAGCCGTTGGGACGACCGAAATCGGATAGGCCGACCGCCGCCGGGTCGATCGCGTGCAGTTCGGCCAGGCAGTCGGCGAGCGCGTGGCCCAGCGCCTTGCGCTCGACCCCGGCGGCGGCGAACCCGGCCGGCAGGGCGCTCCCCCGCAGGACCAGCCCGTCCACCTTGGCCATGACGTAACACGGCACGCCCAGCAGGTCGCCGTCGTCGTACAGGATGACGTCGGGGACGGGCACGACCGTCTGAGCGAGCGCCCGCTGGACCCGGACCTCGCGGTTCATGTCGTGCGCCGTCGCCAGCACGGATCCGCTCGGCGGGCGCCGCAGGATCAGCTCGCCCGCCGGGCTGCGCAGCAGGTAGGTCAGGTTGGACTTGCCGCCGGTGATCAGCTCGGCCTCGACCTGCCGCCACCGGTCGTCCCCGGTCGCCCGGCTCAGCAGCGGGCCGAGCGCCTCGGTCCGGGTCAGCGACCTAGCGTCGCCCGCCGTGCTGGTCATCCCGCCTCCACTTGGCTAATGATCGTTAGCCTACACAGTCGGGGGGCCGCCGACCATCTGCGCGGCGAGGTTGGCGTAGGCGTAGGCGAGCGCGTCGATGTCGTACTCGCCGTCGGGGCGGTACCACGACGCCAGCCCCATGCCCATGTCCAGGATCGCGTACGACACCAGCCGGGCGTGCACGGTGGCGAAGTCGCCCGCCGCGCAGCCGCCTTCGATGATCGCCCGCAGTCCGTGCTCGTACGTCCGCCGCAGCTCGACCACCTGGGTGCGGGCAGGCTGGTCGAGGCTCTCGATCTCGCGGTTGCCGACCAGCGCGTCCTCGCGGTGGGTCGCGTGGTAGCGCACGTGGGCCTCGACCGCCCGGCGGAGCTGGACATCGGGCGAGCCGCCGGCCGCCACCGCCGCCCGCTGGCGCGCGATCAGCGACGTCATCGTCTCCACCATGATCTCGGCCAGCAGCTCCTGCTTGGAGGCGACGTGCTTGTACAGGCTCGGGCCGCGGATCCCGAGGGCGGCGCCGATGTCCATCATCGTCGTCAGCTGGTAGCCGCGCTCGGCGAACAGGTGCAGCGCGGCCGCCCTGACCGTCGCGCGGTTCACCGGCAGCCGACGCGGCTCGCGGCCGGCCGGCGTTTCGCCGGGGACCCGGTGCGCGCTCGTCACGCCTAGCAGACTACTGGCGGCGGCCGGTGCTTGACGTCCTCGGCCCCCGTCTCTAGGGTGGCTAACGACCGATAGCCGATGACGGCTGGCGACTGTGAGGTGACTGATCAGATGACCCGCACCGCCATGGTCACCGGGGCCAGCCGCGGCATTGGCCGGGCGATTGCCGGGCGACTGGCGGCCGAGGGCTGGGACCTGCTGGTGTCGGCCCGCGAGGGGCCCGGCCTGGACGATGCGGTGGCCGCGCTGGCGGATTCGCCCGCGGCCGGCGTCCGCGGCCTGGCCGCCGACATGAGCAACCCGGCCGACCTTGAGGCGCTCGCCCGGGCGCAGTACGACGGTCGCGGCGAACTCGACCTGCTGGTGCTCGCGGCCGGCGTCGGCTCCGGCGGCTGCATCGAGGGATACCCGCTGAACCGGCTTGACCTGCAGTTCGCGGTCAACGTGAGGGCGCCCTTCCACCTGGTGTCGCTGCTGCTTCCCGCGTTGCGGAAAGCGGCCGAGCGCAACCCGGAAGTCGGCGCGCGCATTGTCGCCATGAGCTCGATCACCGGGCAGGCGGCCGAGCCGGGCCTGGCCGCCTACGGCGCCACCAAGGCGGCCCTGACGCTGCTGTGCGAGACCATCACCAGCGAGGAGGGCGTGAACGGGGTGCTCGCAACCGCGATCGCGCCCGGCTACGTCGACACCGACATGGCCGCCTGGGTGCACGAATCGATCCCGCCCGACCAGATGATGAAAACATCCGACATCGCCGAGCTCACCCTGTCGCTCACCCGCCTGTCCCGCTGGGCGGCGGTGCCCGCCATCGTCATGACCAGACCGGGCCCGAACCTGCACCGCGCCTGACGAGTAGGCCGACCGCGCGGCATTTCCGGTAAAGGGTGCCGACGCTGTTATTTGCCATGCCGCCACTGTGTATCGGCCCCAGGTGTTAAGTGTGGTTACACGTGAATTAATACTTGACACCACTGTTTAGCCCGGCCTACGCTCTCGGCAAGGCAGGCAGACGCCCCACTGGCCACCAGCCATCTCACGCTTATACAGCCGCCAATCCCGTCACTAAAAG
>Ga0208220_1001190_pt1 | contig 10998 bp, 8 predicted proteins | sample NGESurdeep092012_9_FD_184484 | JGI IMG/M metagenome (GOLD analysis project Ga0208220, IMG submission 184484) | Arctic peat soil microbial communities from Barrow, Alaska - NGEE Surface sample F53-1 deep-092012 (SPAdes) | ecosystem: Environmental > Terrestrial > Soil > Wetlands > Peat ... | reverse complement strand
GCCACCTCCCTGGACGGGCCGCCTACTCTGGTCCGGCTCACCGCCCGCTACCCGCTGCCCCGGCTCACTCAGCCGCCAGCCCCCGGTCAGGACGGGGAACCGCCCGGGACCCGCTCGTCGCCGTACGGCCCTGGCGGGGCCCTGCCCGTGCATGACGTCGGCGCGCTGATCGGCCAGGAGCTCATGGGCCCGCTGCTGGCCGACGGCGGCACCTACACCTGGCTGGTCACCGACGGCTGGGTCCTGTCCACCGACGCGCGCGGCGACGCGTCCCTGACCCGGAAGCAGGTCCAGTCATGAGCGCCGACATGAACACGGGCATGACCCGACTGCACATCGGCGAGTACCTCGACGCCGACCTGGATACTGAGCGCTGGCACTGCCACGACTGCGGACAGGACCTAGGTGACCTGCGCGGCAACTACAAGCGCGGCCTGCTGGTCGCCGAGCGGGATCCGCGGGAGATCCACCCCCCGGTTATCGAGGGCGAGTACACCTTCGCGCCGGACGGTGAGTGGATCCGGATCATCGAGTTCTACTGCCCGGGCTGCGGCCGGCAGGTAGAGAGCGAGTACCTGCCGCCCGGCCACCCGCTGACCCAGGACACCACGCTGGACGTGGACGCTATCAAGGCCCGGCTGGCGTCCGGCGCGGCGCGCATCGACGAGCACGGGAAGCTGGTAGCCCAGAAAGTGAGCGCACAGTGAAGGCGATCGACATCGACGTCGGCGGCACGTTCACCGACCTGGTGCTGACCTGGGATGACCGGCGGCTGGTCGCCAAGTCACCGACCACGCCCTACGACCTGTCGGTCGGCTTCGTCAACGTGCTCAACGCGGGCGCGGAGCAGCTGGGCCAGCCGCTGGATGCGATCCTGCCCCAGGCCGAGATCGTCCGGTACTCCACGACGGTCGCGATGAACCGGCTGATCGAGCGGAAGGGCCCGCGCCTCGGGCTGATTACCACCGAAGGGCACGAGGACGCCATCCTGATCGGCCGGGGCGCCCAGTGGACCGACGGGACCCGGATCAGCGAGCGGCGCAACCTGGCGGTGCAGCGCAAGCCGGCGCCGCTGATCGAGCGGGACATGATCGTCGGCGTGGGGGAGCGGGTCGACTCGACCGGCACGATCATCCGTCCCCTCGATGAGGATGACGTGCGGGCCAAGCTGCGCGACCTGGTCGACCGGGGTGCCCGCGCCATCGCCGTGTCGCTCCTCTGGTCTTTTGCCAACCCCGCGCACGAGCGGGCGGTCCGCCGGATCATCCGCGAGGAGTACAAGGGCTACCACGTCGGCTACCTGCCCGTGGTCCTGTCCCACGAGGTGGTCGGCAAGGTAGGCGAGTACGAGCGCACGATGACCGCGATCCTCGACGCCTACCTGCAGACCAGCATCAAGTTCGAGCTGGAGACCACCTGGGACCAGCTCCGCGCCAACGGGTACCGGGGCACGTTCCTGCTGACCCACAACACGGGCGGCAGCGCGGAGATCTTCAAGACCACCGCCAGCCGCACGTTCAACGGCGGCCCGGTCGCCGGGCTGATGGGCTCTTTCCACATCGGCCAGGCCCTCGGCTACCGCAACGTGATCGCCTCCGACGTGGGCGGGACGAGCTTCGACACCGGCATGGTGGTGGACGCGTCCGTTCGCTCCTATGAGTTCCGGCCGATCATCGACAAGTGGATGGTCGGCATCTCGATGCTGCAGACCACCACGATGGGCGCGGGTGGCGGCTCGATCGCCTGGATCAACGACCTGCTGGGCGGCCGGCTCGAGGTCGGGCCGCGCAGTGCGGGCTCCTATCCCGGCCCGGTCTCCTACGACCTGGGCGGCACCGAGCCCACCGTCACCGACGCCGACCTGGTGCTCGGCTACATCGCCCCGGACGGGTACTTCGGCGGCAAGATGCCGCTGAACCGGGACAAGGCCGTCGCCGCCGTCAAGGACAAGATCGCCCAGCCGCTGGGGCTGGGCGTGGACGAGGCCGCCGCGCTGATCCGGCGCATCGTCGAGCAGAACATGGCCTCCGCGATCAAGCGCGAGGTGCACCTGCGCGGCTACCACCCGGAAGATTTCGCGCTATTCGCCTACGGGGGCGGCGGCCCGACCCACGTGGCCGGGTACCGCGGTGACGTGCCGACCGCGGTGATCTTCCCGCAGGCCCCGGTCTTCTCAGCGCTGGGGAGCTCGGTGATGGACATCATGCACGTGTACGAGCAGAGCGGCCGGATGCAGTTCATGGCCCCCATGACCGAGCAGATCGTGATCGACCGGGACACGTTCAACACCAGGATCCGTGAGCTGATGGACCGGGCAGAACACGATTTGCAGGCGCAGGGCCTGGCCGACCGCGGGGTGGTGTTCAGCGTCGAGCTGGACATGCTGTACGGCGGGCTGGTCCAGGTCAAGCGGGTGTCCTGCCCGGTGCTGGCGATCGAGTCCGACGACGACGCGCAGCGGGTGTACGACGACTTCGAGAAGGAATTCGCCGAGGCCTTCAGCCCGCACGTGATCAACAAGCCTGGCGGGGTGTACATCGACGGGATCATCCTCAAGGCCACGGTGATCACTGAGAAGCTCCAGCTCCCCGTCCACCCGCTGCAGGACGCGGACCCGGCGGCCGCCCGGACGTCGAGCCGCTCGGCGTACTGGCCTGAGCTTGGCGAACGACGGGACACCGACGTGTACTCCTTCGACGCGCTGCAGCCTGGCAATCTGATCACTGGCCCCGCCATCGCGGAGATGGAGTACTCCACGATCGTCATCCCGCCCGGGCAGCAGTTCCGTATCGATCCGCACGGCCTCGGCATCCTCGAAGACGCAGCTGCCCCCAGCGAGGTGAAGTGATGACGTACCCCACCCTGGAAGAGAAACTGGCTGCACTCAAGGTCACGGAGCCCAGCCCGTACGAGCGCAAGTGTGCCGATCAGCTCGCGCCGGGCGACTACGAGATCGCCATTCAGCGCACCGCGGACGTCCTGGACGAGGGCTACGAGATCTTCATGCGCTCCTCCCGGTCGTCCATGGGCGTGGCGGGCGACTCGATCGTGGCCATGTTCAACGCCGCGGGCGACCTGGTGAACGCGTCGGCTGGCACCTACCTGCACGCCGTCATCCCGCCCATCGTGATCAAGTACATCCTGGCCCGGCACTCGGAGAATCCGGGCATCAACGACGGCGACATCTGGTACACCAACGACGCGCTGTACGGCGGGATCCACAACCCCGACCAGGTCGCGATCATGCCGGTCTTCTTCGAGGGTGAACTGGTCGCCTGGACCGCCGCGCTGTCACACACCACCGAGACCGGCGCGGTCGAGCCTGGCGGGATGCCGCTGACCGCCAAGGCCCGTTTCGAAGAGGGCATGAACCTCCCCCCGATGCGGGTCGGCACCAACTTCCGTATCAACCACGACGTGCTGGAGATGTTCGCGGCCTTCGGCATCCGCGCCGAAGCCAACGTCACCGTGGACATGCGGGCCCGGGCCACCACAGCCGACCGGGTCCGGATCCGGCTGCTGGAGATGTTCCGGCGCGAGGGCAAGGACTTCGTCATCGGCCTGATGCGCCGGATGCTGGACGAGGCCGAGGCAGGCGCCCGGCGGCGCATCGCGGACTGGGCGGACGGCACTTACCGGGCGGTGACGTTCAGCGACGCGGCCGGCCTGGCCGGGGGGCTGATGCGCAACTGCTCGATGACCATGATTAAGCAGGGTGACCATCTTCTCTTCGACTTCACCGGGACCAGCCCGGAGACGCCGTCCAGCTACAACGCGCACCCGCAGGCGGTCATCGGGCACATGGCCAACTACATCTACGAGTACGTCTTCCATGACCTGCCGGTCAGCTCGGCCACCTTCCAGCCGATCGACTTCGTGTTCCCGCCTAACTCGATGCTCTCCCCCGATGCGCGGGCCGCGACGTCCTGCTCGGTGATGGCCGCGACCGGGGCGATGAGCGCGGTGGCCAACTGCGTGAGCCGGGCCCGGTTCGGTTCGGATGAGTGGCGGCAGGTGGCGGCGAGCCAGGGTAACGGCGGGAACGCGATCGTGCTGGCCGGGATGAGCCAGTGGGGCGCCATGTTCGCCGACATGATCGCCTACCCGATTAACACCGAGGGACAGGGGGCCCGCGCCACCAGTGATGGCATGGACGCCTATGGCTTCCCCTGGTGCGCGTTCGGCCGGGCGCCCGACGTGGAGAGCATGGAGAACGAGTTTCCCATGATCATCCCGTTCAGCTCGCACTGGAAGGACAGCGGCGGCGCGGGTAAGCACCGCGGCGGGGTCGGCACCGCCCAGCTGTGGGTCACCCACCACGTGCCGTACCTGTTCCAGATGGCGATCGCGGACAACTCGCGGATCCAGACCCCGCAGCCGCTGTTCGGCGGCTACGCGCAGCCCACCGTGCCCGGCATCGTGCTGGCCGGTATCAACGTGGGTGAGGCCCTCGCGTCGGCCACGGTGGGCACTCTCACCCTGGAGGCGCTGCTGGCCGGCGAGTTCGGCGGCACAGTAGTGGCGCAGCCGTACGGCAGCGCGGTCCACCCGGTCAACGGCGGGGATGCCATCATCGTCGGGCTGTCCACTGGCGGCACCGGCTACGGTGACCCGCTGGACCGTGCCCCCGAGGAGGTGGCCCGGGACGTGACCAAGAACCTCGTGTCCGCAGACATCGCCCGCAACGTCTACGGGGTCGTGCTCACCGGGCGCGGCCAGGTCGACGCGGACGCGACCCGGGCCGAGCGGGCCGCGCAGACAGCGGCGCGGCTGCAGCGCGGCCGCCCCTATGAGGAGTTCGAGGCCGAGTGGAGCCAGCGCAAGCCACCCGAGGAGATCCTGGAGTTCTTCGGGTCCTGGCCGGACGGGGCGGTCGTGAACCCGCTCATCCGGATGTGACCCGGTGAGCACGCCGCGCGCGGTGGCCCGCAGTCTGGCGGCCGGGCGGCCGGGCGGGACCCTGGCGGTCCCGCTCGCGCTGCACGTGTCCGCGCGTATCGCCGAGCGGGACGCCGAGGACTTCGTCTACGACGCCACCCAGCTGGCGAACGCGCTGCGGGACCTGATCGAGGCTGTCGGCCCGGACGGCGTACCGGTCACCGACCCCGCCGTACTGCTGGCCGGCTGCGCAAGCGCCGAGTCCGTTCTCGCCAGTGACCAGCTGAAGGTCGCGCTGGAGGCCACGCGCCGGCTGCGGGCAGCCTACGGCGATGCGATCGCGCTGGCCGCCGTGCTGCCCGGCCCAGCTACCATCGCCGGATTGGGCGGCCCAGCGGAAACGGCCGGGGCGAGCGCCATGGCAGCAGACGTCGTCGTCGGGCTCGGGCGGGAGTTCCTGGCCGCCGGCGCCGATGTGCTCATCGTGGCGGACCATGCGGAACTGGCCGGCACGTCGCTGGCGACGCTGGCCAACGTCGCACGGTTTCATCAGGCGCTGGCGCTCTCGCACACCGTCGCCCGCTACGGGCTTCCCTCCGCCGCATCCCAGGACCTTCATACTCCGGGCCACGTCCCCGGCGTAGTGGTCACCGCCGAATCGCTGACCCGCGAGACCGACATCGCTGTCCTGCGCGACTGGGTGGCCGCCGTCCGCGCCTGACTGCCAACAATGAAATAGGTCTACCGAGTCATCAAACGCAAGGACGGCTGATGCATGGCGAGATGAGCGAGCTCTTCGCGGCGCCCTCCGTAGTCCGGCAGGACAGGGCCGATGGCAGTGTTCTGCTCGCGTCGCCGGAACCACTGGCGCCTTACCCGGCGACTGCCGCGGGATGGCTGCGTTCCTGGGCTGCGGCGGAGGCCGCCTACCCCTGCGTGGCACAGCGCACCGCGGGTGGCCCGTGGGAAGTACTCAGTTACGGCGAGGTCCTGGCCGCCGCGAATTCCGTCAGTCAGGGGCTGCTCGACCGTGGCCTTTCGGCGGAGCGTCCGCTGATGATCCTGTCGGGTAACTCGATCGGCCATTTCCTCGTGACCATGGGCGCGTATCTGGCCGGTGTTCCGGTGGTGCCCGTCAGCGTGGCGTATTCGCTGCAGAGCAAGGACCATGAGCGGCTCAGGGTGATCGGCGGCCTGGTGCGGCCCGGAGCGGTGTACGTGGAGACCGTGCCGCCGTTCGCCGCGGCCATCGGCGCGCTGGCCGGCGATCCTCTCGTCATCGCGGAGGAGGGCGGCCCGAAGGAGCACTCGCTGCCGACGCTGCTGGCCACCGCTGCAGCGGCGGTGGCGGCGGAGGAAACGTCCGCCTCGGTGACCGGAGCGTCGGTGGCGAAGATCCTTTTCACCTCCGGCTCGACGGGAATCCCCAAGGGCGTCCTCACCACCCACGGGATGCTGTGCGCAAATCAGCAGATGATGCGGCAGGCGTGGCCGTTCCTCGCGGAGGAGCGTCCGGTGCTCGTGGACTGGCTCCCCTGGAGCCACACGTTCGGCGGCAGCCACAACATGAATATGGTGCTGGCCAACGGCGGCACCCTTTATATAGACGAGGGGCGGCCAGCGCCCAGCCTGATTGGCGCGACGCTCGCGAACTACCGGGATGTGTCCCCGACCATGGCGTTCAACGTGCCGGCCGGGTATGCCCAGCTAGTCCCCGCGCTGGAGGCCGATCACGAGCTGGCCGGGCAGTTCTTCGCGCGGATCAGGCTGGTCTTCAACGCGGCCGCGGCCCTGCCGTCCGCGTTGCGCAGCCGCCTGGAGACGCTAGCCGGGGAAGTCACCGGCCGGGATGTCCCCGTGACCGGGTCGTGGGGAACCACCGAGACCGCGCCCGCCGCGACCACGGCGCACTTCGGCTACGCCGATGGTCGCTGCATCGGGAACCCCCTTCCCGGCGTGATACTGAAGCTGGTGCCGGACGATGCTGATGTCTATGAGATCCGGGTCGCGGGCGTCGCCGTCACCCCCGGCTACCTGAGCCGCCCCGACCTGGCTACGGCCGCCTTCGATGACGAGGGCTTCTACTGCCCGGGGGACGCGGTCAGCTTTGCCGACCCGGCCGACCCGGCCCGGGGACTGCTGTTCCGGGGGCGGCTGGCCGAGGATTTCAAGTTGTCCACCGGCACCTTCGTCCGGGTGGGCGCCCTACGGACGGTGCTGCTCTCGGCGGCACCCGTGATTGGCGACGCCGTCATCACCGGGCAGGACCGTGACACGGTCGGCGCCCTGGCCTGGCTCAATCCCGCGGAATTGCCAGAGGACTTGGCCGGGACCTGGCTGAGCGACGGGCCGGTCCTGTATTCGCGGCAGCTCGCTGAGCATCTGGGGGCCGTGCTCGTCACGCTGAACTCCGGCCAGGGCTCAGCCGGCCGCATCGAGCGGCTGATCGTGCTGGCCCGGCCGGCCAGCCTGGACGACGGCGAGATCACCGACAAGGGTTACGTGAACCAGCGGCGTGTTCTGGCCAACCGGGCTGAACTGGTCGAGCTTCTCTATGCGGACCCAGTCCCGGAGAAGGTCATCACGCCCGCGAGGAAGAGGTCGCATGCGGTATAGCAACGTCGCCATCCCGGCCGGATTCGCCTGGAGCTCACCGTTCACCAAATGGCAGGGCGCTCTCGCCGGGGTATCCAGCCTCGACCTGGCGGCTGACGTCACCGCCCGGGCCCTGGCCGACCGCGGACTCGATCCGGCCGTCATCGAGGAGATGATCCTGGGCTGGACAGTTCCCCAGCCCGACATCTTCTATGGTGCGCCACTGCTCGCCGCCCGGATCGGCGCAGCCGGGGTGAGCGGGCCGATGATCAGCCAGGCGTGCGCAACATCTGTTGCCTGCCTCGGTGCTGCCACTGCCCGGGTCAGCGCTGGCGGCAGCACGACGCTTGTTGTCACCACCGACCGGACCAGCAATGGCCCGCAGGTTCTCTACCCCCAGCCGGGAGCGCAGGGCGGTGCGCCACTGTCCACCCACTGGGTCCTCGACAGTTTTGCCAAGGATCCGTGGGCATCGACGTCAATGCTCGAAGCCGGCGACACCGTGGCACGGGAAGGCTCGGTGTCCAGAGCCGAACTCGATGAACTTGCGGCGATGCGCTCCGAGCAGTACCAGAAATCACTGGCCGACGATCGCGCCTTCCAGCGACGGTACATGGTCGAGGCAGAGATTCAGCAACGGCGGAAAACCTCGGTCGTCGATGCCGACGAGGGCGTCCGCCCGGTAATCCTAGAAGAGATCACCGGCCTGCGCCCGGCCAGCCCGGACGGGCTGCATACCTTCGCTACGCAGACGCATCCTGCCGATGGCTGCGCCGGCGCGATCGTGACCACCACCGAGCAGGCCCGCGACATGAGCCAGGGCGAGGGAGTCGCCACCATCCTTTCCGCAGGTTTCTCGCGTGTCCGCAAGACGCACATGCCCGAAGCGCCTGTACCGGCCGCTCGCGTCGCGCTCGATGACGCCGGCCTGACATTCGATCAACTGGACGCCGTCACGACGCACAACCCGTTTGCCGTCAATGATATTTACTTTTCAAGGCAGACCGGATATCCGCTCGATCGCATGAATGCCTACGGATGCAGCCTCATCTTCGGCCACCCCCAGGCACCCACAGGCTTGCGCTCGGTCACTGAGCTTATCGAGGAACTCCGACTCCGCGGCGGCGGTACCGGGCTCTTCACCGGCTGCGCAGCCGGCGACACTGGCGCTGCCATTCTCATCCGTGTCCACGACTAATAACTGGCACATCGTGCGCACATGGGAGGCAGTGACACCCTTTAGGCCGGACCCTCCGACATCGCGAGGATCCCGATATGCGGACCGCGTCGAAGATCAGCCTGTCGGTCAGGTCGCCGCGTTGCGGGTGGGAGCGGGTCGCGTCGATCGCAGCCTGGATATCGGCTAGCCGCTGGCGTTCCCGGTAACTCATAACGCGATCAGGTCAGATTCGACTCGTTCACGGGCGCCGGGTTTGAGGTCCGCGGCGGGGATCAGGTCGACCCGGGTGCCGAGGATGCCTTCGAGTTCAGCCTCGAGGCGGCCCAGCCCGAACAGGCTAAGCCCGGGCGGGAAGTCAGCGAGCAGGTCCACGTCACTATCGGCGCGATCTTCGCCGCGGGCCACGCTACCGAATACGCGCAGGTTGCTTACCCCATGCGCTGCTGCGGCGGCGACCAGGTCCTCCCGGTGGCGGCGCACCCGGCGGCCCACGGGCCCCGACAGCCGCCGCAGGCGGCCCGGCTGCCGCCGCAAGCCCAGCGTTAGCTCGAAGCCGGCCGCATCGATGAGCCGCGCGAGCGCCGGGAGGGAGGGCTGGCGCTGCCCGGACTTATACGCGCTGATCACGCTCTGCGTTACGCTCGCCCGGCTGGCCAAGTCCACCTGGGACAGGCCAGCCCGCTTGCGCGCCTGGCGCAGCAAGGTCCCCGCCATGGCCAGTTCCGGATCCACGCTTCAAGTATAGCGGATCGTCGATAGTATGCAGATCGGGCCAGTTTCGGCGCCGCAAGATCAATCTGGGTGGCAGATTGAGTGGCAAACGGCGCTTGTGAGGGCTCGTCTGGCGCTTGTGAGTGTCTGTCTGTGCTCGTGTTTCGGCAGGTCAGCTGCTCTACCTGGGGCTGTACATCTGCAGAGCGATACATGGTAAGGAGAAGGTCTACGGTTCGATTCCGTAAGGGGGCTCCGCAGGTCAGACGGGTTTTTCGTCTACCTATCCGAGGACCGCTTCCGATGCAGGGAGAAGGTCCGGAGCTCAACTCGTAAGCAAAATCCCAGGTCAGAGCCGATGTGTCGTTGCCTGACAGATGCGGGACAGTTCCAGTCGGGCGCAAGATCTCGACCATAGCCTCTCTGACCGGCTCTTTTGCTCTCGCCTGTGAACGGCTGCCATCCGGCGTTCAGTGCCCGTTGGGGGGCAAATCGGGGGGCAAGATCGTTAAGCGGAGGGCCAGACGTGTCGTGGCCGCGGGCGCAGGCACTGGCGCGGGCGGCCGGGCAGACACGCCGAGGCCTGCTGGGCCTGACGCTCCACGTCCCCCTGAGGGCAGAAGTCGCGATTTAGGTGGCTTCGCTCAGCCCGGGTTGCCCGGCGGGGCTTCCTTGGTTGATCCACTGGCCTAGGCGTGCCCGGGAGAAGAGTTCGTCCAGGACCACGAATGCGGCGCCGCGCAGCCCGGTGGTCTCAATGTTCGAGGATCTGACCACCCGCAGATCGCGGGTGGCGAGGGGCAGGGACCGCCGGTAGACGCTCTGCCGGATGGTGGCGAGGAACATGTCGCCTGCCGCGGCGCCGCCGCCGATGATGACCAGCGACGGGTTGTAGAAGCTCACCAGCGTGGCGAGCATCCGGCCGACCAGGTTGCCGGAGCGATTCAGCAGTTCCACGGCCACGACATCGCCATGCCCGGCCGCTTCGATGACGTCGCGTACGGTGATGGCCTCGCGCTCGGTGAGCCGGTCGGCGAGGAAGGTGCTCCGGCCGCTCCGCGCCGCGGCGGCCGCGTCGCGGGCGATGGCCGCACCGCCGGCGATGGCCGCACCGCCGGCGATTGCCTCCAGGCAGCTGGTATTTCCGCAGCGGCAGATGACGGAGGTGTCGGGCCGGCCTGCGGAGAACTCGACAGGCGCGGGTAGTCCGATGCCGACTCCCCAGACATCCGGCGCGCCGGGATCCCGCGTCGCCAGCATCTTGTCGAAGAGCTCTTCGACGCGCCCGAGGGTGCGCTCCCGGCCGATACCGACGTCGTTGGGCACAGCGGCCGGGCGCGGAGCCGCCCTGCCCACGTTGGACCATCGGCACGAGTGCTCAGAATCTCAGGCAGGCACCGCTGGGAGACCGGCTGAGTAGCTGGAGTCACTCAATCGGTTGACGGGCGATAACCAACGGCTTGCGCCCGGCAAGCAACCAGCCAGCCGCAGCTGCAAGAAGTGGTAGGCCGGGAAGGATTACCAAGAGATTTGTCACGGGCACGTTTCCGAGCGCGGCAATCCCGCCCTTGGCGGAGTTACCTCGCAACCAGCCGATGACACCGATGTAGGCGGCCAATGTGCCGAGGACGGCT
>Ga0208220_1001188_pt1 | contig 11007 bp, 12 predicted proteins | sample NGESurdeep092012_9_FD_184484 | JGI IMG/M metagenome (GOLD analysis project Ga0208220, IMG submission 184484) | Arctic peat soil microbial communities from Barrow, Alaska - NGEE Surface sample F53-1 deep-092012 (SPAdes) | ecosystem: Environmental > Terrestrial > Soil > Wetlands > Peat ... | reverse complement strand
AAATAATTTCTATTGGAGCACGATCATCTCGGAAAAACGCTTGCCGTCTTTCCGGATCATGCTCCACTCCCGAAAAAGCTCGACGTGATCCGCAAGAGGCCGAGCAACAGAGCCGAAACTGGAGAGTTCATGGCTGAACCCGACAAAATGGCCGAACTCGACAATGCCGGCGTCGCCAAAGCCTATGCGCGCTGGGCGCCGATCTACGATCTGGTGTTCGGCGCGGTGTTCGATCGCGGCCGCAAGGCATCGATCGCTGCGGCCGAGCGCATCGGCGGCCGCATCCTCGAAGTCGGCGTCGGCACCGGCCTGTCGCTGCCGGACTATTCCTGGACGAACCGGCTCATCGGCGTCGATCTATCGGCGCCCATGCTGCGCAAGGCCAAGGCGCGTGTCGTGGAGCATCGGCTGACCAATGTCGACGGTCTCGCGGTGATGGACGCGCAGCATCTTGGCTTTCAGGACGCAGTGTTCGATGTCGTCGTCGCGCAATATGTCATCACCGCCGTGCCGGATCCGGAAGCAACGCTCGACGAATTCGCCCGTGTCATCAAATCCGGCGGCGAGATCGTCCTGGTGAACCATCTCGGTGCCGAGCAGGGCTTGCGCGCCGTCTACGAAAGATGGTTCGCCCCCCTGGCGCGCCGGCTTGGCTGGCAGGCGGAATTCCGCTGGGACCGTCTCGTGCGATGGGCGGCGCGCCATGGCGGCGTACAAATCGTGGAGCGGCGCGCGATGCCGCCGCTCGGGCATTTTTCGCTGATCCGGTTTGCCAAAGCGTAGCAATGGGCTTTCGGTGAAACTCAGCCCCGGCGTTGTGCCTCCCAGTGTCCGGAGCACTGTGAGGTCGTCGATCGCCCGCTCCACATGCCTTCGCCGGAATCGCCAGAGAGCTGGCCGGACCCATTGGCGTGCTGCCCGCCGGCACTGACACTGACGTTCACGTGGCCGCGCCGGTCGACGTGTCCGGAAATATTAAATGACGGGTCGTCGTAAGAGATCCTGCCGTTGACGATGTGGAGTGCATAACGATAGCCCCGGTCGCAGGTGCCGGCATCGGTCGCGATCAAAACGCTCCACGTTCCGTCGAACGGCATGCGCGCGACGGCGGGGGGGGCGGTCATGAGCGAACCGCCGAGCACCATTGCGGCCAGACCAGCGATAATGACGCTGCGCTTTACCATGGCCATTTAAACCTCCTGTCGGAACGCGGCGGGACGATAATGCAAAAGCCTATATAGGGACTGTGGATTGATCTGCGACATGTCTGCCCGCTTGGAATCGCAGAATCCGATCGCAGCACGACAAACTCTCGTCCCGATGGGCGATCATGACAACGGTCGGCCGCGGCTTGAGGCCGAGAATCCGCTCAAGGATCTTGCGCTCAGCTGCGACGTCGATGGCGCTGGTGGCCTCATCGAGCACGAACAGCCATGGCTGCCGCAGCACCGCACGGGCCAGACAGAGGCGTTGCCGCTCGCCGCCGGACACCAGCGTGCCGCGCTCGCCGAGCACCGTATCAAGGCCTGCCGCCATGCGGCGAACGAGATCATCCGCTTCGGCGATGGCGAGTGCTTGCCAGATTTCGGTCTCGCTTGATCGCGGGCTGGCCCAGAGCAGATTACGCCGGATGGTGTCGCGGAACAGATACGGATCCTGGGCGACGTAGCTCACATGGTCGCGCCACATGACCGCGGCCGCTCCGCGCAACGGCGTGCCGCCGACCGCTATGCCGCCGGATTGCGGTTCAAGGAGACCAATGAGAAGGTCCGCAAACGTGGTCTTGCCGGCGCCGCTCGGTCCGCTCACGCCGACAAAGCTTCCCGGCTCGATGGTGAGGTTAAGGTTGACGATCGCGCCGGCCGATTGCCTGGTGTTGTCGTAGTGAAAGCTGACGTCGCGAAAGACGACGGCTCCCAGCGCAATGCGCGCCACATCGCCACTTCGGTGCAGCGGCGGCGTCGCTGCGAGGTCCAGTTCGAGCTGGCAGACTTCGGCATAGGCGGGGAGCGTGTGCGCGAACTGTTGCGCTGCCTGGCTCATTTGCATCACCGGGCCCGAAATCCGCGCGAACACCAGAAGCATGGCGATCAGAACCGGCGGCGGCGTGTCGAATACCGTCAGGCCGATAAAAGCGATGAGCGCGCCGACCAATCCGGTGATGATCGTCGCGGCGAGCCGGTTTCCGGTTTGCTGGCGGACGAACGCAATCTGCTGCCGTTTCACCGCGGCAAGGCTTGCTTGGAATTCATCGACGAAATCCGCCTGACGGTTTTGGCCGGCGGCGAGTTTCAGGCCGCCGAGGAATTGCGTCGTCTCATGCATCAGCGCGACGCCGGTGCGACTCAGCCGGGCGCCGAGATCATGGGCGCGGCCGAGCATCATGAAGCTGGCGAAGGCCCCGATCGCGATCAGAGCGAGGGCGAGGGCCGCCAGCGCCGGACCGAGCAGGAACGCAATGCCGATCTGGAAGATCGTGAGAACCAGCGCGGCGAGGATTTGCACGGTGAAATTCGTAGCGCTGCCGATGCGCTGGATGTCGCCGCCAAGAAGATTCGTCACCCGTGCATGCTGCAATCGCGATACCACCGGCCAGGGCGCCGCGGCAAGCTTTTGGGCGATGTGCGCTCTAATCTGCTCGACAAATCCCATTTGTAGCTGCGACAGCGTCATATCGCGGCGCGCGGTGACGATCGCACGCATCACGATGAGGATTGCGAACAAACCGAGCAGGGTCGCAAGCCGCGCGGTGCGCGTTTCCGCTCCGGCCAAATCGAGAATGCGAAGCGCCGACTTGTGGATCCAGCCCGGGCTGTCGTTGGTCGCGGTCACGATCGAGAGCAGCGGCACTAGCAGGACCAGGCCGACGCTCTCAAACGCCGCGCTGCTGAAGGAAAGTACCGCTCCCCAAACGCCGGCCATGCCGGCGAAACCGGCAAAGTCCCGCACGAAGCGGAGCGCCTGTCTCGCAAAATCGGCGTTCGAAATTGCAGCGTCGGAAACTGCCGTTTCAACCTTGGTCATTCGGACCGGTCACGGTGGCCATCGCCGGTAGCTGCGGCAAAGCAGCAATAGATGTCAAATCCGGGTTCCGCTCGGCTTTGTTGCTGGCAGCGGCCTGATTTTCCAAGGCCCCCTATTGAATGTGAATACAATAATAAGTAGAGTATATTACAAGTTATAACCTGAACGTGTATATCCCTTGATGTCCCGTTTTCCTTTAAGCGAGCGTGAACAAGGTGGACAAAATACTGGCTTTTGAGGACTTCGCCGACAAGGTTGGGGAGGTCTTCGTGATCAGCGAGCAAGACGTACCTGCTATTCCCCTGACCTTGACCGAAGCCCAGCCGTTGAGTCCGGCCGTGGCGCCGCGCGGGGTACGCCGCCCGCCGTTCTCGCTTATTTTCCTCGCCAGGGATCCGCGCGTGCTGCCGCAGCGTATCTATCGTATGGAGCACAACGGCCTTGGCGACCTGTCGATCTTCGTGGTGCCGGTCGCCAAGAATGCGGACGGCGTGACCTATCAGGCCACGTTCAACTGAGACGTCTTTTCACCTGGCGGAAGCTTGGCGCACAAATCCTCGAGGCGATTGTAAATTTCGCCGAGGTGGCGATCGGCGGCACGACGAACCTTTGTTGTCGCCTCGCGCTGTTTGGCGTCGCTGTCGCCGGCAAATGGCGTGCCCGGCGACTTGGCATTCGGTTGCGTAGCTTGCCGCATCGTCGCTTGTTCTTCCGCGCTACAGGACATGCCGAAATGCGGCATTATCGCCGTCCAGACCGCGTCGGGAAGCTGGCGGTAGTTGAGAATGAGGCCGCTGCCTAAATCGCCGCAGGCACGCTCTTGATGATCGACGACGGCCCGGCAGATGACGGCGAGCACGCGGGCGCAATAATCTTCATCCGGAATGCCTTCGTCGGCGATGCCGTAAAAGCTCGGCGACAAGAACTGCGGCACCATTTGCATGCCCCGCTGGCGCATCTGCGACACCAAAACCTCGACCGGATCGCGATACAGAAAGACCCAGGGAACATCGGGAAAGGCGCGCCGGAACAGCGGCAAAGCCAGCGTGTGCCAGCAATCGAGCTTGACGACGTAACGCCGCGAATGGTCGCCGCGTTGGCCGCCGCGATTGCGGCCGAACACGGCGATCATCGCCCGCACCGCCCGCGCGGCATCGGCGTCAGACAGGCCGTGGCTAAGCTGCACGACGGCATCGAGCGGCGCGGCTTCCGAGATCACGATGCTGCCGGAGAGCGCCGCCAGCATTTGCGCCGCGAGAGTCGAACCGCAGCGCGACATGTGGAAGATGAAGCCGCTTGGCGCGAGCGATTCCATTGTCGCCGCCTGGGCGATGAGATCGTCCAGGCTGGTCCGATAACGGAGCGCGCGGTTGAACGGCAGGCTCAGGGCGCGCCGGATCGCGTCTTCGTAGAAGGGCGCGCGCAGTTGCTCCGCCCCGAACCACGCCCAATCGACGTGAAGCACACCGCGGCGCTGTACGACCGCGATCGGCAGCCAGTCACGTGGCGGTAGAGCCGGTCCGGCGAGCGGAGCATCCGACAATCGGGCAAGACCCAGCAGATCGGAAGATGCGGCATTGGTAATGCTTGCTTCCGGCAGCGCGATGTTATGCGCTTGCGCGCTGCGCCTGGCTTGCGCGATGAAGGCTGTCGCGTCTTCGATCGCGGCGAGGCGCGCGGCCAAGATTTCGTCGCGCATGATCAGTGCCGCGAAGTTTTGCGCCGCGGCGTCATCGAGAAGCCGGTCCGAAACACCGTGGGCATCAGGCAATGTTTAACTGCGCTCCATCCGGCCGCCATTCCAATTCCAGATAGACCTCGTGGTCGGCGATATCGGCGAAGCCGAGCCGGCGATAGAGCCGCAGCGCCGGATTGAATTTTTCCACCATGATGCCGACGCCCCTGCCGCTTAAGCGGCCGGCGGCCTGCAACGCTTCAAGGATCGCGGTGCCGACGCCTCGGCCGCGCCAGTCCGGCAACAGCGCAATATCGAGGATGTGCAACTGCGTACGCCGCACCTCGAGATAAAGCCGCCCAGCGGGCTCGCCGCGCTGCTCGATCACATCGAAGGTGGAGGCCGGGAAATAGGTTCGGTAATGATACCGCTGCGCCTGGAATTGGCTGACCAGAAATGCCTGTTTCTGCGCGGCGCTCCACGGCACCTGCGCCAATTCCTGCTCGCGCGTGGATATGTAAAGTCGCAGCAAAAACGCGATGTCGGCGCCGGTCTCCGGCCGCAACGCGAAGCCTTGCGACAGCAACACCATCGGCAAGGCGAATGCTGGCGGCGCTTGTTGCAACGCCGGGATCATCGTCCGCTCAGCTGCGCGAAGGAAAGATGCCGTTGAGGCAGACGCAGAAATTCTGCACCTGATAAGGTTGCATATTGTCGTGCGGCAGGCTCTGCCCGGTGAAGCTGATCGCACTGGGCGAGAAGCCCGTCGTCGGGTTCGGAGTGACGTTACTATAGAGATCGTCGGGCTTCGAACTGCCTAGGAACGATTGGGACGTCGGGATCCGCAGTGCTTGGGTTTGGGTGGCGGCAGCCCTGGTATTGATGACGTGGTTGTGCAGAGGCAGCTGACCTTGCGTCAGCGTCACGTTCGGTACGCCGCTTGGCTCGCCAACGTCATAGGTAGAAAGTCCGATCCCCGTTCCTTGCTGGATACCGGTGCGACCCTGGAAGCTAGGCAGCGCAAAAGTCGTCTGTCCATTGCCGCCGTAAAACGTGCCGATGACCGAGAACAGCGTCGTGTATTGCGAAATGGCGAGCAGTTGACCGTCGCAGAATGCCCAGTTCACCGGTGCGAAGTTGAATCCGAAAATCCGGATTTCGCCGATATACGCTTCCGACATGTGTCGCTCTCCACGCTGCTAGCTGCGGCTGGGATAGATGCCCACAAGGGCGATAATGTAAGTTACGCATAGCGAAGGCATGAGATTGGTATGCTGCTGGTTCGCGCCCGACTGGCCGCATGAGCCGCCTGTCAGTTTTTCGGAAATAGGCGGCGGCGTGGTTCCGTCATTGGCGACGTAAAGGTGCCCGGTCGTGACACTCGGAGTCCCCGGAATGACGGCTGAGCCAGGGGTCTGGCCGCCCGCTACGGCAACTGTGGTGGACGCGACAAATCCGTGCGTGTGCGACGGCATTTGCTGCACCGACAACGTGATGCCTTCTACGCCCCCGACCTGACCGAGCACGTAGGGCGAAAGTCCGGCGCCGTTTCCCTGTCCGACCGAAACCCGGGACTGCAAGTTCGGCAGCATGAACGTGGAAATGCCGTCGCCGCCATAGGTGGTTCCGAGCAGTGAAAACAGCGCGGTATTTTGACTGATCGACATCGTCTGGCCGTTGCAAAACGCCCAGCCGGAGATGGCGAAATTGCCGGCAAACATCGTAATTTGTCCGAGGAATGGAGTGGTCATCGACGAAAGCCTCCTGCCGATTGATGCTGACCGCAACCGTTAGCCGCGCGATGGGAATATTCCGGTGAGCGCGATGCAATAGGAGATCGCCTGGAATGGCTGCAGATTGGGATGCGCCTGCCCGCCGCCTACCGGATCGATCGAAGCTGTATTGAGTTGGATCGGATTGGTCGTTGGCGAATAATAGTAATCGGTCGCGACCGAACTCGCGGCCAACGCGCCGCTCGTTACTTTCACGTTGCCTGCCGTGGCGGTGCCGAACAGCGCGTGACTGTGCATCGCCATTGTACTCTGAGACAGCGATATCTGTTCTTCCCCGCCGATCTGTCCTTGCAAGTAAGTGCCGTCTTGCGAGCGGTGGATCGGCACGCGGCCCTGTAAATTGGGCAGCGCAAAGTTGGTCGTTCCGTTGCCGCCGTATTGGGTGCCGAGCAACGAAAACAGCGCGGCGTACTGGGCGATTCCCAAGAGAGCGCCGTTGCAAAGCGCCCAACCCCTCGGCGCGAAACCGAAGCCCAGCATTCTCACTTCGCCCAAAAATGGATTCGACACAGGCGCCTCTCCTCAAAAAAGATGTGGCGCCCGTATACAATCATAGGTTATATTAATTGTCTAGAACAACCTATACGGCAATCGGGCACTTCTTTGATTTGGGGTATAGCCTTTGAGAGGGAGCATATTGCCCTGGATCACCCATAAATTGTGTAGTATCTTTTTTTCTTGCGACTATAGGTTGGGGCGACTGCTGTCATGCGTTCGGGCGAAGATCCAAAAATCGAAGGCGAGCCGGAGACGCGCCAGTCGCGGCGACCGTGGCATACGCCAAAATTCTACGGCATGGGGGTTGGAAATACCCGGATGCCTCATCATCCCAACAATACGGAAGCTGCTGTCAGCCATGTAAGTTTCACGAGCTAGTTCCACTCCTGATCTGTCTCGGGATTGGTTCGGAAATCAGAGTTATCTGCAATCATGCGCATGCCAAATATGCATGCGAAACCAACCCGGATTTGTTGATGTGGATGCTATTGCCGGTATTGTCAGCCGCGACGGCTCACCGATAAGCCAACGAACATCAAGCCATTTGGTTAGTGCGTTAGTTTCACACTTCCCCGGCGCGGTGAATATACGCGCGGCGAGCGGGGCATGTCTTGCAGAGCTCTCGCGGGGGGACGGCAGTCGACCTTCGATGGCCGATCGAGTGCGATCGATCGAAAACGGATCGAGTCCTTTTGTTGCCGCCGCTCGCCTCGATAATCGCGATGATTTGGCCGTCTCGTTGAGCCTTGCGCCAAGTGCGCTCGCGCGCACCAGCGATTCAATGCTTATCGAACAAATCTACCGCCGCTTCGGAGACGATGGTGTTGCAAATCTGTTGGGCTCCTTCACATTTGTCCATTGGGACGAACACGCGCGCCGGCTGACCCTCGGGCGCGATTGTTTGGGATGTGCAGCGCTCTTCTTTTATGTCGGTCGATATACCATCGCCTTTGCGACCAGACTGAACACACTCCTGGCGTTTCCCGATGTGCCCCGCGAGATCGACGAACTGGCGCTCGCCAATTTTATGGCCATCAATTATCTCGACACGTCGCAAACATTCTACCGCGGCATTCAACGTGTCCCCAGCCGGACGATCGTGACGATCGACCGTAACGGACTTCATAAAAATCAATACTGGATGCCGAAGGCGGCCGCCACGCGGCGCCCTCGGCCCGATCAAGACTATGTCGACGAGGCGCGCGGACTGCTCGATCAGGCCGTCGCCACCGCCGCCCGCGGCACGTCGAATTTCGCCATATCGACGAGCGGCGGCCTCGATTCAAGCGGCATCGCGGCAACTGCCGCTCGTTTGCAACTTGCGGATCGGATCGACTGCTACACGGGAGTGCCACTCGCCGGCGAGGCCATCGAAGTCGGACGGGAGCGTTATGTCAGCGAGGCCAACAAGGTGAGGGCGTTGGCGCGCATGTACCCCGCGCTCGACGTTCGGCTCGTGACCCCTGATGGCGCGCATCCATTCGAAGCGGACGATACGCGTTTGTTCGCGCGCGTTGGCCTGCCGATCCACGGTCCTACCAATCACGGCTGGTTTTCTCACATTAATGACAAAATTCGCGCGGGCGGACATCACATCGTCCTGCATGGACTGAGAGGCAATCACGGTTTGTCATGGTCAGGGGAGTTCTCCCTGGTCGATTTGCTGCGTTCCGGAAAATGGCTGGGTTTGGCACACGAATTGGCCGCAACGTCTCGCGAAAGCGGTCGCGGCATGCTGGACATCTTCAGGCGCGAAATTCTCACGCCGACTACTCCTCTGCCGGTCGCTCGCGCGGTTCGCCGCCTGAGAGGCCAAGACCCGGATAGCGTTCGACGGTTTTGCGCGCTCAATCCGGACGTCATTGCCGATCTCGATCTGCCGCGGCGATGGCGCGACGAGAACTACGACCCGTGGCACGTCACGCGCAGCACCGACGCTGCACAATGGCGAACCTATCATCTGTTCGATTACAATCAGGCCGGGCGTGATCTGCATGCATTGTGGCCGGATATTCACGGCTTTGAACTGCGCGACCCCCTGGCCGATCGACGGCTACTCGAGTTCGTTCTCGCAGTGCCGGAAACCCTGTTCCGCCAGAATGGAGTTCCCCGTTCCTTCGCAAGACGGGTTCTGGCCGACCGGTTGCCTCCCGAAATCATCAACGAGCGCAGGCGCGGTGCACAGGCGATCAACTGGTTTCGTTCGCTGAATGCCCGCAAGCATGAAATTGCTCTGGATATCGAACGCCTTGAGGGCTCGCCTTTGGCAAGCCGGATGGTCGACGTCGCACGTCTCAAGCAGCTTATGGCGGAATGGCCAGAGGACGAAGACGCGGCCGTTTCACGGTCGCGAGATTACAATCAGGTGCTCGGGCGCGGTGTTCACATGGGACGCTTCATTCGATGGGTCGAAGGCGGCAATGGCTGAGGCGTCCAATTCGAAAGATGCATGAATGTCGGAAACGCCAACGCGCAAGAAGCGGCAGTCCTACGATCTGGTGACCGCGGAAGCCGATTATCCGGCCTGGCCGGGATCCCCGAAGCGCACTGTTATCGTCTGCACACAGCAACGCTCGGGAAGCACGTTGTTGGGCGAGGCTATTTATTTCGCCCGCGCACTCGGCTGCCCCCTGGAATATTTCCATTCAGGGTTTCGGCCGGGATTTGCAGCGCGCTGGGGAACTACGACATTTCGTAGTTATCTTGACGCGCTCTATAGGTTCAGGACGGATGCCAGCGGCACACTTTCCATTAAGCTGTTTTGGATCGATGTCCTGCGTCTGGTGCAAGAACTCGACGCCCCTTTGTTCGATCGGATAGGACATGTCGACGCTCCGGCAATTCACGATGATACGTACCGAGATATTTTTCGATTGCTGTCCGAGCTTCTGCCGAACCCGGTTTTAATTTTCTTGACGCGACGGGATTGCCTGCGCCAAGCGGTCTCACTTTCGATAGCGGCGCAATCGCGAACGTGGCGATGGATTCCCGGAAAGCAAAGTCGGGATCCGTCATGGAAGCCTAAATACGACTTCGGTCACTTGATATGGTGCGTTGCCGCCATACAGAACAACAACAGGCACTGGAATAATTTCTTTCATGCCAATCATATTGCCGCTCTTACGGTCACTTACGAGGATCTCGCGGCAGGCTATGGCGAACAATTGCGTGCTGTATTGGCCTATCTTGGCCGACAGTCCGCGCCGGAAGTCGCGCCGCCCCGGATGCGTAAGCAGGCCGATTCTCATTCGGAACGCTTCGTTGAGCGTTTCAGACAAGAGTTCTTGCGCCGGACCCAGGAGGGGCGGCAACAGAAATTGAATGAAGGTGCCCAACGTTCGTCGCATCATCCGGCTGTTACGGGGCTGCCAAATGTCTGACGAGGGCCCCGCCGATGCCGGGCCGCCTGCACATATCGACGACACGACGGTCGTCTCGCGTAATCAATTGATATTGACCGCGGAGGTCGGCGCAGAAACCGCCATGATGAACTTGGAACAAGATCGCTTTTTTGGGCTTGACGATATTGGCGGCGATATCTGGCGCCGTCTCCAAGCGCCGCGGACGTTTGGCGATCTCATTAATGATCTGATGAAGGATTACGACGCCAATCGCGCGACTATTGCCGAGGATGTCCGCACAATTCTGACGGAAATGGCGGCGCACAATTTGGTGAAATTCAGCTAGCAAAAATCTCACGAGCCGAACGCCTTCTCACACAAAGCACGCGATCTCAGCGAAATTCTTCGCCACCGGATAGCCCGTCACCTCGACGCCGGCGGCATCGAGCCAGGCATGGGCGTCGAGCGGTTTTTCCGCTCCCTTGGCCGCGCCGAAATGCATGACGCTCTTGACGCCGCGGCGTTTGAGCATCACGCGCGCGGCCATGGCTTGCGGCAGGCATACCGCCTTGAACGGCACGTAGCGCGCCGCGCGCGTCACCGCCCAGCCGATTTCTTCGGCCAGTTGCGTCTGGTCTTGCGGGACCGCGTTTGCGGCCTGCGCGACTCGCGGGTC
>Ga0208220_1001187_pt1 | contig 11008 bp, 11 predicted proteins | sample NGESurdeep092012_9_FD_184484 | JGI IMG/M metagenome (GOLD analysis project Ga0208220, IMG submission 184484) | Arctic peat soil microbial communities from Barrow, Alaska - NGEE Surface sample F53-1 deep-092012 (SPAdes) | ecosystem: Environmental > Terrestrial > Soil > Wetlands > Peat ... | reverse complement strand
GTATGCGCGGCCGATATCCAGACCCGGCAAGCGCCGCACCGGGGGTCCGTAGATCGCCTCGACGATGTGCCGCATCTCCATCTGCAGAGCGTTTTCTGCGGCATCCGTGCCGCCTCGCGCGGCTGCCCGGCGCTCCCGGAGCACGAACGTCATCCGAGGAGTGCGATCGCAAACGCGTGCTTGCACGCTTCGTAGCATTCACAGGCGGTGGCGTTGAGCAGATCGGCGTCCAACACGGTGACGCGGCCGCGGCGGTACGTGATCGCACCTATCTTCTGCAACGCGTCAGCCGCCTCGGAGACGCCGGCCCTTCGAACGCCCAGCATGATCGACAGAAAGTCGTGCGTGAGCGTAAAATTCGTGCTGCCGACGCGGTCGGCCGTCATCGAGAGCCACCGCGCGCAACGCTGCAGAACGGCGTGCTTCGTATTACAAGCAGTGAACTGCTGGGCGGTGAACAGCGAGGCTTGTACGTTGCGGCGCATGAGCCGCGCGAACGCTACGCTGGTTCCCATCCGGTGATCGAAGCACTCGATCGACATGCGCAGCACCGTGCCGCGGACTTGGCAGAACGCGGTACGTCGCGAGAGCGACGAATTCAACGCGGCATCCGTTTCGACGAAACCTTCACTCCCGGTCGTGCCGACTTCGACCGTATCACCGTTCTCTAGCGTCGCGACGACCGACAAGACCGCGTCGACCGGAAAGTCGACGTGGCTCATCACCGAGCCGACCGACTGTGTGAATTGGTGCGCGGCAAGCTCCACCGTTTGAAGGTCGGCTCTGAGATCCGCGAGCTCTGCTTGCGGCAGCGCATCCAACAGGCGGTTTCCGGTGAGGTACGCGGTCGAGGTCACGCCGCCTCGACGTAGGCGTCGGGGTCAGCGCCGAGCGCGAACCACGACGGGGAACGAGCGCCCATGGCGCCTCCTTCGAGCCAACGGCGTGCGCACCAGAACGAGCGACCGGGTTGCCGGACAAGCGGGCGGTGAAAGGGGCCGAGGCTCTGTGTACGGTTCCGTACGCGACGGCGCGCACCTGCAGCAGCATGTCCGCCGCGAACTCCATCTCCGGGTGCGTCGAGCGCTTCCGAAGACCATCCGATGGTGGGCCTCGTAGAGCGTCTCGAACGCCGCCGAATCGTGGCTCTCGAGCCGGCGGACGAGCGAATCGGCCAGACGCTTTAACGCCAAGCGAGCGCCCGAGAGCACAGGCCCGAAATCCGACGCGTGTTTTCGCTGAGGCGGATCAGCCGCGCGGGGTCATGCCCCCCCGGAGCTCGGGGACGAAGTACTCGCCGCGCACGACCTGGACGTCGGTGATCAGCACGACGCCCGAGCGCTGGTTGAGCATCGGCAGCAGGTGGTCGAGGATCGGGTCGATGTGGTCGCGCGTGACGACCGTGACGAGCAGGATGATGTCGCCCTCACGCATCCCGTGGTGGCCGAAGCCCGTAACGTCGGGGATCACCGTGTAGCCGGTCGAGCGCTGTTCCAACACCGCCCGCACCGCCGGCAGCTGATCGCGCTCGACGACGATCTCGAGCCGCTTCATCGTGTTGAGAATCCGGCGCCGCATGCGGGGTCATTCGCAGTCCGCCGTAAGATTCCGCGTGGCGCGAAAACGCTATAGCGCTGACAGTTTGGCCCGCGCATCGTCGGCATAGAACGGGTGGAACTGCGGGTTGAGGGCCAACGCGCCGGCGAGCCGATCTTTTGCCACGACGCGGTCGCCGAAGTGGAGGGCGATGACCCCGGCATGGTATTGCAAGAGCGAGTTTTCCGTATCGTAGCGGAGGGCTTTGGTGCTGCGAATACGCGCTTCGTTCCAGCGCCCGTCCATCGCGGCGGCCCAGGCCAGGGTGTCTTCGGTGAAGATGTCGTCGCGCACGTTCAGTTCGCGCTGCGCGATCGCGTACGCGTCGTCCAAATGCTCGCCGTGCTCGGAGTAGTAAATCGCCAACAGCCGGTCGGAGATGTGTTGCGCGTTGCCGATTCGCTCGACGGTTTGGATCAGGTCGTCGGTCTGCGCCGCCGCGCTCGCATTGCCGAGCGCGCGCTGCGCATCGACCTCGTAGCCGAGCACCTCGGGGTAGGGAATGACGGCGGCCGATGCTTTCGCCGCGTCGAGACAGTCCTGCCAGCGGTGCAGCGCGCAGTCGACGCGCGCCAGCATTCGGTTCGCCTCGGAGTAGTTCGGGAAGACGGCGAGCGCGCGCCGTTCGTCGGCGATCGCAGCATCGTTGTCGCCCGCCTCGAAGGCGAGCTCGCCGTCACGAAAGTAGAACCAGGCTCGCTGCTGCGCCGGAGCGTCGAACTGGGCGTTGCCGTAGGCCGTCACTCGCTCGAAGCGCTCCCGCGCGCGGGCAAGGTGGCCGGTCAGCTCGTCGTACCGCACGATCAGCGTGTCGGCGGGCACCGTCTCGTCCGCGTTGGCAGCTGTGCGCGAACGCCGGCTGAGATCGTCGACGATGACCTTCGCTTGCCCGTATCGGCCGAGCTCGAGATCGACCGACGCCTCGCGAATCTGCATCGCGGCGTCGTTCGGGTCGTAGGTTTCGATGTGGCGAGTTACCGCCAGCGCCTCCTTGAAACGGTGGAGGGCGAACAGCGCCGAGCCGAGCGCGACCTCGGCGGATGCGTTGCCGTAGGGTTGCGCCCGCAGCGATGCTTCGGCCTCGTGCCCGGCGCGACTCACGTCGCCGATATCGCCGCGTTCGCGGAAGCGCTGGAGATACAGCGCCGAAAGCGTGCTCGGGCTGAGCATATCGCCGCGGTGGTGTTCGCGGACGGCCTTCTCCCAGAAAGCGATCGTTGTATCGCGTTCGAGGTAGTCGGCGTTCACCGGCGCCGGCGACGGCAACGCCGCAGCGCGCGCGGCGACGACGCTCCCGTGGACGTACCAGGGCCACGCGACGATCGCTCCCAGAGCGACCGCCGCGATGACCCAGATGACCGCCTTCTCGAGTCGAATCATCCTGTCGAAGACCTAGTGGGGACCTGCCAGGTACGGGAAAGAGACGGTCTTCATCTGCGTTGGATTCTGTGCGACGTTTTCCACGCTCATGCAGTTGTTCTCTTGACCGTCGTCCGCCAGCACGCCCAGCTTGCTGAGGGTGTTGCCGAACAGCGCGCCGAGATCGATATCGATCACGTCGTCGTTCGGGTCGCGGCCGCCGAACTTGCCGCCGGTTGCGCCGCCTGTTTCGACGCCGAGGTACGATGCGTTGTCGGCCGTGTCGGCGAGGTTGACGGCGATCTCGTTCGGATAGAGGATCGTCTGCAGCGTCGCGCCGTAGTCCGTGCCGCCCTTCGGCGGCCGCACCGTATCTTCGGTGGTCTTGATTTCCGCCAGGAGCGGATCGGTCGGCGATCCGGCATAGGGTTCGACCGCATTGGTCGCCTTGTGGTCGTTGAAGTTCTCGAGTGCTTCTTTGACCGCGGGCCGGGAAAGCAGCTCGATCTGTATGTAGGACGCGGTGCTCGTCGGCGGGTTCCCCGGCTGCGGGGTTGCCAACGCGCTGGTGCCGGTATTGAGTCGCGGCGCCGACGCGGATGCGCCGTTGCAGCCGGCGAAACCTAAGCTTATTGCGCCGAGCGCGGTCAGGACGAAAACGATGTTCTTCATCTGCGGTGGCCCCTATGACCCGGTCGACGAGTTCGACGTCGCCCACACGTGGATGTTCGAGCTGGTATAGCCGGTGGTGAGCATCGAGCGCGGTACTTCGACGACGAACGACAGCACGTTGAAACCACCGGCAAGGTCGGCGAGGGTGTTCATCGACGCGTTCGTGCTGCACGCGTAGTTGCCGAGCGCCGAACCTGCGCCGGCGGTCGTGCCGGCTGGGAAGCCGTTGAAGCTCGGATGAGCGGGGTTCGCCCTCTTGTCGTAGGCCGGCGCGAAGCTCGCCGGGACGCCGACGTTGTCGCCGTTGAACAGCGGACCCGCCGTCTCCGGACCGGGATCGGTTTGCGAACTGTGCGTGGCCCAGTTGCGGTCGCCGAGGAACGTGAAGAACGCGAAGAGATCGAAGTAGAACGGGTCCGCCCGCGGTCCCGCAAAGACTTTCACGCCGTTGTTGAGCTGCGTGGCGGTGTTGTAGCTGAACGACCCGCTCACGGGGACGAACGTGTTCGAGGTGCCGACCTCGTTCGGCTTCGCCGGCCCGTACATGGTGATCGTCTGGGTCGCGCCCGTTCCGGTCACGCCGAACTGCATGACCTGATCTTCGGGCGACGTCGCACCGTGCGAGATCTTGAACTGCCACATCAGCGTCGGGTCGAAGAACCTCGCGGTGCCCATCCCCGCCGGGATCAGCGGCGAGACGTTCATCGCGAACACGACGTTGGCCGAGTTGGACGGCGAGGGAAAGACGTACACGTCGGTGATGTCGGCCGAGGTGTTGGAGCGGTTGGCCAGGTTGAACGTGTCTTGGTGGTCGGAGCCGCGCACTGGATGCGTCGTGTACAGCAGCGCCGCCGCCGCAATCGCGACGACCGCCGCCAGCGGCGCGATAATTCGCCGAGCGTTCATGCAGTAGGACCTCTCGAGGAGGGAGAGCGTGATGTCATGGATGTTCTCCTAAGGTGGCCGCCGCTGCCGGCGGCGCATCGGTGGCGGAGCGTCGCGTACGCACGAAGACGTAGGCGAACACGAGGACGAGCGAGGTGACCAGAACGGCGCTCACGGCGAGATCGCTCAGCGGCGAGCGCCACCCGAAAAGCTGCGCCATCTCATAAACGGCGACGACGACCGCTAGGATTGTGACCGACGCAATCCAGACGCGCATCAGCGCCGGCAGACGGTTCGAGCGGTACGAGATGAGCCGGTGGACGAGCAGCGAGTCCAGCGTGTCGGTGCAGATCATCCCGGCCGAGAACATCGCGCCGACCACGAGCGCGCCGGCGACTCCGGCGTCTGCGCCGAATGCGACCGCGTACGCCGCGATTTGGCTGGACGTCTCGAAACCGAAGCCGAACAGCAGCCCGATCGGGATCGCGACCAGCGCGCTGGAGCCGTCGCGCAGGCGTTTGGGCAAGAGGCGCGTCTTGGCGCCTGCCACGCGATCGTCGCCGCGGCGCAGCGCGTGCACGTTCATGCCCGCGACGATCAGCAGGACGACGATCGAGATCCACGTCCCGATCGTCTCGATCAGCGCGCCGTGCGCCGCGAAGTGCGCGCCGAGCAGCCCGACCAGCACCGAGATCGCCAGCACCATCACCGTATGGCCGCCGGCGAAGAACGTCCCGACGAAGCGGCTGAGCAGCGGCGTCTTGACGTAGGCATTGCGGGTGACGTTGTCGATCGCGGCCAGGTGGTCGGGATCGGCGCCGTGCCGCATCCCGAGGACGAACACCGTGAACGCGCCGGGGCCGATCATCCTTGCGCACCCGACGGCACGGCGTGCCGGTGCCAAGCGAACGCGTACCCGATAACGGCGGCGAGGATGAGCGCCGCGACCAGCTGGACCGGAACGGCCAGGCCTTGGGCGACAAATCCTTGGCCGACCATGACCGCGCCGACGGTCGCGATGACGACCGCGGTGACCAGCGGCGCCCACCGCGCGGCGCGATCGAAACGCGGTCGCGAAACCAGCCACGCGGCGCTGCGGACGACCGCGATTCCGAGTACTGTCAGGACGGCGGCCAGCCCGATGCTGAACGCGACGATCAAGACCATGCCGTACCCGACGCGGTGCAGCCCGATCGCTGCGAGCAACACGACCAACGCGGCCGGACATGGCGCGACGTTGCCGCTCGCCGCCGCGAGCACGGCGCTGCGAAACGTCAGCGGCGCGGTCCCGGGAATGGCATGTTCGCGGGCATGAGCGGCATCGTCGAGCGCGGCATGATCGGCCACCTCGTCGTGATGGTGGTGGTGCTCGCCGCTTGCGTGCACGTGATCGTGATCGTGCGGATGAGCGTGCGCGTGCGCGTGCGAGTGGACGTGCGCGAACGGCAGCCGGACGCGGACCTCGCGCGCGACGGCGCGCGCACCGAGCACCGTCACCAGCACGCCCGACGCCAGCGTGATCCAGGGATAGATTTGTTCCGGAACGATCCAACGCGCGGCCAACAGCAGCACGGCGCCGAGCGCGAGCACGCCGGCGGTGTGCGCCACGGTCAGCGCCGTCGCCAGGATCACCGCTTGGCGCGGCGTCGCGCGAGCGCCGACGAGCGAGACGGCGAGCAGCGTCTTCCCGTGTCCGGGCTCGAGCGCGTGCAGCGCGCCCAGCGCGATCGCGAGCAGCAGCGCGCCAAGGACGATCAAGGGATCGCTCGCGCCTTTGGCGAGCACGTCGGAGAGTGCGTTCGAACGCGCCAGCGGCGTCGAGCTGCTCCCGTCGTCGGCCGACACGTCGACGGCCGACGAATCGACCGCGAGGCGTCCGGCCGCGTCGACGTCGGCGACCAGCCCGGTCCGCGAACGCGGCGATCCGATCAGCGCGCTCGGATATACGCGCAGCTCGTCGGTCGGCTCGCGCATCGTCCCGGCGACGACGTCCTTCCAGCCCAGCCTTCCGGGCTCGGTCGCGTCACGGTAGGTGATGCGGTGTGGACCCGGCCCGAGCGCGGCGACGTAGGCTGCGCTGAGATAGAGCGTGGGCAGACCGCCGGCGCCCGGTCGCGTGCGGACCGTCGAACCGGCGGGCGTCAAGCTGACCGCACGGCCGTCGACGATCAAGTCGAGTTGCGGCGCGATCGCTCGCGCGTGATCGTCGGCCCAACCGGCGAGGGCCGCCTGTGACGGCGTGCCATGCGGATCCAAGGAGCGGTCGAGCGCGAAGGTCGGTATCTCGGCCATGTCGAGCACGTAGCGCACGTGCAAGGTCCCGCGCTCGAAGCTCAGTCGCGAGAGGTGGTTGACCGTAAAGTTGCCCAATGGATGCGCGGCCGCCGCGCTCGCCGTAGCGAGCACGATTGCCGCGACCGTTCCGGCTATCCGGAAGAGACGACGCATAGGACCCTCGAGCCAAGGATGACGCTTCGGCGTTCGGCTTGCCCGCACAACGGGCCGAACCGTCACGCGGATTGGCCTCGTCTGCCCAGTCGGAATGCCGCCGTCGCCGGAAGAGCGCCCGCTTGGCCGCCGCTTATCGTGCGCGGCGTGGACGATCAAAAGGTGCGGCGCGTGTCGATCAAAATCGTCACCGGGCCGTCGTTGACCAGCGCGACGGCCATCTCGGCGCCGAAGCGGCCCGTTCCCACGGCCAGCCCGTCGGCGCGCAGGCCCGCCACGACCCGCTCGTAGAGCGCTTCGGCGCGCGCTCCGCGGGCGGCCGCGATGAACGAAGGGCGCCGCCCCTTGCGCACGTCGCCGAGCAGGGTGAATTGCGATACCGCCAACACCGCACCGCCGACCTCCGCCAAGGCCAGGTTCATCGCGCCCTGCGCATCGTCGAACACCCGCAACCCGGCGATCTTGTGCGCGAGCGCGTCGGCATCGGGTTCCCCGTCGTCGACTGCGACCCCGATAAGAACGACGAAGCCACGCTCGATGGATGCAAGCTCCGCGCCGTCGACCGAAACCGACGCCTGCGTCACGCGCTGGACGACGGCTCGCATCAGGCGGCCGCGGCGCGCTGCCGCCGCTGCGCGAGCGTCACCAGATCGTCATCGCGTCGTTGAAGAGCGCCGTGAGCTCCGCTTCGCCGGTCGGGCGCGGCGCGTTCGCGAGCAGACGCTGCTGCGCGAACGCGCCGGCGACGAGTGCCGGGACGTCGGCGTCGGTATAGCCGAGCGCGCGAAGCCCGTTGGGCATCGCGGTCGCGCGCATCAATCGCGACAACGCCGCCGCCAGCGCCTCGCCGGCCTCGTCGTCGCGGACCATCCCAGCACCGAGCAAATCGGCGACGCGGCGGTGCTTGGCCGGCGCGGCGCTTGCGGTGAACCGCGCGACGGCGGGTGCGCTCACGATGACCGACATGCCGTGCGGCACCATCGCGTGGTCGGCTTCGTATCCGGCCGGCACGAACGCGTGGACCAAGCCTGCCACCGCATATGCCATCCCGTGCGGAACGTGAACGCCGGCGTTGCCGAAACCGATCCCGGCCAGCGTCGCAGCGTACATCACCGCTTCGCGCGCATCGTCGTCGCGCGCGTCGTGCACCGCGCGCTCGAGGAACGCGCCGAGCAGCCGCAGCGCCTCGATGCAGGCCAAGTCGCTGTACGGGTTCGCGCCTTGCGAGAGCGGGCGCGCGAGCGGCGTGGCGGGACGCGCGCGTTGCGTGTACGGTTTCGCGGTGAACGACTCGAGCGCGTGCGCGAGCACGTCGAAGCCGCTCGACGCTACGACCGGTGCCGGCAGCGTGCGCGTGGCGTCGGGATCGACGACGCCGAGCGTCGGCCGCAGGCGCCGCGATGCGATCCCGGTCTTCACGTCGTGCGCCTCGAAATCGAAGATCGCGATTCCCGTGCACTCGCTGCCGGTTCCGGAGGTCGTCGGACACGCGATGTGCGGCGCGAGCGGGCCGGGGATCGGCGCACCCTCGCCCAGCGGGGCGTTGACGTAGCGCTCGAACGGCGCCGGATAGGTGGCGTACAGGTTCGCCGCCTTCGCCGTGTCGATCACCGAGCCGCCGCCGACGGAGACGTACCCGTCGGCGCGCGCTCCCTGCGCAAAGGCCGCCGCTTCGCGAAACGACGCGTCGGTCGGTTCGATGCGCACGCGATCGAACTCGGCGACGTCGACGCCGGCCGCGCGCAGCGAGCGCCGCGCGCGTTCGACGAACTCCAATCTCGCGAGGTGCGCGTCGGTGAACAGCGCCACGCGGCGCAGTCCGAGCGCGGCGGCTTCGGCGCCGAGCTCGTCGATCGCGCCTCGACCGAACTTTACCCTTGGGGCTTCGATCTCGAGGACGGTTTCGTGTTCGTGCGGGGTCGGCGTCATCGTGGGTGGAAGTCCCGCCCGTGGCCGAGCCGATCCTCTCGACGGTCGACGTCGTGAAAGTCTACGCGGGGTTCACCGCGCTCGACGGCGTCTCGCTCGACGTCGCCGAGGGGACGATCCACGCGATCATCGGCCCCAACGGCGCCGGCAAGACCACCTTCTTCAACGTCCTGTCGGGCTTCGCGCCGGCGACGCGCGGCAGCGTGCGGTTCGGCGGCATCGAGATCGCGCATCTCGACCCGGCGGGGATCGCGCGGATGGGGATGGTGCGCAGCTTTCAGATCAACAGCGTCTTCCCGCATTTGAGCGTGTTGGACAACGTCAAGATCGCGCTGCAGGCGCGCACGCCGCTGTCGCGCCGTCTGCTCGCCTCACCGTCGGTCACCGCGGTCCTCGACGATCCGGCGCGCGCGGCGCTGGACGCGGTGGGGCTAGACGCCGAGCGCACGGCGACCGCCGCGAACCTGCCGTACGGCAAGAAACGCTCGCTCGAGCTCGCCATCGCGCTCTCGCAGGACCCGCGCGTGCTGTTGCTCGACGAACCGACGGCGGGGATGGGCGTGGAGGACATCGATCGCACCGTCGAGTTGGTGAAGCGCATCGCGCCGGGCCGCACGATCGTGCTGGTCGAGCACAACCTGCGCGTGGTCGCCGACCTCTGCGACCGTGTGACCGTGATGCAGCGCGGCAAGGTCTTGGTCGAAGGCAGCTACGAGCAGGTCCGCAACGATGCTCGCGTCGTCACCGCCTATCTCGGCGGAGGCACGCATTAGTGCTCGAGCTGCGCGAGGTGCACGCCTATTACGGTGAGTCGCACATCCTGCACGGGATGACGTTGCGGGTCGAGAGCGGCACGGTAGCGACGCTCGTCGGCCGCAACGGTGTCGGCAAGACGACCACGCTGCGCACGATCATGGGGATTCTGCCGGCGCGCGGCGGCGCGATCGAGCTCGACGGAACCTCGATCGTCGGCCTGCCGTCCGACCGGATCGCCAAGCGCGGCTTGGGTTACGTCCCCGAAGAGCGCGGCATCCTCTCGACCCTCAGCGTCTACGAGAACCTGACCCTCGCGCCGATCGTCGGCCCGAGCGGTTGGACCGTCGAGCGTATCTTCGACGAGTTCCCGAACCTGCGCGAACGCGCGAAGGCCGGCGGTACGACGCTGTCGGGCGGCGAGCAGCAGATGCTCGCGATCGCGCGCGTCCTGCGCTCGGGCGCGCGCACGGTGCTCCTCGACGAACCGACCGAGGGGCTCGCGCCGGTGATCGTCGAGCGCATCGGCGAGCTCATCCGCGCGATGAAGGCCGACGGGATCACGGTGCTGCTGGTCGAGCAGAACCTCCGCTTCGCGACCGGCGTCGCCGACTGCCACCACATCGTCGACCACGGCAGCGTCGTGCAGACCCTGAGCAACGCCGACGTGATCGCCCGCCAAAACGAGATCCTCGAGCTGCTCGGTGTCTGACGGTACATGAAGATCGACCCCGAAGTCATCCTGAGCCGGTCGAAGGACGAACGACGTTTGCGTGTTTCGCATCTACGCACCGCGCCATTCCAGCATCCGGATGTCGTTCTGAGCGTGTCGAAGAACGACCGTAGAAATGCGACGAATGCGGCTCGGGTAGATGTGTCGGCCCTTCGACGAGCTTAGGATGACAGACTGATATGAAGATTGCGGTGACGGGGTCGGCGGGAACGATCGGGCGGCCGTTGTGTGCCGATCTGGCGCACGATCATGACGTGGTGCGCATCGATCTCCACGATGCCGATGTGGTGCTCGATGTCCAGGACGTCGATGCGCTCGAGCGCGCCTTCGCCGGCTGCGACACGGTCGTCCATCTGGCCGGCGTCGTCAGCGTCGAGGCATCATGGGCGGACGTAGCCGGCCCGAACATCGCCGGAACCTACGCCGCGTTCGAAGCGGCGCGGCGCGCCGGCGTGCGGCGGGTGATCTTCGCCAGCTCGAACCACGCGGTCGGCATGCACGAGATCGACAACCTTCCCGCGATCTACGAGCCGGGCTTCGGCTTGGTCGTTCGTACCGACACACCGTACCGGCCCGATTCGCTGTACGGCGTGTGGAAGGCGTTCGGAGAAACGCTCGGGCGGTACTACAGCG
>Ga0208220_1001186_pt1 | contig 11039 bp, 12 predicted proteins | sample NGESurdeep092012_9_FD_184484 | JGI IMG/M metagenome (GOLD analysis project Ga0208220, IMG submission 184484) | Arctic peat soil microbial communities from Barrow, Alaska - NGEE Surface sample F53-1 deep-092012 (SPAdes) | ecosystem: Environmental > Terrestrial > Soil > Wetlands > Peat ... | reverse complement strand
GGTAGGGGTAGCCGCGGGTGCGGGCCCCGGTCAGGTCGGTGCCGAACCGGCACTTGCTCATCAGGCCGATCTCCTTCGGCCAGGACGCCACCATGGCGCGCATCTGTGCCGCCTCGTCCGCGCTGAACTCGCGCGGGAAGCTGAACAGAACAATGTGCTGCACGGTCATCTCTGGTCCTCGCCCCTTCTCCTCGCCACCCGGTCAGTAGAACTCGAAGTACTCGCGCATCTCCCAGTCGCTGACGTCCTGGCCCTCGCCGGGCGGGTTGGAGGCGACCGCGGCGTCGTACCGGCCCAGTTCCGCGCGCTTCATCTGCACCAGGTAGTCGACGAGCACGTCGCCGAATGCCTTGCGGAAGAAATCGTCCTCCACCAGCGCGCCGACCGCGGCGGTCAGCGACGTCGGCAGCATCGGCGCCTGCGCCGCGTAAGGGTCGGCCTCGACCGGCGGCGGCGGCTCCAGCTCCCGCCGGATCCCGTCGAGCCCGGCGGCGATGTTGGCGGCCATGTAGAGGTAAGGGTTGGCGGCGGGCTCGCCCATCCGGTTCTCGACGTGGCTGTTGGCGTCGCCGGGCGCGCCCTGGACGCGGATCAGCGCGCCGCGGTTCTCCACGGCCCAGCAGACCCGGTCGGGGGCGAACGAGTACGGCCGGTAGCGCTTGTAACCGTTGACCGTCGGGGTAGCGAACACCGTCATCGGCATCGCGTGCTCCAGCAGCCCGGCGACGAACTGCCGGCCCGCGAGCGACAGAGACTCATCCGGGCTGGCGAACGCGTTGTGCCCGTCGGCCCGCGAGAGCAGTGACTCGTGCAGGTGCCAGCCGGAGGAGAAGAAGTTCTCCAGCGCGGGGCGGCACATGAAGGTGGCCAGCAGCCCGCGGCGCTGGCACATCTGCTTGACCGCCGAGCGGAACAGCACGACCGCGTCGGCCGCCGCCAGGCCGCCGATCGGGCTGAAGCTGAACTCTATCTGCCCGGGTCCCCACTCGTCCTCCATCGACCGCGGCGCCAGGCCGACCGCGCCCAGGCCGTCGCGGATCGCCTCCAGCGTCCCGGCCACGCTGTCGAGCCGCACCTCCGACAGGTACTGATAGCCGCGCTCGAACACGCTCACGGCCGGCACCGGCGGGGTGAACCCGGCGTTCTCCGGCATGATCCGGTCGGAGTCGAGCTTGACGATGTAGTACTCCACCTCGATGCCGGCCAGGAAGTCGTAGCCCGCGTCGGCCAGTTCGCCGAGCGCGCGGCGCATCAGGCCGCGGCCGTCCAGGGGCATCGGCCTGCCGCTGGAGAAATAGACGTCACACAGGAGCCAGCCCGTCCGGTCGGCCCAGGGCAATACTTGAAACGTCGCCGGGTCCGGGACCAGCACCACATCCGGGAATCCAGTGAACTCGTCGATCCCGAAACCGCCCCCGGCCGCGAAGGCCGGCACGAATACCTGGTTGCCCGTGTCGAGGCTGTAGATGGCACCAGAGAAGTCCAGTCCATTCGACATGGCGGCGATGGCCACGTCCGGCGACAGCGACTTGCTGCGCGGCTGGCCGTGCTGGTCGACGACGACCAGCCGGACGGTGCGCAGGTCAAGCTCGCGAATCCGGCTGGCGACCTCGCTGGCCGCGGCGGCCTGCTCCGGCGTGTACAGGCCGTAGCGGTCGACGAACCCGTGCTGGCCGACGCCGTCCACCACGTGCGGGCGGTCGGCGCGGCTGTCGTTGCGGGATGTGCTTCCCACCTGGGTAGCCTCCGATCAGGTGCGACGCGCGGTGTCAATCGCTCGGCGCTGGCGCGGATTCCGCCAGGGGCCGGCGGCCGCGGCGGGTCAGGTCTTCCCTAAAGCGCTGCGGCGCTCACTCATCTGGTCGAGCAGCGCGGCGCTGAAGTTGTCTGGTTCCACGTCGGCCAGCGACAGGAATGTCTCGGTGCGCTGCACGCCGCTGATCTGGAAGATCTTGGTCAGCAGGAGCTCGCGCAGGTGCGCGTGGTCCCGGACGCGCAGCCGGACCAGGAGGTCGAGGCTGCCGGTGACCACGCTCATGACCTCCGCCTCCGGGAGGGCCCGGATCTCACGGATGATCTCGCTCAGGTCCATGCCCGCTCCGGCCGTCACCGCGAGGTAGACGACCACCGGGAAGCCCAGAGCGGCCCAGTCAATGTCCACCCGGTAGCCGCGGATGACGCCGCTGCGCTCGAGCCGGGCGAGCCGGTCGGCCACCGCCGGCGGCGACATCTCGATCTGCCGGGCCAGGGACCGCTGGGACTGGCGCGCGTCCGTGGCCAGCGCGCGCAGCAGGGCCAGGTCGAGGTCGTCCACCTCGACCGTCGGCGTGAACGGCGCGGAGACCTCCGTCAGCTTGGCTAGCGGAGCCGAGATCGTTGTCATTTGCCAGGTAACCCGTCGAGGAACTTAGTGATGTGAGTTATGCTGGATTCACTTCGTTATCAATGTAAAGCACAGCGTGGTGGGATTTTTACATTTGTAAGTTCCCCATGTCAAGAGAGCACTGTCAGTCAAGAGAACACTGTCACGAGGGGCGGAGGCATGACGGCAGCCCTGGAACGGCACGGCCTGGAGCAGCACGACTGGAGCGCCGGTCTCGCCCGGCGCACGCACGCGCTCGGCGGCGGCGAGATCACCGCGATCCTGTCCCTGGCCGGCGCGACCGACGTCATCACGTTCTCGGGCGGGTTTCCCGACCCGGCCACGTTCCCGACCGAAGTGCTCTCCGGCATCGCCGGCGAGCTGATCGCGCGGGATGCCGCGGTCGCGCTGCAGTACTCGGCGACCGAGGGCCTGGCCGGGGTCCGGGACTACGTATCCGGGCGGCTGGCGGCGGCGGAGGGCCGGGCCCCGGGCGCCGGCGAGCTGATGATCACCAGCGGCGGCATCGACTGCATGGAACTGGTCGCCAAGAGCTACGTGGACCCGGGCGACGTCGTCGCGATGGAGGCGCCCACCTACCTCGGCGGGATCATGGCGTTCCGCGGCTACGAGGCGGACGTGCGCGGCATTCCAGTCGATAACGATGGCCTGCGCGTCGACCTGCTCGTCGACCTGCTCGCCGGCGGGCTGCGCCCCAAGATCCTCTACACCATCCCGGACTACCAGAACCCGACCGGGCTGTCGATGACCGGCGAGCGACGGCAGGAACTGGTCGCGCTGGCTCGCCGCTACGGGTTCCTGATCCTCGAGGACGTGGCCTACCGCGAGCTCGGCTTCGAGCTGGCGCCGCCTCCCAGCCTGTGGTCCCTGGCGCCTGATGTCGTGGTCCAGGCCGGCACGTTCTCCAAGATCTTCTCGCCGGGGTTCCGGATGGGCTGGGCCGCGGGACCCGCCGAGATCATCAGCACGCTGGTGGTTGCCAAGCAGAACTCCGACCAGTGCGCCGGCGCGCTCGGCCAGCGGATGCTCGAGGAGTACGGCCGCGGCGGGCACCTCGACCGCCAGCTGGTCAAGTCGCGGGCGCTCTACGCCCGGCGGGCCGCGCTGATGGCCGAGGCGCTGACCGCGCATATGCCCGCGGGCACGACGTGGACGACCCCGGCGGGCGGCTTCTACATCTGGGTGACGGCGCCGGATGGCGTCGACACCGTGGCGCTGTCGGCGGCGGCGCGGGCCCGGAAGGTGGCCTACGTTCCCGGCCGGCCGTTCTATCCGGGAGACGCCGGCGCCACCCAGATCCGGCTGGCCTACAGCCGGGTCGCCGACGATCTCATCGATGAGGGCGTCCGCCGGATCGGCGACGTGCTCGCGACCGCACTGGAGGGCAAGTGAGCGACGCTGCGAACGATGCCGCCGGTGGTGCCGAGTCACTCGGCGACGCCGTCAGCCATTTCACGACGGAGGCCGGCGGCGAGCCGGCCGGCCCCGGCCGGTTCGTGAACGTGGACGAGCTGACGCCGGTGGAGTTCCTGCCCGGGCTCGGCTTCCGGCCGGTGCTCGGCCAGCGGGCGATGACCAACTTCGTCACCTTCGCGCCCGGCTCGACCGCGCCGCACCACGTGCACGAGGAGGAGCAGATCGTCATCGTGCTGGACGGCGAGTTCACGTTCGACCTGGACGGCGACGTCCGCACCATGCGCAAGGGCGACGTGGCGGTCATCCCCTCCTGGGTGCCGCACGGCGCCTGGACCACCGACAGCCACTGCCTGGAGGTCGACGTGTTCTGCCCGCCGCGGCAGAGCCTGCTCAAGCTGGCCGAGGCGCACGCCGCAGGCACCGTCGAGTCGACGGAGCAGGACGTGGTGGAAGCCGCCGGGGTCGATACGGCTGCGGCTGCTTCCACCCCGGCCGCCCCGGCTGCTTCCGCCCCGGCTGCTTCCACCACGGCTGCTTCCACCACGGGCGCGCCGGCGAGCGAGGGCTAGATGGAGCTCGGGCTGGCCGGGCGGCGGGCCCTGGTCACCGGTGGCTCCAAGGGCCTCGGCAAGGCGATCGCCGCCGAGCTGCTCGACGAGGGCGCGGCCGTGGTCATCTGCGCACGGCACGCCGACGAGCTGGAGGCGACGGCCGCCGAGCTGAGGGAGCGGGCGGCCGGGTCCGGCGCGCTGCTGGCCCTGCCGTGCGACGTGACCGATCCGGATCAGGTGACCGCCCTGGTGGACGCCGCGACATCCGCCCTGGGCGGCCTCGACATCCTGGTCAACAACGCCGGCGGCGCGCGGCCCGGCAGGTTCGCCGCGCTGACCGATGACGACTGGCACGAGGACATCGAGGTCAAGCTGTTCTCGCAGATCCGCTGTACCCGCGCGGCCCTGCCGTTCCTGCGCAGCAGCGCCGCGCCGCGGGTCATCAACATCAACGCCGTGTACGCTCGCTACCCCGATCCGGCGTTCCTCGCCTCGTCGGTCAACCGCGCGTCCTGCCTCAGCCTGTCTAAGGCCCTGTCCATCGAGCTGGGCGCCGAGGGCATCCTGGTGAACAGCGTCAACATCGGCTTCGTCACGACCCCGCAGTGGGAGAACATCCACCAGCGCCGGGCCCCCGAGATGGCCGCCGACGAGTTCTTCGGCCAGCTCGCCAAGGACGAGGTACCGCTGGGCCGGTTCGGGCGGCCCGAGGAGGTCTCGGGGCTGGTGGCATTCCTGGCCAGCGACCGGGCTAGTTATATCGCCGGGGCCTCCATCGATGTCGGCGGCGGCATGGGAAAGTTTCTTTAGGGTAGAGAGGTACGCCATGTGCCGTCTGCTTGGTTACTGCTCCCGCTCCCCGGTGTCGCTGGCGCAGCTCATGGGTGACCAGGAGCTGCGCGACTTCACGGCGCTGTCCGCCCTGCACAGTGACGGCTGGGGGATGGCCTGGTACGACGGCCGCGAGCCGGACACCCGCAAGTCCCTCGAGCGGGCCGACCGCGAGCCGGAGTACGCCGACCTTGCTCATCAGCCGCTGGGTGACCTCGGCCTGGTGCACCTGCGCTGGGCCACGCCCGGCCTGGCGGTCGCCGACGCCAACACCCACCCGTTCCGGTACGGCTCGCATGTCCTGGCCCACAACGGGGCCATTCACCCGCAGGAGCGGCTCGTCGAGATGCTGCCGCCCGACTGGGAGCGGCAGCTGGCGGGCACCACCGACAGCGAGCGGTACTTCCTGCACCTCATGTGGCGGCTGGCGGAGCGGGACGGCGACATGATCGCGGCGATCGCCGATACCGCCGCGGACATCGAGCATCGCTACGCGCCGAACAGCCTGAACGCGATCCTCCTGTCGCCCGAGAAGCTGTACGCCATCTCCTGGTACGACCCGGCCAAGGTCCCGGCGGAGATGCTGCGAACGCGCGGGTTCGGCGACCGGCCCGACGAGATCGCCGCCTACTTCCACCTGACCTACCGGGCCACCGAGGACTCGGTCGTCGTGGCCAGCTCGGGCTGGCCCATGCCCGGCTGGACGCCGCTGCCCCGCGGCCATGTCCTGATCACCGACCGGGCCACCCTGCAGACGTCCGTGCTGGCCATCCCGCCGTCCGCCCCGATCGGGACGGACCGAAGCTGCGGCGCCCCCGCCTTAGGCGGCTGCTCGTCGTTGGGTGACCCGCGCCCGCTCAGGAGGCGACCTTATCTAGTCTAAGATATGACTAATCTGGGCTATACTTCAGACCATGACGATTGCTGCTACGCCTGTGCCGATGTCAGAGGCCAAGGCGCGCCTGTCCGAGTTGGCTAGGCGGGTGCGCCAGCAGCACGAGCGAATCACCCTGACGCGTAATGGCGAGGCCGAGGCCGTCCTGCTGTCCGTGGACGACCTGGAGGGTCTAGAGATGACCTTGGAGATCCTCAGCGACAGCGACGCTGCGGCGCGCATCTCCGAGAGCCTGACAGCGCTCGGTCGCGGCGAGCCAGGGGCCGACCTGGCTACAGTCCGCGGGGACCTGGCCAGGCGTCGCGCCACCGGCGGGTGACATCGGAAACGGCCGCAGGGCGATACGAGATCAGGTTCCAGCCTGCGGCGAGGCGTGCGATCTCCCAGCGGTTGCCGGAGAGCGTTGCCGCAGCGGCACTGGAGTTCTGTGACGCAGCGCTCGCTGTTAACCCGCACCGTGTCGGCAAGCCATTGTTCGGACCGCTAGCGGGCTGCCACGGCGCGCGGCGTGGGACATACCGGCTGGTCTACCGCATCGACGAGGGTGCCCGTACCGTGCACGTCCTCGACATTGACCACCGAGCCGACATCTACCACCGGCCTAAGGGTGACAGCTCTGCGGCGCCGGCCGGGGTGGCCGGCTGAGACTAGCTGTCCGGAGAATTGATCGAGCCGTTGCTCCTTGCTGATGACCCACGGCCGGCGCTGAGGTCCTCGGCCAGGATCTTCCGGAGGATCGAGGGGGTTGCGGCCGGCGGCCTGGCCTGGGTGGCCAGGTGGTTCAGGGCGCTCCAGTAGTCGGTGGTCTCCGCTGGCCGGTTGAGATACACACCCGTGGCGAGCTGCTCCAGGTAGACGACATCGGCCAGGCCGCCTTGCGAGAAGCGCAGCAGGCTGATGGGGCCGCCGGCGGCGGCGTGGCCCGCGCTGAGGGGCATGACCTGGATGGTGACGTGGTCGAGACGGACAGCCTGAATCAGGTGCTTGATCTGGGCGCGCATCACCGTCGGGCCGCCGACCGGGCGCCGCAGGGCCGCTTCGTCGATCACCGCCCACACCCGCGGCGGGTCTGGCCGGTACAGGATCTGCTGGCGCAGCTCGGCCAGGCCGGCCCGCTGCTCGAGCGCGGTCTCGTCGTCGCCGGGGTTGAGCCGAAGGACGGCGCGGCCGTAGTCGCCGGTGCGCAGCAAGGCGGGGATGAACTGCACGTCGTAGGTCCGGATGAGACTGGCGGACGGCTCCAGGCCCAGGTAATCCTCGAGCCAGTCCGGCACCGCATCCCTGAACGCGTGCCACCAGGGCGGCGTACTGGACTGGCCGCCCAGCGCCTGCAGGGTGGCCCGCGCGGGACCGTCGCGGACGCCGTACAGATCCAGCAGGTCGTCCACGTCGCGCGGCTTGAAGCTCACTCGGCCCAGTTCCAGCCGGCTGATCTTCGAGCCGGACGCCCGGATCACGTATCCCGCGTCCTCTCGCGAGATGCCGGCGGCCTCGCGTAGCTGACGGAGCTGCGCGCCCAGCAGCAGGCGGGCGGCCGTAGGCCCGGCCTCGCCCTCCCCGAGCTGGCTGCCGTCGTCGTCAGCCTGGTCCTGAGTCCTGTCCATTCCTGCTCCCGGGTCCGGCCGCCGCGGTGCGAGCGGCCTGGGTGCCGATCATCTCTTGCGGGCCACGCCGCCGTAGGTGTCCACGTGCGCTGGCGGGAACGGGCTGGGGTCGGGACGCCACTGCGAAACGGGCACCACGCCGGGCTCCAGCAACTCCAGGCCGTCGAAGAACCCCGTGATCTGCTCCGGGCTGCGCAGGTGGTACGGGACCGCGCCGGTCCCGGCGTAGCGCCGGTGGGCCTCCTGGCGCGCCGTGCTGGTGTTAGCGCCATCGCTGAGCGTCAGGTAGCTGCCGGGCGGCAGCGCGTCCACCAGGCGGCGCACGATCGACCGGGCCTGGTCGTAGTCGCTGATATGACCCAGGATTCCTAGCAGCATCAGCGCTACCGGCTGGCTGAAATCCAGCGTCTCGGCCGCCGCGGCCAGGATCGGGCCCGGCTCGCGGACGTCGGCGTCGATGTAGTCGCAGGCGCCCTCCGGGGTGCTGGTCAGCAGCGCGCGGGCGTGCGTCAGCACCAGCGGGTCGTTGTCCACGTACACGATCCGGCACGCCGGGGCGACTCGCTGGGCGACCTCGTGGGTGTTGTCCACCGTGGGCAAGCCGGTGCCGATATCCAGGAACTGCCGGACGCCAACGTCGCCAGCCAGGTACCGGACCGCGCGGGCCAGGAAGTACCGGACGCCACGGGCCACGTCGACGATGCCCGGGTAGACCTCCAGGAACTTCTCGCCCACCTCACGGTCGACCGGGTAGTTGTCCTTGCCGCCCAGCCAGTAGTTCCAGATCCGGGCCGAGTGCGGCACTGACTTATCGATCGCCGACGGCGGCGAGCCCGCGGGAGGCAAGGGATCCGTCACCTAGGGAGCACCTCCTGTTGCGCGCCATGCCGTCCCTCACCCGCCAACCTAAACCAGCATCGCCGCCCCTGCACGACGACGAGCGTGACCGGTGCCACCCCAGGAGGGAGTGGGCCGCGACATCCGTTCGCCTGGTGAGCCGCAGCCGGTACATTGGTCTTCGTATCTCGTAAAATACGGAGTCGATATCATATGGTTTCGGAATCTCCCGGGGATCAGGGCGCGGCCCGGCAGCGGCGACAGCTGACCCGGTCGGTGCGGGAGTCGCTGCGGGATGCGAGCATCCAGATCTCGCTGCTCAATCACCACGTCGGCGGTCGCGTCGACCTGAAGGCCACTGACCTGGAGTGCCTGGACCTCGTCACCCGGCTCGGCCCGCTCAGCCCGAGCGCGCTGGCTCGCCGGGCCGGGCTGCATCCCGCCACCGTGACGGGCATCCTCGACCGGCTGGAACGCGGCGGCTGGATCGCCCGCGACCGTGACCCGGTGGATCGGCGGGGCGTCACCGTCCGGGCCCTCCGCGACCGCGCCGGGGAGGTGCTCGGCCTGTACGCGGGCATGAGCGCGGCGCTGGACGAGATCTGCGCCGGATACTCCGGCGATGACCTCGAGCTGCTGGCGGAGTTCCTGCGCCGGACCGCCGAGGCGGGCCGGACCGCGGCCCGGGACCTGGCCGGAAGCTAGCAGGCCAGGAAGGCCTCGTCGAGCGGCCCGCCCCGCCGCGCCGATCTCCGGGAAGCGGGTTTTGTCGCACCCGACCTGATACAGCAGAACGGCTTGCGAAGTCGGCGATGTAGCGTCCAGCCTGAAAGATAGCTAGCCTTGTATTATGCAATACGTATGATACGGTAGCTAAAAGATGTACCGGAAAGGGGCGTGGCGGAAGAGCGGCGCCACCGGCGCACAGGCAAGGGGCATCCTGATGAAGATCACGGTCTTTGGGGCCACGGGCGGCATCGGCGGACTGGTCGTGACGCAGGCACTGGACGCCGGCCACAAGGTGACCGCCGTGGTTCGCGACTCGGCCGATTTCGGCCTGGCTCATCCCGCGCTGGAGGTGGTCACGGTGCCCGGCCTGACCGACCCGGAGCCGCTGCTACCCGCGCTCGAAGCCAGCGAAGCGGTGATCTCGGGAGTCGGCCCGCGCAGCCGCAAGGACGGCCCCGTCGCCTCGAGCACGGCCGGCGGTATCCTGGCCGCCATGGCTGCCAGCGGAGTCCGGCGCCTCGTCGCGGTGAGCGCCGCCCCCGTCGGCCCGGTGCCCGCGGGGGACAGCTTCGCCAACCGGCGGATCTTGCTGCCGATCGTCACGGCCCTGCTGCGTGACACCTACGCCGACCTGGCCGCGATGGAGGACGAGATCAGGCGCAGCGCCACAGACTGGACGGTGGTCCGGCCCCCCAGGCTCGTAAACAAGCCGCTGACCGGCGCGTACCGGACCTGCGTCGGCGGGAATGTCGCGCGCGGCAGCACGATTTCCCGCGCCGACGTGGCCCACCTCATGCTGGCCGTCCTCGACGACCCGGCGACGATCCGCCAGGCCGTCGGGATCGCCTACTGAGGTGCTAGCACGCGGTGCCGGGGAGCGCTGAGCCCAGCAATGAGGACAGGTACGAGCCGACCTGCGCATCGCCGCCCTGGCCCGGGTACCACGTGCACGCGACGCCCACGGCGGCGACCCGGCCCGTGTCCAGCAGGTAGCGCACCGCCGTCGCCACCTGAGCCGCCGCCGGGCCGCCCGGCGCGGGGAAACGCAGGCCGGGAACCTCCCCAGGATCGAGCACGTCGAGGTCAAGGTGCAGGTACAGCGGCCCGTCCGGCAGGTCCGCGCTCGCCAGGCCCGGCACATCGGCCTGGCGGATCTCGGCCGTCTCCAGGTAGGTGATCTCGGGCGGGTCCAGGTCGCGCGCCCCGGCCAGCAGGATCTGCCGCTCGGAGACCGGGCGCAGCCCGAGCCCGGCGGCGATCAGCTCTGGCCGGTAACCGGCCAGCAACCGCAGCGGCAGTCCGCCCAGGTAACCGGACACCGTCGTCTCCAGCGTCTGCACATCACCGTGGGCGTCGAGCCAGACAATCCCGGCATCCGTGCCTGCCCGCTGCAGTCCGGCCAGCGTCGCCAGCGCGGTCGTGCAGTCGCCCGAGACCACCACCGGCATGGAACCGCGCCTGGCAGCAGCCGCTACCCGTTCGGCCGTTACGCCGTACAGAGCGGCCAGCCGGTCCCAGATGTCCTCCGCCGACAGGTCCGCGGCCATCACTTCTGCCGCCGGCAGCGAGTCCGCCAGACCGGGCAGGAACTCGTCCAGGTGGTACGGAACCAGGATGACGCTCATCCGGCGACGCTAGCGCGCGGCGGCCGCAAGATCGCGGCGCAGATGAGCGCATCGGGCTTCGGGTCGGTTACCATGCAGCAAGTCTCCAGCCGGTGTAGCTCAGTAGGCAGAGCAGCCGTCTTGTAAACGGCAGGCCAGCGGTTCGAACCCGCTCACCGGCTCAGGTTC
>Ga0208220_1001185_pt1 | contig 11040 bp, 13 predicted proteins | sample NGESurdeep092012_9_FD_184484 | JGI IMG/M metagenome (GOLD analysis project Ga0208220, IMG submission 184484) | Arctic peat soil microbial communities from Barrow, Alaska - NGEE Surface sample F53-1 deep-092012 (SPAdes) | ecosystem: Environmental > Terrestrial > Soil > Wetlands > Peat ... | reverse complement strand
ACCGCTCGTACGGGGCCAGGGGCAATCTGATCTCGAACTCCGTCATTCAGAAGCAAGCCGAAGCGCCCCCCACCACTGGGTTCTTCTCCTTGCTGCGGCCGACCCAAGACGCCAACCTCGCGATCCGCGTCAACGGCGGCGTGGCCCAAACGCTCACTTTTAGCGCCACAGAGTCCCAGTCAAGCATGGCAGGCGCCGTCAACGGGCTAGCTGGCGTAAATGCGAACGGCGGCGGCGCCGTTGGCGTATTTCACTCGGCCCGTCTCATCCACCACCAGCAGCCCCTGGGGAAGCGCATCGCAGGCGGCATCCAGTTCGCCGCGCGATTCCTGGCGCTCGACAACACCGTGATTGTCACGGGACGAAGCCAATCCGGCAGCGACGATGCACGCCAGAGACTCTCCGGCCTTCACGCGATTCAAAGCGACACGAGCGATTCCGCAGCCATCGCGAAACTGTACCAGCGCGTCGTCAACGAATTCCCCGCCTTGAACATGCTCGTCAACAACGCGGGGATCATGCGAAAGATCAACCTCAACAATGGTCTTGCATCCCTGCCGTCACCGCACCCGTTTGACCTCGGTTGCGGCTGCCAGCGTGGCGCCGGTTTCGACTCCATTGATGATGGCTACTTCTTCCAACGGAATGGTGGATGGATAGCGGGAGTAGAACTCCGCCAGCGTCATCCGGCTGGGCAGCTTGATGATTTCGATCTTCCTGGGCTGTACACCCAGTGACGAGGGATCAGTGAGTGACGCGAAACTGCTCGTCACCTGGCGGAACGTCGCATCGTAGGCACTCAGCTGTGCAGCGACGGTGTAGGCTAGCAGCTGGTAGTTGTTGCCGCCGTAGCTGATGTACGAGACCAGTCCTGCCAACGTGCCATCCTGGGTCTGCGCCTGGAAATATCCGCTGGCAGCAGGCATCCCGTTGATGGCGGCCGAGCTCACCTGCCCGGCCTGGACGCCTTGCTGCCCGAAAAACTGCTGCAACGCGGCGGAGGGGCGCGCCCTGTCCCATCGAGAGCTGAACCATCGCGTCCTGCTGTCCACTCACGGCCAGGACCGCCTGCTTGGTATTCTGCACCTTCCATCCGCTCGGGATCCGGAACTGGAACTTCAGCTCCGGGTGGTAGAACGTTCCGTCCTTGAAATATCCCTCGCGAGGGTTCTCCCCGTGTACCAGCCCGTTGATGTGAGCCAGAAAGGTGTCCTTGTTCACGACCATGCTCGACAGATCGCGGTGGAGTGAGTCCACCCGCTGGGTCGCGGTCTCGTAGCGATTGCCGGGATCCGGGTGCGAGGAGAGCCAGTCGGGTAGCCGGCCCTCGGCGGGAGCTTGCCGGTCAAGGATTTTGAACATCGCGGCCATCTGCCGCGGGTCGTAGTTGCTTTGCACCATGTAGCGGAAGCCGAGGGCATCGGCCTGGCTTTCATCATCTCTGCTGTACTTGAGAAACAGCAGCTGCAGTCCCTGACCGAGCGCGCCGCTGAACTCCGCCACCTTGGACGAAAGGATACTGCCCAGCCCCAGGCCCAGCGTCGCCAGCTGCTGCTGGCTCATCTGCTGCACCGAATGCCTGGCCGTGATGTGGCCGATTTCGTGACCGAGCACCGAAGCCAGCTCCCCTTCGCTGTTCATGGCGCCGAGGATCCCGCGGGTGACGAACACCGGTCCACCCGGCAGGGCGAACGCGTTCACCGAGGCGTCGTCGATCACGTAAAATGCCCAAGGCAGGCCGGGTCGCTCGGTCCCTTTGGCAATCTCGAGTCCGATGGAGCTCACGTACTTCTACAGCGCCGGGTCGTCCACCAGCCCATAGGCGGCTATCGCCTCCTTGGCGCCCTGCTGACCCATCTGGGTTTCCTGCGATTCAGAAACCAGCGACAGCTCGGACTTGCCGGACACCGGGTTGGTGGCGCAACCGGCGAACATCAGGAGCAGTAGTGCGGATGATCGCTCGAGCATGGACAAACCCTTTGGGGCGAGGAGTGGACTCGGCGTCCGCGGGTGCGACGCTCTGAAAGTCGTAGCGCAGTGCGAGAGTGGTGCCAGCGTGTAGTTGTACCGCCCGTGGCATTCCGTGTTCGTGGATTCCACAGCACGGCGTCCCGGGTCATGCGCGTGCTCGCGTCAATGGGATCTCAGGCACCGGGCATCGCGCGGACTCGCGGTCGCGTGTGACGCCGCGTACCATTGATGAATCATTTTTATCGAGGAGTTGGAGAACCCATGAGCGCCTTTTACGGACAAACGCACCGCGCTCTTCAGGAGGAACACGGCACGCGCCGAATGGCCGATCGCCTGGAGGAGCTCGCGCACGGCGAGTTCGATCCGACGGAGAGGGGATTCATCGAGGGCGTCTCGATGTTTTTCCTGAGTACCGTCGATGATCGCGGGCGGCCCACTGTGTCGTACAAGGGAGGCGCGCCGGGGTTCGTGCGAGTCGTGGGCCCGAGTGAGCTCGCGTTTCCGAGCTATGACGGCAACGGGATGTTTCTGTCGCTCGGCAACATCTCCGCGCACCCCCAGGTCGGGTTGCTGTTCATCGACTTCGAGCATCCGCACCGGGTGCGCGTGCAGGGCGCGGCGCGAGTGCTGCGTGACGATCCAATGATGGCGGAGTTCCCCGGTGCGAAGCTCATCGTGCGCGTCGAGGCGGAGCAGATATTCGTCAATTGCGGCCGTTACATCCATAAGGTGCAGGGGCGCACGCTGTCACCGCACGTGCCGGACGCCGAGGGACATCAGCCGTTCCCGACGTGGAAGCGGCTGGATCTGTTCACGGGATCGCGGTCGGAGCGCGACGAGCGAAGGGTTGCGGAGGCTGGGGGAGAGATGTCGCTGGAGGAGTATCCGGGGGAGGACCCGGGGTGAGGAGCGGGCACTTTGCGCGTTGCCGCTCAACCCGCGACAAGGAAGTTCATGAGAGTCCAGAAGCCCGCGACTTTGGTCTTCTATTGCGCTGCGACGCTCGCCTGCGCTTCGCTGCCGACCGTGACGGCCGCTCAATCACGCGCCGACGGCACTCACCGCTTTCATCGCGAAGATTCACTCGGTAGACAACCACAGCCACGCCAACAGCGTCGCCCCCGGGGATTCTGACGCAGACGCACTGGCGCTCGACGGGATTCCGTTCGAGCTGCCGGTTCCGTTGCGGCCCGACAATCCAGTCTGGCTGGAGGCGTACCAGGCCCTTTACAAGTATCCGTACGCCGACTTGAGCGGCGCGCACATGAAAGTTTTGCGGGCCTCCATGCAGAGCGTGTCGAAGAATCAGGGCTACAACTTCCCCACGTGGATTCTCGATCAGGTCGGCACCGAAGTCTTGCTCGCGAACCGTATCGCAATGGGCCCCGGTCTATCAACGCCGCGCTTTCGATGGGTGTCATACGTCGATGCACTGCTTCTCCCGCTGTCAAACAAGGCGGAAGCTGCGACGTCGCCCGACCGGGTGAAGCTGTATCCACTCGAAGAGAAGCGGCTGGCATAGTTTGCTACGCTACACCATCGGCGGTACTCTCCGCGTAATGCGACCCCTTCGATATTCCATCAACGTCACTTTGGACGGGTGCTGCGATCATCGTGAAATGATCGCTGACGAAGAATTGCATCGTCACGCGTGCGAGAACCTTGCGCAGGCCGATGCCCTCCTCTTTGGTCGAGTGACCTACGAAATGATGGCGGCAGGGTGGCGGCGACCAGCGCAGGCGGAAGCGAGGCCTGATTGGATGGAAGCCTTCGCCCAGACGATCGATGCGGCAAAGAAGTACGTCGTGTCGAGCACCCTGGACCGGGTCGATTGGAATGCGGAGCTCGTGCGCGGGGATGTGGGGAAGGCCGTTCAACAGCTCAAGCGCGAGTCGGGAAAGGGACTGCTCGTGGGAGGCGTGAAGCTCCCGTTGGCGCTGGCGGAGCTGGGACTGATCGATGAGTATGAGTTGGTGGTGCATCCCAGGCTAGCGGGCCATGGGCCGACGTTGTTCGCGGGGCTCTCGAAGCGTGTCGACTTGAAGCTCGTGAGCCGGCTGGAGTTCGGCTCGGGGGCAGTAGCGATGCGCTATGAGCCGAGAAGGTAGCCATCGTACTTGCTAGCCCGAGTCGCCCGCATCATGAATGCAACTCGGGCCACGCCTTCCAAAGCATTCTGTGAGCATTCAACTATCCCGTTCGCGGATTTGCAGCTGAACGTCAGGACGTCAGGCCGCAGAAAACACATTCTCCTCCACCACTCCACCTCGGAGATTTTATGAGCCGAGTCACTGGCATCGGCGGCATCTTCTTCAAAGCCAAGGACGCTCCGGCACTACAGGCGTGGTACAAGCGGCACCTCGGAATCGACGTCCAGGACTGGGGTGGCACGGCGTTCACCTGGACCGATAGTGAAGGTAAGCCGGCTGCCGGAACAACCGTCTGGTCCATTGGTTCGGCGGAAGGTGACCAGTTTGCGCCCAGCACTGCAACTTTCATGGTCAATTACCGAGTGGAAGATCTCAACGCTCTGGTAAAAGTCTTGCGCGAGGAAGGCTGCAACGTTCTCGAGAAGATCGACGATTCCGAGTACGGGAAGTTTGCCTGGGTCATCGATCCAGAAGGAAACAAGGTAGAACTTTGGCAACCGCCTGCCGGCCAATGAACAGGGCATGCGGCCTCGACACGCAGCGGCCGAAACCAGCGTTGCAGTCTGACAGCCGCGCGATCCCGATGGAGAATTGACATGGCTCTACCAGCAAAGAACACGATTTGCCTGTGGTATAATGGCGGCGCCGAGGACGCGGCGCGGTTCTACGCCAGGACCTTTCCTGATTCGGCCGTTGTCGCGGTGCACCGCGCTCCGGGCGACTTTCCGTCTGGAAAGAAGGGGGACGTGTTGACCGTCGAGTTTACCGTGATGGGCATTCCGTGTCTGGGGCTCAACGGTGGCCCAGCGTTCAAACACACTGAAGCGTTCTCGTTTCAGGTCGCGACCGCTGACCAAGCCGAAACAGATCGCTATTGGGACGCGATTGTCAGTAACGGTGGTGAAGAGAGCGAGTGCGGCTGGTGCAAGGACAAATGGGGACTGCCCTGGCAAATCACGCCGAGCGTCCTGATGAAAGCGATCACCGACCCTGATCCCGCGGCCGCCAAGCGCGCATTCGACGCGATGATGCAGATGAAAAAGATCGACATTGCTGCGATCGAAGCGTCGCGCCGCGGTTGAGGAGATCGACCGCCAGCACCATCCGTTGACGCACGAACGATGATGAGCACGACCGGCGATTCATTCAGTCGCGATTTCCTAGTTAGCCCGCAAAGTTGGCCCCATGGAGGCGCTGAATGAATTTCGAGTTCGTCGTTATTCCGTTGCTGGTGCTGCTGATTGCGCTGATAGTTTTTGCTCTCAGCATGAACCGCTGGGCTGTGCTCCGCAACGAGCGGTATGGAAAGGCGCGACGCGTCGAGGAACGCGTTGTTCTCGCCGTTCTCATTGTTGGCAGTGTGGCCGTTGGTGCGAGCACCGCATTCAATGCATTGGCCACCCATCATTACTGGGCAACGCACCCGGTCCCTGGCCGCATCTATCGCGTGAACGGCTACGACATGCGCATCGCCTGCACTGGCGCCGGTTCTCCAACCCTGGTGCTCGATGCCGGACTGGGAAACGACGGGCTGATTTGGGGCACCGTGCAGCCGGAGCTTTCCAAGACAACTCGCGTCTGCTCCTATGACCGCGCCGGATTTGGCCGGAGCGAAGCGACTCCCGGTCCGCAGGACGCCGAGCACATCGCCGTTCAGTTGCATGGCCTCTTGAACCAGGCGGGGATCGACGGACCGATTGTCCTGATGGGTCACTCCATCTCCGGAATTTATATTCGCGCGTATGCCACGCGGTATCCGCAAAACGTCGCGGGGCTGATTTTCGTGGACGGCTCGACGCCCTTGCAAATGGATCACTATCCGGCCGACCTCCAGGCGCGCATGAAAACGACTGAAACCCTGGCGTTCCTGGTGGGGAAAGCGGTGGTTCCGACCGGCGTGCTGCGCGTGTTGGGACAATGCTCAGAGGTCACCGCTGGCTTGGCTCCCGAGGCCGGGAAAATGTTGGCGGAGGACAATTGCGCACCGAGACTCAGGGCGTCCGAGCAGGAGATGAAAAATTTCCGGCAATCCGGTCTCGAGACGGTCCATACCGGACCCTATGGTGACTTGCCGATATTGATTTTTTCCCAGGATCCAAACCTTCATGCGCCAATGCTGTCCGACAAAATGGGAAAGGAAGAATCGGACACGTGGAACGAGATGCAGGACAATTTGAAGAACCTGTCGACGCGCAGCCGAAGAATCATCGCGAAGGGCAGCACTCACTACGTTCAGATCGACCGAGCGGAGTTGGTGAACCGGGAGGTGCCGATTTTCATTCAGCAAATTCGAGGCACCGCGCCCCAACCCACGGACTACGGCTCGACGAAAATCGAATGAACGCATTGCGTCCGGGAATTAATTCCGCAGAAGCTGCGACCTAAGAAGCCGCTCAAGCAGAACTCAGGATGGTCCCCGGATGGCGCAGTGGTACTGCTGGTGGCGCGACATATGGGAGTTCATGGCAACCATGACTGCGCCTCTGCCATATCCGGATACGTCGTTCGCGCCGCTGGAGAACTTCGGTCTTCTCTGGCGATGGAACTCCCAAACGCATGCGGTGTTTCCTCCCGATGTGATGGCGGTGATCCGTCCGTTCACGTCGAGCGCGGCTCGGATGCTTATGGCCGAGGCGTTGACTCGTGTGTCGTTGCCTATCACAACGGGTGATGCTTCGATCGCGTGCAGGGAGAAGGTGCCGGAGGAGGAGATCTCGACGTGGCTTTCGCAACTCGGCGCCGAGTCATCCGCGTGGACCGTCTTGAGCTGGAATGACGACCTGGCAGTGCTCGTTCCGTGGTCGGTTTTCGCCAATCGCTGGTCGGACTTCTGCTATCCCGCGTCGGACGATGTGTTGATCTGGCAACCGGGGCGCGCGTGGACGTTAGTGTACGAGCATGAGGAGTGGTTTGTGTACTTTCGGCATCTCGCAGCCCGTGGTGACTGACGCGCCGTTGCAGGCGACGATCGCGCCACACATTTTCGAATGATTCGACCTTCGTGTAGCGTCCGCCGCTGAACGCCAGCACCGTAGGCGGCCAAGAGAGCTCGTCTCGGGAGCGTTCGTGGATCTTCACGTGCGGTACGCTGGTGTCCCGATCGGCACGATCACGTTGGGCCTGCTCACCGGCCTCGCGCATGCCGTGCTCGCGCCTTCATCCGGCTACGGGCTCGTGCGCGAACAGGTGGAAGCCTCGGGCCGACAGCTCGTCCCGAGGAGCCTCATCGCGCGACGTTACTGGCCAGCTTTGCTCGGGGATTTCGCGGACATGGTCGCGTCCTCAGCCGCCGGAGGCTTCGAGCTGCAAGATCCGCGGGGGATGCCCGTGAGCGCAGCGAGTGTCTCGGTGTTCGCCCCGCCCGGTCGCGAGTCGCAGCCGCTCGTAGTGGTCGACTTCAGGCCCCAAGCGGCGCGCAAGTTCGCGGAGCTTCCCGAGACCGACGACGCGAGTGGTGGCCGCCGACGGCCGGCGGCGTGACCGCCGTTGCCGCTGACGAATCGAGAATACTCAACGCATTTTGAATTCGCCCACGTGCGTTCGCCGCTGAACGCCAGGACACCAGCCCGCGGCGGCCAGGATATTCTGCATATGTCTATCGATCCTCGAATCTCGCGCGCCTTCGAGCGGCGCAGTTCAAGCGATGCGGGCGTGATCGCCACCTGCAAAGGAGGGAACGACTGCTCCGATGACCACACCAGATCTTGCTGCAATGCAGGCCGCGCTCGTCGGTGCCGCCGACCCGGAGATCGTTGCGCTCGAAGCGCGGATGCGCGCGGCGCAGATGACCGGCGACGTCGATGCGCTGGATGCACTGATCGCGGACGAGCTCCTCTTCACTGGTCCTGATGGTCAACTGGGGACGAAGGCCCAGGACCTCGAGGCTCACCGCTCCGGTGCCCTACGCTTCCGTGACCACGAGCCCGAGGAGCTTCGTGTTCGCCGAGTTGGGGCGAACGTCATCGTGAGCGCCCTCCGAGCTGTTCTGACGATAGAGGTGAGCGGTTCGCTCGTTCGCGGTACCTACCGCTACACGCGCGTATGGGCACGAGAGGGCGGCGGTCCATGGCGCGTGGTCGCGGGGCATGTGAGCGAGGTGTCGACCGCGAAATCGACGGCGGAGGGCACAGCATGAAAACAATGGCCAACGATACGTACGACTATGACGCGAACTGCCGTCACTGGCCCGAAGCCCGCGGCCCGTTTCCCTCGGGCACGCTCGACTTCGAGGTCACCGACCCGATACGAAATTCTCAGTACGCACCAGAGCCAACCATCACTCGCCGTCTGTACGTCAGGGCCTGGTATCCGGCCGGAGACGTGACCGGCTGCCGCCGCCGGCCGTACTTCACGGACGCCGAAGTCGGAACCGTCCCGGTAAAATCACTGGAGCTGCTTCGACAACCGTCGGACGCACTGCGGAACGCCACTCGGCTCCTCACCAACAGTTGGACGGACGCGCCGCCGGCGACAGGCCAGTTCCCCGTTGTGGTATTCAATCACGGATACCTGTCGTACGCAGCCCAGCACACGGCGTTGTTCGAGCACCTCGCGGTCAACGGATACGTGGTGCTCAGCGTGGGTCATCCGTGGGAGAGCGGCGGAATCGTCTATCCAAATGGGGATGCTGCGGTTGGGTCGCCGCGCATACTCGAGGACATGATGCACATTGGTCAGGCGCTCGGCGCGATGGCGGCCTATGCGGCTCCGACGCTCACCGCGCAGCTCGCGGCCCTGCAGGCGTACATCAAGGTTTTGCGGACCACCTCCGCGGGGCGGCTCGCCCCAGTCTGGCGGGACGACGTCTACTTCGTACTCGACCGGCTCGAGGATAATGCAATTCCGGCCGCATCCTCGGTGGCCGCGATCATCGATCACGAGCGCCGGGGATACATGGGGAAGTCGTTTGGCGCGTACATCGCGGGAATGCTGGCGCAGGGTGATTCGCGATCGCGCGGCGTGGTGCATCTCGATGGCGGACTTTGGTCCCACGAATTGGCCGACACCGAGCTTCGCACGCCATTCCTGACCTTGGGCTCCGACGTGTGGGAGGATTTTCGGAAGATGCCGGAGTTGCCGCGCGGAATGGACCCGAGCGTTCGCGAGCCCCTTGGCCCACTTACGCCGGCGGCTGCGGACCTGGCGTACGAGCGGATTGCCGAAGCGGGGCTTCGGCGCGACGGGTACCGGTTCGTCGTCCCGGGAATTCGGCACAGCGGTGTCTCCGACCTACCCGAACTTGCGGGAGCTTCGGCGTTGCGGGTCAAGCTGGGGACAGAGTTTGCGCTCGGGACATTCACCACTATCCAGAACGACCTGGTGGGCGGATTCCTCGACCGTCACGTGAAAGGGGTGTCATCGGACTTCCCGGCGTCCACGCTCGCGGCGCATCCGGAGCTGATCGTGCAGGATCTTAGCTGGCTGCGCGAACGGGCGAGCGCGGACTTCCGGTCCGCGTCTCGCGTGGTGAGCTTATAAGTTCGCGGCTGAGTCCCCGACGTCCGGCGCTCGGGTCAGGAGCTGATAGTGACGGAGAGCGCCATGAATCCGCAGACCGGTCACCGCTGGTACACGCGTCCTGTCATCTTCGTCGACGACGTGAACCGCGCGCTTCGATTCTACGTCGATCGGCTTGGCTTTAAGAAGGCTTGGCACGAAGGCGACGGCGCAGGGACGGTCTGCCAGATCTCGCGGGGAGAATGCGAGATCATTCTCTGCGAGGATGCCGCGCGCAGCGGTCGCGCACGGCTCTTCATCGAGTTGACCTCTGAAGGGCTTGCTGAGCTTCGACGTGAGCTCGCCGAGCGCTACGTTCCAAGCACGGTCTCGTGGTGGGGCTCCGAGGTGATTCTGGTCGAAGATCCCGACGGGAATGAGCTGCTGTTTCCGACTTCCCGAGAGCATGCGAGGAGCGATCCAAACACTCCGCGTGACGGCTGAGGTGCCGTTTGAAGCGCACCGCAACCGAGCGAAAGGACGCAACGCAGCGACCCGCTTACGATGACTCCGTATAAAGAGCGATTTCCCGTCGGTGCGCGCGTGCGGATCGCAGAACGCTCCGATCTCGAGACGTTTCGCGCGCGGTGGGCGCTGCACAATCCGTTGACGAGCGAGCAGATCGAGTTCGCCGGGTGCGAGGCTGTGGTGAAAGGAATTGGCTTCTATCACGGCGGCGATCCGCTTTACACGCTGACTGACGTTCCGGGAGTCTGGCACGAGCACTGTTTGTTCGGTCCCTCTTCGAACGCTGGAGCGTTTCCCTCGCTATCGAGCTCACACGCGCGTCGAGTCATCGCGGGAGACACCGCAATCGCGACAGCGACTGCAGCGATGGAGATGGAGGAGACACTCGACGACGGATGGTCACGCTGCTTCGTGAATCCGGTGACCGGCGAACGCTGGCTCGAGACCTACATGCAAGGCGAGCGTCACGGTGGAGGATATCGAGTCCTGATACGCCTGCCGCACCCCGAGCGGGCGGACTGGCTGGAGCTCGTCGCGCACTCTCCGGATCCGACGGAGACCTGGGTGGCCGCAATGGCGCTCGGCGAGGATCCGGAATCGTTGGACGCATTGTTGGGCGTCATAATGGATGCGACGCGACGCGGGGAGTGGCAACGCGTTGGAGTCGCCGCCGCGTGGTCGGGAATCACCTCGCCAATGAATCGACGCACGTTTGTCGGGAAGACGCCCGCCCAGATCACGGTGGACGTGGAACATTTTGAACGCATGGCGGCGGAGGCGTCGCAGTTGCTCGCCCGCGCCGGCGAGGCTGCCGGACCGTCCTTCGCGGAGCCCAACGCGTGGCTTGACGCGCCGCACACGCGAACTCGCTGTCGTTGGGAGCGCAGCCGCCTTCGTCGTCACAGATCGCCGCGAGCCCCAGCACGACCACGTTCGTTCCCGCAGATGCAGCTGG
>Ga0208220_1001184_pt1 | contig 11047 bp, 10 predicted proteins | sample NGESurdeep092012_9_FD_184484 | JGI IMG/M metagenome (GOLD analysis project Ga0208220, IMG submission 184484) | Arctic peat soil microbial communities from Barrow, Alaska - NGEE Surface sample F53-1 deep-092012 (SPAdes) | ecosystem: Environmental > Terrestrial > Soil > Wetlands > Peat ... | reverse complement strand
TGGTTGATCGCGATCAACGTCGCGATCTACTTCCTGCGGCTGACGCTCGTGCGCCAGTCGGATATGGTGGCCGCGCTCGCCTTCAAGAGTCCTGGCGACCTCACGCAGCGTCCGTGGACCATCGTCACGTACATGTTCGTGCACGCGGGGTTTCTGCACCTCGCGTTCAATATGTGGATGCTCTGGCTCTTTGGGCCGCGACTGGAGCAGGCCTGGGGGCAGCGCAGCTTCAGCTTCTACTATCTGCTGTGCGGACTCGGCGGCTGGCTCGCCGATCTGCTCATCGTGCACAACGGAACTCCGCTGCTCGGCGCAACCGCTGCGATCTTCGGCGTGATGCTCGCCTACGCGATGCGGTGGCCGGACGATGAGCTGCGCGTTTTTCCGCTCGTGTTTGTGGCGATGAAGGTGCGCTGGTTCGTCGTGCTGCTCGCCGCGTGGAGCCTGATCATCGGCGTGATGACGCTCGAGCCCGCGGAGGGCACGGCGTATATGGCGCACCTTGGTGGATTCGCGATCGGCTGGTTGTATCTGCGTGCGGCGTCGGTGTCGAGTCTGGACCGGCTGCGTCAGCGGATGTCGCAGATTCCGGACGTGCCCGACGAACCGCCGCGCGCGATTCCGCGCACGCACACGCGCTCGCGCGAGCGCACGACGGAAATCGATGAGATCGTCGCGCGGAGCAACGCGATGGCGTCGAAGCGGCAGAGCACGACGCTTTCGTTGTCCGCGAAGGACGGCAAGCAGAGAATCGAGCAGCTGAATCTGGTGCTCGACAAGATCTCCGAGCGCGGGCTTGCAAGCCTGTCCGGTGACGAGCGACGACTGCTCGAGGAGATGTCGAAGCAGCTGCGCAGCGACTGAGCTGCGGCTCGTCGCGCGGATGAAAAAAGCCCCCCAAGGCGAGGCCTGGGGGGCTGAACCGCCACGCCGTTCCCGCGGCGGCAACGGTCAACTCAGAGAGAGCTGACGCATCCGCAACGTATACCGGGCGCGAGCTTTCGTCCAGATCTGATGGGAAGTAGCGAGTTGGGCCACTCAAACGAGCCCGGAGGCCGGATTAGAGCACTCTAATTTGCATTCCTGAGCTTGCTGAACAACAATTGCTCGCCCGCCATCGCTCGCCGTTCCTGTCTCTGACCGTCGGAGCTGATCGTGCGCCTGCGCCATGTCGTCGTCGCAATCGTGCTCGCTGCCCCCGCGCTCGCCGCGCAGAAAACGGCGTCCGTGCCGAAGCGGCCGGTGCTTCCCATGAACGCGGACACCAACGATGCAGCCGTCTATTACCAGTACGGCCTGCGCATGGTGGATAGCAAGCCCGATGAATCGATCACCAGCCCCGAGGTGGCCGCAGCGCGCGGCACGTTCGACAAGGCGCAGTCGATACTCGCCACGCGCTGACGCTCACCACTCAATCCACGTGCACCTGCTCGATCATGCCGTGTGTGAAGTGCGGCTTGCCGTCCTTCGCGCCCGGAAGAAAGCAGATGAGTGCGTAGTCGCCCGGCGTGAAATCGGCGGAGACGTACGCTGTCTCTCCGTGCGCCATCGCCGGCACGCCGCCAATCGGTTCGCCGGGCGGTGGGCCGATGGGCTTCTCGACCCATGCGGTAACATCGGATGCCTTCTTCCCTGGCGCGAGGCGAAAGAGCTGCACCTCGTGCGACTGCGACGCGTTGTTCTCCACCTTGATCGTATGCGAGCCAGAGGTGATGGGCTTGGAGGTGGTGAACGAATAGTCGTTGAGCGTGAGCGTGATGTCAGCCGCGGGCGCAGCCGCGCTCGTGCCGCTGTCGGGGACGACGGTCAGCGGGCGCACCATTCCCTTCGCAAAGTGCGGCACCCCATTGGCGTCCGGGATGAAGCAGAGGAGGGCGTAGTTCCCCGGCTCCAGCATCTGTGTGGTGGTTGCCATTCCGCCACCGGGATGCGGCGCATTGACTCCGCCGTAGTCCACCGCCCATGAGGGCATAGGTCCAGGATTCTTGAACAGCTGCTCGACGTCGGCCATGGTCTTGCCGTCGTTCAGTTTGACGAAGGCAACGTGGTGCAGCTCGGATCCATTGTCCACGAGATGCACGGTCATGAGTCCGGCGGGCACCTGGTCCGGCGCCTCGAATTTGTATTCCGTTGCGTTGATCGTCATCTGGTGCGGCGCTGCGGCCACTACGTGCGATGAGTCGGAGACGTTCGCTGCGGATTTGGACGCATCCTTGGTGCCGCAGGCCGCAAGCAGCGCGATGAGCGGCAAGAGCGACCGCGAATCGAAAAGCGACATATGGGGCCTCGATTGGAGTGCGTCTAATCTGTGGCGCCAGAGCCCACTCGTCCAGCGACCCAACGCGGATATGTGCCAAGCACGCGCAGCGACTCCGTCGCGCCGCCCAGTTGCGCGAGCGCCACCGCGAGCGCCGGATCGCCAGCCGGGTGGTCGAGCTCGAGGAAGAAGCGATAGTGCCACGGCTCATCGGCCGGTCTCGACTCGAGCTTGCTCATGTTGATGCCGTGCGCGGCGAGCGGCTCGAGAACGCGCAACAGCGCGCCCGGAACGTTGGGCGTGGTGATGAGCAGCGCCGTGCGCGCGGCCACATCGCGCGCGATCGCGCGCGGCGCGCGCGCGACCAGCAGGAAGCGCGTCTGGTTGTCGCTTCGGTCCTCGATGTCCGCGGCGAGAATCGCGAGTGAGTAGCGCTCCGCCGCCGCGCGACCCGCGATTGCCGCCGCGCGCACATCCCCACGCGCCGCGATGTCGCGCGCCGCGCCAGCGGTGTCGTACGCCGCCAGCGCCGCGATCGCGGGCCGCTCGCGCAGAAAGCGCGTACACTGCGCGAGCGCCACGGGGTGGCTCTCGATGCTCGCGAGTGCGTTTAGCGTCGCACCCCGCGGCGCGAGCACGCAGTGATGGATGTCCACCACCGTCTCCGCTACCACGTGCAGCGACTCGCATGCGGTGAGCGCATCGTAGCTGCCCACCACCGATCCCGCGAGCGTGTTCTCGATCGGCAACACGCCCGCGCTCACGTCGCCGCTCTCGACAGCTCGAGCCACGTCGAGAAACTCCCTGCACGGCACCGGCGTCGCCGATGCATCGAGGTTCCGCACCGCCTCCTCGCTATACGCCCCGAGCTCTCCCTGGAAAGCGATTCGCGCCGGTACCTTCACGCGCGCTCGTGCAGCGGAGCGTGCATCGTGCGACCCGCAGCCTCCGCGAACGGCGCCACCCGCGCCATGAGCTCCGCGAACGCCGCGAAGTCTAGCGATTGATCACCGTCCGACCGCGCGTCCTCAGGATGCGGATGGACCTCGATGATGAGCCCATCCGCGCCCGCGGCAATCGCCGCGAACGCGAGCGGTGCGACTAGCGCGGCTCGCCCGCCCGCATGGCTCGGATCGACGATCACCGGCAGATGCGTCTCCTCTTTGAGCACCGGAATCGCAGCGACGTCGAGCGTGTTGCGCGTCGCCGTCTCGAAGGTGCGGATGCCGCGCTCGCACAATACCACATCCTGATTGCCGCTCGCCATCACGTATTCCGCGGCCATCAAGAGCTCTCTGATCGTTGCCGACAGCCCGCGCTTCAGAAGCACCGGCTTTTTCGTCTTTCCCACCTCGGCCAGCAGAGCGAAATTCTGCATGTTGCGCGCGCCTATCTGCAGCATGTCGGCGTAGCGGCACACCGTGTCCACCTGCCGAGTATCCATCACCTCCGTGACGATCGGCAGCCCCGTCTCGGCGCGTGTGGCCGCGAGAAGCTCGAGCGCGGCTTCGCCCATCCCCTGGAATGCGTATGGTGATGTGCGCGGCTTGTACGCGCCGCCGCGCAGCATCGTCGCGCCGGCATCCTTCACGGCGAGAGCGGTGTCGAGGAGCATCTCGCTTCCCTCCACCGAGCATGGACCGGCGATCACCTGGATCGCGCGACCGCCGAACGCGATACCCGGTGCGATGCGCACCACCGTCGGCTCGTCGGGATGGCCGAACTCGCGCGATGCGAGCTTGTACGGGCGAAGCACCGGCGTGACACTCTCGACACCCGCGAGCGCCAGGAGCGGCACCTCGGCCATCGCGTTGTCTTCGCCGACGCAGGCGATCACCACGCGATGCGAACCGCGCGTGATGTGCGTCTTGAGGCCGAGCGATTCGACGCGCTGCCGAATGTTGGCGAGCTCCGTCTCGGTGACGTTGGATTTGGTGACGATGATCATCTGAAGGGGCCTCAAAACAAGAAGGCTCCCGGATTTCTCCGGGAGCCGTGGTGACGCACCGCTTGGGTCGCTAACGACCGCTGGGCACGAGCTACCGGCTCCCGGGAGGATATCCCCAGAAGCTGGTAAAGTACGAGAGGTAGCTCGTGGCGTGCGTGTTCATGCGCGCAATGTGCGAGCGGTGGGCGGAACGCGCAAGAGCGCGGCGGTCACCGAATGGTTAGTGAACCGGCGGCGCGAGATTTCCGCACGCGATGATGGTGTTCATGTTGCTCGGCGACGCAAAGACGACGAGCGAATACTGTCCGCTTGTGGGGAACGGCACGTCGAGGTCCGCGCTTGCCTGCGCAGTGCCGTCCTTGTCGACCTTGAGATTGGAATACTTGGCGGGATCGCCGAAGACCGGACTGTCGGTGCCGCAATTGCCCGACAGCACCTGCCACGGGTGCAAGCCACCCTGCGTGGCGTTCGACGTGTGGATGACCGCCTTGCTCGCGCTCGGAGAATCGCCGCGCGCGATGTATCCGGTGCCCTTGATCTGAAGGGCGCCGGCAAGACTGGATGGTGTGGCGAGAACGGCATTCCAGCGCTCGCCGACGGGAATGTCCGCGCGCTGAATTTCGTTGGCGTTTTTGTGGAACGGATTACAGGCGGCCGTCGCGAGGATTGCCACGAGCGCGACCGCGGAGCCTACATGATGAAGCCGCATTGAAGCCTCGAAATAAGAGAGATGGATTGTACTGTATAGTGCATAAGACGTGCTTCAGACGTGCTTCGCGGTGAGACCTCTCGGCTAGCTACCTAGCCGGCTCTTGTGCGACCACTCATTCCTCGGCGAGCGAACCGAGTGCGGCGGCGAGTGCATCCCTGTTGAGCGTCCAGTACGAGGTCTGTCCGTCTTTTCGCTTATTGACGAGCCCGGCTTCCACCAGCACGCTGGAGTGATGGCAGAGAAGGGCCAGGCTCACGCCGACGTGTCCGGCGATCTCGGTTCCCGTGATCTCGCTCGATTGTGTGCGCAGCAGCTCGATAATGCGGACACGAGTGGGGTCACCCAGCGCCTTGAAGACGAGCGCGCACTCCTCAACGGAGGAAGCGTCTAAAGTGTTCATGCGTTTCGACATGACGGAAGGTAGCGTCCGTCGGGCGAGGCGAACAAGTAGTTGTATGGTTAAATCACCATTAGGCGGGCGCGGCGAGTGCGTCGACACTCGCGCGCGGCGAATCGCATTTTGCGCTCGTTTAACTTTGATCACGTCATTTAGTAATATTCCGTCACGAAATAGCGAATCGGCATTCGCGCACTCGTTGCGCCTCGCTGCGCCACATCCCGTGATTCTTGATACTAATTTATTTATAAATCGCGCGTAATTTATTCATAAATGAATCATTGCGCCGTCGCGCCTTGAGCGTCTCTGTGACCGCATCATATATCCACGCTGCGCAACGCAGGTGCAGCGCATTCGGATGGAAGTCTCGTCGTTTTACCGGCAGCAATTCACCGGTGGCGTTTCCTCAGGGATCGTCACCCGCCGCGTCCACCGGAGGCTCAATGAGGTTGACGAAGGGCATGTGTGGTGCACAGTGGCTGACGGCATGCGCGCTCGTAGCTGGCGCAAGCCTGATCACCGTCTCCACTGCGTCAGCAACTGTCACCCGCCACAGCGATTCCACGGTCACGCCGAATCAGGCGGCGATCGATGGCCAGACGGCGCGTGATGCGTATCGCGCGTACGTCGCGTCCATTCAGAACAACGAGCCCGCCGCAACCGCGAGCTACGCGACGGTGCGGGTGAAGCGTATCCCGGCGTTCGCACGCAAGTACGGGCTGCGATGCTCCGCGTGTCACACCGCTTGGCCAGAGCTCAACAGCTTCGGCCAGCAGTTCCGCGACAACGGCTATCAGCTCAAGAACGAACGCGATTCTCCCATTTACCAGAACAACGCGTACTTTCCGATCACGATCCGCGTGACGCCGCAGTTCCACATGGAGCGCGGAACGAAGCAGCTGGTGGACGCGACGCCGGGTGACGGGGAGAGCGGCCAGACCGAGAAGACGCTCACGTCGCACGGATTTGACATGTCGGGAACGGATCTATGGACGGCTGGCACGCTGTTCAAGAACGTGTCCTTCGTCGCGCTGTTGTCTTCGGACAACTTCGCCAGCTTCCACTTCGAGGCGATGAATCTCCGCTTCGACAATCTGGGCGACAATCCCTGGCTGAACCTCAAGGTCGGCAAGTTCGAGCTCGACAACCTGATCTCCGAGAAGCGATTCCTCTTTCTCTCGGCCAACGGCGGCTCGTACGCGACGTACCACTTCTCAGCCCCGGGAAGCTCGGTGGACTTCGGGGTGGGGGACAACCAGCTGGGGGCGGAGCTCTCGGGACACTCGCTCAACAGCTACACGCGGTATAGCGCAGCAGTGCTGTCGTCGAACGATGGCGATCCGGGCTCGAACAACTTCAGCAGCTACGACGCCAACCTCAATTTCAGCCAGGCATTCGATGGCGGGAAGATGGGCGTGGAGCGGATTGCGGCGTACGCATACCTGGGACAGCGCCCGACCGCCTTCCAGACGACGGGCGGGGATCTGATACCAGGCTCCGGAACGGATCGCAAAACGTTCTATCGTGCCGGCGTCGCCGGGGATTTCTTCCTGCATAATCTCGAGTTCCTCCCGTTCTATCTGCACGGCAACGACAACGCGTTTCTCGCATCGGGCGCGGCGCCGAATGAGCCGCTCCCGGACGGTGCGCGCGACGCTTCGTGGAACGGTGGATTCCTCGAGACCCACTATTACATCAATCAGCAGCTCGTGCTCACGCAGCGAGTCGAGGCGATTCGCATGTCGCAACAGGCGTTCTCGAGCACCCCCAGCACGCTCGGCAACATCGACGCGTACTCGTTCGGCACGCGTTGGTATCCCTTCATGTACAGCCGCGCCGGACTCGCGGTGCACGGTGAGTACTCGCTTATGAAGACCGTGAGTCCGGGACAAACGGCCGAGGAGGGTTCGACGGTGAACATCTGGACCAGCAGTCTGTTGTTCGCGCTCGACTTTGATTTCTGATCACATCAGGAGGCCCGTCATGAGTCGGGTAGCTCGACGAATAGCATCACTCGCCGGCCTGGGCATCATCTTCAGCGCACTCGCGGCCGCGGGCATGTACGCGCAGGGAAGCAACGGCCTGCCTCGCGAGGGGCAGGGACAGGACAAGAAGATCATCAAGAACGTCGGCCGGCCGTCGGTCGGAAAAGTTGAATACGTTCGCTACTGTGTCGGCTGCCACGGCGATCACGGCGACGGGCAAGGGGAGAACACGCCGTGGATCGAGCCCAAGCCCCGCGATTTCACGCTCGCGGTGTTCAAGTGCCGATCGACGCCGAGCGGAACATTGCCGACGGATCAGGATCTGATGAACACGATTCGGCGCGGCATCGTGCACTCCAACATGCCGGAGTGGCGGCCGCTTCCGGATCAGATGATCGCGGACATTCTGTCGTACATCAAGACGTTCTCGCCACGCTGGAAGACGGAGCAGGCGGGCACGTCGGTGGAAGTGCCGCCGGAGACGCCGGTGACGACGGAGAGCATTCTCGCTGGGCGCGCGATGTTCCAGAAATTCGAATGCTGGAAGTGTCACGGTCCCGAGGGGCGCGGGAATGGCCCGTCCGCGTCGGGGATGACGGACAGCAAGGATCAACCGATCCAGCCGCTCGACTTTACGACGAGTGACCGCTTCAAGTGCGGGACGACGAATGCGGATCTCTATCGGATATTCATGACTGGGCTGGATGGAACGCCCATGGCGTCGTTCTCCGACAACATCAAGGGCGACGCGGGGTGGGATCTCGTTCACTACCTCCGCACGCTGCAACCGATGCGCACGCCGGAAGCCACGATCTGGAAGGCGTGGCTCGCAACACACGCCAGTGAGCTCAAGCCGATCGGGGACCAGACCGGCCAATGAAACACTCAGTTTCTCACTTTTGAAGGTGGTATTTCGATGCGAATGAAGATTCTCGCCGGTGTCTCCCTGGTCGTTCTCACGACGATGGCGCTTGCGCCGGCCACACCTCACAAGGCCGGCGGCACGGTGACCGGGAAGGTGACGTATACCGGCACGCCTCCCAAGATGAAGCCGATCGACATGGCCAAGGAGCCATCGTGTGCGAAGCAGCATGCGACCCCGGTGATGAACGAGAGCGTCGTCACGGGTCCGGGCAACACGCTCGGCGACGTCGTGGTCTACGTCTCCGCCGGCGGCGAGGCGGGTGCGGCGCCCGCGCAGGCGTTGGAGTTCAATCAGAAAGGGTGCCAATACATTCCGCACGTGCTGGCCATGCAGGCCGGGCAGGAGCTCGTGATCAAGAACGATGATCAGACGTCGCACAACATCCATCCGATGTCGAAGATCAATCCAGAGTGGAACAAGTCGCAGCCGCCTGGAGCGCCGCCGATCGATGTGAAGTACGAGAAGCCGGAGTTCATTCCGGTGAAGTGCAACGTGCACCCGTGGATGCACGGCTACTTCGCGGTGCTCAACACATCGCACTCCGCGGTAACGGGCACAGATGGAACGTTCAGCCTCGCGGGACTCCCACCGGGCAAGTACACGGTGACTGCGTGGCAGGAGCGGTTCGGCACGCAGAGCCAGGAAGTAACGATCACTGGCAATGAGACGGCAAAGCTGGACTTCGTGCTCAAGGCAACCGAGTACTGATGCGGATGGCGGCCAGGCGCTCGGCGTCTGGCCGGCGACCGCCTCTGCGTCACGCAAGCACGCGTGGTGGCGCCATGCTGAACGATCCTAACACACGGAGTCGATAATACCGTGGGCAAAATGTTCGCAGTCGCCGTGACGATCATGACAATCATTTCGGCTGTACTGTTCATCAAGCACATCTGGTGGCTTCCTCCCGACTATTCCGTACTCGGGCAGGGGATCGACAGCCAGATGATCGAGACCATGGTTTTCACGGGCACGCTGTTCATCGCCGCGCAGCTCGCACTCGCGCTATTCGTCTGGCAATCGAGCGGCGACGCGATGACTCGGGTGATCAAGGTCTTTCCCGGCGGCGCCACTTTCATGGTCGTATTTGCAACCGCCATCGTGAGTATCGAAGTGCTCTCGCTGGTGTTTGTCGGTTCGAGAGTCTGGTCGAAGATTTTTCTCGATCCGGCACCTGTGAACGCGCTTCACATTGACGTGCAGGCAGGACAGTTCGCCTTCTATTTCCGCTATGCGGGGCCCGACGGGAAATTCGGCGTTCCGCATCCCGAGTTGATCAACGAAGGGGAGGGCAACTTCTTCGGACTCGATCCGAAGAACGACACGGCGGCGCGCGACGACATCGTCTCCGCGTCGCTGGTGGTTCCCGTCCATGAGCCCATCCTGTTGACGATGCACTCGAAGGACCTCGGACACTCGCTCTACATCCCCGAGATGAGATTGCAGCAGGACTTCGTACCAGGACTCGTTATTCCCGTGCACTTCACGGCAACCGACATCACGAAGACGGAAGTCGTCTGCACGCAGCTGTGTGGGCTCGGCCACTACAACATGCGCGCGTACGTCGAAGTGCTATCGAAGGAGGACTACGCGAAGTGGCTCGTGGAACAGGCGGGGCAGTGATGCGGAGTCCGAACGAAACCTCTTCCCCAGGGACATCGTGTCGGCGTCGATAACCGAGCACGCGCCAGCGGCCGCTCACCAGCACACCGCCCCCACCGGCTGGATTCGCAAGTACGTCTTCAGCCTCGATCACAAGGTGATCGGCAAGCAGTATCTCGGACTCGGGCTGGTGGCGGTGTGCACGGGAATGGTGTTGTCGTGGGTGATGCGCTATCACCTCGCGTGGCCGGACAAAGCCGTGCCGCTGCTCGGATTGATCGCACCCAAGTTCGCCGCGGGCGGCGTGATCACGCCCGAGTTTTATCTGCAGGTAATGACGATGCACGGCACGATCATGGTCTTCTTCGTGCTCACCACGGCGCCCTTCGCCGGATTCGGCAACTTCATCCTGCCGATTCAGGTGGGCGCGGAGGACATGGCGTTTCCGCGCTTCAACATGATGTCGTTCTGGGTCACCTTCGTCGCTTTTGTCGTGCTCATCGCCAGCTTTTTCATTCCCGACGGGCCGGCGCTGTCCGGATGGACCGCGTACGCGCCGCTCAGTGCCGTGGGCAAGGCGTCTGGTCCAGGCGAGGGACTCGGCCAGACGCTGTGGGCGATCTCGATCGCGATCTTCTGCATCGGCCAACTTCTCGGGTCGCTGAACTTCATCGCGACCACGCTCGATCTGCGCACGAGGGGAATGACGTTCATGCGCATGCCGTACTCCACGTGGGCCTGGTTCATCACCGCGATCATCGCGCTCATCGCGTTCTCGGTGCTGCTCCCCGCTTGCGTGATGCTGATTCTCGATCGTGTTGCCGGGACGAGCTTCTTCATCCCCGCGGGGCTCGTGGTGAGCGACACGATGCAACCGCACTCCGGCGGGTCGCCGCTTCTCTGGCAGCATCTCTTCTGGTTCTTCGGACATCCCGAGGTCTACATCGCGATCGTCCCCAGCTTCGGCATCGTGTCGACGATTCTGCCCGTAGTATGCCGCAAGCCGCATCTCGGCCCACGCGTACTCATTGGGTGCATGCTCGCGATCGCCGGTCTGAGCTACATGGTGTGGGGACATCACATGTTCCTGAGCGGGATGAGCCCCACATCGGCCATGCTCTTCTCCGTGCCGACGCTCATCATCACGATTCCGTCGGCCATCGTCACGCTGCTCTGGCTCGGCACCGTGTATGGATCGAAGCTGCGGCTCACGACGGCCGCGCT
>Ga0208220_1001183_pt1 | contig 11049 bp, 10 predicted proteins | sample NGESurdeep092012_9_FD_184484 | JGI IMG/M metagenome (GOLD analysis project Ga0208220, IMG submission 184484) | Arctic peat soil microbial communities from Barrow, Alaska - NGEE Surface sample F53-1 deep-092012 (SPAdes) | ecosystem: Environmental > Terrestrial > Soil > Wetlands > Peat ... | reverse complement strand
GGCCGCTTTCAAGACCCGCCTCCGCAAAGACCTGGCCATCGCCGCCAACCCCTTCCTTTTTATCGCCAATATGTCCCTATGTTATTGTTAATTGCTATATATTGCGAGGAATGCGATCTGGAAAGCCATGCTGCATTGAGATTAGTGGCGGAATTGAAACCGAGTTTGATTGTGAGGAATTGAGGCCATTCTAATAAAAACGGCAATCAATGGCATCATTTCTCACATCAAAAGACAACTGGAACAACTGGATTATACCGTTTGCTCAATGAAGACACATCCGTTAAAATGCAAAAAAATTGAATCGCGAAATCTGTGAAAAAGATTTTCATCTCGGCTTTTGTCATTGCTTGCTTTGTGTCCGTGTCAAATTGAAATGCAATGAAAACGGGGATGTCCAGCCGGACATCCCCGCACAACAAACCTGCAAATTAAAAATCAACCGGCGGCATCATGGCGATGCCAGAATGAAGAAGGCGGCCTTGTTCGTTGCCGTTGAATTGGTGTAGCCATAACTGCCGTCTGAAGCAAATATGTTTGTCAACACCGGCGTCCAGTTCGTCAGCGGCAAGGCAACATTCGTCGAGGTCAGTATCCGGTATTGCTGTCCAGCCGGTCCGTTCACGCCACTCAAGATCAGAGTGCTTCCAGACAATACCGGTTTGCCAAAGACAGGCCCGGGTTTCACTACGATGTAATTGGCCTGCGTGTTCGTGTTGGAGCCGCCAGCCCCTTTCACGGTCAGGCTTACTGTGTAGGTTCCCGCCGTCGCGTAAACATTGGTTACATTAGAACTGGAAGTGTTGGTCACACTGTTGCCATCCCCAAAATTCCACACCCAGTTGGTGATGCTGCCCGTCGAAGTGTCCGTGAAAACCACGGACTGCGTCACAAAAATGTTCGTCGGCGCACCGCTAAACCCGGCCAAAGGCGCTGCGTTCGTCACCACGATATATCCTGTCTGCGTTTTCGTGTTTGATCCGCCAGCTCCGGTCACAATCAGGCTCACCGTGTAGGTTCCAGCCGATACATAGGTATGATTCACACTGGCATTCGAACTGTTTGTCAAGCTGTTCCCATCTCCAAAGCTCCACACCCAGTTGGTGATGCTCCCGGTTGAACCGTCGGTGAAGAGAACCGGCAAAGGTGCCGCCCCGCTGGTCGGCGTCCCGCTAAAACCGGCCGTTGGCTGCGCCACACCCGTCGAAGCCCGGGTAAAGGTCATCGTGCCATTGAGGTTTAATGTGAAATAGCCCACATAATAGGCGTTGCCGGTTGACATTCCGGTATTAGGATCATTATAGCCGCCAGTGACTGACTGGTAGAGATCCGAAACAACCGCCGAGGTGAAGGTAGATGGCGTGGTGTTTTCAACCGTTGACGGCAGATTGCCGCCAAAATCCCCAATGCTGGCATAGAAAGGGTCTTGAATGAATGTGCTTAAAGAATTGGGTCCGCCAGCCGGTTCCCTGACCACATAGGCATTGTTATTCGTTGCATTGAGTGCCGCACCGGAAGACACCGTGAAGGCACCGTTTCCAATTGACGCTATTGCGGATTGAATACCTGACTGGTCTCCATAACGTGATGGAGGCGTGGTTTGTGTTCCGACACTGGAGCGCGGCAAAGTATACCAAACCGTATCCAAAGCGTATCCCGCCCAGTAGCTGTTCGGGGCGTTGTTATTGCCATTATCCCCTGCAAATACGGACCATTCAAGAAGACCAAAGCTGCTGAAAGAATTTGACAACTGGAATGCCGCATAATTGGTGATTGAAATGGTGTTTCCAGCCGGTATGGCCAGAAAATTGGTGATGTTGCCAAGGTATGACACCATTTCATAACTGCCGCTTGGATTGGTCTTGCGAAAGCCGGCCACCAAATCGCCGTTACCAACGCTAAAATACTGCTGGGCATTGACCAATTCCGGAATAACCAGAAAAGTGAACAAAACCAGTTTCCAACAGCACTTACAATGAAATAATTTAATCATAAATAGGACGGAGAAAGTAACTCAAACAATCAACCAGGTCGTCCTTTTTAAGGACACTCACTGCAAACAAACGGACATTGTTAAATGTTCTTTAGTCGCTTGTAATTATTGTTTTATACAAGGACGAAGAATGCGCACAAATCCATCACACGATTGTAACAATCCGTTGGAAATCGCCACTTGATTGGCCGGGCTGCGCCAAATAAATTGGAATCAAATGGCACTGATTGCTGGCCGGATTTTTAACTCATTAACTTTTAGGAAGTCATCAACTCTTCTGGTCATGGTTGTTGCAGGTTGCGCCCACGCGCCGCACTCTGAATTTCAAACCGTCCGATTGGCGGCGGCAAAGGGGGACGCCCATGCAGAATATGATCTCGCCGGATATTTCGCACGCGGAGAAGGCGTTCCCCAAGACTATGTCCAGGCAGAAGAATACCTTCGCAAGTCGGCAGAACAAGGTTATGCCTATGCGGAAACGGATCTCGGCTCCTATTACGCGCGCGGTTTGGGCGTCCCCAAAGACCTTTCGACTGCACTTGGCTGGTATCGAAAGAGTGCGGCACAAAGAGACCCGCTGGCTGAATATTGCATCGGTTATGCCTATTCCCATGGCGATGGAGTTTCCAAAGACTTCAATGAGGCCGTCCAATGGTGGCAAAAATCCGCAGGCCACGGCCAGGTTGACGCTCAAAATGCACTGGGGCAATTTTATTTTCATGGTGAATTTCAGGGTGACACGAACCACGTCAACTATGCGGAGTCGGCCAGATGGCTGCTCAAGGCGGCGGAACAAGGCGACGTGGCTTCCATGAACAACCTGGCATTTCTTTATCAAAACGGCATGGGAGTGAAGAAGGATTTGTCTGCCGCATTTAAGTGGTATCGCACGGCGGCACTGAAAGGCGAGGCCATGGCCCAGGCCAACCTGGGGCTGATGTATCAGGACGGCGCAGGAGTTCCACCCGACATGGTGCAGGCTTATGAATGGTTTGCGTTAAGCGCCGAACAGGGGAACGCGGTGGGCAAACATTCCTTTGACGACTACAACGAGCATCACCGGCTGACACCCGAACAACTGGCGGAAGCAAAAAGTTTCATCGCCAAATTCCACGCCAAAAACCATGAGGACTCGTCTCCATGACTTTGGGCGTTCTGGCAATAAATTAAGTTGCGGCGCAAAATTATTTTTCCGCTGAAAACGAGTCGGGATTAATGGTCAGTTGCTTGCCTGCCGCATCCGCCGCCTGAACTTGCGGCTCATACCACGCATAATACTGTTGTTGTTCGTAAGCCAGATAGCCGTCAAAGCCCAGCAAATTACGCAGCATATCATCGGCATTGTTTTGAGCCGTCTGCCATTTCGCAAGATAAGCCGGATCATTGGGATCCTGGTTCAAGCCGCCAATGTCATTTACAAACTGCTGCTGCACCTGCTGAATGGCCGTTTTCTGATCGGCAGTCAAGCCCAGCGCATCCAGATTCACTTTTTGAAACACCAGCGGATATGATGGAACATAGGTCGTTGCCAATTGTGGCGGTTGCTTTACGTTTTGAATCTGGGACGGAGCATCAGATGGCTGCTCTGCGCTTTGCGTGTCTGTTTGCATTTTGGCAACTTCATTTCCGCTGGCCGACTGCATTGGGAATTCGGAATTTTGTGCCGTCAAGCCGTTTTGAGCGGGCGGGACCGGTTCATCCAGCAATGCGGCCACTGTTTGCGCCTGCTGCAGACGCGACCACTTGCCGCTGCCGGATCCGTCCACACCCAATTCGGAACGCTCGAAGGAAAAGCCACGTTCGGCATCACCCCTGACAATATCTAGGAGGGTTGGTTCCGGGCAGCCGATGGCGCGCAGATTGTCCACATAAATCCTGTAATCATTTGTTGATTCAAGCTGGCTCCAACGAAATTTTTTTGCGATGGTTACGGAAGCCGGGGTCTCCAACGTCTGTGCTGGCGGCTGGATTTCAGCACTGATGGACGGGCTGCGCGCGGGTTTTGCTTTCTGCTGATTCATCAGGACAAAAATCAACCCAGCCAGCAGACCCGCATTCAAGCATATTGAAATTCTCAACATCGTTTTCATGACTCAATCACGATACTGATACACCCAACAAATATAACAAGCCATAATGCTTCGGCTAACGATGCAAAGCAAAAAAGCCAGCGCGAACCCCGTCGGTTCGCGCTGGCCGTGCAGTGCGAATAATCAGTTAAATCCAGCGCTACGGACGGGATAGGCCACGTCACTGGCCTTGTCACAATGCATATAGACAAGGTTAATTGCAGCGTCATGATTTGCAGCCACGCTGCCCGATGTGCCAAGAGATGTTTTGATGCCATTGTAAATCACTTGAGCGTCGGTGTCTTGATAACCGCTGATGCCGTTTCTGCCATACAGATGTTCATGACCCCAGAAGTAATACTGGCCTTCTTCGATGGCACCGCTAGATTCTCCAACGCCGTCCAAGGTGAGCCAGTTGGGGCTGACTGCCAGGCTGTGCGAGAGGGCGTCGCTACAGCCGAGGTAACCGACGGCGAACCATCCCGATTTGCCAAAGAAGGGATCGGTCTGCTGGCAACTGCCGTTAATGCCAAGAGCTGTCGCCACTCCGCCGCCACTTTCATAACCATTGTTGTTTTCATTTGTAAGGACAAGATCGTTAGCTATCGCAGCTTCCTCAATACCATACCCAATTGAAAACTGCACAACCGACTTGGTGGTGGGACCGTAATTGTGGTCAACCAGCGTGTTGGCGCGCGTGCCGGAACCTTTGTTGCGACCGACAAGATAAACATACCTGTTCGTCTCCGTGTTGTTGCCGGTGAACAGAGCCGGATATTCGTAACCTCTGCCAAGCAGGACGTCAACTTGTGGCAAGGTCAAATTGACGAGGTCAGTCCAATCCGAAGTGGGGCTGGTGTTGATGTTTTTGACCCAGGTGAACGTGACAACGCCTTCCACGCCATAGTCCTTCAAATCCGTGCTGGTGCTGATCACACGGGGCGTCAGAGAAACGGCTTGGGACGTGTCCGCCTGCGCTATGTCCGCAATGTGGCTGCTGGCTTCCAGTTCCGCTGCCGCAGGGTTGGTGGAATTATATCCATTCATTGTAACGGAGCCATCGGCCAGCAACCATGTTTCAGGTGAACCGGCCAGATTGATCTGGCTGCCATTCCTGTCCACATTTTTCAGAGTGGCACCGCAAGCCGAAGCAATGCCGGCCTCGGAACCGCTCCAGGCGCAGTCAATGTAAGTGGGGGTTCCGCCAATCGTGCCGTGGAACAACATATAGTTGGCACCGCTTGCACTGCTGCCGCCAAATTCCACTTCGCTGATGACGGGGTTGGTGGCATCAAACACATCTCCGACCGTGTGCAATGCGTTGTAAACCGTGGAACGGAATGCCGTTGAACCGGTCAGGTAAACGACGTTATCGGCGCTGGCCTGGGCAACTATGCCCAGTGCTAACAGGGCCATGGTGATTTTTACGTTGATTTTCATGGTATTATTTTTTCTTGTTTTCTGGTTTTCTGTTTTTGGTTTTGATTGCAGGTATTATTGTTTTGCCATCAAGCATTCTTACGAACCAACCGCCCGCGAAGACTCCAGAGCAAAAGCGCGCCGACGGCCAATACGGAAATTGTGCCCGGCTCTGGAACGTCAAGTGATGTGAATGTCAGACTGGGGCTGGCACCGGTTGTGTCCATCGTGAAATAGCCGAGATAAGTAAAGGCATTATTACCGGTTGCACTATAAAGATCCTCATAAACAATGCCGGATGTGGTATCAATGGGTGAATTCGGATTAATGCCGGTATCTCCATAAACAGTTCCCGGCTGCAGAGTGGGAGAGACGTAGGTCGTCCATGATTTGGACGAATCTTGAACCCCGTTACCGACTGTTGGCCATGCAGTAATACCACTGATGTCGTTAACAGCTTGGTTAATCACAGAAGTGCCGGGAGCTGTGTTCAAGCTCGATCCTGCCACCGCAGGAACTCCGGCTCCGCCAGCGCGAAACTGGGTCATATAGAGATCATAGGTGCTTGGAAATGAGCCTATGCCGCCAACCACGCCCATGCTGACTGGATTTGGGCTTGTGATTGAAGGAAAGGTTGTATTGAACGTGCTCAACGAGAAGTCGCTGCTCAAATTGACCACTGAAGATTGTCCAATAATGCTGCTCGCCTGGCCGAGATCCAGAAGGTAATCACCACCTGACCCGGTTGCCTGGGTGAAACCAACATAAAGATCGTTCGCCGTGAACTGTGCCTGGGTGGCTTGTGAAACCAAGGCTGCGCCGATTGCAATTATCCCCGCTTTTGTTAATCGTTTCATATGATTTTATTTTTTGTTTCGTGTCTTTGTTAAAAACTTTTGCAGACGGTTCAACCCGCTCATGCCTGCGAGGATGAACCTGACCACAAATTGACTCCACAAGACGAATCTATCAGGAACTGCATTGAAAGACTTCAAGTCAGAGGACATCTTAAGTCTGCTTTATGACTTGAAATCATTTTTTTTAAGCCGCTTGTTTTTAATCAGTTAAATATGATATGCAGGAGCGCTTGAGACATTCAGCGGACTTTGTCGCAAGAACGTAACTTTCTATTTGGTTATTTTGAAAGTCGGACAGTCAGCGTTTTTTCCTGGGTCTACAGACGGAACACGGGCTGAAGCAAATCAGTTTCCAGTTTGTCTTCAAGACCATCACCAGATGCAGTCATTTGGTTGTAACATATTTGTAACAGAGCAGACATAGTTCCGTCACTTGAAATCTACAGACTGCCCCCCATGCAATTTTTTAACCGCGGAACATGGTTGATGGGGATAAGTGCTGCACTGGCCATGTGCGCGATAATTAAAGTCAAAGGGGCGGATGCGAAGCCGTCAGACCCGATTTTGGATTTGTTTGTCCAGAAAGGGTTTGTCACACAGCAGGAGGCGGACAAGGTCAGGGCCGAGGCGGAGGCGTTGCGCACCAATGAAATGCAGATGCCGCAAATGCCGGAGTCCAAATGGAACATCGGCAAGGGCTTCAAAAACGTGGAGTTTTACGGCGATGTCCGCCTGCGTTACGAAGACCGCAAGGCGTCAGACACCGCTGACAACGGTCTTGAACTCCAGCGTTGGCGATATGCGGTGCGATTCGGCCTGCGCGGTGATTTGTTTGATGACTTTTACTACGGCTTCCGGCTGGATACGTCTTCCAACCCGCGTTCCTCGTTTGTCACCTTCGGCGCGGCGAGCACAAGCACAACTCAAGGACCATTTGGCAAATCTGGTGCGGGCGTCAACATCGGGCAGGTTTACTTGGGCTGGCGGCCTGAAAACTGGGTGGATGTCACGCTCGGCAAGATGCCCATGCCGCTTTACACCACGCCGATGGTCTGGAATTCAAACATCAGCCCGGAAGGCGCTGCGGAGCGCTTTAATTACACGGTGGGCGAAGCAAATTTCTTTGCGAACTTCGGACAATTTCTATATGCGGATTACGGGCCGGCTGCCGAATCCGGCGGTTTCGGTTTAAGTCAGCCGATTGCCGGGGACGACATCTTTCAACTGGCCTGGCAGGCGGGCTTGAAATACAACTTTACCACAAATGTTAATGCAAAAATTGCGGCCACGTTATATGAATATATCGGCCTGCATTCGGATTCCAATACATTGGGGTCTTTAAGCTATAATCCCTATGTCAACTTGTCACCATACTATGGCGATCCGTATGTGGGCGAGGGCGCAGCTTTATTATATCCCGGCAACGCCGCTGGTTACAATTCTGGAACCCCGCCAAACAGTGTAAGTGGCGGCTATAACAGTGCGGGTCCTGCTCCATTCAACCAGGTTGGCCTTAATCATCTTCTGGTTTTGGAAATTCCGTTTGAATTTAACTTCAAAGTCAAAAAGCTGGATGCGCGGGTTTTTGGTGATTTCGCCTACAATCTTGAGGGTGCGCTGCGCGCCCAGGACGCCGCCAACGCCTATTCTCTGCTCCTGTCCCAAGCACCTACTGCCCAAATAAAGTCCTCACCGTTTCAACCTCAAACCAGTGATGTAAAGGCCTATCAGATAGGTTTTGCCATCGGCAGTTCCGGCAGCCTTGGACTGGTTAGTGGCTCCAATGCTCGCAAGAATGCCTGGGAATTCAGAACCTACTGGCAGCACGTTGAGCAATACTCGCTGGATCCAAACATCCTTGACACGGACTTCTTTAACGGGCTGGAAAACATGGAGGGTTACTACACCGCCCTGTCTTATGGGCTTACCGACAATTTAATCGGAAGCATCCGCTATGGCCATGCCTCCCGCATCAACCAACTGCTCGGCACCGGCGGGAGCAGCCAGGACATTCCGCAGATCAATCCCGTCAACAAGTATGACATCATTCAAGTGGACTTGACTTTGAGCTTTTGAGGCGGACATGAATGGTTTGCCTTGGTGCAAATCCGGCCTGTGATGCATTGATGTCAGGCAAAAGAAAATCACTCGGTGGCAAGCCCCACTTTTGTGATGTCCAACTGACGTAGGATGTCCAGCACGCTGACCATTTTCTGGTAATCCACGCTGTCGTCGCCCTTGACGACGACGCTCAAGTTGGTGGTCTGCTCATACTTGAGCTGCTGCAAATCGTCCTTGAGAACCGGCAGCGTGACGGGCTGGTCATTCAAAAAAGCCTGGCCCTGCGCGTCCACGGTGATCTGGTTGATTTTTTGTTTTTCCTTTTGCGGCGGCGGCTTCTTGCCGGAGGGCAGGTTCATCTCCAAATTGTTCATCATCTGCGGCGTGGTGATGATGAAGATGACCAGCAGCACGAACACAAGGTCGAGCAACGGCGTGATGTTCAGCTCGTTCATCGTGCCGTGGCTGCGCTTGGATGTTTTTTTCAGGCTCATTGTAAAACGGATTCCACGTCTTCCAGTTGCACGTCGAACTTGATGGTGACGGTCGGCGGAAAATTCGTCGGCGGCGGCCGGTCAAAGGCTTTTACCACGTTGAAGACCTGTTTCACCGAATCATCCCACTTGGCATTGCCGGAACCTTTCTCCCAGACGGGTGCGCCCAGCCGTCCGTCCTTGTTCACGGTCACTCCCACCTCGACGACGTAATGGTCGTCGTCCATGTCGTCCGGCTTGTCCCATTTTAAGCGCAGGGTGCGTTCCATGTAGTCTTTATAGACTTGCACGGGGCCGCCACTGATGACTTCCTTGCCGCCGGGAACATCAAACGATGGCAGTTCAACTGCCGGCGGCGCGACGGTCGGCGGCGCAACGGTCGGTGGCGCGGTCTCGACGACCTTCGGCGGTTCCACGATTTTCGGCGGCTCGATTTTCGGCGGTTCCGGCGGCTTGGGCGGTTCCGGTGGTTTCACCGGCGGCTTTTCCTTGATTATCGTCGCGCTGATCGTTTCCATTTTTTTTCCCAGCAATCCTTCGCGCGCGGCAAAATACAACAGCGCCAGCACCAGCACCGCGTGGAAGACGAACGAGATGATCAGGTTCACCTTCGACGAATTCTTCGTCTTGCGCGGTTGTGTCTGCGGCAGCATTTATGAAAATTTTAGTGTTTAATTTTTAGCTTTTAATTCGGAAAAATTGACAACTGGTTGCTCAACTCAAAATTCAAAACTTAAAATTATTTCAGCGGCTCCGTCGCCAGGTCCACTTTCGGCACGTTGGCCTGCTGGCACACATCCAGCACGTCGCGGATCTGTTTGTATTTCGTTTTGCCGTCGCCGCGCACGATGACGTTCAAATCCTGATCTATGGTGCGCCTTCCAATGAGCGTGTTCAACATTTCCGACGCGTCGGCCATTTTGGTCTTGTCCAAAAACAGCGTTCCGTCGGACAGCACGGAGATATAGACGGCCTTGGGCGGCGGGTCTTTCATCTGCCGGACGGCGCTCGGCAGTTTCAAGTCCTCTTCCGTCACCGGCGGAATCGTCGTGATGATGAAGATCACCAGCAACACGAACGCCAGGTCCAGCAGCGGCGTAATGTTCATCTCCGTCAGCGAGTGATGCGCCGAATGCGAACACTTTTTCATCGCTCAAAGTGCCGGGATTTCGCCCTTGATGGCGTTCGTGATGCGCGTGGCCAGAACTTCGTTCGCGTCGCGGATTTCCTCGGCGAGCGGGCGGTGGTCCACATAGACGTGCTCGATCTGGTTCGCGTAACGGCTGGCGAAGCCGTCCAGTTCCTGCGTGATGGCGCGGATGGTGGTGACCATGAAGTTGTAGGCGAACATCGCCGGAATTGCCACGAGCAAACCCGTGACCGTCGCAACCAGCGCCGCCGCCACGCCCGGTGCCATCGCCGTCAGGCTGGCGGAATTTTTTTCCGCGATGCCCGCGAACGTGGACATGACGCCCCAGACCGTTCCAAGCAGCCCGATGAACGGCCCGCCCGCGACGGCAGTGGACAAAACGATCATTCCTTTTTCCAGCGCCATCGCCTGCGCGCCCGCCGCCTCCTCCAAAATGACCTTGACGGCTTCAAACGACGGTATGCTGATTTTCGTCGGCTTGGAACGCGCGAAATGATCCGTGTTGCCCTCGCCCGTTGAACCGAGATTCTGGACGGACGCGGCCTGCACGGGATTGTTTTTCAACTGATACGCCAGCTCGTCCGCGCCCCGGATGTAGAGATGATACGCCGGGGCGCCGTCAAACTCCTCGCCCTTGCGCTGGATGTCCAGCGGGTCGCGCGTGGAAGCGTAGGCGTCGAAAAACTTCTTGGTCGCCTTGCGCGCGATGAGCAACTGCCGGAATTTGGTCAGGATGATCGTCCAACTGAACAGCGACAGGATGAGCAAAACGATGACGGTGATCTTGCCCTCCACCGTCGCGTTCTTGATGGCAAACACCGCCGCGTTGGCGAATATCGGATGAATGATCATGGCTTTATTTGTTGATTTGACTGAATTTCATTTCACTTGTTTGATTTTCTACGGATAAATTTCATCCAACTGCCGGTTTGACCCGCACAATGGAATCTTTCTGTTTTCGCGCCTGAAGACAGGCATTTCGTCAAGTATATGCCAGCACGCCGCC
>Ga0208220_1001180_pt1 | contig 11066 bp, 7 predicted proteins | sample NGESurdeep092012_9_FD_184484 | JGI IMG/M metagenome (GOLD analysis project Ga0208220, IMG submission 184484) | Arctic peat soil microbial communities from Barrow, Alaska - NGEE Surface sample F53-1 deep-092012 (SPAdes) | ecosystem: Environmental > Terrestrial > Soil > Wetlands > Peat ... | reverse complement strand
CCCGCCAATACATCATTGATATTCCCACCAATTACGACAAGAACAAGCCCTACCGGTTGATTTTTGCCATGCATTATCTGGGCGGGAACATGAACACGATGGTGAAAGAAAAATTTTACGGACTTAAGACCTATGCGCAAAGAGATAATGTCCCCGTCATTTTCGTGGCGCCTCAGGGATACACCGACCGTTCTCCCTGGCGTGGGGGTGATGATAAGGACCATGTTTTCTTTGCCGACATGCTCGCGTTGTTCAAGGACAAGCTGTCCGTGGATACCTCGCGCGTATTTTGCGTCGGCTTCAGTTTCGGCGCGATGTTCACCTACTCGCTCTCGTTGGAATACCAGAAAGATCTGCGCGCCGTCGCCTGTTTTGCTCCGGCCAATTGGAACATCTATCTTCCCACCAACACACACCAACGCATTGCGTTTTATAGCACGACCGGCACCAAGGACGGCACCTGCACATACGTCCACTCGGATGCACGAAAACAGGGCGGGAAATATTGCGTCCTGACGCACCTCGAAGACAACGGTCTTGCTGTGCTGCCCGAAATACCCCTCGCAACCACCTCCACCCATGTCACCACAGAGTTCAAGGGGCTTAAGCCGGAATATCCCGTGGTATTTGGCTCCTTCGTAGGTCCGCATACAGATACGGCGCGGGATCACGGATCTAACGTCAACTGGATTGCAAAAGAGGCGTGGGATTTCTTCATGCGGTTTTAAGAATCAGATGCAGGCGGAGGCCAACCTCCGCCGTCCTCCAGTTGCCTTCCCCCGATGGACGAGCAACGGGCGATAGTGGCGGAGTTGGAAACGGAGCGGGTGCTGGTGGAGGCGAACAGTGAACTGCCGCGCGCTTCAAGCAAAAACTCCAAACCAAACTCGCCGAAATCTGGAGCGCAGAGTGACGCTCGGTCCAATTTTCTTTCCGGCCTGCTGGAGACGGATGCCATCGTGCTGCATTGCGACGAGCGGTATCAGCACTGCGGCGGGACGGCCTGCGTTCTTGATCCAAATTGAAAGAGCGTCCCGCAATTTTTTCAACGATAGAATTAAATTGCAATTCCGGCTGGAATTCGGAAAATGCGCTTTTACAGAATCAATTTATGAAAACAACTTTTTTTACGGCGGCCATTTTCATGGCGACGGCGGCATGGGTGTTAGCGGACGACGGGACGAATGTTCTGGGCGACGAGAAGTCCAAGGTAAGTTACGCCGTCGGCATGATGTTCGGCCACACCTTGCAGCAGCAGTCCATTGATGCGGATTCGGACATGCTCTTGCGCGGAATCAAGGACGAGCAGTCCGGCGGCAAGACCCTGCTGACGACGCAGGAGGCGCAGGCGGCGATCAAGGATTATCAGGATAAAAAACGCGCTGAACTCACCGTGAAAAACAAGGCGGAAGGCGACGCTTTTCTGGCCACCAACAAAGACCAGCCCGGCGTCAAGATTCTGCCGGCGGTCGCCCCGGACGGCAAGCCTTACGACTTGCAATACAAAGTCATCACGGAAGGCGCAGGCAATACGCCGACGCCAGAGGACACGGTGACTGTGAATTATCGCGGCACATACGTTAACGGCCTGGAGTTCGACAGTTCCTACAGCCGCGGCCAGCCCGCGCAGTTTTCGGTGGGCCACGTCATCCCCGGCTTGTCGGTGGCGCTCACGCATATGAAGGTCGGATCAAAATGGCAGTTGTTCATCCCGTCGGAACTGGCTTACGGAACAAGCGGCCGTGGATCAATTGGGCCGAACGCGACGCTGATTTTTGAAGTGGAACTGGTCGGCATCCAGAGTCCGGTGAGCCAGGCTGAACCGTTGGTAACGCCCCAGCCGTTGACGAGCGACGTCATCAAGGTGCAGGGCACGAACATCGTGGTGTTGAAGCCGGAAGACGTGCAGAAACTCCAGCAGTCGCAAGAACAGCCGGGCAAGTGACCGCGCTTTTTTTGAACATCCGCCCCGCCTCGCTGTCAATTTTTCAAGAGCGAGAATGAAAAGTTTTATTAAACTGATAGCTGGGGCGTTTGCCGCGACGGTTGCCGCACTGGCAATGGCCACCTTGTTTCACGGCGCGTCATGGGGCAAGGATGCCGCGCCGGTGATCAACGTGGAATCCACGCCCGTCAACCGCGACGCCACCCCCGTCACGAGCTACGCGCCCATCGTCAAAAAGGCCGCGCCGAGCGTTGTCAACATTTACACCACCCGGATCATCCATTTGCAGGCAAGACGCAATCCGTTTGCCAACAACCCGTATTTCGGCCGGTTGTTTGGAAATCAATTGCAGGACGACAGCCGTGAATTGACCCAAAGGGAACAAATCCTCGGCTCCGGCGTCATCGTTTCCCCGGACGGTTACATCCTCACCGCCAACCACGTCGTGAGCGGCGAGGAGGAAATCAAGGTGGCCTTCGGCGACGGCAGCAAAAAGGAATACACCGCCAAGGTCATCGGCACTGATCCGCAAACCGACATCGCGGTCCTGAAGATTGACGCGACCAATCTGCCCGCAATCACGCTTGGTGACAGCGACCAGTTGGAAGTGGGCGACGTCGTTCTTGCCATCGGAAATCCTTACGGCGTCGGACAGTCGGTGACAATGGGCATTGTCAGCGGGCTGGGACGTCACTACAAGGAAATGAGCGGTTATCAAGATTTTATCCAGACCGATGCCGCGATCAACCAGGGCAATTCTGGTGGAGCGCTCGTGGATGCGGAAGGCCGGCTCGTCGGCATTAACACATGGATCGCCACCAGCACCGGTGGCAGCGAAGGCCTTGGTTTCACAGTTCCCATCAACATGGCGCGGAACGTCATGGAACGCCTCATCACCGGCGGCAAAGTCACGCGTGGCTTTCTCGGCGTGGTTTTGCAGGACCTCGACGTCGGCCTTGCAACCTATTTTAGCATGCCCGACCAGAATGGCGCCCTAGTTGATGATGTCACACCCGGATCGGCCGCTGCAAAGGCAGGCGTCCAGTCCGGCGACGTGATTGTCTCCTTCAACGACAAGCCCGTCACCGATGCCAACAATCTGATACTGGATGTTTCCGACTCCCTGCCGGGAACCGAGGTGACAATGAAACTGTTCCGTGACGGCAACGCAAAAACCGTCACCGCCACACTTGGCGAAAAGCCGGGCGAAGTCGCGCAAAATACCAACATCCGAAACAATTCAAAGCCGGGCAGTCTGGGAACCGACGCGCTTGAGGGCGTGACTATTGCGGATCTGGATCAAGCCACACGACGGCAATTGAGGATTTCAAACGACATTCATGGCGTGCTGGTCACGGACGTGGCGCGGGACTCGAATTCAGCGGAAGCCGACCTCCAACCCGGTGACGTCATCGTGGAAATCAACCGGCAGCCTGCGGGCAGCGCGGAAAACGCCATCAACCTTGCCAAACTCGCCAAAGGCGACCGGATCATCCTCAAAATCTGGCGGCGCGACGACAATGACAATTATTCCGGCACACGTTTCTTGAGCGTGGACAATGCGAAGTAAAGGCAGGTTGCCAGTTGCAGGTTGATAATTTCAAGTTTTCCGTTTCCACCCTATCGGCAAACTTGTAACCTGAAACTTGAAACGTGTAACTTCAAATGCCCGTCCAATACAAAGATTATTACGAAAGCCTCGGCGTCCCGCGCACCGCGAGCGCCGATGAAATCAAGAAATCCTTCCGCAAGCTCGCGCGCCTGTATCATCCCGACGTAGCCAAGGACAAAAAAAAGGCCGAGGAAAAATTCAAGGAAATCAACGAGGCCTACGAAGTCCTTTCCGACGCCGGCAAGCGGAAAAAATACGACGAACTCGGGTCCAATTGGAAATCCGGAGCGGAGTTCCGTCCCCCGCCCGGCTACGGCGGATTTCCCGGCGGCCAGAATTTTCGCGACGGCCGTCCGATGAACAGCGAGGATTTTCAGACACATTTTGGCGGCACGGGCTTCAGCGATTTTTTTGAGCAGATTTTCGGCGGCGCGCGGCGCGGCGCGGGCGGCTTTGGCCGTGGCGCAAATATTGGCGCGCAGGAATTTGCCGAGCGCGGCAACGACATCGAGGGCGACATCATGGTCACGCTTGAAGAGGCCGCGCGCGGTTCCGTGCGCGAGGTCAGCGTGCGCCACAGTGCCGGACGCTCGGTCAAAACCGAAACACATCAGGTGAAAATTCCGCCGGGCGTGACCGAGGGTCAAAGACTGCGTCTTGCCGGACGCGGCGAACACGGTTCGGGCGGCGGCGCGGCGGGCGATTTGTATTTGCGCGTGCGGCTCGCCCGGCATCCCGACTTCGACGTGGACGATCACAATTTGATTTACGAGGCCGAACTCGCGCCGTGGGAAGCCGCTCTCGGCGCGGAAATTTCCGTTCCCACATTGACTGGCCGCGTGAACATAAAAATTCCCTTCGGAACGCAAAGCGGGCAGAAACTGCGCGTGCGTGGACGCGGCCTGCCGCCGTCCGGTGATTTGTTTGTCGTGACAAAAATTGTTGTTCCGGCAAAAGTTTCCGATGCGGAGAAAAAGTTGTGGGAACAATTGAAGCGCGAATCCAAGTTCAATCCAAGAACCTGAAAGCATCCGCAGATTTCGCCGATGAACGCAGATGAGAAAAGGGGCGTTGGTTGTCGTCTCGGCCAGCCATTGCGGACACTTGGCGATAAAAGCCTGATTTAAGACGCTTGACAATACGGCACGAATCGCCTAACAAAGTGCCATCAAACAAACCTCAAACGAGAATTTGTTCTCGTTTTGTATAAAAAACCCGACTACTGCGAAAAGCCTGCCATGAATAAGCTCCGAAAAATCGTAATGCTGGCACTCGGCGTCCTGTTTGCACTGGCCTTGGAAGCCATTTCAGTTGCGGCAGACGACGACGGTTCCAGCCTCGCGCCTTACTTCACGCCCGCCACATCGTCCCCCAAGCTACCGAACAGCGACGGCTTTCTCCAGCGCTGGTTGCTGCTTGAACCGATCAACAAGCCGAACCGCGGCAACACGGTGTTCACCGACAGCTACATTCGGAATGCCTTCAACACCGAGTATTTTCCCGACCAGTTCACCGTGGTTCCGCACGACGGCGACAAGGTGACGGTTGCCGGCCAGGAACTCGCCTGGCACGCCTTGGACGCCACCGGGTTCAACGTCAAACTCTTTCGCTTCGCCTCCGGCCTGAACAAGCAGACCTACGGCGTCATCTTTTGGGCGGTGACCGTCGTCAATTGCCCGCAGGAGATGAAAAATGTCCGTCTGGCCGTCGGCTCCAATTCGGCGTCCATGTGGTGGCTCAACGGCCAAGAAGCCGTCATCCTCTCCGGCGACCGGCGCATGGTGATGGACGACTGCATTTCCAAACGCCTCACGCTCCATCAGGGCCGGAACGTCATTCGCGGTGCCGTCATCAACGGCCCGGGCATGAGTGATTTCTGTGTCCGCTTCATTGATGAGAACGGTAATCCGATCAAGGACTTCACCGTGAACCTTGATAACGCTGGAAAATAATGAATCATCCTTTTTCTGATCTTAATCGTTTTGTGCTACAAGTTTCTATGAAATCCAGAATTCTGGCAGCAACGGTTCCCGCCCTCCTTTTTCTTTCGTCGTCCGGTTCCGCAATGGCCCTGGACGGTGAACCCTACATTCACGATCCTTCGACAGTTTTGCAGTGCGATGGCAAGTATTACACTTGGGGCACCGGCGGCGGCGGCCTGGTTTCCGACGACGGCTGGACCTGGCACAGTGGAGTCCGGGTTCCGGGCGGGGCGGCCCCCGACCTCATCCAGATTGGAGATCGTTACTACATGGCCTATGCCGGAACCGGCGGCGGTTTGGGTGGAGGACATTCTGGCGCGATCCATGTTAAGTGGAGCAAGACGCTCGACCCAAATTCCCCAGACTACGGCTGGAATGACGATCAAATCGTCGCCTCGTCTGACGGCGCAGAGGACTGCGATGCCATTGATCCCGGATTCCTGCTTGATCCCACCAGTGGCCAGCTCTGGGTCACCTACGGGACTTATTTCGGCTTCATCCGGATTGTCGAGCTTGATCCAAAGACGGGACATCACGTCGAAGGCAACAAGCCGGTCAACATCGCCATTGACTGCGAAGCGACCGACCCTATCTACCACGACGGCTGGTATTATCTTTTTGGCACACACGGCACCTGCTGCGACGGCGCGAACTCCACCTACAACCTCCGCGTGGGCCGCTCCAAATCAGTCACGGGTCCCTACCTTGACAACCTCGGCAACGACATGCTCAAAGGCGGCGGCAAGCTGTTCGCGGCCGCCAGCGGCCGATTTGTCGGGCTTGGCCACTTCGGCCTTATGGATCTCGGCGACGGCGTGGAAAAATTTTCCTGTCACTACGAGGCCGACTTGGACCGAGGCGGTCGCAGCGTGCTGGACATCCGCCCGTTGCTCTGGCTGGACGGCTGGCCCGTTGGCGGCGACAACTTCAAGGAAGGCACCTATGAAATCCAATCCGAAGCCAGCGGCTATGCGATGGAGCTGGCCGTGGATTTTGTGCGGATGCCTGGAGGCCGTGGCGGTTTCGGCGGCTTTGGTGGATTTGGTGGTCGCAGGGGAGCGCCTAACGGCACCAATGCCCCCGGTGGTCCCGGTTTCGGCGGTGGCTTTGGCGGCCGTGGCCCGGCTGGACCTGTGACTCCAGTTCCTGCCCAGACACTCGCTGAAGTTTCAAGCAACTGGCCGGCAAGCAATCTCGACGTTCGCCTCGGCGACTTCATGAACCGGCCTCAACAGAAGTGGATGATTTCGGCCGTCACCAACTCCCCAGGCTTTCCAGGTTCGCCTTGCTTCAAGATAACCATCGCCGGCACCGACCGCGCGCTGGCTGCCACCGCCGACGCCGAGGTTGTGGCGGTTCCCGCCTTTACCGGCGCACCCGAACAGCTCTGGCGCATTGACCAGTTGACCGATGGCACCTACCGCATCATGCCCAAGATTGTGCCCAACTCCACGGAACCGCTGGTTCTGACTGCGGTCGGCTACAGCACCCCGACGCTGGCCAAGTTCGATCCCAACAGCGACAAGTCGCGCTGGAATTTTAAGACGCCGTGAAGAAGCATAGCTTTTTACTCACTTGCATCCTTCTTTCCGTCCTGATCGGCGGAAATCTAAAGGCACAGCAAACGGCGGTCATTAAAATTGATCTGGACCGGACCATCGGGAAAGTGGACCCCAACATCTACGGTGCCTTTGTTGAGCCGATACGCACAGTGGTCTATGGCACCATTTATGATCCCAAATCTCCCCTGGCTGATGAGAACGGATTCAGAAAAGATTTTATCCAGTTGATCAAGGATCTTCACATCCCCGTGGTGCGGTGGCCCGGAGGGAATTATGTCTCCTGCTATAACTGGGAAGATGGGATTGGCCCGAAGGACCAGCGTCCGGCCAGGCTCGACCTGGCGTGGCATCAGATTGACAACAATCAGATGGGGACGGATGAGTATGCAAAACTCTGCAGCCTGATCGGGGCGGAAAATTTCATCTGCATCAACGCCGGATTGGGAACCCTGGACCAGGCCAGACATTGGATTGAATACTGCAATTATCCGAAAGGAACCTATTATTCGGATCTCCGGAGAAAGTATGGCAATGAGCAACCATTCAATGTCAAATACTGGTCTCTCGGCAACGAAATGGACGGCCCGTGGCAGATCGGACAAAAGAACGCGGAAGACTACTGCAAATTTGCGCTGGAGGCCGCCAAGGTCATGCGGTTGGTGGACGGGAATGTGAAGTTCATCGCCGACGGAGCTTCCAATTACAAGCCCGATAACAACTGGATTGATTGGAATGATTATGTGTTGCAGCACATGGTGGGCAGCATCGATTATTTATCCGTTCACCGATATGTGAGAGAAGCGCTGGCGGGCGACACAAGTTTTTCCGGGACGATGTCTTTAGGTCTGGATGTGGATCAAAAGATCAACACGATCAAAGCCCTGATCGAGAAGGCGGAAATGAAATCCGGTTCCAAACGGCCGGTGTATATTTCCTTTGACGAATGGTCGGCTGGTGGTGCCACGCTGACCGGGTCACTCATGGTGGCTCAGCATCTGAACTCCTTTATCCGTCATGCCGACATCGTCAAAATGGCGAATATTACGATGCTTTCCAGCCTTGTGGGAAATTCACCGGATGGCGATTACAAGAATGCACTGTATCAGGCCTTCTATCTGTATTCAAACAACGCTCGCGGCACCGCTTTGGATGTGTATGTTGACAGTGAAAAATATAGCAACAAGGTATTTAATGACATACCCTATCTGGACGTCACCGCTGTGTTGAATGACGCCTCCAAAACCTTGGTCGTCAATGTAGTCAACCGGAACGAGACAAATGCCATAACCTCCGATATACTTCTACAGAGTGGAGACTACACGGGGAACGCCACGGTTAATGAAGTCAACGGCGAATCAGTCACGTCAACGAATACAAAGACCAACGAGGCTGTTTCCATCGCCACCAAGCAAATTCAATTTAACGGCAATAAAATCAGTTACGGCTTTCCGGCACATTCATTCACCCAGATGCTGATCCCCGTCAAATAGTTCAACTGCTTGGCACCGGCAGTCGCCGCGCTGACCGGAACTACAAACTTTTGTCGCTGAAATCCGCGTTCAATTGCAGCACTGCTTTCTGCCGGATGTCGCGCGATGATGCGCCGATTTCAACTTCATATATTCCTGCGTCCGCCTTCCATTGATGGCCAGGAGTATCGAAATAGGCCAAGTCGCAAGGATGAATGGTGAATTGGACGGTCTTGGTTTCGCCGGGCTGAAGCGCGATTTTGGAAAATCCCTTCAGTTCGCGAACCGGCTTGTCAAGTTTTGGGTGAAGATCGTGGATGTAAAGTTCAGCCACTTCTTCCCCGGCGCGTCTCCCTGTGTTCGTGATGTCCACGCTGGCGGTGACGCTGCCGTCGGGCGACAGTTTTTTCTGTGAAAGCCGGAGATGTTTATAGCCGAAAGTCGTGTAAGACAAGCCGTAGCCAAACGGAAACAGCGGTCGAATGTCCGCCTTGTCAAAATGCCGGTAGCCGACGTAGATGCCCTCCGCGTAATTGACCTGATGATTCGCGCCGGGATAATTATTGGCATCGGGATAATCGCCGCGATTGGTCGCCAGCGTGTCGGGCAATTTGCCGGACGGATTCACGTCGCCGAACAAAATGGCGGCGAGCGCCGTTCCACCTTCCTGTCCCGGAAACCAGCCTTCAACAATCGCCGGCACTTGCTTCAGCCAGTTTGTCATGGTAACCGGTGTTCCGTTGTTCAGCACCACAACGGTCTTTTTATTGGCGGCGGCGACGGCGCGGATTAAATCCGCCTGATTTCCGGGCAAATCCATTGACGGGCGGTCGTTGCCTTCGCTTTCCATGCGCCGCGTGGAAACGCAGACAATGGCGACATCAGATTTTTTTGCCGCAGCGATGGCATCCGCGTAAGGTGATTTATTTGGCGGTTGCCAGTCCAAAAGTGCCAGGTAGCCCCCGCCCGCCTGAAAGTATTCAATGCGAAAATCATAGGATTTTCCCGCTTTCAATTCCACCTGCCCGGAAACGGGCGTTGCCGCGCCTTCAACCCAGTGGTCAATCAATGATTTCCCATCCAAAAAAACGCGGAATCCGTCGTCGCCGGTGAAGGTTAAAACATAATTGCCGCTGGCCGGCGCGGTGAGCCTGCCGGTCCAGCGCACGCTGAAATCCGCCGTGGGAAATCCCGGCGCGGGCGGGCCGGAGTCTTGAAGATCAATTTTTTCATCCACGCGAACGAGCGCCGGACGGCCTTGCAAATCGCGATTTTTGAAATACTCGGCTTTGAAACCGTGCGTGCCGGCATCGTCGGGCGGCGTGATGACTGAAACCGGCAACGGTTGTCCTTCCGTTTCATCGGCGACAAAATGAATGGCAACGGCGCTGCCGGCTTTGTCTTTAATCGCGTCGAGCAATTCGACTTTGCGCAGCGGGTGAACTTCCGGGCTGCCGAGCGCGTCAATTTGCAATTTATCCGCGTTGCCGATCACGGCGATGGATTTAATCTGCCCGCGATCCAATGGCAGAATGTTTCGTTTGTTTTTTAGCAGAACAATTCCTTCTTCCGCCACCTTCAACGCGAGCGCGCTGTGCGCGGGTGAATTCACTTGCGTTGCATCCGGGTGCATCGGGCCGTCGAGCAAACCGGTGCGGATGATGGTGCGTAAAATGCGATGGACCGAATCATCCACCGCCGCCTGGGTGACGCTGCCTTTGGCCAAAGCCGTCTTGAGTTTCGGCACGCTCATGAATTTGCCGTCCGGCATTTCCAAGTCATTTCCGTCCTGCACGACATCGGTTTCGTGAACGGCGCCCCAATCGGACATGACCAAACCGTCGAAGTCCCATTCCTTTTTCAGAACGTCCTTGAGCAAATACGAATTCGCCGTGGCGTGCGGGCCGTTGATTTTATTGTAAGAACTCATGACCGCCCAGACCTTGCCTTCCTGGACGGCGGACTTGAACGCCGGCAAATAAATTTCGCGCAACGATCGCTCGCTGACGCTGACATTGACGGTGTCCCGGTCGAATTCCTGATTGTTGCAAGCGTAATGCTTGATGCACGCGCCAACGCCGGTGCTTTGCAAGCCCTCGATGTAGGCGACCGCCAGCCGTGCGTTGAGAAACGGGTCTTCGGTGAAAAATTCGCCGTTGCGTCCGCCCAAAGGCGAACGGTGGATATTTACCGCCGGTCCCAGCATCATTTGGATGCCCTGCCCTTTGTTGCGCGCCTCCTCGCCGATGGCTTGGCCGGTCTGCCAGAGCAAATTTGTGTCCCATGTCGAAGCCATCAACACTCCGGCGGGAAACGCCGTGGCCGGTCCCAGTGTGCCTTGCGGTCCGCCGCGCACGCCCTGGCCGGCATCGGACATGACCATCTCCGGCACGGCAAGCCGGGGAATCGGTTGGGTGGTGAACCCGGTGCCACCCAGCATCGCCAGTTTTTCATCCTGGGTTAGGCGGCCAAAAAGATCGTCCACCCGCTGCTCCA
>Ga0208220_1001179_pt1 | contig 11073 bp, 10 predicted proteins | sample NGESurdeep092012_9_FD_184484 | JGI IMG/M metagenome (GOLD analysis project Ga0208220, IMG submission 184484) | Arctic peat soil microbial communities from Barrow, Alaska - NGEE Surface sample F53-1 deep-092012 (SPAdes) | ecosystem: Environmental > Terrestrial > Soil > Wetlands > Peat ... | reverse complement strand
TCATTGCCCGGCTGATAGCGGTGACGTCACAGCATCCGGCCGGAAAATGGCTCGACGGAAGGGACGTGTTTCTCCTATAAGAACCGTCGGGTCGCGAGTTGCGCTTGGGTCGCGCATCGCGTCCGGTGGTGCCGCCCTCGCCGCGTGCACCGAAGGTCGGCTGGAGGGTCGCGGAACGCATCGGCTGAAGGGACCGCCGGGAAAAAGCCTTGCCCGACGCGATTCCAACGACATGGAGAGGTGGCCGAGTGGCTGAAGGCGGCGGTTTGCTAAACCGTTATACGAGTTACATCGTATCGAGGGTTCGAATCCCTCCCTCTCCGCCAGTTGCATGACCGTCACGGCGGTTCTTGCGATCCGCAACGAAGCAGCGTACCTTGCCAATTCGCTGCGTCACCTCGTGCGCAACGGAATCGATTTCGTCATCCTCGACAACGGCTCTGCGGACGGCAGTCGGGACATCTATCGGCGCCCCGAGTTCGCGGCGAACCTCGTCGACGTCCGGGATCTGCCGTTCGCCGGCGTGTTTTCGCTCGCGGAACTGCTGCGGCAGAAAATGGCGATCGTCGACGGGCTCCAGACCGATTGGGTCATCCACCTCGATGCCGACGAGGTGATGCATTCGTACCGGCTGGGCGAGTCGCTGAGCGACGCGCTTGCGCGCCTGGATGCCGAAGGTTGGAACGTGGTGAACTTCGACGAGTTCGTGTTCCTGCCGGTCGACGCCGAGTACGTGCCGGACGGACCGGAACATCAACCGATGTCGTTCTACTATTTTTTCGAGCCACGTTCGCCCCGGCTCATGCGCGCTTGGCGCAGGACGTCCGGCTTCTCGATGGTTGCGAGCGGTGGTCATGCCGTCGACGGCCCAGGCATTCGTCTGGCGCCCGAGCACCTCGTGCTGCGACACTACCTCGCGCGCAGCCAAGAGCACGCTTTCGAGAAATACACGACGCGACGGTTCGCGGATGCGGAGATCGCGATCGGTTGGCACCACGCGCGAATCGGCCAGCCACGCGAGGCGTTTCAACTCCCACCGGCCTGGGCGCTCAAACGGCTGCGCGGTCCGGCGGATCGCGAATTTGATCGCAGCGATCCCTGGCCGGCCCACTATTGGCAGCGAACCTTCTGACGGAAACCCTACGTGCGACAAACCCGCAAGCTCTGCATGACCTCGTTTAGCACCTGGCCCGCACGGTAGATCGCAGATCCTACCTCGTAGCCTCCCTCGACGATCGCGTACGTGCACGGCTCCGGCCCTGCCGGCACGAGATCGATCGGATACTGCGGCGCCGGGGTCCGTCCTAGTGCTCGATCGTCTCCGGCGCTCGATATCGCCGGACCGACGCTATCGACGCGCGGAAAACGATCGAGTAGGTCGTCGTAGAACGCGATCGCACCGGCATCGAACCGAACCACCTCGTTGGCGCAGTCGGTGATCGCGTAGCGCGACGGTTCGGCCCAGTCTTCGAAGAAGTCTCGCACCAAGCCGTTCACGCGTTCGAGGCTTGTCTGCGGACCCGACGGCTTGCGGCGGCGGACTGCGATTCCGTCCTGCTTGAGCGCGTCGAGCAACGCGACCGTTCGCGCGTCGCAGCTCCCGTCGTCGTACACGACGATCTCCACTGCAGCCTCGCCCCGCCGCAGCGATTCGACCATCCGAGCGAGATTCTCTGCGCTGTCACCGGCGATGAGAAAGACCGGGAGCAGTCGGCGGCGGCACTCGGCAACGGGAACGAATCCGCGTCGTTCCGCCTCTTGGCGGCATTCCGCGATGACCTCCGGAGTGAGCGCCCGCACCAACGCCTCCGTGTCGATCTCGATCTCCCGAGGTTCGCACCGCGTCACGATTTCAGCCGGCGACGTAAACGCATCGGGACCCAGCGGCGCGGCCTGCGGGTTTGCGGCGAGCGAGAACCAGTCTGCGAACTTGAACCGCTCGCCGAGCACCTTGTCGGAAACCTCCAACCACAGCGTCGGCAATCCCAAGGCCTCGCCGAAGACCAAGCCGTGCAACGAGGTGCTTGCGATCGCGCCGCACGACGCCAGCTCGGCGAAGAACACGTCGGCGGGATCGCACACATCGAGGACCTTGATACTCGGATCTTTCGCGGCCTCGAGAAAAAACGGATGGTCGCGGTCGACGAAATGCGGGACGAGGCCGAGCGGAAAGCGAGGCGAGGCTGAACCGCCCTGCTGCAGCAGTCGCGGGATCAGGAAAGCAGGATCGCCGAACGGTACGTCGCCGACGCGAACGCCGTTGCGAACGAGCTCCGCGTAGGTCAGCTTTCCTCGGACGGCGAGGACCCGCCGCGCGTCCGGATCCCCGATGCCCGCGCTCGGGTGGATCAGACCGGTTCCCCAAACGAACGAACGGCGCGTCGTCGTCTGCAGTAAGCTCCCGATCGACAAGAGGTACGAATGTTCGGTCGAGCGAGCTGAAACCGTCGGGCGCTGCGTCACGTGCTCGACGATGTACGGCGCTAGCAGGTCTCCGATGTTGCGAACGCGCTGGAAGTAGGACAAGCGGATCGGAGCGAAGCTATCGGAGATCGAAGAGGTACTCCCGGCGGCGACCTTCGAACAGGTGCTCGCGGGCGGCGACAAAGCCGTGAGCTGCGAAGAGCTCGAGAAGCTCGTCGTGCGAATAGTGATTGACCCAGCCGTGGCCGAGGCGCATCTCGAGGCTCTCATCGGCGTGGCTGGTGTTGAACGTGGCGACGACCTGCTCGTACGTGGCTCGTACGGCGCTCAGAAACGCCGACGGCTCGTAGCAGTACTCGAGGACGCCGAGCAGCGCGCACGCGTCCGCCTGCGGCAGCCGAACGAGATTGGGAAGGAGGTTGAAATCGAGGATGATGGTTCGTTCGTCGCGCCGCGCCACGTCCACCGGGACGTAGGACTGCTTGGGGCGCAGACACCGCTCGAGATTCATGCTTCCGCAGCCGAGGTCGGCCACCGAATTCGCACCGGCGATCGGATCATGAGAGGCTCGCCCTTGTCGCGCGCCGCACTTGCGAGGGCTATTCGCTGGGCATTCCCCAGGCGGTAGAAGTCGTCGATAGCCGCCTCCTTGCGCTAACGCGGCGGCGTGCGCGCGGCAGGGATCGCTTCCGGAGCGCCGTAACCCAGAAGGTCGCCGCTCAGGGAGCGTGCGCGCGCGGTCGTAGCTCAATTGGATAGAGCAACAGGCTACGAACTTGTAGGTTGGGGGTTCGAGTCCCTCCGACCGCAGATGAACCCCGCTACGGCGGGGTTTTTCGATTTCTTTGCTGCTACGTAGGGCAAAACCGGCGGGGAGCGTGACCTCGCCCGTCGTAGCAGCCGGGCAAGCGCGCGCTGTGCGCGCCCGCTCGGAGTGGTCGATGGCAAACCCCTACCTCGGCGAAATTCGCGTGTTCGGCTTCACCTTTGCACCGGCGGGCTGGTTCTTTTGTAACGGCCAACTCTTGTCGATTTCTCAGTACAACGCGCTCTTCGCCTTGCTCGGGACCACCTACGGCGGGAACGGCACGTCGACGTTCGCGCTCCCCGACCTGCGAAGCCGCGTTCCTCTCCATTTCGGGCAAGGGAGCGGGCTCTCATCGTACGTACAAGGGCAGAACGGCGGGGTCGAAAACGTGACGCTGACGAGCGGGCAGATGCCGGCCCACTCGCACTTGGTCAACGCCGACGGGAACACCGGCTCTGGGACGATCGGTAATCCTAAAGGTCACCTCCCGGGTGCCGTTGGCTCCGAGGGAATCACCATCTACTCGGTCACTACAACCCCCGCTGTGACGATGAACCCGCAGATGATCGCGATCGCGGGGAGCAGCCAACCGCATGGGAACATTCAGCCGTACCTCACGCTGAACTTTTGCATCGCGTTCCAAGGCATCTTCCCCTCGCGTGCTTAGCCGGTGAAGCGAACGTCGTTCTTGGTGTCGAGCGCGGCCGCGACGCTCGCAGGCTGCGGTGGCCTGCACCAATCTACCGGCATTCTGCCGAGGACCGCTACGCAATCCTCCGCGCGAACGGTAGCGGGCACCGCAGCCTTGCCGATCTCGCCCGACGCCTTGGCGCATCCGATCATCGGCCAAGCCGAGCGTTGGGACGGCGCCGCCGCGCCGCCCGGCTGGATGCTCGCGGAGGGGCAAACGCTCGAGGTTTCGGCCAACCTGCTCCTGTTCTCGGTGCTCGGGACGAGTGCCGGCGGTGACGGCAAGACGACGTTCAAGCTACCGGTGACGAAGCAAGGCTGGATCGTCGCGATCGCCGGTGCGTATCCGAGAACCCCCGCTGCCTTGGAGATCCTGCGCCCGAATCGCTACCCGAACGGTGCGTCGGTTCCCGGCGTCACCTTGCCCGTGGTCTTGCCACCGCAGCCCGCGAAGGCTCCCGCCGAAACGACGCCGCCCTGGTATCCCGGCACAGTCCCGACCGCCGAACAGATCGCCGAGCAGCAGCGCGTCGAGCAGACGTTCCACTTCTCGGGCAAGGGGTTGGGCTCGGGTCAGTAGTTCTTGCGCGGTATCATCACGATGATGCCGTCCGGATAGTCGAACACGTAGTTGAACGCGTGCATGAAATCCAGCCCGACCAAGATCTCGTTGCGCGCGAATGACGGCGACGCGCATCCGGTGGGGGCGAGATAGCGCACCGGTCCGAGCGTCAGCGACGTGAGCTTGCCGCAGCTCTCGATCTCGGTGCCGCCGACGCCGCTGGCGCGCAGGTTGTATTGCGCGGCGAGCGCGAGCTTCTCGTGGTCGATGAGGTCGCGTGAGAAAAGGATGTCCGACGGGTTGCCGCTGTCGAGCGTCGCGATGACGTCGAACTTGTCGTCGATCCGCATCGGCGTGCGAATGTTGCCGTTCGACAGGTCGACGTGAACGACGATGCCTGCCTTCTCGTCGGGCGCGACCTTCGCCGGATCCATGAGACGGAGCGTCTTCTTGTCGAGGCTGAGGTCCGCGACGGCGCCGGCGAGCAAGTCGAAACCGATCAGACCGACGGCACCCTCCTGTGCGAACCCCTCCTCGTCGAGTCCGCTGCTGACGACCACGTCGTGCAGCGTCGAGCCGCCGACGGCAATGGTGTTCACCCGGAACAGGTTCGCTTTGGCGATGCCTTCACCGATGCCGATGAGCGATGTGGCGCCGATACGTTCGGCGCCAACTTTGCGCGCGAACGAGTCGACCAGGGCGGTGCCGGCGGCGCCGGTGTCGACGATGAACTTACCTTTGATGCCGTTGACGACGAGCTCGGCATACAGCCGTGGCGACGGCTGATCGACGTATTCGAGCGCAACCGGTGCGTCGCCGAACGTCCAGGTCGCGGTCTGCTTGGGAGGTCGTAGGTCGTCGGCGGCGATGGCGGCGTTGGGCTCGATCTTCGTGTACGTCGAGAGCAGCTTCGAATCGGCGTGATGCCAGGCCGATAAGAAATGCTTGCCGTCAACTTCGGTATAGCCGAGGCCGTCGTACGACACCTCGTACTTTCCGCCGGGATCGATCACGGCGCGGCGGTACGCGTCGGTCGCAGGGTCGACGTAGACGTCGAGCGGAAAGCCGACTTGCGAGGTGAGGCGCAGGACGGTGCAGTCGACACCGTCGACTCTCTGCGTGCGCAGCACGGCCGGCGTGAACGCCGCGGTCGCGGTCGTTTCGCCGAAGAGCGCGTCCTCGTCGAAGATCGCTCGCACGACCTCGCCGAGCGCCCGAACGGTAAAGCCGTTCTCGTTCGACGTCCAGGACACGCTGCCGGTGAATCCGGCATCGAAGTGGACGCCGGCGGCACTCACCGACGTATCCCGGTACGCGACCCCGTAGCGCAAGGACGTCAATGCGCCGACGATCTTCCCATCGCGGGTCCTCTCGCCGGCCTCGCGCAGCGTCTTGACGATGCCGTCGCCGGCGTACCAGCCGGCGAAGGCGCGGTGTCTGGCGATCAGCGCCGCTGCATCGTCCGCGGCCGCCGGAAGCGGAACGGCGAAAGAAAGAGACAACGCCGCAACGACAGCGATCCGGTACACCCCATTCGTCATATCCCGCCCTTGGCGGGCGCCCGCCGGGCCCTGCTTTCGGCTTGCACCCGTGGAGGGTCTTGACGGGTTCTGGATAATCGACGTGCGGCTTTCTTTCGACGGTCCGACAAGGCTCGCGACGGACGCACGGCGGCTCGGTAGCTCAGCGGTAGAGCGGGGGACTCATAAGCCCTAGGTCGTAGGTTCAAATCCTACCCGAGTCACGAATTTTCTCGAGGTAACCACATGTCCACGATCCCCTGCGATTTCTGTCCGCACCCGGTCGACCGGGCGCAGATGGAAGAGATTGAGATCAGCCACTACGTGCCGGACAGCTCGGGGGACGACTTGGCGTACGCGCGGACGTACTTCTTCGGGCACCCCGATTGCGTGCGCAAGTTCTACCGGGGGCTCGTCGAACACAAGCTCGACTTGTTCAAGCACATACCGACCACCGGCCCAACCGGCCCCGCCGCCACGGAAGACCGGGGCCGCTAAAGATCATCTCGCCATCGCCGCCGACCCCACCCGGCTGACCCGCGTGTACGCGGGTCATGCCGAGCCTCGGGCGAGCGAAGCGAGACGAGGCTGCTCCCGTAGCTCAATTGGATAGAGTGTCGCCCTCCGAAGGCGAAGGTTGCCCGTTCGAGCCGGGCCGGGAGCACGTTTCCTGTTCGGAGGCCCTTTCGAGCGCGGCTGAGGACAGGCTGCAGATGCGCCGCGCGATCGAGCTCGCCGGGCAAGCGGCCGCTGCCGGCGACGTTCCGATCGGTGCCGTTCTGGTCGTCGACGGGCGAATCTTCGAGGCGTACAACGAGCGCGAGGCACGGCCCGATCCGACTGCGCACGCCGAGATGCTCGTCATCCGGGCCGCGGCGCAGGCGCTCGGCCGTTGGCGAATCGGCGGATCGCTCTACGTCACCAAAGAACCCTGCGCGATGTGCGCCGGTGCGCTGGCGGGCGCACGGATCGAGCGGTTGATCTACGGCTGCCGGGACCCCAAGGGAGGGGCGACCGGTTCCGTCATCGATATACTCGGATCGGCCGCCGTGAACCATCGCGTCGATGTCGTCGACGGGGTGCTCGCGGAAGAAACTGCGGCACAGCTCCGCGGGTTCTTCGCGGAGAAGCGGCGCACGGAGAGGTGGTCGAGTGGTTGAAGGCACCCGCCTCGAAAGCGGGCGAACGTTAATAGCGTTCCGAGAGTTCGAATCTCTCCCTCTCCGCCACGAACGCGAAGGAGCGAGCCCGACGGTTCGTTCCTTCGTTCGTATCTCGGGGCGGATCAGCGTGCGGCGGTGAGAGCCGGATCGGCGTACGTGTCGCCGCCCATGCGCCCGTTGCGCCCGGCGAGCATTCTGCCGACACGTGGGTCGTCGGCTTGGCGTGCCGTGAGAAAGTCGCGATGCTGCTCGAGCGAGCGCAGATCGACGCGGCCCACCTCGGGTCGCCCGAGCAGATACCCTTGGATCCCGCGTACGCCGGCGAAATTGGACACGTGCGCGTTGCGGACGAAATCCAACATCTCCGCCGTCTCGATGCCTTCGGCGATCAGGTAGCTCCCCGTCTCGCGCGCGATCGCGATGATCCCCGCCAACACCCCGCGCGCTTCCTGGTTGTACATGGCCTCGACGATGAGGCCGCGGTCGATCTTGACGAAGTCGAACCGGACCTTGCTCAAGATCTCCAGCCCCGCGTGGCCGCTGCCGGTGTCGTCGAGCGCCATCCGCACGCCGAGCTCCCGGAGTGCCGCGACGCGCTGCGCGACCGCCGCGGGATCATCGATGCGGCGCTCGGTCAGCTCGATGACGATCTGCTCGGGAAGCAAACCTGCCGCGCGCACCGCTTCGACAAACGCTTGCGGATCGAAGCCGGCGTGGATCATCGAGGCTGGGGAGTAGTTGAGGAAGATGACCGAACCGGGCGGTAAGTTCACCGCGGTTTCGAGGGTCTTTCGCGTGCAGACCATGTCGAGCTCGGGAAGCTGCCGCATGCGTTGCGCGACGTCGAACGCCTCTTGCGGGCCCGACAAGCCGAGCGCCGGATCGGGGCGTGCCAGGGCCTCGAAGCCCAGCGGATTGACGCTCTGGATGTCCCAGATCGGCTGGAAAGCAGTTTTCACGAGTCCCTGGGCGATCATCGTGCGAACGGCGTCGGCCTTGCGCGGCGAGAAGACGTTCACCGTGCCGCTGATGTTCTGGAAGCACACGGTCTGATTGCGGCCCAGTCGCTTCGCTTCGTAGAGCGCGGTGTCGGCGAGTTCGTACGACTCCGCGTCGACCTGGTCGCCGCAAAGGTTGACGTAGCCGATGCTCACGGTCGCGCCCATCGCCGACTCGCGTATATCGGCTTGCAGGCGTCCCAGCACGAGCTCGGCGGCTTCGGGATCGCTTTCCACCAGAATGAGCGCAAACTCATCGCCGCCGATACGATACGCGCGATCCTCCTGGCGCGTGGTGCGCAACTGCTCTCCGACGCGCGCCAAAACGGCGTCGCCGTGCGAATGCCCGTCCTTGTCGTTCACCGACTTGAAGTCGTCCACGTCGATCAATGCCAGCACCATGGAATGATCGTGCCGCTTGGCGCGGGCGATCTCGCGATCGAAATCTTCGTAGAACGCGCGGTTGTTGCCGAGCCCGGTCAGGCTGTCGGTCAGCGCCGCTTGTTCGAGTGCCGCCAGCGTCGCTGCGGCCGAGGTATCGGCGGCGCGTTTGTAGCGGCCCAGGAGCACCGCGAATCCCGCCATCAGCCCGATGCCCAGGAGGGTGACTGCGCCGATGAGGTGCTGCAGGTCCCACATGAACCGCCGTGCACCGGCCGCGTCGGCGACGCTGGCGCGGAACAGACCGGCCGATATTGCGTCGAGCGTATACCGCATCGCGTCGACGTTGGGACTCGCGCTCTCAGCGTCGATGCGCGCCGCCCGCGCGTAGTCGCCGTTGGCGAGGGCACCGGCGATCTCGCGGCTGTCCGCTACGAAGGCCGCTTGGCGCGCGGCCAACCGCTTCAAGAGCGGCTCGTTTGCCGCCCAGCCGACGCGGTCGACCTCGAGGTTCGCGGCGTCGAACAGCTCGGTCGCCCGGACGAGCCGATCCGACTCGATGCCCTGCCGCCGGCGCAGCTCAGAGTTGAGCTCGAATTCTTCTCGATCCAGCGCGGTCCGCATCTCGCTGACGTCGTTCGCATGCTGGAACGTCTGCGCGACGTGGGCGTCGGTCTCTTGGCTGCGCGCGATCACGTCGATGCCGAAGCTGCCGATCGAAATGATGACGGCGAACATGGCCACAATATAGAGCCGGTTGAAGACGTTCGCGCGCGCGAGGTCGGGCGCCCGCGTGGCCGGGGTTTCTGGTTCCGGCTCCGCAATGGGCGGCGAGCTCCTCATGGCCGTATGCTAGGGACGCGCCGTAACCGAGCGGTAACGCGAGAGGGTCCCCGGGCGCGTTGGGCGGCTCGAGGAGGGGACGGCAACCGGCCGCTAAGCGGCGGGTGATCGAATCTTTACGGTGCGCTGACGAGCTTTGGATCGCTCGGTGCCGCCGGGAACGCGAAGTCCCCATTGGTCGCGTCAGCCGTCGCCGTGACGCGCCCGATGCGCAACGGCCCGTAGAACGTGTGGACGTACGTTACGTGGCGAACGAGCCAGTGCGTCTGCACGACTTCGTAGTCGCACGTAAACGTCGTGGTCGGCCCGATGTAGACGACGCGAGTCGGCAGATTGGTCGCCGTATCGACGTATACGTCGTGAATGTAGAAATCAGAGCGGTTCCCCTGCGTGAGGGTCGGCAGCGCATCCATCTGGATGTGCGCGACGGCGTCCGTCGTGTCGGCGGCGTAGGACGCGTGATAGAACCGTAAGGAGACGATGACGACATCCGCGTGCGAGGTTTCACGCGGATCCTTGAACGTGAGCGGATCGCCCGGCTCGACGTAGCTCAGGAGATCGCGCCGGTTCCCGTTGAAGGTCACCCGGAAGTAGGACAGCGCGTCGAACGTCGGGATCAGCGGGAAGCTGTGCGCGTACTGCCGCTGGCCGCTGGGTAAATCTTGCAGCACCGCGTAGTCGTCCTTGGTGCGGGACTCGACGGCCCGCGACACGACCTTGTGCTGGTGCATCGACGGAACGTCGATGACGACGTCGGTCTTGTAGGCGATATAGGGCGGCGAGCTTGCAAAGGCGGCCGCGGCCGCATTCGCCGTCAGCCGAAACTGAGCGTCGGCTGCAATCACGCCGGCTCGAACAGGAGGGGCGGGAGAACGATCAAAAGCGCCGTCATTGTGTCTGACACTTCGCGAACAACGTACATCGGTACCGCTCGGTTCCTGACTGCCGCCGGCGCCCGGGCCGTGCTCGACGCCGCCCTGGCCGAGGCCGAGCGAATCGGCATCCCGGAATGCGTCGCGGTCGTCGACGCCGGGGGCCACCTGCTGGCCTTCGGCCGGACCGACGATGCCCGGACGGCTTCGATCTCGATCGCGCTCACCAAGGCGATCTCGGCTGCCACCCGCAAACGGGCGACGGCCGACGAGGGCGGGGGCGATCTGCTGGCCACGATCCGATCGGCGCTTGCCGCCGAGCGGGTGACCGGGATCGGAGGCGGCATCCCGCTGGTGGTCGACGATCAGGTCGTCGGTGGGGTCGGGGTGAGCAGCGGCACGATCGACGAGGACACGATCGTCGCGCGGGCGGGTGGGTACGCTCAGCGCGTCGCTCGTTGTCTGGGTGCGGTGTGCGGTCACCGAGCGAAGAGGCCAGCGCTGTCCTCAGCCTCGAGCGTGATGTCGGCCGGCGCGCTGCCGACCACGGTGGGTTCGTCGGCTGCATCGGCAGGTCGGCGATCTAGTCCGCGTCTAACCCGCGATGTCGTTGACCGCGAACGCGACTACGACGACAGGACGCAGACAGGGCCGGGTCGGTGTTGGAGGAAGCGCCAGCGCGTCGGATGGGCTCGATCAGCGTGCCTGGCGGATGTGGGGTTCATGATCAGGCACATCGCCTCGGGCGCGCAGGCCCCCGCCGCGGCGAACCCGGATCGGGGGTCGCGTTCATCGGCGACCGGCCCGGCCAG
>Ga0208220_1001177_pt1 | contig 11078 bp, 9 predicted proteins | sample NGESurdeep092012_9_FD_184484 | JGI IMG/M metagenome (GOLD analysis project Ga0208220, IMG submission 184484) | Arctic peat soil microbial communities from Barrow, Alaska - NGEE Surface sample F53-1 deep-092012 (SPAdes) | ecosystem: Environmental > Terrestrial > Soil > Wetlands > Peat ... | reverse complement strand
GATACGGGCCCGTTCCGCCGCCGCGGCCAGCGCGCTGTCCCGGTCATGCTCGCGCTCAAGGCGCCGGGCCCGGTCGCGGAGCTCGGCCAGGTAGGCCCGGCGGGTGCTCACGTACAGGCCCACGACCAGGACAGCGGCCGTGAACCCGACAGCGTCCGAGAGCGCGAGCCCCCAGTGAAGCGTGCCATCCTGGGCGACCACGGCGAGCACGACGCCGGCCACGAGCACCGCCGCGGCGAGCGCCTCCGCCAAGCGCATCGTGGCGGCGACGGTGTAGAGACTGACCGCCAGCGCGACAGGGAACAGCGCGCCGTGAGCCGGCCACTGCGCCAGGAGGGCGGCGACCAGGACTGTCCACAGGAAGACCGGACCGGGCCAGACCCGGCGCAGCGGCAGCGCCAGGGCCGTCAAGGCCGCGACGGTCAGGCCGGCCGCCAGCGACAGGGCAGCGGGGTGCACCGTCTGGCCGAACGAAAAGTGCGCCACCGATGCTGCGCCCGCCAAGATCGCAACTCCGATGTCGAAGACCCAGGAACGCAGCGGACGCGCACCCGGGCTCTCGACCGGCTTCCAGCAGGACACACCCGCATTCTCGCAGTTCACGCAGCGCGATGCTGCCCGGCTGCCTATGCCTGAGGGCATAGGCAGCCGGGCGAACAGTGGCCCTGGGGCAGATTCCGACTGGTGGCAGGGCTCGTAGCGTTCTCATCGTCAGCGCCAACACCAAGGACGCACCGTGACTGAGATTGACGGATTACGAGCTGGAGAACTCCATGAATAACGCTGCCCGGATACGCCTGCGGTTGCTGGCCGGTTTCCTGCCCGTCACCGCCGTGCTCTATGTAGGCGCCGAGGCGCTGAACCCCAGGGGCACCGACCAGGTGATCACCAGCACGGCCACCGCCTTCAAAGTGCTGCCCGTCGCCGCCAGCCACTCGGCTCAGCTGTACCTGTCGGGGTCGCTGACGGTGCTGGCGCTCGGTGGCCTGGCCGTCTCGTATGCGGCGATCGCCGCCCTGGTCACCCGGCGGGGCTGGGTGATCGCCACCGTCGCTGCGCTGCTGGGCAGCCTGGGCGCCTTCACTGGCGCCATCGTGAACGTCCTGGTCGGGGTCAACCTCGCGGCTGCCGCGTCCGCGCATATGTCGCAGGAGGCGGCCGCCCGCTTCCTGGTGACCACCAGCCACTCCGCGCCATACCACGTGGCCGGGTACGCCTACTTCCTCTCCGAGTACGCCGCGCCGGTCCTGATGGGGCTCGCGCTCTGGCGCAGCCGCAGCGTGCCGCGCTGGCTGGCGGTCCTGTTCACCGCCGGGCTCGAAATCGCGGAAGGACAGGGATCCGGCGGCCCTAAGGTCGTGCTGTTCATGCTGCCCTTCGCGGTCGCGATGGTCCTTCTCGCGGCCCGGATCTGGCAGGCCGCCGTCCGCCCGGCCGCCCAGCTGAGCGACACCACGCCAACACCATCGGCGGCAGGGCTGCCGGACCTCGCGACCACCCCGCTGCGTGCTGGCCCAGGGAGCTGACATGAGAACCGCAACCTTGCCCACGACCCGAAGAAATGCCCGCAGCAAGCTAACCGCGGCCATGGCCGTTGGCGCGCTGCTCGGTGCCACCGGGCTACTGTCGGCCAGCGCGGCCAGCGCGGCCAGCGCCTCGCCCAGCCCGGCCCGGGAAAGCGGCAGCACGCTGCGGACGGCACTGCGCCATGACCTCAGCCGCTACCTGACCGCCCGGCGCAAGGCCGAGCACATCTCCGCGGTGTCGCTGCGAGTTACCTTCCCGGGAAGCAGGCCGGCCATCAGCCTGGCCGCCGGGACGGCCCGCTACGACGGCGGGCCGCCGGTATCTGCCCGCGCGCTGTGGCCGATCGGCAGTAACACCAAGGCCTTCACCTCGGTGATCCTGCTGCAGCTGGAAGCCGAGGGCAGGCTGTCGATCAGCGACCCGATCGGGAAATGGCTGCCGCAGTATCCGGCCTGGCGCCACATCACGATCCGGCAGCTGCTGGACATGACCAGCCGCATCCCGGACTACCTCTACCAGCCTGCCTTCCAGGCTGCGTTCGCGGCGGCGCCGCGCACCCGTTTCACCGCCACCCGGCTGGTCTCCTACGTCGCCGGCCTCCCGCTCGGGCCGAAGGGCTGGCATTACACCAATACGGATTACATCCTCGCGCAGATGATCATCGAGCGGGTCACCCACGACTCCTACCCCCACCAGCTCACCTGGCGGATCATCAACCCGCTGCGGCTGCGCAGCACGTGCCTGGCGCCCTACACCTGTCCGGCGGCTGACGCCGGCCGGATGCCGGCCGGGTACTTCTTCATCGCGGGCGGCCCGCCGTCACTACTGGGCAAGGCCATGCCTCCCCTCGCTCTGACCTATGCCCAGGGCGCCGGGGGCATCGTCAGCTCGCTGCGCGACCTGACTAGCTGGGACCGCGATCTCTACCAGGGCCAGGTGCTGCCGCCGCGCCAGCAGCGCCAGCTCGAGACCCTGGTGTCCCAGGCCACCGGCAAGCCCATCCGCCGCACGACGCTCGCCGATCCGGGCGGCTATGGGCTCGGCGTCTACCAGCTCACTATCCGGCAGACCGGAACGGTGTGGTACTACGAAGGTCAGGCCTTCGGCGCCCGGGTACTTTACTTCTACTTCCCCCATTCCGGCATCATCGTCGCCCTCGCGGCTAACAGCTCAACCGACAACGATGACCTGCTAGCAACAGCAGTGTCGGTGTACCAGACACTGCAAAAAGCAGGCGCAGTCCGCACCAGCAGCTGAGTACCCCGGATGAACTGCGGATACCGGCCACGTCATGCGACCTGGCCGGTATCCGCCGCTAGTCCGTCGTCGTCAGCACGATCACTCGCTGCCCAGGGGGAACGACGAGGGTTGCGGAGCCTTTGTCGTCCACCGTGAGGACGTAACGGTCAATAAGGGTGCCGATCAGGTACTCGAACCTGTCGGACGGGGTTCCCGAAAACACCACCCGTCCGCCCGCGTTGCGATCCCAGCCCTCGATTTCGAAGGCGGTGACCACCTCGTTCTGGTAGATGCCGAGGACTCCGTCGCCATATACGGCCAGGGCGTCATCGGTGACCTGGGCCCACGCCTCCAGCGTCGCGCGGCGGCAGGGGATTCAGGCGCGGCGCTGGATGCTTGCGAGCGGGATGAGCTCGCATGCGAGTGCCGCTTAACGGGTGGCGTGCCCTCGGCGCGCGATCGCGGCCACGAGGCTGACTGCGCGGTCGAGTTCTTCCTCGGTGTTGTAGTAGTGCGGGGAGAACCGGACCAGCGGGTGTACCCCGCGGTCCTCGGTGTCGAGCGGGCTGTGCCCGGCCACAGTGGTCGAGACGTTGACCCCGGCGCGGCCCAGTGCTGCGGCGACATCGGCTGCGGGCACGCCCTCGACGCGGGCGGTCACGATGGCGCAGCGCACCTCGCCGAGGTCGTGAGTAGACACCGCGGGCAGCGCGTCGAGCTGGCCGCGCAGCCGCGCACCGAGCATCGCGGTGCGAGCCCCGATCGCGCCGGCACCCAGCTGGAGAGCCTGCCGCACCGCGGCGCCCAGGCCCACGATGTTGACGTAGCTCTTCTCCCAGGACTCGAAGCGCCGGGCGCCGCCGGCCCAGGTGAACCCCCGGCCGCCGTCCCACGTCGCGGCGCCGATCTCGGCGACGAACGGGTCGAGCCGCTCGAGGGCCCCGGTGCGGATCCACAAGAACCCTGTGCCCCGCAGTCCGCGCAGGAACTTGCGGCCCGTGGCGGTAAGCAGGTCACAGCCGATGGCGTCCACATCGACGGGGAACTGGCCGACCGACTGCGTGGCGTCGAGCAGGAACAGCACCCCGGCGTCGCGGGCGATGCGGCCGATCTCCGCAGCCGGGTTGACCAGGCCCCCGCTGGTGGGTACGTGGCTCACTCCGATCAGCTTCACCCGTTCGTCCATGAGCCCGGCAAGCGCGGTGGTGTCGAGCTGGCCGTGGCAGTCGTTGGGGACGACGACCACCTCGGCGCCGGTGCGCTGCGCGGCCTGCCAGTAGGCCAGCACGTTGCTGCCATATTCCGCGCGGCCGGTGAGGATCCGGTCACCCGGACCGAGCGGCACTGAGTAGAAGGCGGCGTTCCAGGCATGCGTGGCGTTATCAAAATGCGCCACCTCGTCGGCCCGGCCACCCAGCAGCCCGGCGATGCCGGCGTAGCTGGCGCCGATAGCGTCCTGCGCTGCCGCGGCCGCCTCGTAGCCACCGATCTCGGCCTCCAGCCGCAGATGGGCGGTCATCGCGTCCAGCGTGGGCTGCGCCAGCAACGCAGCGCCGGCGTTGTTCAAATGCAGCCGGTGCGCGCAACCGGGGGTCTCCGCCCGCAAAGCTTCGACATCCACATCCATATCCCCATCCTCGCCGACGATGACAATGCTCGCATCTGCCGCACCGGGCGCGGCCTTGTCGGGGGGCGCCGGCGGTGGCCGCTGGTGGCCGGGAGAATGAGGCGGTGAGGCTGCCGACGAACGCCGAGGCCATCGCGACCTGGTCGAGGGTGCCGCAGGAGAGGGTGGCGGCCCTCGACCCCGACGGCGATACCGCCCGGCGGGTGCTGCTGAACCCGCACACATCTTCCGGCTGCGCCGCCAGCAGATCCGCTACCTGCAGGCCGACCTCGCCGGAGCCGGCGGGCTCGACGGGCAGTTCGACGCAGTGGTCGCCAACGTGGTTCTCGAGGCCATCCCGGACTGGGTGCCGGCGCTGCGCACCTGCGTCCGGGCGCTGCGCCCGCGACCGCGCCCAGCTCGTGGTACTCGCCTACCAGGCCGACCTGGCCCAGCCCGGGAACCGGGCGCTCAGCTGACGTCTCGGCCAGCCAGGGCTACTTCGTGTGTTGCGGCGTGCCGTTGACCCCGCGCAGGCCGTGATGGCATACTCAGTATGCATACTCGGTATGGAGGTACTGGTGTCGGTTCGTCACAGCCTGCTGGCGTTGCTGTCCGCCGGGCCGATGCACGGGTACGGGCTGAAGACCGAGTTCGAGGCCGCGACCGGGGATGTCTGGCCGCTGAACGTCGGGCAGGTATACACCACCCTGGGGCGGCTGGAGCGGGACGGTCTGGTTACCGCCGAGGCCGAGGCCGACGGCCAGAAGTTGTACGAGATCACCGGGGCCGGCCGTGATGAGCTGCGCCGGTGGTTCGAGACGCCGGTGCCGCGCGAGGTGATCCCCCGCCAGGAGCTCGCGATCAAGCTGGTGTTCGCGGTGAAGTCGGGCGCGGCGGATGTCACCGCGGTGGTGCGGCAGCAGCGGGTGGCGACGGTTCGGGCCCTGCAGGAGGTGACCCGGTTGAAGGCCGCCGCCGAATCCGGCGGGGACCTGGCCTGGCTGCTGATGCTCGACGCACTGGTCTTCCAGGCCGAGGCCGAGGCGCGCTGGCTTGACATGTGCGAGGCGCGGCTCGCGAGAGAGAACGTCGCCGCCGGCAGGGCCCGGCGGCATCCGGAGATTCCGGCCGAACAAGCGGCGGAACGGAGCAACTGATGACGGTCCTCGACATCGACCACGCGGGCCGGATCTTCGGGTCCGGGCGCCTGCGGGTGGTAGCGCTGGACAATGTGTCACTGCGGATCAGCGCAGGCGAGTTCGTCGCCGTCATGGGACCCAGTGGTTCGGGCAAGTCGACCCTGCTGCGGCTGGCGGGCGGGCTGGACCGGCCGACCTCCGGCCGGGTCCTGCAGGCAGGCCGTGACCTGGCCGGCCTGGACGAGGCCGGGCTCGCGGAAGCGCGGCGACGGCAGATCGGCTTCGTTTTCCAGGAAGCCAACCTGCTGGCATCGCTGACCGCCGCCGAGAACGTGGCCCTCGCACTGGAACTGGATGGCGTCAAGCCGAAGGCGGCCATGGCAGGCGCCCGCGGCCTGCTGGACTCGCTTGGCCTGGGAGCCGTCGAAGGCCGGTTCCCCGGCCAGCTCTCAGGGGGTGAACAGCAGCGGGTGGCGATCGCGCGGGGGGTCGCCGGGGGCCGGTCGCTGCTGCTGGCTGACGAGCCGACCGGTGCCGTCGACGCGCTCACCGGCGAATCGGTGATGGGCCTGCTGCACCAGCGCTGCACGACGGGCTGCGCGGTCGTGCTCGCCACGCACAACGTCCGGCACGCCGCCTGGGCCGACCGGGTGGTGTTCCTGAACGACGGACGGCTCGTCGGCGAGGCGGGTCCGGCAGCCGGTCCCGAATACCTGCTGGGAACCGGGCAGGAACGGTGACCGGCACCGCGGCCCTGCCGCACATCATCGAGCTAGCCGGCGTGGAGAAGACCTACCGCAGCGGCCGCGTCGGGTTCCGCGCGCTGAGCGGCGTGGACCTGACCATCGCCGCAGGCGAGATGGTGGCGATCACCGGCCCGTCTGGCAGCGGCAAGACCACCATCATCAACCTCATCGCCGGCATCGACCAGCCCACGGCCGGCACGGTGACAGTCCACGGCAGCCGCCTGGGCCATATGACCGAGGACCAGCTGGCAGTCTGGCGCGGCCACACCATCGGCATCATCTTCCAGTTCTTCCAGCTGATGCCCACGCTCACCGCGGCCGAGAACGCCACGCTCCCCCTGGATCTTGCCCGGCTCGGCCCGGCACGCGAGCGCAAGGCGGTGGCGAGCCGCCACCTCGCGACGGTCGGGCTCGGCGATCGCGGCGACCGGCTGCCGCTGGAGCTGTCCGGCGGGGAACAGCAGCGCGTCGCGATCGCCAGGGCGATGGCCTGCGAACCGCCGATCCTGCTCGGCGATGAACCCACCGGCAACCTCGACACGGAGATGGCCCGGGCCATGTTCGAGCTCCTCAAGGGCCTGAACGGAAACGGCACCACCATGGTGTACGTGACGCACGACCAGGCTCTCGCCGCGATGGCCTCCCGGATCGTATCCGTTCGCGACGGCCTGATCACCGGCGATACGGGGCGGCGGCCGTGAGCACGCTGAACCGCAAGGCATGGGGTGACCTGACCCGGCATCGCGCCCGCACGCTGCTGGCCGTGTTCACGCTGTGCATCGCGATCGCGAGCCTGGGCTTCCTCGCCGTGCCGATCCTGCTGAACGCGGCGATGAACCGCCAGGTCCAGGACAGTCACCTGTACGACGTCGGGATATCCACCCGCGATCTTGACCTGACCCCCACCCAGCTCAGAGCGCTCGGCCACCTGCCGGGTGTGGCCGCCGTCAGCCCGGCCGTTGGCTACGCCACCACGGTTAGGTCCGCCGCCGGCCGGCAGGATGTCGAGATCGCCGGCACCGGCCTGGCGTCTGCCCCGGTCAACACCGTCCCGCTGCTCACCGGCCGCCTGCCCGGGCCTGGCGAGGTCCTGGCCGACGCGGGCAACGGCCGGGCCGCTGACTTCGCCGTCCCCAACGGCGGCACGATCGACGTACGGGCCGCCCGCGGCAAGCTCGTGCGGCTGCGCGTCAGCGGTACCGGGCTGAACCTGTACGCGACCCCCGGCGCGAACGGCTCGACTACGCCGGTCTTCTACGCCTCCGCAGCCACGGTGCAGTCGATCCGCGGCGTCCCCGGCTACAACTACCTGGGGTTCCGGCTCACCAATGACAGCACGGCCGCGCAGTCCCGGGTGGTCGCCGAGGTGCGGGCCTACCTGTCCGCGCAGACCGGAACGGACCCGATCACGGCGCTGCCCGCCGTCAGGGCCGCCGGGCAGTGGCCCGGTCAGTCCGGGTTCGATCACATCATGGCGCTGCTGTACATCATCACGATCCTGGCGTTCGGATCCGCGCTATTCCTCATCTCCGCCACGATGAATACTCTCATCGCGGAGCAGGCCAGCGAGATCGCGATCCTCAAGACGCTCGGCGGCCGACGGCGGCAGATCGCCGGCATCACCCTGCGCACGGCGGCGATGCTCGGCGCGGCCGGCGCGGCCTTAGGCGCCATCCTCGGCATCGCCATCGCCTACCTGCTGGCCAGCTACTTCGCCGTGAAACTCATCGACGTGTCCTTCGGCTTCGGAATCTCGGCCCCGGTCGTAGTGGCCAGCCTCGTGCTCGGCCCGGCGCTCGCCGTCGCCGCGTCGCTGCCGGCCCTGCGGCGCGCGCTGCGCAGGCCCGTGGCCGAGACTCTCGCCGACAAGGGCACCGGCGGATACGGCGCCGGCCGGCTTGACCGCCTGATCGCGCGCAGCGGCCTGCTGTCCAGGGCCGGGGTACCCGGCAGCGTGCGGATGGGAGTCCGCAACGCGCTTCGGCAGAAGCGTCGCAGCGTGGCCGCGATCGCACAGGTTGCCGTGGCAGCCGGGCTCGCGATCACCTTCCTCGCGCTCGGCCAGTCGATAACCGCCGTCATCAGCCAGACCATCGGCCTCCTCCGCTTCGGCTCCAGCGTCGGGATGGCATCGGGCAGCGCGCGGCCGTTCGGGAGCCAGGCGCTCGCCGTCGCCGCCTCGACCCCCGGCATCACCGGCGTCGAGCCGGTCGAGACGAGTTCCGTCCTGTACAACGGACAGACCTACACGGCATGGGGCCTGGGCACGCACCCCCGCTACTCTTACCGGCTGAGCGCGGGCCGCTGGTTCACCGCCGCGGATACCGCCGCGGATACCCGCGCCGCCGTCTCGCCGGTGGTGCTCGGTCCTGCCGTCGCGCGCACTGTCCACGCCAGGGTCGGGCAGATCCTCACCCTCACCATGGCCGCCGGACCCGCCAGGGTCCGCGTCATCGGGCTCGACACGGGCCAGCTCAACGCGGGCGACACCATCTACTTTCCGCTGCCGGTACTGGAACGCCTGGACGGCGGACCCGGCACTGCGGACTCGATCTGGCTCGCCACCGCCAGCTCCGGCCACACCGCTATCGACCGGGCGACCACCGCAGCCGCGGCCCGGCTGGCCGCCGCCGGGTACGCGGTCAGCACAACGGAGATCTACGTTACCGAGGCGCAGCTCACCGCTGCCGACCGCTCCATCCTCGCCATCGTTGAGATCCTGGGCCTCGTGGTGGTGGCCATCATGCTGATGGGCCTGGTCAGCGCCCTCAGTATGGGCGTCATCGAGCGCACCCGGGAGATCGGCATCCTGCGCTGCGTGGGTGCCAGGGCCCGCAACATCCGGCGGGTATTCAGCGCGGAGGCGGTGGTCCTGGCCGTCGCCGGTTGGGCATTCGGCGTCCTGCTCGGCTGGCTGATGTACGAGGGGCTGCTGGCGCTCCTGCTGCACAATGCCGACCTCAGCCTTCCGCAGGAATTCCCGCCTGCCATCCCGCTGATCACGCTCGCCGGTGTCCTCGTGCTCACGCTCCTCGTCATCCGTGGGCCGCTGCACCGCGCCACCCGGATCCGCCCCGGCACGGCCCTGCGGTACCAGTAACCAGCGAGAGGGGGCCGGTTCAGTGTTACTTGCCTGCCGGGACTTCCCGGCAGGACACGCCGCAGGAGGTCTCGCCATGGATCAGCCCGGCAACATCGCCGCCAACCCGCAAGCCGCGAGTCCTCAGACCACCGTCCCGCCAGACGGCCCGGCCGCGCAAACGCCGGTATGCCGCCCTGATCGCGTGCCGCTACTGGCGTGGGTGATCGGCGCCGTCTTCGTAACGGTCGAGCTCGCCGTCAGCAGCCGGTACGGCTTTCTGCAGGACGAGCTGTACTTCATCGTGGCAGGGCATCACCTCGCCTTCGGCTACGTCGATCAGCCGCCGCTCGCCCCGCTGCTCACCCGGATCACCGACATACTCAGCGTCAGCCCGACGGCGATCCGGATCATCCCGGCGCTGGCCGGCGGGGCCGTCGTGATCATGGCAGCCAGGCTCGCGGCACTGTTCGGCGCCGGCCGCTTCGGCCGGGTGCTCGCCGCCCTCACCACGGCGTGCGCTCCTGTCATCATCGGCGCCGTGCACATCGGCAACACCACGCCGCTGGACCTGCTCGCCTGGACGGCGGTCCTGCTCTGCGTCACCACGGCACTGCTGCGGCACCGGCCACGCTGGTGGCTCGCCGCGGGGGCCGCGGCCGGCGTCGGGCTCGAGGCCGACAACCTGGTCGTCCTGCTGCTGATCTGCCTCGCTGCCGGCATTCTCGCCTCGGCGCAGCGCCCCGTGCTGCGGACAAGGTGGCCATGGCTCGGCGCCGGCATCGCCACGGTGATCTGGGCGCCGAACCTCACCTGGCAGGCCACGCACGGGTGGCCGCAGCTGGCCATGTCCGCCGCGCTGCACCAGGAAAACACCTCGCCAGCCGATTACGCTGGCGCCCTGCCCGCCCAGCTCCTTTACCTGGGCCTGCTGGTGGCACCGCTCGTCGTCGCGGGCTTCGTTGTCCTCTGGCGAACCCCCGAGCTGCGGTTCATCGCCATCACCGCCACTCTCGTCGTCGTCTACGTGCTGGCCTGGATACCGGGCAAGGTGTACTACGCCGACGGAACGGCACCGGCGGTGCTGGCAGCAGGCGCACTGGCGGCCGAGCGCTGGATCGCACGCGCTCGCCGGCCGCGAGTGCGGCGATGGATCGTCGTAGCCGCATCCCTCGTCGGCATGGCCGTGACGCTGCCCGGCCTGCTGCCCATACTTCCGGCCAGTGACGTACGCGACCTGCCGGCTTCCTCTCAGAGTTCCCTCGGGGACACCATCGGCTGGCCGCAGCTCACCCGTGCGGTCGCGGCGCAGGACGCGGCCCTGGCGCGGGCCGGCCAGCCGCCCACCTCGATCTTCACCGGCTACTACGCAGAAGCCGGCGCACTAGACGTCCTCGGCTCTGCCGACCACCTGCCGCCAGTGCTGTCCGGCCACAACGCCTACTGGATGTGGGGACCAGGACATGCCTCCGACCACACCGTGCTCGTGGTCGACGCGCTCGGCCAGCTACGGCCGTACTTCGCCAGCTGCCGCTTCCTGACCACCTACTACAGTCCGCATGACGTGCAAAACGACTGGACCGATATCCAGATCGGCGTCTGCACCGGCCCGGTGGCCAGGTGGCGCACCCTGTGGCCGCATCTGAGGCACTACGGCTAACAGCAGGCTGGGAGAGCCGCAACGCGGCGCCACACGCGTCCCGCATCCGCCAGACGTGCCAGGCCGCGCCGGAGGACCC
>Ga0208220_1001176_pt1 | contig 11079 bp, 10 predicted proteins | sample NGESurdeep092012_9_FD_184484 | JGI IMG/M metagenome (GOLD analysis project Ga0208220, IMG submission 184484) | Arctic peat soil microbial communities from Barrow, Alaska - NGEE Surface sample F53-1 deep-092012 (SPAdes) | ecosystem: Environmental > Terrestrial > Soil > Wetlands > Peat ... | reverse complement strand
CGGTCGAGTAAGTGCGGGATTCGGAAACAGTCTCGAAGAAGAAACGGCTCACGTCGGCGAAACGAAAGTCGGAGCTGATCTCATAGCGCCGTGCCGCGCCAATCACCTGCGGAACGTGGGTGTTCATGTGCTGGCCCTTAAGCGCGTCTTTGCGAACGGCGAGCGGCGTGAAAAAGATCTTCTTGGTGAATCGGTCACCGGTGCGGGCCCAGCGATCATCGCCGGTTACGGCGGCGAGATTGTAGAGAACGTCGTTCATTCCGCCGTATTCGGTGTTCAGGATGTCTTGCATGTGCTCTTCGGATTTGGCAGCGGTCCAAGAATCGACCCAGCCAGCCATCTTTACGACAACATCGAGAGCCTGATCGTTCGCGGCCTGCGTTTTCATGTCCAGAAGGCCGGCCATGATTTTATGAATCGTATAGAACGGCGCCCAGACGTTTTCACGTCGGTCGAGGCGGTCGAAGAACTCTGAGGGAAACGCGCTGATGTAGCCATTCTGGTTGAGAGCGGCCTGACAGGCGGCAAGGCCAGCGACGAGCTCGTCGGCCCTTGCCTTGACTGCGCTGTCTTCCGTCGCGGCGAAGAGAAGAGCACATGCCGAAAGATAGTGGCCGACAAAGTGTCCGCGCAACTCGCAGGTGGGAGCTTCCCAACCGCCGAGAGGCGTGGCGTTCGACGGAAGGCCGGCGTTGACGCGGAAGTTGTGGAGCAGCCGGTCATTTCCGAGGCGAAGCATGTAGCCACGGTTCCAATCCCGTGCCTGCTGCAAAGGGCCGGCCTCGAGTGTCACGTCGCCCAATGAGTAGGGCTGTAGTTTCGGCCGCATTTCATTGCGAACGAATTGAAGCGGCGACGCAAAGGGTTGGTTCTCGGCGACAGAAAAGACACGGTCGGCGGCAGCTTCGAGGTTCTGAGCCGTTGGGGGAGGGGCTGGCGTTGCCTGCGGGTGCGGCACGGCTTCCGCTTTACCGAGAAGAGACGACGCAGCGGCTAATCCCAGTGGAGTTAGCGCAACATTTTTCGCGAATTCTCTGCGGCTGACCTTTTTCATCGTGATTCCTCCGGTTGCAGTAAACGTTTACCAGGCGGACCCAGTTTAGACTGCGGAGGTCCTTACTTCAAATCTCTCCAGTTTGACCCAATCGACACTTCGGCGATAAGCGGGACTTTCAATTTGACGACTCCCTCCATCTCCGTTCGCACGAGCGCCGAGGCTTCTTCGGATTCGTCGTGCGGCACTTCAAAGAGCAACTCGTCGTGGACTTGCAGGACCATCCGCGTTTTCAGCTTCCGCTCCGCCAGCTTGCGATCGAGCGAAATCATGGCCAGTTTGATGAGATCGGCGCCCGTGCCTTGAAGCGGAGTGTTGATGGCTGTGCGCTCCGCAAAACCGCGCTGATTTGGATTGCGGCTCTCAATGTCGGGGATGGGACGCAGACGCCCAAACATGGTGCGCACGGAACCTTCCCGGCGAGTTTGCTCGAGCGTTGTTTCGATAAAAGCTCTGACGCCCTGGTAGCGCGCAAAGTAACGCTCAATGTAGGCCTTTGCCTCGGCCTGCGGAATGCCGAGCTGTGCGGCCAGGCCGAATGCTGAGATTCCGTAGACGATGCCGAAGTTTACGGCCTTGGCGCGATTGCGAGTCTCCTTGTCCATGTTGTCGACGGAAACACCAAAGACTTCGCTGGCCGTGAGGGTATGAATGTCGATGTTTTCTGCGAAAGCGCGAACGAGTAACGGGTCGTCGCTGAAGTGCGCCAGAAGCCGCAATTCGATTTGGGAGTAATCCGCAGACAACAGTTGTGTGCCGGGCGCGGCTGTGAATGCGGCGCGAATCTCGCGGCCGAACTCAGTGCGGGTGGGAATGTTCTGCAAGTTCGGATTGACCGAAGAGAGGCGGCCGGTGGAGGTTGCGGCGGCCTGGAAGGTTGTGTGGACGCGCGAATCGGCGTCGGCGAGCAGCGGCAAGGCGTCGACATAATTCGATTTGAGTTTCGAGAGATGGCGATATTCGAGGACGAGGAGAGGGACTTCGTGCTGCGCAGAAAGGAACTCGAGCACGTCCACCGCGGTTGATACGGATTTAGATTTGCCACGCGCGGGGGGAGCGGGCAGCGCGAGTTTTGTGAAGAGAATTACGGCGAGCTGTTTGGGCGAGTTGATATTGAAGCGCTCGCCGGCCAGCTCGAAGATGCGCTCGCCGACGCGGGTCAATTCTCCGCTGAACTTGTCCGAAAGGCTGCTCAACGCAGTTGTGTCGATGCGGACTCCGGCTTTCTCCATGCGATAGAGCACGGGGGCGAGCGGGAGGTCGATTTCGGCGTAGACGCGCGCGACGCCGGCTTTGTCGGCCTCTTCGCGCAGGGCGGGAACGAGCGCATGAATTGCGGCGGCAGCGGCGGAGAGGGACGAAGGCGCCGGCTGGTTGTTGCGGGCGGCGACGTCGGCGAGGGATTGCGTCGCGTGTGTGGGGTTGAGGGCGTAGGAGAGCAGTTGCGTTTCGTCAACGGGGCCGCGCAGCTCGACACCCATGTTGCCGAGGACGTGTAGAGCCAGCTTCCAATCGTGAACTCGCTTGGGCACAGTCGGGTCTTCGAGTAGCGCGCGAAGTTCAGGCGTGAGCGGCAGGCGGAGGGCCAGGGTGGAATCGGCGGAGACTCCAACATGAAAGTGGATTTTCTTTTCGGCGGCTTCAGCGACATCAAGCAGGGACAGCGACACCGGCGCGTCATCTTCGGATTCGTCCGCGGCAGGCTCCACGGCATCGAGCGCAAAGGCGAATCCATGTTCGCGGGCGGAGGTGTAAAAGGCCTCGGCTTGCTCGTTGCTGGGCTCCTCGAGGAGCTCAACCAACACTCCGCCCTCCGAAGGCGCAAGGTCGCGCAGCATCGATGTGAACTCGAGTTCGGTGAACAAAGTGCGGCAGGCCTCGAGGTCGGGGGCTTGGGTTTCCATTGCGGCCAGATCGAGCGGCAGCGGCACGTGGGTGTCGATGGTGACGAGTTCTTTTGAGAGCAGAACGGTTTCGCGATTCTGCTCGAGCGATTCGCGGTAGGCCTTGCGCTTGACTTCGGCGGCGCGGTCGAGCACGGCTTCGACGGTGCCGAACTCCTTGATCAGCTCGACGCTGCCCTTGTCGCCGATACCGGGCGCGCCGGGGATGTTGTCGACTGAATCGCCGCGCAGGGCCATGACGTCGACGACTTTGTCAGGAGGAACGCCGAGCGTCTCGGCGACCTTCGCGGGATCGAGGATCAGATTGTCCTTTTGAGGATTGAGAATCTTCACCTGAGGCGTGACGAGTTGCATCATGTCCTTGTCGCCGGAGACGATGAAGACTTCGTGGTGCTGCTCGGCGGCTTCTCGAGCCAGAGTGCCTATGACGTCGTCTGCCTCGAATCCTTCAGCCTGGAGAATGGGAATGCGCAGGGCCTCGAGGGCGCGGCGAATGTAGGGAATCTGGCGGCGAAGATCCTCGGGCATGGCTTCGCGCTTGGCCTTGTAGCCGTCGTAGCTCACGTCATCAAAGCTCTGCGTCTTCGCGTTCCAGCGGCGCAGAGTTCCGATGGCGCGGGCTCGCTCGTCGCGGAAGACTTCGCCGCTCACGTCGAACACAGCCGCGAAGTATTTGGGTGCGAAATCCTGGCGGAGCTTCTTGATCATGTTGACGAAAACGTAGGTGGCCGCCGTGGGAAGGCCGGAGCGCGTGGACATGGGCCGCGAGCGCTGCATGGCGTGATAGGCGCGGAAGATGAACGACATCGCGTCGAGCAGGAAGACAGGCGGCCTGGATTGGTCGGGCATCGATAGTGAGGATAGCAGCGGAGTCTATCGGTTGTACTCGCAAGCTCGCAATGCAGGTCCTTCGACTCCCTTCGTCCGCTGCGGCGGACTTCGGTCGCTCAGGATGACAACTTTATTGAATAAGCATGCAGTCGCCGTAGCTGAAGAAGCGGTAGCGGGATTGAACGGCGTGGCGATAGGCGGCGAGGACGTGGGCAAGACCGGTGCGCTGGGGACCGGCGAAGGCGCTGACCAGCATGAGCAGGCTGGATTGGGGCAGATGAAAGTTGGTGAGCAGTGCGCCCACGACGCGGAAGTCGAAGCCGGGCGAGATGAAGATGCCGGTTGAGCCGGAGTGAGGGGTGATTTTGTTGTCGATTTTGTCAGGTGCTGCGAGCGCGGCGGCCTCAAGCGTTCGGACGACCGTTGTTCCGACAGCGACGATGCGGCGGCGTTCGCGCCTGGCATTGTTGATGGCTTCGGCGGCTGCCGGGCCGATCGTATAGCGCTCACGGTGCAGGCGCACATCGCAGACGCGTTCGACCCGCAGTGGAGCGAATGTACCGAGGCCGACGTGTAGCGTGACGCGCGTTATTTCGATCCGCTTGGAAGAGAGATGTTCGAGAAGAGTCGGCGTGAAGTGAAGGCCGGCAGTGGGCGCGGCGACGGAACCGCGCTCATCGGCAAAGACGGTCTGATAGCGGTCGCGATCGGTATCGGCATCGTCGCGGTGGATGTACGGTGGCAGCGGCATGTGGCCGATTTGGTCGAGCACGGCGAAGAAGTCGCCGGTCGAGTCGCGGAGTGGGGCGAACTCAAGCAGGCGCTCGCCGAATTGGCCGCGATCGACGACTGCGGCTTCGAGTGCGACGGCGCCGTCAGGCGAGGGGAAGACTAAGCGCTCGCCGATAGAGACTTTGCGGCCGGGACGGACGAGGGCGCGCCAGCGATTATGGCCGACGGGTTCAAGAACAGGTTCAAGGAGCAGGACTTGGATGCGGCCGGTTGGTTTTTCACGATCCCGGACTAATATGCGGTGACCGTAAAGACGCGCGGGAATGACGCGGCTGTCGTTGAGGACGAGAAGGTCTCCTGGGCGCAGATGCTCTTCAATATGCGAGAAGAGATCGTCGTGGAAATTGCCGGTTGCGCGGTCCATGACCAACATGCGGCTTGCGCCGCGCTCGGCGGGAGGCCGTTGAGCAATCAGGTCTTCGGGCAGGTCGTATTGGAAGTCGGAAACTTGGAGGTGAGTCACCGTAGCGTCTCCGCACTCGGACCGACAGTGCGGGTCTGGAGACCCGCACGACCGCCGGCCTGGAGACCGGCGCCACAAGCGATCGCGCACATCATTGCTTGGACGTCCCTAAGTGGCTTGCCTTGCCAAGATGCTCCAGCGCGCGGATGCGGGCGCGTTCAATGGCGGCGTTGAGCTGTTCGCGCGGCTCCTCAATTCTGTCTTCGGCGAGGTTCAGAGGAATCTGCGTCCATCGAGACCAACTGACGGCGATGCGCGTGAACGGCGTGGGAACGAGGAAACGGTCCCATGATCGCAGGGTCCAGGCACGGCGCGGCTCTAAATGAAATGCGCCAATGCGCGCGCCGGTGAGAGCGGCGAGGCGGATCGGGCCTGACTTGGTGCGGTAGATCGGGCCGCGCGGGCCGTCGGCGGTGAAGATTGCGGGATGGCCGCCTTCGATTACCTGCTGGAGGCCGAGCAGGGCCTCATGAGCGCCGCGCGAGCTGGAACCGCGGACGGTCTTGTATCCGAAGAGTTCGAGGGTACGCGCGATTAGTTCGCCGTCGAAGCTTTGGCTGACGATGATGGTTGCGCCGGTGCGACGGAAATAAAACGTGCAGGGTAGAACGCACTGGTGCCAGAAGCAGAAAATTTCGGCTCCAGCTCCAGCGCCAAAGGGAAGCGGCGTTGCGCCAAGTTCGGCGATGGTTTCAAAACGCCAGGTGCGACCGATGAGCGAGAGCAAAGTCCAGACGAGGCGTGGGACCACCGCCAGGACGATCCGCTGGCGCAGTGAGAATTGTGGCCGTATGGAGACCTGCTCGTGGGCTTCGGTGGTCACTCCGTCGATTTTACGGCGGCGGCCCGAAATGTCGGGCGTCTTGGGTGGTTGCGAGCGGGGACCAGGAACCGCTCTTATTCACCGGACTTTGGTGCGTCTGGCCAATCGGGGCTGATGAGTTGGACGGTCATCACGGGGCCATCGGCATAGATGGGGCCTTGTTCCTTGACAAAGGTTGGGGCTTGGCCGGTAACGGCCCACATCTCGATATTTGGGGGCGCCTTGCCGATGAGGGGCGCTACGACGCCGGCGATTCCGCCGAGCACGATTTTGATTTCATAATGGGTCGCCTTGCGCGTTGTGCCGACCAGGGAGTAGCTGTCTTCGCCAACTTTGGAGATGACGAGCGAGACCAGCAATGCCTTGGGAGTGGATACGACTAAAGAGACTGTTTTTTGAGCAGCGGACTCCATGTTTTCTATGACGAGGGGAACCATGCCGTTGGCGAGATCGGCCGGCAGTTTTAGATGGTCGGTCCTAAACTCACCCTTGCCGTCTTTTCCTGTGGTTCGGGTGAAGACCTGGCCGGTGCGAGCGTTGATGAAGACCTGAGTGGGATGAGGAAAGAAAGGCCCCTTTTGAACATGGTGATCGGAGATGAGCTGGAAGGTGTGGTGTTGGGTGTAGACGGTGGTTTCATCGTCAATAGAGCCATCTTTGAAGGTGAAGAGTGTTTCTGCCGTAATCTCATCGCCGTGAACGACCTGGGTGCTATCTCCATAAGCAACGACCTGGCCGTCTGGCGAAATCAATTCGAGAAAGCCGTGATAGGTTCCCTGGACCTTGTGAACGGGTGTGGGGTCGGCATGAAGACGCGGCTGGATGGCGCAGACGAGCAGGACAGCCAGGAATGTGGGCAGGAACGTTTGCAGGAACTTGGTTCGGGACCAGAGTTGGAAGCGATGGACCAATAGATTTTTCGAGGGCAGATTTTTCATGGGACTTTTCGTCATTCGATGTTTGCCTTATGGGCGATAGGAGAAGATAACATGCGGTCTCCACGCCTGGATGAGCAATTCTGAACATCCGATACTATGCATCTGTTGCATTTCTCTTGAGAGTAGATGGGGTGTGTACGGAATGAGTTGCAAAGAGGGCAGTCGTTACTGATTAGTGATTAGTTTATTCATGCGTGATTGGGAGTTGTGCTGCAGGGAATAGCGCAGCTTACTGGTTACGGCAACCGCTCGGAACCTTAGGAACATGGGGTTGGATGAGCGCATTTGCCTGTTGTCGTCAGTAGAGCATGAGGGGAACCGGATGCGGATACCTGCTTTCCCACTCATCATGAGGGGGCGAAGCGCTACCGAAATCGAAGGAGTCAGCACTACAGCATATTCCGCGCCCAGCCCTCCAGCAATGAGTGCGTCATCGATCTCCATGCTCCATTGAAGTAGAGGCCCGTGGCCGTCAGGCCCACAGCGATGGTGCGCGGAAGGCTCATGCGGCACCTCGGCTTTCTGTCGCCGGCGGGGCTTGCGCGCCAGCGTGTGGTATACGTTCTTGCTCACTGGGCACGTACTTGCTTTCGCGGAGATCGTTCTTATTTTTGCGGATCGCAGGTTTGCTCTCGCGGAGCGTCAGCGCGCCGGCCAGCACAAGTAAGACACCAGCAATTTGCGGCCCGTTGATGAAGCCGTGAAACAGCGACCCGCGGCCTGCCCAGTCGCGCCAGATTTCCGTCAGGTAAATTGCCACTCCGGCTCCCAGCAGACCCAGGCCTGCCACGTCGCCAAGTCGGCGCTCAAGCGGCAGCCAGACCCAGAGCAGAGCGGCCAGCGCGAGAAACGCGAGCGCCGTGTAAGCCTGCACGGGATGCAGCGGAACACCAAGTGGAGTGCCGCTCCAAATTGCGGCCAGCGGATTTGTATAGACGACAGTCCAACCCACGCGAGGCCCGGCATCTGTTCCGTAACCGGAGCCGGCGGCCAGCGCACCAAGCTGCTCAAATGCGAGAGCCGCGGCGAGCGGCGGGGCGAGCGCGTCCGCAGTGGCGCGAAAGGGAAGTTTGCTGTGGCGCGCATACCATGCGGCACAAACGGCGCCGGCTAGTGCGCCCGCGCCCGTGAGTAGCGGGTGATGCACCATCGCCAGCCCCAGCAGCCAGGCGGGGTGATTGCGGAGCACGCTCCAATTTGCAGCGACCAGAAGCAACCGCGCAGCAGCCAGCGCGGCAAACAGGCTCAGGATGCAGAGATTCCAGATTTTGCCGGCGTCTACGCCGACAAGGTGGGCGGTGCGCTGCGCCAGCATCAGCGCGACGAGGACGCCGAGCGCGGTGATTGCGCCATAGGACGGCACCACAATTGATCCGATGTGGAAGAGGACGGGATGCACTCAGGTCAGAATACGGGATTTGGCCGATGGGTGAGGCCGTAGGTAGTAGCGGCAGCACCCTGATTGCGGCAACCGCTCGGAACATTAGGAACAAGGGGTTGAATGAGCGCAATGGCCTGTTATCGTCGACCAAGGCTCAACTTCCGGTTTAACCCGCCAGGAAAACCTCCGCCCCCCGACGAGCATGTATTCGTTGCACGTTCGCTGCTCTGTATCGGCTTCCTTCAATCAGCCATTGGCACGCATCGTATAAGATTGCCTCACGGGTCCATTCCTATGTCCACACGGCATCTTTTGCACCCCGTGCGACTGCTCTCGAAATTCAAAGACTGGCAGGAAGCGCGAAAGCTCCGCAACATCGAAGAGCGGAAGCCGGAGACCAAGCGGCCTACTACCCACCTGATCCCGGTTATTGCGGGCATTGCAGGGGCACTGACGGCTGTCCTGCTGCTTTTTCCCCCGTGGAATGAGACCATCGACATCCCGTACCGATTGCACTCTCTACGAGCTTTGGGGTACGGGTGGATTTGGTCACCGCCATCACCCTCCTCTCCCCGAGCGTCGATAGCGATAGATTGGAACCGACTCCCACTTGAGCTCTTCGCTCTATGGGCGTTGGCTGCTCCGATCCTATTGGGAATTTGGTATCGCAAGGGAGTCAAGCAGGCCAATACCGAAACACAATCCAGTCCTGAACTACCTCAGAAGAACGCCGACAGCGTCCCACAGCCCGATTCAAAATCGGCGAGTATGAATTCCGAAATCGTTCGGCACATTTCGCCACAGGAGCAGGAACTAGCTGAGAAGCGGCAGGAGCTCGCCATCCTGCAAGCAGAACTGACTGAACGCGAATTTTCTGCGGCAAATCTGCGGGCGGAGCTTGGTGCCTTTGAAGGGCGCTACCTACGGGAAGTTGGTTTACTCTACGCCGAGCTTGACGACTGGAATGCAAGGATCGCCGAACTTGTTGCCGAGGCCACCGGCACTGAACAAGCAAAGTCTGCTGCTACGGATGCGCGAGCGCGTGCTGAGGAATCCCGCGCAGCCGCCCATGAAGAAGCCGCCAGAGCGGCAGATTTTTCTCCCTCGCCAGAACTTAGAAAACTCTTCCGTGAAGTCGTCAAACTCGTTCATCCCGACAATGCCACTGATGAAGCCGATAGAACCGTGCGCAACAAATTGATGACGGAGGCCAATCTGGCTTATCGGCTCGGTGATGCGGATGTACTGAGGAGAATTCTTGAAGAATACAAGAGTAGCCCGGAGTCGGTGAAGGGCGATGGCTCAGCGGCGGATTTGCAACGCGTTCTCCGGCAGATCGAACGGATAGTCAAAAGACTTGCCCAGATAGAATCGGAGGTCGCCGAACTGACTTCATCTGAGATTGCGAAACTGATGGCTACTGCGGAAACTACGAAAGCGAGGGGGAGAGACCTGCTTGCGGAAATGAAGAAGGACGTTCTGCGCCGAATTGAACTTGCCCGGAAGGAGCTTGAAGATCGGGCCTCGGAAATGAGGCCCAAATGAGTGCCGACGAAGAGAAACAGTCCGCATTGGTTCCGGTCCAGTCCACCGCGTTGACGAAGGCCGGCGCAAAGTCCCTCGCCGCCCGTGGCCGCAGTCACCTGCGCGACAAAGAGGAGGCAGAAGAATGGCTTCGGAAAGGGCTAGAACTGCAAAAAGCCGCGCCGGAAGAGCTGAAACCTGAGCTTCACATGACTCTTGAATATATAAAACAGATTTTGGCTGGAACTCAACCCGAAGTGGCAGCCAAGAATCTGGACATGACGCCCGAAGATCAAGAGAGGGCACATGTGGCACACTATTTCATACCGGACACATTAAAGGAATGTGAGGAGTTGGAAAATCGGAGGAAAGATCAGCTTCAGGAGGCCTTCCAATGCTTCGAGCGCGGGATTCAAATTGACCCCCACCATCCACTGTTACAGCGCCAGATTGGGACCGCCTACCACTTCGGCTTGGGTGTAGCGCAGGACTACTCGCAAGCTTCTGGTTGGTTTCGCAAAGCTGCTGAACAGGGCGATGCGGAAGCACAATACTGCCTGGGCTGTGCATATAGCAACGGAGATGGAGTAGCCGAAGATGAGGATCTTTCGTCGAAATGGCTACGCAAAGCTGCTGAGCAGGGAAATGCCGACGCACAATGCGCTCTTGATTTTGATGCAAGGCAAAAGGAATCGCGGATATAGCCATTCGGCTTTGGCAAAGACTGCGTCCCCGAGCTCCACTATTATGTATCAGCCGGCTCAAGATGCGCTTCAGGCCGAATGGCTTCTAGAAATGATTGGCTGGGTATAAAGCCCCTGGGTTCCAGCGCGAGGTTTTTCGAGGTGACCTCGTTGCGAGTATAAGTGTGACCATTCTTGCATTCTGGGCAAATAACTTCGAAAGGCCTGCATTGTGCCAGAAAAAAGACGCGACGCTTGTCATATGGGCCAATATACGCGAGAAGCAGTCCTCCACATGAGGGAGTTTTGCACTCGACCGTCCAATAGGTGTAACAGGGTTCCTCTGCCATTTCGCTGAAATCTCCCTTTCTTGAACCACGTTGGGCTAATTGATCTTTTCGCCCACATAGGCGGTCACATCTGCGCAGTTCAAACGCTGTCCGCTAGCCGGTGAGAGTACCGCAGGTAGAGGCTCCGCGTCAAACGGCGAGCTTGAATTTGCCGTATGGTACTCTCTTGGTGGTCAAAGAAAGGGCACAATGACGAGTAACCCCTTGAAACCGCAAAACCCAGACTACATCGAACAGGAATGCGAATCGCCAACCCACAAGTGTGGCGCATGCGGCAGGCCTCACGCCTTTGCTGACACCCAGCCGGTCAAGAGCCCCTGTTGCAACGAGATTCTC
>Ga0208220_1001175_pt1 | contig 11083 bp, 10 predicted proteins | sample NGESurdeep092012_9_FD_184484 | JGI IMG/M metagenome (GOLD analysis project Ga0208220, IMG submission 184484) | Arctic peat soil microbial communities from Barrow, Alaska - NGEE Surface sample F53-1 deep-092012 (SPAdes) | ecosystem: Environmental > Terrestrial > Soil > Wetlands > Peat ... | reverse complement strand
GTTCGATTTTGCTTTGTTGGGTGATTGCCGCTTCGATTTTAGGCTTGAACGCAACCAGCACGGCAACAAGAATTAATGCCAGCCCCTGCGCTTTCCTGATCCGGTCAATTTCTTCATGCGATCTTGTCCGCCGGAATTGAAACAGCGCGAACAGATAAATCAAAACGATGGCGGCGATGCTGCCAATGGCTTGCAGCCAGTTCGCTATACCCGGATGGGCTTCACACCAGCCGAGTGCGCTGGACAGGGAACCTTTGATCCATACGATCCAGTCCATATTGGTAGTCTATCGGCGCCGCCGTCGGTTGGCCATTGTTATGGCGGGCCGCCGCCTGTTCGATCGAGGCAGCAGCGTTCGCTACTTTAGCCAAACGCAAGATTATCGGCGTTCTGGTGGGCGCGGATGCGTTGTTCAACGACCACCGCGAGCAGGTCGTCTCGCTCACAGCGCGCCATGCCATGGCAGGTGTCTATCCATGGCGCGAGTATGTGACCGCCGGGGGGCTCGTAAGTTACGGGCCAAATCTGTCGGAAGGTTGTCGCTTGTCGGGCCTGTACGTCGGTCGCATCCTCGGAGGCGAGAAGCCCGCCGATCTACCCGTCATTCCACCGACAAAATTTGAGCTCGCAATCAACCTTAGAACAGGCGTCTGACGAACCTCGACGAGACGATCCGAGTTGAGCATGAAAACACTGCATTGTGATGACCTGATGAACGGTGCTACTTCGTGGCGCGCGGCGCGACCAAGGACTGCGGCCCGCAGGACGTCTACGGCTTCAATTGACCGGGCAGCGCGAAGATCGCGACCCAGGCTGGCCCCCGCTGTCCGTCTGGATAATCGGGTTCTTCATACCGCCCGAGACCGCCACGTATTGCGTGCCGCCCAGCATGCAGGTCGAGATCCCGCCGCCGATGGGATCGCCCAGATCCATCTTCAGCAGCAGGCGTCCGCTGGCGGCGTCGAAGGCGAGGAAATTCCCCTTCGTGTCGCCAGTGAGAAGCACGCCGCCTGCGGTCGGCGTGACTGATGCCACCATCGAAGTGTCGGATCTGGCTGGTGGGGTTGGCAGCGTTCTTCGCCACTATGGGGCGGCAATCATCGACAGATCCCCCCGTGTTCCTTGCTGTGTCGCTGTTCGTCGCTGCGGGATTTCAACACAGCCCGGCAAATATGACGTACTTTTCGCTTGCTGCTGGGGCAGGAATGGGACCTGGATGGAGCGCGGCATTGGGTTGGAGCATCCTCCCTGCGGCCCTCGGAAATCTCCTCGGCGGATTTTTTCTCGTCACAGTGCCGTTGTGGATCTCCTTGGCTCCAGGCACAGTTCCGTGATTGAAGACGATAAATCCGGCGCGGGCCCTTGAGCTGCTGAGTTTTCTTTGGTCCGTTGGACCAGGAGATCCCGTGGCGGCCGATCCCGCCATCGGTGCACGTCGGCAATGACTAAGGGGTGCACGTCGGAACCAGCGGTGATGAAAAGTGCCCTAAAAGGGAGATGGCGATGCCCGAGCCAGAACGATACGATGTGGTTGTCATCGGTAGTGGCGAGGGTGGCAAATACCTCGCCTGGCACTTGGCCCAGGCCGGCAAGCGGACGGCGGTAGTCGAGCGTCGCTGGATCGGCGGCTCCTGCCCCAACATCAATTGTCTCCCCAGCAAGAACGAAATCTGGAGCGCCGGCGTTGCCAAAATCGTCGCGCGAGCAGGAGAGTTCGGCGTCATAACCGGTCCGGTATCGGTCAACATGGCGAAGGTTCTGCAACGCAAGCGAGACATGGTCGACGGGCTCATTGCTTTTCACCTGGAACGATATGAAGCGAGCGGCGCTGAGCTCATCATGGGAAATGCGCGTATTGTCGCGCCCAAGACGGTCGAGGTAACCTTAAACGATGGCGGGACGCGGCGGCTCATCGCCGACAAGCTCTTCCTAAACCTCGGCACGCACGCCAGCATTCCGCCGGTGCCTGGCCTGGCCGAGGCTCAACCGCTCACGAACATCGAAGCGCTCGATCTCGACCGAATTCCGGATCATCTCATCGTTCTCGGTGGCGGGTACGTCGGCCTAGAGCTCGCGCAGGCTTACCGCCGCTTCGGCGGTCGCGTCACCATCGTCGAGCAGGGTCCAAGGCTGGCGGGTCGCGAAGACCCTGAGGTCTCCGAGGAAATCCGGAGCATCCTGGAAACCGAAGGAATAGAGGTGCTGTTGTCCACTGAGATTGAGCAGGTAGAGGGGCGGTCCGGCGCACGGGTGCGAGCTCGGATAGCCACTTCTGATGGTCCCAGGACTCTCGAGGCTTCCGACATCCTGGTCGCAGCCGGCCGTACGCCCAATACACGGGGAATCGGCCTTGAAGATACTGGCATTGAACTGACCGACCGTGGTTACATCCGCGTCAATGAACGCCTTGAGGCGGCGACACCCGACACATGGGCGATTGGTGAATGCGCTGGGAGTCCGCAGTTCACCCACGTCTCCCTCGACGACTTCCGCGTCATCCGAGATAATTTGGGCGGCGGAAACCGGACGACCGAGGGCAGGCTCGTGCCATACTGCATGTTCATCGACCCGCCCCTCGCCCGAATAGGGATGAGCGAGCGCGAAGCGCGCGACAATGGCGTAAAAGTACGCGTGGCGAAGCTACCAATGCGGGCAGTATTGCGAACCAGGACGACGTCGGAAACCATCGGGTTCATGAAGGCTCTTGTCGGTGATGATGACCGCATCGTCGGCTTCGCCATGATCGGCGCGGACGCCGGCGAAGTGATGGCGGCCGTACAGATCGCGATGATGGCAGACCTTCCCTACACGAGCCTCCGAGACGCCATTCTCACGCATCCGACAATGGCAGAAGGCTTGAACGCGCTGTTTGGCAACGTGCTGGCAAAATAAACCCAACTAGTTACAGACTCGCCGTGGTCGGCATCATCGCCACTCTGTAAATCGCCTTCGGCGGCTGAGCCGACGACAGTTCTTTGCCTCATTCCGCTTGCGGATCTTGAACGGGATAGACCACTGACCCATCATTGCGAACGACGGCGCCGGGTGTCAGGCTCGCCTCATCGACATGCGATTTTCCGAGAATGTGCATCACTTGCTCGCCTGCGGCCAGAAGGTAGTCGGTGATGATACGGCGGTGGCAGCGCCACCAGACCGCTTCGGCGCACATGACCACGCACGGTTGCTCCGCGCCGCGTTCCCGGAGCCGCGCCAAACCGGTAGCGAATGGCACCGTCAGGGCATAGTCTGCGTAGTTACGAAAGCTGCGCACTCGCCAATAGGTATTGGGCGAGGCTTCCGCGCCGCGCGACTTTCCGCGATGGCCGCCGAGCTCGCTGATATGTTCGTAACCGATCTGCAAAGGGGCCAGCGTTTCCGGGAGTGTTTCCTGATTGAATTGTGGGTTGGTCCGCGACCGGGGCATCGACCTTACGTCGATAACGAGGTTGACACCGGCCTCCCGCAAGAGATCGACAAATTCGACGATCGTCCTGGTCGAGTGGCCTATGGTGAAAAAGGTGTTCGTGTCGTCCCTCCAAGCGGCGAAGGCGCGTGACCAACCCGCGTCGCTGTTGATCCTAAGTGTCCGACTCCGGAACCAAAAGCGCGAGTTTGTCGAAAATACTGCGATTTCGAGGAACCGACCGGGAGCGCAGCGGTTGGAATGCTCGTGCCGCTCGAGTAAATATGCATTCAATGCGAGAACTGCCTCATTGCAGTTCTCTGGCGGCATCGGATCGAACGACCGTGCCGAAGACCTTCAAGATCCATGATCGCGTGAGCTGGAATTCCGAGGCTGGGCGTGTCAACGGCACGATCATCCGCGTGCATACTCGCAAGTTCGAGGTCAAGGGCTACACCCACCATGCGAGCACAGACGCTCCACAATACGAAATCAAGAGCAACAAGACCGACCATATCGCCTTCCACAAGGGTGCCGCGCTCACCAAGCTTGGCGATTGACGTCCGTCCCCTTGTAAGGCACGCTCGATGACAGATAACGACCGGCCGATGCCTGTGCATCCGCAATCTTCCTTGGCCGAGCCACTCCGTGCAAAACTTAGCGATGCCGACGATCGCATTCGCCTCTATCACTGGATGCCGCCGCAGCAGTGAATCGCGCCTCGGATTCGCATTGGCCGGCGCTGGATCAACACGCCGATCGTCTGCATCAAGCCATCGCTACTGAAGCAGCGACGGCAGGTAATGCGGCCATGCACCGCAACAAAATGACGCCGCCGGCATCGGTCGCTTTGAGATCTCCGCTACATTGAGCTTTGGAGCGACGAACGATTTGTCACTCGACTGAGCGCTGCCGCAAAATCAGGTGGCGGACCCGCTACCCACGGAGTGAAGGACAGGCGAATGGCGCCAGAGAAGTAAGGTCACCTCAGCCGGATCAATTTCGAGGCGAAGTGCCGCCCGCTGATTGAAGGTCTGTTGACACGCCAATGGCGAGAGACTGATCTGGATATAACAACCGATCCATAGCCACGCTGACGCCAGCGATCATCAGGCAGCCGGCCAAGGTGAGCGCGGCCAGCAACAGCACCAAGTCTCGGTTGGAACCCAGCATCGTTCGGCCCCCCGGGCCCCGCCTAAAACGCAGAAGGCGAGAATTGGTTCCGAGAATTCGGGCCGCGACGAAAACCCCGGTCCTGGTCGCGACGCTGGGCGGCCCGACAATGTTTACGCCGATCGGAGTGCTACGGGTGCTGAACCGCCACGTCGAGCGGGTGTTCGATCCGTCGCACAAGGATCATCATTGGGGAAAGCCGAAGTTGAAAAGGGACGGATAGCCGTCCCTGTCACCTGACGGCCCGAACGTCGCCTATTCGCACAGGTTCACCGAATCGCTGTCGAGATGTTTCACGGCCGATAAGTCTGCATGTACCGGGTGGGCTTGCCACCGGCAACGGCGTCGAGTTCCTCGTCCGCAAGCCATACAACTTCGCTTTCAAATGAGATCCATGTCTGTCTCCCGTCGTGAGGCGAAGGGATCATCCGCTTCGCCTGGGTCAGGAGATTAGAAGCCCATCCGGTCGGGTTCTGTGATTTGGCGCACGGTAATCGGATTCGCCACCCGTCACACCAGTCACGACCTGAAATGCCTCATGGCCGGGTTATTCGTCCCTTGCCGAGGCATTCCTTGCATTTTGCAGGATAGATTTTGCGGCCCGGTTGCTCTGGCTGTTTGACCATCTGTGCCCCTGTGCCATCACAGGCGGGGCAAATAGTTTCGGTCAAAACTTCACGCTGTTTTTTCATAACGGTCAATCATCAAAACAAAACCAAAAGTTGAATTCATTCAAAAATGATAGTGGCTAGCCGCGACGGCGCAACGAAACTCTCTTCTTAACCTAACCGGTCAACGTTACCACCGCGCAGGTGTTCGCTTTGAACCCCTGTCAATCCACCACTATCTTTGGTCTGGGGTGATTGACTCAACTGGGCCGCTCTAAGAAATCGTAAGTAACGCGCGCAGCTTCGCGCTTGGCTGAATCAGGTCGCCAAGCGTATAACCGTCAAGAGATTCAAGAAATGCAGCGCTGGCCAGCTGCATAGCCCGACGCACGACGAATAAGGCGCGGGACGGGTCGCCCGGCTTCGTGCGCCGTACAAGTGGCATGTCAGGCTCGGTTTTGCGAACGACCTCTCCGAGTATGATCGCCTCGACCGGCTTTGCGAGCCGCAAGCCTCCACCGCGACCTCGAACACTTTCGACATAACCCGCGACACCGAGTTCATAGGCCACTTTCATCAGATGATTCTTCGAGATGTCGTAGCTTGCGGCGATTTCGGCAATGGTCGCCAGGCTGTCCTTCTTCAAGGCGAGATACATCAAAAGGCGCAGCGCGTAGTCCGTATGGACGGTCAGTCTCATTGTTCCTCCAAGGCGATAGCGAGATAGTCTTGATCATGGAATTGCAAGCGAAGCGCCTTCTTGATTAGCTCCGACAATGTCATGGCGAGCGGCACGCGCCTTTCGGCTTCTGAATGTTTCTGACGCCGGCAATGCAGGCTCCGGATGTTTCAGTCCAATTACAAAACCATCACCAACGGCCCTTTTTGCCCAACAATTCAGCAAATGCCTGTTTAGGAGGCGCCTGCTGCCTGCAACGTGGCTTGCATCACGTCCTTCACGGCGCCTCCGGTCGCCTCATGTGCTGAGGCTGATTCGTGATCTGCAGCGGACAACCTTCTGCAATGGATCACTGGAAGGCCACGCCGCTCACTCGACCTTCCAGTCTCGATGGCGATCCCCCGCTTTCGGCGGGACCAGCAAACGACCCTTGAGTCTGAAACGTTTGCAAGATGCGGGCCAGCTTCAGGCGCACTCCCGAAGATTGGCAGCCTGAGCCGTTCCGGTTCGCATTTGGAACCTCTCCCAGGCGCCGTAGAAATCCGAACAGAAATCGCAGGGCGCCTGCTGCTCATGGCCAGGCAGGCTTTTCGCGCGTAACAATTGAGACCAGGGCCGATCAGAGCCGCGCATCTTCCCCGCGCGATCCTGCTGTTGGCTACTGTCGGGGAACGCCTCTACGCAACGAGATCGAAGCCAGAGACGCAGACAAGCTGGAGGCCGCTCTTGGCGCATCACGCGGGAATACTACTGTTGGGCATCCTCGCTGCTTGCAATGAAGCGCCTCGCGTCAATTGCTGAGCGATGCAAGGGGTAAGAGTCATATTTCGATGGAAGATTTCGCGATCGCGATGGTCGACGAGTTTGAACAGCCGGCGCACAGCCGCCAGCGCTTCACGGTCGGATACTAGCCGCCAGCAGGTATCAGAAGGAGATCATCATGGCTGAGCATGCCTCCCCCAACAACGCATCCGTTGTCCTGACGAACCTGGGCAAGCTGCTCCCCGATCTTGAACTGCTCTATAAGGACATTCACGCCCATCCCGAATTGTCGATGCACGAGACGCGAACGGCGGGCATCGCCGCCGACAGGCTCAGGAAAGCCGGCTACGAGGTGACGACCGGGGTGGGCAAGACGGGTGTGGTGGGACTGCTTCGCAACGGCGACGGGCCGATCGTGATGCTGCGCGCCGATATGGATGCGCTGCCCATCGCCGAGAATACCGGCCTTGCCTATGCCAGCAAGGTCATAGCGACGGATGCTGAGGGGAACGCTATGCCAGTGGGGCATATGTGCGGCCACGACATGCATGTCGCCTGGCTGGTCGGTGCGGCGACATTGCTGTCGCAGGCGCGCGAGGCCTGGAAGGGCACATTGATGGCCGTCTTCCAGCCGGGTGAGGAAACCGCGCAGGGCGCCCAGGCGATGATCGATGACGGTCTGCTCGAACGCTTTCCCATGCCGGATGTCGTGCTTGGCCAACACGTCATGGTCGGTCCGGCCGGTTCCGTAGCCGGCAGCGCCGGGCCGATCACCTCCGCGGCGGACAGCCTGCAAATCCGTCTGTTCGGGCGCGGCGCGCATGGTTCGATGCCGCAGGCCAGCATCGATCCCGTTGTCATGGCGGCATCCGTCGTCATGCGGCTCCAGACCGTCGTGTCCCGCGAGGTTGCCGCAACGGACGCGGCGGTGCTCACGGTCGGCGTGTTGCAGGCCGGCACGAAGGAGAACGTCATTCCCGACGAGGCCGTCATCAAGCTCAATGTGCGGACATTCGATGCCGGCGTGCGCAAGCACGTGCTCGCCGCGATCGAGCGGATCGTCAATGCCGAGGCCGAAGCCTCGGGCGCCCCGCGCAAGCCGGAGATTACGCCGCTCGACCGCTACCCGTTGAATGTGAATGACGAGATCGCGAGCAACCGTATCGCCGAGGCGTTTCGCGCCTATTTTCCCGCCGATCGGGTGAAGCACACGGGGCCCGCGCCGGCGAGCGAGGATTTCGGCTGCTTCGGCACCGCATGGCACGTGCCTTCGGTGTTCTGGTTCGTAGGCGGCAATGATCCCAAGATTTATGCCACGGCCAAGGCCGCGGGCAAGCTGAATGAGTTGCCGGTCAATCACAGCCCACAATTCGCGCCGGTCCTGCACCCCACCATGGAGACTGGCGTCGAGGCACTGGTCGTCGGCGCGCTGGCCTGGCTTGGCGCAACCTGACGTGTTTTCGGGCCGAAGGCTACCGTGGGAGTGCGTTGTGTGGAAACACAGCGACGCGGTGGCGGCTTACGTATCGGATTTGTCCCGGTGCCGCTTCGTGCTTTCGGCTCGATACGTTAAGCTTTGGCGGGCGGAGCCATCATGATCACTATTGAAACTTTCGTGCATATACTTGACTTGGGGGGCACCTTCGTTTTCGCGATCAGCGGGGCGGTTGCCGCGGTCAATCGCCGACTCGACATTTTCGGCATCCTCGTCCTGTCCTTCGTGGCCGGAAATTTTGGTGGGATTGGCCGCGATTTACTGATCGGCGCGGTGCCGCCGGCCGCCCTAACCGATGGTCGATATTTGCTGGTTTCGGTCTTGGCCGGGCTCATCACCTTCTTCTCGTATGCCGGCGTCGACAGGCTGCGCAGTCCCGTGCTCCTGTTCGACGCGGCGGGACTGTCGTTCTTTGCAGTCGCCGGTGCGCAAAAGGCGATTGAGTTCGGATTGAGCCCGGTAATGTCAGCTCTTCTGGGAATGTTGACCGGCATCGGCGGCGGCATGACGCGCGACGTTCTCCTCGCGGAGATCCCGCAGGTGCTGCGTTCCGATCTATACGCCGTTGCAGCACTGGCCGGCGCGTCCATCGTCGTCATTGGCGATATGCTTGGTCTTTCCTATGGTGTCTCAGCTCTGGCCGGAGGGGCTTTGTGCTTCGGCCTTCGCTTCATGGCGATCAGACACGGCTGGCATTTGCCTGTCGCGCATCTGTCTGCGCAAGGACGCGCGGGAATAGACCCTTCGAACGATAAGAAAGTGCACTGAAATTGTCGTTCATAGGCGATCAGCATGTGTCCAGTGGCCGGTTGCTCGGCGCCTTGCCTCCGGCCGAGATGGATATCCTCACGGCATGGTCTGCATAACAACTTAGCGTCGACGCGCTGTTTTTGTCTGCCAAGGCCCATATTGCAAGCGGGCTCCTGGCAATGTCGTGCAAATCGGAGCGAAGAGCGCCCCTTACTATTTGTCAGTGGGACCCTGCCTAATTGCCTTAAGCCTCCCTGGCCTTTACGGAGTTCGCGGCCTTGGATTCCGTGTTGTTGCATTCATTGAAGTGTGAAGCAATTTCCACTTCGGCGAGCCGCTCCCACTTCTGTGCTTCGATTAAATATTTCCAACTATGTACAGGATCGAACGCCGCGAACTGACGGAACAGTGAACCCATGGCACGGCAATGTTGGACGCTTCCCATTTGCAACCCCTCCCCCGCTTCATATCCACAGATTATTCCGTCTCTTGCATCAGCGTCATTATGATGATGAGCAATAACTATTTTGGCTTCCGCAGCATATCATTCGCTGAGAAAGCCACTGGCAAACTGGCGTTCTGAGAAACCACCGAGCCAAAGGTGCGAAGCCGGAGAAATTTGCTTCTCTCAGCGGCCAAGTTGCGCAACTACGGCTGCTGACCCGCGGAACTCTCCGCACAATTTTGAGAGGCTTATTTTTCTATATCTATATCAGATACTTAGTAGCGTGCGGGGCAGTCCTATACGAACCGGTCTCCCTGTTATTTGGCCGAAAGCAGGGTGATTTTCGACAAAAACAGCGAACGGATTATAAAAAATGAAAGAAAGCGCCAGAAACCGGTGACTTCGGGTTTTTTCGACAAATCAGATAACAGGGAGAAACAGGGAGGCCGATCTGATTTGAACAGAGAGCCCCGTGCCGGCGAAACAACGACATCGCCGTTCAGCAAAAGGTTGTTCCGAGCAGGCCTTACTCATTTGACGCTTCGTCCGGAACCTTTCACGTCTCCGGGACTTCGTCCACCGGCAGAATGCAAATCCTCGAGACGCAGTCTCACGCAGGAGCGGGTAAGCGAGGTTGACCTAATGAGCGCGATATATCCATTGAGCGTCCATCGCCGCATCGAACAGCAGTGGGCTGAACGCATCAAGTCGCTCAGACAAATCCACGGCCACGTTTTTGTTGCGACCGAGCGGACGTTGCAACACGTGTTCAACAATGACGGTTCGCTGATTCCAGTCCCGATAAAAACGTTGGCGAACCGGAGGCGACTTGATCGGTCTTCCGCCACGTGATTGATTTCCCGAATCATAGTCGTTCATATGACTCAACGCGGCGCGCCGTGCGATTTTGGGGACACGATAGTGCAATAGAGGCATCATTTTTTATAAACGAAGAGGCTTTGAGGCGAATTCAACCAGATGCCGGCCCCGACGAGTCGGGCTTTCTAAGCGCGTTCGATTCCAATCGTAATTTGATATGTGCCGCCGCAGCCAAGCTCTATATCCGCGGAAGCAAAGGTTCCTACGATTTGGGCGCTGCACATTTTTGAAACAATTGCGACGACTGGGTGTATATAACCTCGCTTGCGTACGAGACACCTAATAGCTTCGCGCCAGATTGATGAGATCCGAGCCTTTCCCGCTGCAATCGTCGACATCTGCCGCCAGTTCAGCCGCCAGTCGCTGTTCCAGGCTCGTCGGCGTCGAACTTCCCAAAAACTGACAAGCTGGATTGTGTTCTCGCTGAATTGGCCGCGTGAAGAGAGTAGATTGGCCGAAAGCAATTTGCGCATGAGCGACAGAGATGACCCCAAAGGTCTGCTCCCTCGGGTTAATGCAGTCGGAAGACTCCGTCCACGGCGAAAACGTTCGATAGGTGATAGTAATCAACTCGCTAGCAGCATGCTGCTTTGCCTGCTGGCGATCGCCTCAAGCGATCCTCCTCAAGATACTCAAAGTAAAGTCAAACATCGCGGCCCAGAGCCCTTGCGCCCCGGTGTCCTAGACTTATGTGAGGTCTGGTAGCACTCGCTCTTTGCGACTGCCAATCCAGCAACAATCACAAAAGCCGAGGAGGATTGCATGAAATTCCGTCCGCTCCACGACCGCGTCGTGGTCAAGCGCATCGACGCCGAAGAGAAGACAACTGGCGGCATCATCATCCCGGACAGCGCCAAGGAAAAGCCCTCGCAGGGCGAGATCACGGCAG